>Ga0307289_10000848_pt1 | contig 13287 bp, 18 predicted proteins | sample ER_DNA_143_FD_194483 | JGI IMG/M metagenome (GOLD analysis project Ga0307289, IMG submission 194483) | Bulk soil microbial communities from the East River watershed near Crested Butte, Colorado, United States - ER_DNA_143 | ecosystem: Environmental > Terrestrial > Soil > Floodplain | place...
ATCGGCGAGGAGAACGTCGCGGCAACCTCGCGAATGATGTGGATCGACTCGGACTCGAGCGCCTGGAGTTCGGTCAGTGGCCGCAGTTGATCAATGCTCACCGGAGGTCCCTCTCCACGATTGCCGAGAGCAGGGCCGTCGACATCTGGACTGCGGTTTCAAGATCAACACTTCCGGTATCGACAACCAGCTCGGCCTGCGTCGGCACCTCGTAAGGGTCGTCGACGCCGGTCAACCCTCGCAGCTCGCCACGGCGTGCCCGAGCATAGAGACCCTTGACGTCACGAGCCTCAGCGATTTCCAGCGGCGTGGCGACGTGCACCTCGGCGAACGGCACCGCGACGCGGTCATGATCATCGCGTACGGCGTCGCGAGCTTCCGCGTACGGGGCGATCACCGGCACCAGCACGATGACGCCGTGTGAGGCAAGCATCCGCGCTACCCAGCCGATCCTGGTGACGTTGACGTCGCGGTCCTGGCGACTGAAGCCCAGGCCGGCGGAGAGATGCGGTCGCACCTCGTCGCCGTCCAACACCTGCACTCGCTCGCCCGCGGTGCGCAGCTGCTCAGCGAGGGCGTGGGCAATGGTGGACTTTCCAGCTGACGGCAGACCGGTGAACCAGAGCGTTGCCCCCTTTCGCCCGCCACGCAACGGGATGCTCTGGATCTGATCATCCCTGCTTGTCGCATCGGCGATCGCAGTCCGGGCGGTCACAGGTTGATCCCGCATTCCGTCTTGGCGAAACCGGCCCATCGGCCCGCCCGCGGATCGTTGCTGGACGCTTTGCTCGTGCAAGGCTGGCAGCCAATCGAGGTGTAGCCGTCCTCGAGCAACGGGTTGATCATGAGCGCGTTGATCTCGATATAGCGCGCCACGTCCTCATCACTCCACGCGGCGAGAGGCGCGATCCTGATCAACTTCCGCGTCGCGTCCCAGGACACCAATGGCGTGTTGGCCCGTGCCGGGGAGTCCGCGCGACGCACGCCTGTTGCCCATGCGGCATACGGCTCAAGAGCCTTGCCGAGCGGGGCGACCTTGCGGAGTGCGCAGCACCGGTCGGGATCGCGGGCGAACAGATCCTTGCCCCAGGCCGCGTCTTGCTCGGCCACCGTCTGTTCCGGCGTCACGTTGATCACGTTGACGTGGTGCACCAGCTTGACGGCGTCGCGAGTGCCGATCGTCTCGACGAAGTGGTAACCGGTGTCGAGGAAGATCACGTCTATGCCTGGGGCAACTTGTTCGGCGAGATGGATCATCACGGTATCGGCCATCGAGGAGGCCACCACCAGCTTGCCGCCGAATTGATCATGGGCCCAGGTCAAGATCTGCAACGGCGAGGCACCCTCAAGATCACGATTGGCCTGAGCGGCGAGGTCGGACAGGTCCACAGTGGTGCTCACGCGGATCGGCCTCGTGGCACGAGGCCGAGAAACGTCACCGAGAACGCTCGCCAGCAACTCCGGCACTCCCAGCCGCCCGTGTCCAGCGGGAAGAGGGTCTCCTCGGCGCAGTAAGGGCAATACAGCACGGTCTGCCGGTTGGCGTGCGAGGTCTCCGTGCTCACGACAGCACTACCTCATCGGCGCGCGCCACCCACTGGGCAAACCGCTCACCGTCTCGTCTTTCCGCGACGAAGTTTCGCGCCAGCCGCTCGACGTAATCCGGCAGCTCGGCAGCTGTCACCTTGTGTCCGCGCAGCTTGCGGCCGAAGCCCGCGTCCAGCCCGAGTCCGCCGCCGAGGTGCACCTGATAGCCCTCGACCTGGTCGCCGTCCGGGCCTACTACGAGCTGGCCCTTGAGACCGATGTCGGCGACCTGGATACGGGCGCAGGAATTGGGGCAGCCGTTGATGTGGACGCTGATAGGGGAGTCCAGGGCCCCTAGCCGACGCTCGAGCTCGTCAACGACTCGGGCCGCTTGCGCCTTCGTCTCGACAATCGCGAGCTTGCAGAACTCGATGCCCGTGCACGCCATCACGGAGCGACGCCAGGTGTCGCGACGTGCCGATAGGCCGCACTCTTCGACGCCAGCCTGGAGCGAGGCAACCCGCGACTCATCAAGATCAAGTACCAGCAGTTTCTGCATCGGGGTCGTTCGGATGCGATGAGAACCGTGTGCCTCGGCCACCTCGGCCAGCCGCAGCAGGCTGCTGCCATTCACTCGGCCGGCCACCGGTGAGAGCCCGACGAAGTACTTGCCGTCCTTCTGACGGTGGACCCCGACATGATCACCAGGTTCGGTGGGTACCGCGGGCGCGGGGCCATCGATCAGGGGCCGCTTGAGATATTCCGTCTCGAGGACGTTGCGGAACTTCTCCGCGCCCCAGTCAGCAACGAGGAACTTGATGCGGGCCCGGGTGCGCAGCCGCCGATAGCCGTAGTCGCGGAACAGGGCGACGACACCTGCCCAGACCTCGGCAACCTCCTCCTGCGGCACCCAGCTGCCGAGGCGTACGGCAAGCATCGGATTGGTGGACAGACCGCCGCCGACCCAGAGATCAAAGCCAGGACCGTACTCGGGGTGCACGACACCGACAAAGGCGATGTCATTGACCTCAGGCGCAACATCGTGCACGGGATGGCCCGTCAGAGCGGTCTTGAATTTACGCGGCAGATTGGCGTACTCCGGGTCACCGATGTAGCGATCGACGATGTCGCGGATTGCCGGTGTCGGATCGATGATCTCCTCGTCCGCGATGCCGGCGACGGGCGAACCCAGGATCACCCGCGGGCAGTCACCGCACGCTTCGGTGGTTTCCAGTCCCACCGCCTCGAGGCGGCGCCAGATCTCGGGGACGTCTTCGATGCGAATCCAGTGCAACTGCACGTTTTGCCGGTCGGTGATGTCGGCGGTGTCGCGAGCAAAGTCGACCGAGATCTGCCCGATGACCCGCAGTTGCTCGGTCGTCAGGGCACCGCCATCGATGCGGATGCGGAGCATGAAGTACTCGTCATCGAGCTCCCACGGCTCGAGTGTCGCGGTCTTGCCGCCGTCGATACCCGGCCGACGCTGGGTATAAAGCCCGTACCAGCGAAAGCGACCACGAAGATCATTGGGATCGATGGAGGCGAAGCCGCGCTTAGCGTAGACGTTCTCGATCCGTGCTCGGACGTTGAGCGGATGGTCGTCCTTCTTGGACTGCTCGTTGGGATTGAGCGGCTCGCGATATCCAAGCGCCCATTGTCCTTCGCCCTTCTTACGACGGGGATTGGCCGCCCTGGGCCGCGGGGTCGGCGCGGCCCTGCTCAGGCCGGTCGTCTCGACAGCAGTCTCGGTGGTCACAGTGTCCTCGTTCTCCTAAGAGCAGCACGATCCGATCTGGCAGAGGTAGGCAATTTCGATGCCAGCCGGATGCTGCGGGCCAGTGAATTCAGGCAGCGCAGCAGTGACACATCATCGACTTCGTCCGGCCAAGATCGACGAAGCGTCGCGCGGTCAGATCGAGCTTCCGAGTCTCCGGAGCGATGCGCACGGACCCAACACTCCGCTAATCACGGTGGTCGAATCAAATCGTTTCCCAGAATGTGAGAAAGCTGTCCAATTATTGGGATTTCCCGCGGCGTAGGGCACGGATGCCGGCAAGCGTGCTGCTCTGCGCGTTCTTGGCCGTGGGTGTGTCCTCAACGGTGTCCGGCGCGTTGTGGTGAATTCCAGACAGCTTGGGAAAGAACTCATCGAGGCTGGAGTTAAACGCGGCGCCGATCAGCACGGCGACGGAAATGACATAGAGCCAGATCAGGAATGCAATGGGAGCCGCCAGCGGGCCATAGATCGTGGTACTGCCGATCGATTTAGTCAGCACCAAGCGCAGCAGCACGCTGCCGGCCAGCCACATGGCCATCGTGACTGCGGCACCCGGCAGATCGGCCCGCCAGCGCGTACGAACCGGAACCGACAAGTGATAGAGCGTCGCCAGCATGCAGACTGAGCCGAGCAGTACGACGGGCCAATAAAGATCTCCAATGATCCCCAGACCCGGCGGTAGCACCCGGTTCACCACGGTAGGGCCGGCCAAGATCAGCGGCAGCAAAACGATTCCGGCGACCAGGAAGACCACATAGAGCGCAAAAGAAAGGGCCCGGGTCCGCACAATGCCGCGCTTGCCAGCCATGCCGTACATGATCGTGATCGTGTCGACGAAGACGTTGAGCGCGCGGGAACCAGACCACAAGGCGATGATGAACCCGATCGAGATCACCGCGGCCTGGCCGCGGGAGAGCACATCATCGATGGTCGGTTGAATCACGGTCTCGACCACGTCCGGTGTCAGGACGCGCCCGGACAATTCGAGCAGCTGCTCACGGAATCCGGCAATCGTCCGGATGTCCAGAGTGCTCGTCACGAAACCGACGGCACCGGCGAGTCCAAAGATCAGCGGTGGCAGCGAGAGAACTCCGAAGAACGCCGCCTCGGCGCCCAGTCCCATTACCCGATAACGGAAACAGATGGCGGCGGTCTCGGTGATCACACGCCAGGCTCGTTGCGGCCGGGTAAGTCCGCGAGGCGCCGTTTCGAGAGGCTCTGAGGCGTCCTCTGAATCGGTGCGCGCACTCACGCCCACAGCCTAGGGCGAGAGGCGTCTATTGCCTTTTCTTCATGGCTATTGCCGGATGGTCGACACCCGGCCAACCAAACGGACAGGATTGGGCGATGGGGCCTAGTGCCGAGCACACTAACCGTTCTGCTTTGGTGACCGGTGCCGCGGGCGGAATAGGCCAAGCTATTGCCAAACGTCTGGTGGCCGACGGCTTTGGAGTATCGGTCGCGGATCTGTGCTCTTCGGCCGGCCAGCTCGAGGCGCTGGTTGCCAGCCTCGGCGGCCCCGACGTAGCCCTCGACCTGCTTGTCGACGTGACCGAGGCGGCGAGCGTCGAGGCGGCGAGCGTCGAGGCGGCGGTCGCCGCCCATGTAGGCCACTTCGGCGGCTTGGATGTCATGGTTGCGAACGCGGGCCTCGCGGTGACCGCTCCGCTGTTGGAGATCACCGCGAAGCAGTGGCAGCGCACCATGGACGTCAATGTGAAGGGTGTGTTGCATTGTTATCAGTCGGCGACGCGGCAGATGATCACCCAGGGCCGCGGCGGCCGACTGATTGGCGCCGCCTCAGTCGCGGCACATCGCGGAGGAAAGTCGCAGAGCGCCTACTCTGCTTCGAAATTCGCCGTCCGAGGCATGAGCCAATCCGTCGCGCAAGAGCTGGCTGAACACCAGATCACGGTCAACGTCTACAGTCCCGGCGTAGTACACACGCCGATGTGGGAAGGCATCGATGCCGAAATGAGCCGTCGTAGGGGTACCCAGCTTGGCTCGGAGATGGCCGGCATGGTGGCCGGCATTCCGCTTGGTCGGCTCGAGCTGCCGACCGACGTTGCCGGCGTCGTAGCGTTCCTGGCCTCGCCCGAGGCGGCCTATATCACCGGACAGTCGATCGTCGTCGACGGCGGAATGTGGTTTTCGTGAATAGGCGCGCAGGGCAAACCGGAGGTAAGTAAAAGCATGAAGCTCTACCTGGACACGGCAGATCGCAGCGCTGCCGAGTCGTTGCTGGCGACTGGCCTCTTCGCGGGCGTGACCACCAATCCGACGATCTTGCAGCGGGCGTCCAAGGGAGTGGCCGATCTCGGCGATATCTATCGCTGGGCGATTGCCGCTGGCGCCCACGAGGTCTTCTTTCAGGCCTGGGGCACCGATGCAGCGACGTTGATGGAGCGAGGGCAGTGGCTGCGTGATCTTGGTCAGGAGGTGGTCGTGAAGTTCGTCGCCACTAGAGAGGGTGCGACGGCCTGCGCCGCATTGGCTCGTGAAGGGGTGCCCACGCTACTTACCGCGATCTATGACCCTGGGCAGGCGATTGTTGCGGCCGCCGCAGGTGCCACCTACATCGCTCCCTACCTCGGCCGACTGAATGACGCCGGCCGGCAGGGTATCGCCGAGGTGATCGCCATGCATGAGGTGCTGGTCGCCACGGGTAGCTCGACAAAAGTGCTATTGGCCAGCATTAGAAGCGTTCCCGATATGGTTGCCCTCGCCCGGCACGGTGTTGATTGCTTCACCATGGCGCCGGCTGTCGCAGAGCAGTTCTTCACCGATCCGACGACAGCAGAGGCAGCGCGTACGTTCGAAGACGCAGTTCGCGAGACCTCAGCATGATCACCGATTCCGACCCGGCGGTCGTGGTGGGCGGCGATGCGCTGATCGACCTCACCCCAACCAGCACGGTTCGCGGGCAGTTAGCGTACGAGCCACATCCGGGCGGGTCTTGCCTCAACGTTGCCGTTGGCCTGGGTCGCCTCGGCGTACCAACGGCTTTCCTGGCCCGATTATCCAGCGATGCCTGTGGCGAAATGCTGCGGGCGCAGCTGGCTGACTCTGGCGTACAGTCCACGTACTTCGTGGATACCGACGATCTCACGACCCTGGCCGCCGTCCATCTCAGTCGCGGCCAGCCGACGTACACCTTTCATGCAGAAAACGCGGCCGATCGAGGACTGCTGCCGGAACACCTCCGCCCGCTTCCTGCGGATGCCGCTCTGCACGTCGGCTCCATCGCGCTCATGCTCGAGCCGGTGGCATCCACCTTGGAGTGGCTGCTGCTGCGCGAGGCGGGGCGTCGAGTTGTCAGTTTGGATCCCAATATCCGGCCAAACTTGATCGCGGACCGGGTGATGTATCTGGACCGGTTTGAGGGTTGGCTGCGGCTGGTCGACATCGTGAAAGTGAGCGAAGCGGACCTGGCTTGGCTCTATCCCCACCGCACCGACGATGAGGTGATTGCGGCCTGGCATGCCGCGGGGGTCGCACTCGTCGTCGTGACACAGGGCGAGCGCGGCGCGGTGGCCAGTAGTCCGTTAGGGTCGACCAGCTGCATGGCTCCGCCGGTTACCGTGGTGGATACGGTCGGCGCGGGTGACGCGTTTATGTCCGGCGCCCTGGCGCATTTGCATGAGCGCGGGCTGCTAGCTCGAGATGCTCTCCGAACTCTGGAGACCTCGGCCCTCAGCGAAATGTTGCAGGTGGCCTGCCTGGTCGCCGCGGACACGTGTACGCGGGCTGGGGCAGACCCGCCACGGCGCGGCGATCTTGCGGCGGTCCCGGCGGCCGGTCCCCGAGAGGTCGCGATGAGTATGGCTGATCTGGTGGAGCGGGCGCGAGCGTTGGCGGTGCCTGGCGAGCGGCACCTGCTGGGCATCACTGGCGCCCCGGGCGTCGGAAAGAGCAAGGTCGCGCACGACATTGTCGACAAGCTTGGACCCGATCTGGCTGTGCTGGTGCCCATGGACGGCTTCCATCTCAGCAATCACACCCTGATCGCCTGGGGACGCCGGAGGCGTAAAGGCGCCTGGGACACGTTCGATGCTGATGGCTACGTACAGCTGCTGCGCAGGCTGCGCAATCAGGAGGACGACATCGTGCACGCTCCGGACTTCGACCGCGATGTCGATGAGTCCATTGGTTCCGCTCTACCGATCCGCCGCGAGGTGCCCCTCATCGTGACGGAGGGTAACTACTTGCTGAGCGAGGTAGGTGGATGGCCAGGCGTCGCACCGTTGCTGGATGAGAGCTGGTTTCTCGAGGTGGACCAGGAGACCCGACTTATGCAGCTGACATATCGCCATCAGCTGCACGGAATGAGCCATGAGGAAGCTGACACCTGGGCTCGTACCACCGACCAGGACAATGCAGTTCTGATCACGGAAAGCGCGTCACGAGCCGACCTCGTGATCACGTTGGCAGAGGAGTGACTCGATGAACCCGACTGGCATCACAGCGAACCTCTCGGTCGCTGATCAAGCCGAAGCTCGCGATTTCTACGTGGGCTTTCTCGGTCTCAGCGTTGAAGGATTCAACCTCGGCTGGGTCGTCAACCTTCAGTCTCCAGACGGCCGCGCGGTCGTCCAGTTGGTTACTCGTGATGCAACGTCGCCGGTCGACTCGGTGATCTCTGTTCATGTGGGTGACGAGGTCGAGGCGGCCTATGAGGAGGCGCAGCGACGTGGCTTCGAGATCGTTCATCCGCTGACCACGGAGCCGTGGGGAGTGCGTAGGTTTCTCGTCCGTGCGCCAGATGGCAATGTCGTCAACATCGTCAGCCACAAGGACGAAGACAGCTAACAGTCGCGCTCAGCTGACGAGCGCGGGTGACGGGCTGGCAGCTTGCCAGATTGTTTGGGCGTAGTCGGTATTGCCGACGGGGTGGGTGCCGGTGGCGTTGACGAGGTAGATGCGTTTGCGGGGTGATCGCTGGCGCTGACGTTCCCGCGGCAATTTCGGCGTGCCGCAGCACACGGACAAACACCTCGACAGCCCGGACAACACCAGCACTCAGTCGGACGGCGGTGGTTCACCTTGGGTGGCGTCTGCGGAGCCAGCTAAGTGTCGATTCGGCCTGCGCTCGTTGGAAGGCTCGTACGGTGGGAAGGCCTTGGTCCGGCGGCTGCCGGGCAATGTCGGTGAAGTAACCACAAATGCCCGCAAGTGCGGCAGTGATGTCGTCGCGGTTGACGGTCTCCAAGTAGTGCATCGTCAGCTTCTCGGGGTCATGGCCGCCGTAGAGATCCACATTTACACAAAGCAGGAGCTGGTCGAACCAGGCGGCTCCGTTGCAGGCCCAAGGCCAGTCCACGACCGCAACGGTTCCCGTCGGTCCGAATAAGCAGGTTGTCGGCGCGGATGTCAGCGTGGAGGAGACTTCCGCCAGCCAGGCAGGCTAGGCCATGATCAGCGAGCCCGCATAAGCCGTCGAGGCGGCTCCGCACCCAGGGGTCTAGATCCGCGGGGGGATCGGTACGAATCCGTTCCCAGCCGCCGAAGTCGGTGGCGTAGGAGCTCGTCACCGATGGCAGGTCCGGCACCGGACTAGGCGTAAAAGCTTCCGCCATCTGCTGGAGTGCGGTCATGGCAGCCTCGAGCTCGGCCGCGTTCCATGGCACAGCCGGAGTGTGTCCAGCTACGTCTTCAAACACCAGCGCGACCCACGCACCGTCGTCGTACGCGCCAAGCAGCGCTGGCACGTAGCAATTGGATGGGACTTGACCAACCACGCGGGCTTCGGCTCGGTGCATGCTCGGGGTCTGATCATTGTGGATGGTGCTGACCGCCTTGACAAAAGCGCGATGCCCGTCCGCGGTCACCACCCGGTCGGCAGTACCAGGCGAGAAACCGCCCGACTGCGAAACAGCCGTGACTACGGCCCCACCACCGATGATGGCTTCGATGCCAGCCCGCACATGCGCTGGAATCTGCGTCCAGGTGATCCGTACACCAGAAGCAACCGCATCCACTTCCTCATGCCGGCAGTGTGATGGCCAGTCAGTCGATGTGGTCAGCTGGTTTGGCCGGCGGCGTAGGCCCCGGAATCAGATCGGTGTACGCGGAGGCCAGGCTCGGCCAGTAGTCGTTGAAGTCCGGCGTGGGATTGCCGTTCATGGCAGCGGTGAGCGCGTCGAGGTAGTACTCCCAGCCGGGGCCGACCTCCTCGGACTTGGCCTCTTCGTCGAGGTGGTGCACAAAGCGCAGACGGGTGTGGTTCGAGTCGATCGGGGTCAGGGTTGACTCAAGCAGCCAGGCACCGGTGCTCACGGCCAGGTGGGTCGGCGGCTCGCAGGCAAGGATCTCCGCCGGGAAGGTGGCATCGCCCTCCTCGGCGACCAGCGTCAGTTCGAGGGTGGCTCCAACTCGTGGTTCGCCGGTCCAGGTGCAGAACCAGCGGGCGAGCCGATCCGACTCAGTGATGCTCGCCCAGGCGTCGTCGATGGACCCCGGCAGGACGCGCTCCAGCACAAGATCGCGACCAGCTGCCGTGGGGATCACCTGGCCAGTCGGGGTGGGGGTCATGCGGTCTCCTTCTGTGTTTGTCGTGATGCTGAGCGTCGCTCCCGGCGGGTACGGCGTACTTCGGTTTCCAGCGCATCGAGCCGACCTGGCCAACGACCGGACGCGGCAGCGGCACCGCTGGTCAGGGTGGTCAGCCAAGCCGTAACTGGAGCCAGCCCGTCCACGTCGAGGCGGTAGACCCGGCGCCGGCCGACCAGTTCATCGCGGACCAAGCCGGCCTCCCGGAGGACCCGGAGGTGGCGGCTGACGGCGGGCCGGGAGATGGGGAAGAGCGCTGCAACCTCGCCGGCGCTGAGATCGCCGCGCGCTAGAGCAGACAGGATCTCCCGGCGGGCCGGATCAGAGACCGCCGCGAACACATCCATGACCGAAAGCGTAACAGCACAGTTACATGTTTGACGAGCTGACGAGCTGACGAGCTGACGAGCTGACGAGCTGACGAGCGATAACGATGCGCAGAAACTTCCGGTTGGGTCCGGTCAGACCTCGCGGACGTTCAAGGTCACGATCGTCTTGCGAAGGCGGTGCGACTCCACGACGAAACTCCCTGGCCCACGCAGCCTGAACCCTGCTGTCGTCGTTTGGCCGCCCCAAACCCTGAGCACGTAGCCGTCGAGGCCCACGTGGGCGTGCAACTCCTCATCAATGTCGCTTTTCACGTTCAAGATCACCCCTTGACCGACCGAGGCTTGGATCTGCTCTCCGCTCGGGTCTACGTTCCCGTCGGCGATGGTGATATCGATGGTGAGCGTTGACGATGTCGTAGACGCCGGTTTCGCTGCAGATCCTCCACTCAACGGGGAGGCCGCGCGTCCGCTGAAGATCAGCCATAGCGCAAGCACGCCCACCAGGAATGCTGCGGCAACGAGCTTTTGCCGAGACCTAACGGACATTCAAGATCACAATGATCTTCTCCAGGTGATGCGACTCCACCTCAAAACTGCCTGGAGCCGGCAGGGTAAAGGTTCCAGTGGTTGGTTCGTTAGCCTTTACCTCCAGCTCATAACCAGCGCCGCCGGTGTGCGCGTGTATCTCGTCATCCATGTCACTGGTCACCTGCAAGATCACCTCCTGGCCGACCGAGGCGTCGATCTTTTTCCCATTGGGATCGACCTTGCCGTTGGCGATCTTGATGTTGATCGTGAGCGCCGCCGGAGTAGCGATCGATGAGCCGGACGCAGGGGCGCTGCTGACGGCCACAGATGATGGGCCGGTCGCTTCACCCGTAGGTGATGTAGTGCAGGCGCCCAAGGCCAGGCACAACGCAGCCGTGACTGCTAGGCGTGCGGCCGCGCGATCGTGAAATCTCACCTTCGGGCTCCAGTCTTCGAGTGGCTGCGATCAGATCTAGGCGTCAGCAGGGCAGGTTACCCTTCGGTCTCATCCCCGCACGGTTGAATCCGAGATCGCGGGGTGCTGCATTTGAGGGCTGGCGATGGGGGAGGCATGAGTGACATCCGGATCGGGACGTCGGGATGGAGCTACGACCACTGGGACACCGTCCTATACGGGCCCTCGCTGGCACCCACTGACCGTCTCCGCCGCTACACCGAGGAGTTCGACACCGTCGAGCTGAACGCAAGCTTCTACCGCTGGCCGCGACTGCAGACGTTTCGAGGATGGAGCCATCGGCTGCCGTCAGGATTTCGGATGAGCGTGAAGGCGCCCCGCGGTCTCAGCCACGGCCGGCGTCTGTATCGGCCGGAGATATGGACTCCTCGATTAGTGGATTGTTGGCACGAACTGGGGGAGCGACGCGGAATGTTGTTGGTCCAGCTGCCGCCCGATCAGGAACGTGACGACGACCGGCTCGACTACTTCCTGCGCGGGCTGCCGGAATGGATGCGTGTCGCTGTCGAGCTCCGGCACCACAGCTGGGCTGTCGATCCCGTCTTCGACTTGTTGGGCCGGCACCAGGCAACCTATGTGGTGATGAGTGGCGCCGGACTGCCCTGTGTCCTGCGAGCCACGTCGACAACGGTTTACGTGCGGCTCCACGGCCCTGATCATGGTCACCTCTACACCGGGTCGTACGGCGAAGCGGATCTGCACTGGTGGGCCGACCGCATCCGCGAGTGGCAGCGACAACACCACAGCGTCTTCGTCTACTTCAACAACGACGGACACGGGCACGCGGTGACCAACGCGCGTCAGCTGCGTACGCTGACGAACGGGTAGGCCGGACATGTCCGAGCTGGCTCGTGGGCCACGTGAGTGAGGCGCGCTGCCAAGATCACGCAAGATCCTTGAAGCAGATCTTCGTACCGCCCCCTTAGCGCTCCGGCGTCTCATCCACGTCGCGGGCCTCGAGCGTCTCGTCGACATAGCTGTCCGCGAGCTCCCTGGAATAGCTGTCAGCGAGCTCCTTGGAGAGGCGTTTGGTCCGCTCCTTCATCGCGTCGACGTCCTCCGGCGATGCGGTGGCCCACTCGGCGCTCACCCGATCTGAGAAGTCCTGGACCTCGACGCGGAAATCGTCCCGCATCCTCGCGCGAGCCTCTTCGGCAGCGTTACGGAACTTCCGCACCGCGTTGTCGACGATCCGCCGCTCGAGCAGCACGACGATGCCGAGGAGCAGCAGGGTGGTCCCGACGTTGAGGAGTAGCCCGGTCAGGTAGTTCAGGCGACCGGCAGGCGCCGCGACGAACCACCCGACGAGGATGGCTACGAGGCCCGCTGCGATGCATCCGAGGAACCAGCCCCAACAGATGCGGAAGCCAGGTGGTCGGGTTTCAGAGGCGGTCACTTCTGCCGGTTCGGTGGTCACCATTCCAGCTTTCGTGCGGGATTCCCGTGCGTCAACGCTGCATGGGCTCATCCTGCCAAGCCCGCCTGCCCGCCAACAGCCTGCGTCCAGGCCCAATGCAACTGGAATCTATCCGCTCGCCGTATCTGCACGGATACCGCCGCGGTCTCTCTATCAGCGCCTCTGACTAGGTGTGTTACTGGGTGGGCGATACTGGATTTGAACCAGTGACCTCTTCCGTGTCAGGGCAGAACCTCCGCGTGGGTATGCGGGCGGCTGTGGCGTCTGGAACCTTTACAGGGTCGCTTATGTCCGTCAGTGTGCGGACTCGTTGGCCGACAGTTTGGCCGATAGCGTTCTGGTGACGAAGCCGGACCGGGCTGGCTCGGAAGGCGGGGGTCCTCGATCCAGGCCAATCCCGCCGAGCGCACACCATCCAAGGCGGAGGAACCCCGCCCCAACCGCAAGATCAACAACCTACTTACACAGACAACTTGACAGGGGAACCACATCGACGGCTTGACCCGTGCGATCGCTCAGGTCCCGGCTACTACTCGGTGTCCAGCCCAACCAGCAGGTCCTCGACCTGCAGGCCGGCCTTGTCGCCGCCGTCGCCCCGTTCACCGGATCAGGCGGCACCGACGCGGCGTTCGTGACCGACCCCGGCGAACAGATCAACCAGACCACCAAGGACTGGGTCGAGACC
>Ga0307289_10000851_pt1 | contig 13267 bp, 13 predicted proteins | sample ER_DNA_143_FD_194483 | JGI IMG/M metagenome (GOLD analysis project Ga0307289, IMG submission 194483) | Bulk soil microbial communities from the East River watershed near Crested Butte, Colorado, United States - ER_DNA_143 | ecosystem: Environmental > Terrestrial > Soil > Floodplain | place...
CGACGACCTGCGACCAGTCGGTGTCGCGTACGTCGCGGGCGGAGGTGTGAACGGCGTTGATCGCGGCGAGGAGCTGGTAGCGACCCGGAGCCACCCCGGCTGCCAGGCGCTCGCGCACCAGCCGATGGCCCTCGGCGATCAGCGCCGCATCCCAGGCGCCACGGTCCTGCTCGTGCAGGGGTACCAGTTCGCCGCTGGCCGAAACCCGGGTGGTGCGGCGGGCCTCGGTGAGGAGCATCAGCGCCAGCAGCCCGGCCACCTCACCGGCCTCCGGCATCAGGGCACGGATCAGGCGAGTGAGCCGGATCGCCTCGGCGGTCAGGTCGGGACGTACGGGATCGGTGTCGGGTCCGGTCGCCAGGTAGCCCTCGTTGAAGACGAGGAAGAGGACGGCGAGTACGCCGGAAACGCGTGTCGGGAGATCCTCCGCGGACGGCACCCGATAGGGGATGCGGGCCGCCTTGATCTTCGCCTTCGCGCGGGTGATCCGCTGCCCCATTGCGGTCTCCTGCACCAAGAAGGCACGAGCGATCTCCGGCACGGTCAAACCGCCGACCATCCGCAGCGTCAGGGCCACACGGGTCTCCATCGCGAGCGCCGGGTGACAGCAAGTGAAGATCAGCCTGAGCCGCTCGTCATCGATAGCACCGAGAGGCTCGGGCGGGTCGTCGTCGTACACCAGCTGGGCCTCCTTCTGCTTGTCGTCGCGCTTGTTCTCGCGCCGGACCCGGTCGATGGCCTTGCGGGTGGCGGTGGTGGTCAGCCAAGCACCGGGGTTGGGAGGTACGCCGTCGGCCGGCCACCGCTCGACGGCGGTCGCGAACGCCTCAGCCGCCGCCTCCTCGGCGACGTCGAGGTCACCGAAACGTCTGGTCAGGGCCGCGACCACCCGGGCCCACTCCGCGTGGTGTGCCTGGGTGATCGCGTCCCGGATGTCGATCACCCTTACACGAACGGCCGCACCTCGATCTTCCGATCGCAGACCTTCGACGCCTCGGTGGCGAGCTTGAGCGCCACATCCAGATCGGGGGCCTCCCACACCCATACGCCGACGAGGTACTCCTTCGACTCCACGAAAGGCCCGTCGCTGAACACCGCCTGCTCGCCCCGATTGTCGATGACCGTGGCCGCGTCGGTGTCCGCGAGTCCGCCCGCGAAGACCCAGTAGCCCTCAGCGATCAGTCGTTCGTTGAACGCGCTGATGGCAGGCTGCCTGTCCGTGCTGCCGGGATTGCTCTTGTCATCGATTACGGAAACCAGGTACTGCATCTGAAGATCATCTCCTGTGGTGTCAAGACAGCGTGGTTCGGTGGTCAGGGACTTCACGCCGTTGCATACTGCGGGCGCCCGGCCGGCCGGAAGACCTGGATCGTCACGCCCTTCGAGTCGACTCGCGACTCGACCAGGTCGAGCGCGAGGTCCGGGCCGGTCTCCGGGAACAGTCGCGCGCCCTGTCCGAGAATCACCGGGACCACGATCAGCGTCATCTCGTCGATCAGATCGTTCTCCAGCAGCCACCGGGTCAGGGTGCCGCTGCCGTGCACCTGCAGCTCACCCCCCGGCTCGGCCTTCAGCCCTCGGATGGCGGTCGCGAGGTCGTCGGGCAGGACGGTGGTGCCCGACCACGCCGGATCGGTGAGCGTGGTCGACGCCACGTACTTGGGCTGGGCGTTCAACGCCCGCATGACGGGCTCCCAGCCAGGGACATCCTGTTCCGTCAAGGACCCCCACGAGCTGGCGAACAGCTCGTAGGTCCGCCGGCCGAGCAGAAACGCGTCAGCGCGCTGGTAGGTCTGGTTGATGAACGCGTGGGTCTCGTTGTCACCCCTCCCAAGGGCCCATCCGCCGCGCACGAATCCGTTCCTGCGGTCCTCATCCGATGCGCCGCCGTTTCCCTGCATCACTCCATCGACGGTGACTTGCGTCATGGTCATCAATTTCATCGTCGCGGTTCCCTTTCCTTGGGCGCCCCTCGTGGGCGGCCTCTCACCCCTGCTACGAACACCGCTGCCCCCATCCGACACCACCTCCCGGACTTCTTTCGAGGATTTTCTTGGTACGCCGGCGGTGAGCGATTCGAGAGCGGGCGATGACAAGATCGTCGGCCTGCACGGCGCGACCGTCATGCACAGGCCCTCCTGCTCGGCATCGACAAATGGGTTGAGCCGAGCGATGCTGAGTGTCAGTCTGTCGAGCGTGTGGAAGGTGTACGCCGAGGACGACCCGAGCCATGCCGCCCAACCGAATGAGGCCCAGCCGAATGAGGATGCCATGCCGGGCCTGGCACCCACCCCCGCACCCGGCCTCGATCCCGTCGAGCTGATCGTCGACGAGGAGCAGTTCGTGGTCACTCGACGTGCCGGCTCCACCGGCACCTACGACTTCGCCTGGACCTCGCACCCCGCGTCATACGGATTCACCATCGGAAGCAACGCTGACTGGCATCCCGACCGAGCCGAGCTGGCCGAGCAGATTCGCAGCTTCCTGGCCGACATCGACCCAAAGACAGGCTATTTGCGCGAGTGATCCGGATGCGGCGGTCGCTATTGGGACAAGCCTTGTGGCAGTGCCCCGATTACGGAGCTCGAGAGATCGCGGCGGTGGGACATAGGACTGACGGCGAGGCCCAGTCTGGGTGTCTTGCTGGACATTGCCTACCGACTAGCCTTCGCATGCCCGCGGCGGCGTGCCTCCAGCGAAGCCCGCGCCTGGCTGCCTAGGCTCGGGCGCTATGAGCGGCGTGCTGCGCCCGGTCGGGCCAGCGCCCGCACAGACCTACTGGGCCCGGCGCGCGCTGGTGTTCGGGGCCGCAGTGTCGGTGCTCGCTATCGCTGTCGTGTTGATCAGCAATGGCACGAGCAGTGGCTCAGCAGCTCAACCAAATCCACCCGCCGGCGCCTCCTTTGTCGGTTCCCCGGCTACGAGCATGAAGCCAGCCAAGCTGCAAGCGAAGGGCTTGGATGAGGCGATGGTTCCCGAACGCGGGCCCGGGACGTACCAGACGGCGAAGCAAGCAATGCAACCAACCACCTCCTACGGCACCCGGATCCGTTATGACGTGCGCGTAGAAGATGGCTTGCCCATCGGACCTGACGAGGCCGCAGTTCTGATCCAGGGAGTGCTGGACGACAAACGCAGCTGGCGAGCCACCCGTCGCTGGCGGTTTGAGCTAACGCCTGTCGGACAGCCTGCCTCGCTGCACGCCTACATCGTGACACCGAAGACGACCGACCGGCTTTGTGCGCCATACCTGACCCGCGGCGAAGTGTCCTGCCAGAACGGCAATCGCGTGGTGCTGAACGCCAAACGCTGGCTGCTCGGCGCCGATGCGTACGGCTCGGATCTGACCAACTACCGGCGGTATCTGGTCAATCACGAGTTCGGTCACGCATTGGGAAAGCACCACGTGGACTGCCCAGGTCCCGGAAGGCTGGCGCCGGTGATGATGCAGCAAACCAAGGGCCTCGGGACGTGCCGGAAGAACCCGTGGCCGCAAGCCAGTCAAGATTGAGAGCTCGGTCTGCTGAACTGCGGCTTGATTCCCGTAGTTAGGTACGGGTCTATAGTCAGCAAGTGAGAGTCGGCGAGGTCGCGGAACGCGCAGGAGTGAACGTCGAGACACTGCGCTACTACGAGCGGCGGGGACTATTGCCGGCGCCGGAGCGTACGCCGAGCGGGCATCGCCGCTATGACGACGAGACGGTGCGCTTTCTCGGCGCGATCAAGGAGGCGCAGGCGGTCGGCTTCACGCTGGCGGAGATCACCGAGTACCTGCGCGCCGCACGCCGCTCGGGCTTGCCGTCGGAGGTCTTGCGGGTGCGCATGGCGGCGAAGATTGACCAGATCGACGCGCGGATCGCGGCCCTGCAGCGGATGCGGGATGAACTCGCACGCGTCATCGGCTGTGCCTGCGCGTCGCTCAATCACTGCACCTGCGGCGCGGCCTACCTCGCCCGCGGCGGCGGGGCGCCGACAGCGCGGCCTTCGCTTCTCCACATCACCAACGGCGAAAGTGCCGGCAACACGCTGCGTCAGACCGCGCTGGGTGGCGCTGTGCTCCCGTGGCAAGACGTGCTTCACGAGGGGCCGGTGCCAGCGCTGCCACGGCAGAAGTTGTTGCAGACGCGTGCCCACTTTCTCGCCGGCTGCGGCTGGGGTCGCCGCCAGGCGCTGTTCTCATCGCTCCAGCGGCGCGACCGGCAACTGCTCGAGGCGCTGCGCGACAACGTTCAGGTCGTGCTCTGGTTCGAGCACGACCTCTACGACCAGCTCCAGCTGCTCGACGTGCTCGCGCTCGCTCACGGCGAGCAAGCCGGGCCCGAGCTGATCGTCATCGGCTCCTTCCCCGGCAAGCCGTCTTTCGCCGGCCTGGGCGAGCTGACCGCTAGCGAACTCGAGACGCTCTGGCCCTCCCGCCGCCGGGCGGCCTCGGCTGTGGTTGACGTGGCTATGAGCGCCTGGGCCGCTCTCCAAGCCCCGGAGCCGACAACACTGACCGAGTGGGCGAAGCGCGAGAGCGAGCAGCTGCCGTTCCTTGCCCCCGCGCTGCGGCGATTGCTCGAGGAGCTGCCTGCGCCAGCGGACGGACTCTCGGGGACGGAACGACGGGCGCTCCAAGCCGTTGCCGGCGGCGCGCGCACACCTCCCGCCGCCTTCGTTGCAGCGCAGGGGCTCGAGGAGGCTCCCTTCATCGGAGACGCCTGGTTCTACCGAGCCCTCTCCGCGCTCGGGCAAGGAAAGGCGAGGCTGGTCGAGACCGAGGCCGGCACACCACTTCCCGCGCCGCCTCCGCTCGGCGACAGCCAGCCCTTCGCACGACTCCAATTGCGGCTAACCGCAAGCGGCGAACAAACACTGCGCGGCGAAGCCGACCGAGTCGAACTCCTCGGCATCGACCGCTGGATCGGCGGCACCCACATCACGCCCGACAACACCTGGCGATGGGACCCAGCCGAGCTAAAGCTCGTCCGACCCTCTTCACCCTAGGGGCTAGCGATCGGTTTACGAGGTTGATTCTGCGCTGAGGACTGGTGCCGCAGCTCGGGCATACATCGGTACGCGCGCGTCGTCCCATGGCAGCGGGCCACGCCGGTGTCACTGAGGATCGGCTTGCGGCATGGTGCTGGTCCGGCTTGCGCGATCGGGTACGGGTGCATGAGTGTCGCTATCGGGGTCTTCGCTGTCGTGGGGAACCAGGTGGCCACCAGCTCCGGCAACCGGTCATTCACAGCGCTAGCCCGGATGGTGCGGTGTGCGAACCAGGGCTGGGGCCGTAAACCTTCCGCTGAGGCTGCTTACGCGTGAAGCCGCATCTCAGCGAAGCCCGCGGTCGGCGGTCGGCATTGATACTTCAGGTTCCGGCGGGGACGTTCCCGCGGGAACGTTCCGGGATTTTGACAAGATCCTCAGGGCTCACTCGTGGCGCAGGAACGAGGCGACCTCACTGATATCACGTTCAGCTAGCCCGGCCTCTATTGCTTCGCTCACTAGCTGGCGCGACGCCTCGGCCTGGTCCATTCGCGTTCCCGTTTGCTGCGCCAGATCGTAAATGAGCTCCTGGTCCTTGGCGACCAGCGCGAGGCTGAACGCAACCGGGATCTCGCCCGGCTGCAGGAAGGCGGTGCGCTTGTATTTCACGTATGGCGCACCAGCGGCGCCCGACTCAAAGATGTCGTACACGATCTCGCGGTCAAGGCCGGCCTTCTCGGCTAGCACCAGCGCCTCGCTGACCGCAACGTTCAGCGAGCCGAGCAACGAGTTCACGACCAGCTTCATGGTCGCTCCCGCCCCGACATCGCCAAGATGGAAGATCGACTTCGCGAACGCGCTCAATACCAGCCGGGCATGATCAAGTGCGGTCTGGTCTCCGCCGACCATGACGGTAAGAGTCCCTGACTCCACGGTCGAGACGCTCCCCGATACCGGAGTGTCAAGCAAGGTCGCGCCCTGCTGGGCAACCAGGGGGGCCAAGCTGCGGACGGTGGCAGGGGCAACTGTGCTCGTGTCGCAGACCACTGCACCCGGCTGAACACCGACGACCAGGCCGTCGTCAGCCAGATATGTCGCCGTCACGGCCGCGTCGTCGGCCAGTGATACGACGCAGACTTCGGCGGATTCGGCGGCCTCGCGGGCCGTCTCCGCCACCCGGCCACCGAGCCGTTCAGCGACCTCCGCAGCGCGCCGGCGAGTGCGGTTGAACACCACAAGATCGTGACCCGCTTCGGCGATGCGGCCGCCCATCGCACTACCCATCCGGCCGGCGCCGATCAGTGCGACCCTCACGTCAGCAGCCAGCCGCCGTCGACGTACAAATCGATGCCGTTGACCGATCGGTTGCGCATCAGGAAGTCGACACCATCGACGATGTCCGCCATCGTCACGCTGCGCCCGGTCGGTGTCTCATCGCGGGCCTTCGCAGTGGCCGCAGGCTTGTCAGACCAGTAAGGACTGTCACCCACGATGCCAGGATGGATCGCGTTCACGCGTCGAGGTGCCAGCTGCAGAGCCAGCGTGCGCACCATGGCGGAGATACCGCCATTGACTGCCGTGACCGTCGTCGAGCCCTGGTAGGGACGATCCTTGGCGCGTCCGCCGAACAGCACAACAGAACCGTCGTCCGCCAGTCGCTCTCGCAGCGCGCTGACCACTCCGGTATAGCCGACGATCTTCATGATGGCGAGGTAGCGCGCTGCGGCGATGTCGTAGTTGTTGATCATGTTGGTGTCGCGAATGATCGCCGAAAGCACGATGTGATCAACATCGTCGATATCCGCGAGTGCGTCGGCAATCTGCTCCGGCTCGGAGAGGTCCAAAGCTATGCCGCGCGTATCGCCGCCCAGCTCGGCAGCCATGGACTTGGCATGCGCACCATCGCGGCCGGCCACGACGACCGTCCAGCCCTCGCCGGTGTAGCGGCGAGCGATCTCCAAGCCGATGCCATGCGTGCCACCGACGATCAACAATGATGGCTGGGTCATCCGAGTACCTCCCGTAGGTAGTCCCAGTCGCGAGCAAAACGATACGAGTAGCGGCGCGGGGGCTGGGGAGCCTGCGTCTCTAACCACCGCAGCGGGCCGCCACCAAGGTTCCGGAACGAGTGCGGGCATCCAACGCCGGCCCAGGCGATGTCCCCGGGGCCGAGCAGCACCGGCTTGCCGTCGAAGGTGGCCTCCGCCCGACCTTCCAGGAAGAAGTACGTCTCCTCGAACGGATGATCATGTGGGCCGGTGGCCCCATCGGGGTCGTAGTGCACCATGAACATCGTGGCCAGCTGAGCACCAAGATCAGAATCGACCATCATCTTGACATTGATTCCGCCATAGACCAGCAACGCGGTTCGCATGCTCGCCGTGACCTCGAGCAGATCTTGGCTCTGCTTGGTCGCATCCATCTGGGACGGCGTGATTCTCCCGAAATAGCGGTTACGAGGGTCACGTACGTCGACATCGGCTGCCTCCTGGTACGCCGGACCACTGACGAGGAACGTGTCGTCCTGGTACGCCGAGCGCGGCATCGGAGCCTGCATTTCCGCCCACCGCACCGCTAGTTCACTGTCGTTGCGCAGCCGGTGCGGCATCCCGATGGGTACCACGCCGTAGCCGCCCTCACGGAGCCGGAACGATCCCTCGGCGGTGTCCAAGACCGCCGTACCCGTGACGACGTAGAAGCTCTCCTCAAAAGAGTGGACATGCCACGGAATGGAGCCGCCCGCATCGAGCTCATTGATCACAAACCCAGTGTGCACGGCATGATCATCTTCACCGACCACCATGGCGCGGCGGTAGCCGGTGGCCTCCATTGCCCAGCCGGTGGTTGGTGCGACAAGTTCGATGTCACCGGCCGGGCGTACCAAATAGCCTCCACTCACTGTCGCTTCTCAGCGGTTGCTGCGAGCAGGTGATCGCGGGAAGCCTCCACATCGGCGCGAGCCTTGTCGACATCGGCGAGCAACTTTCCGTCGCGCTTCTTGACCTGCCCCGCGACGAACACGGTGTCGACGTTGGACACATCGGCGGACAGCACAACTGCGGCGACCGGGTCGATGACGGGAGCCATGTTCAGCGACTTGGCCTCGATAATGACAATGTCGGCCTGCTTCCCCGGTGTCAGCGAACCAGTGCGATCCTCCACTCCGGCGACGTACGCGCCGTCGAGAGTGGCGGCCTGCAGGACTTCCCGTGCGGTCAGCACCTCCTTGGGTACCTGCTCGTTCGGCTCGTACTTCTCGGCATGCACCCGGGCACGATCGGCACCGAACGCGGCGCGCATCTCGGTGAACATGTCGCCTGGTGCTGTCGTCACCACGTCGATGGACAGGCTGGGCCGCAGCCCCATTCGAAGCGAATGCAGCACTGGCGGCCAACCGTGGCCCATCGACAGCTCTACCTGCGGCGCCACCGAGACCTTGCCGCCGGTGTCCTTGACGAGCTGCCATTCCTCGTCGCTGAAGTGGCAGCAATGGATGTAGGTCGTATCGGGCCCGAGCAGCCCGTAGTCGTTCAGCGTCTTGATCATGGCGAACCGGCCGGCGACCCGGCCCATCGCGACGTGCACCGTGATCGGAATGCCCAGCTCCCGGGCGAGTTTCCACTCCGCCTGAACGACCTCCTCCATGCAAAAGCCGCTGCCGCGGGTGGCCAGGCCTAGAGTGAGCAGCCCGTCGTCGGAGCTGAAGTACGTGTCCCGGACGCGGCGTACGTCATCGTCGGGAATCGCGATCTTGCTGTTGAACCAATAGTCGGCCAACGAGAGATTGGCGCTGCCATACGCGTATTGCGCCCGGATGCCGGTCTCTTGGAGCCCCGTGATCGCAGCATCGGAATGATCGGGCGTGTTGTTGATGTGCGACCAGTCGACCAGCGTGGTGATCCCCGCGTTGAGGCACTCCAGCGACCCCGCAACATTGCTCGCGTGTACGTCCTCGGCCCGGTAGACCGGCGCGAACGTGTCGAGGACTTCAACGAAGTAATCATCGAGCGTGGCATTGGGCGCGCAGCCGCGGATCGCGGCCTCCCAGGTGTGCCGATGGGTATCGACAAAGCCCGGGATGACGATCGAGTCGCTGGCGTCGATCACCTCCGCATCCACGCTGATGTTCGGCTCGACGGCGACGATCTTGTCGTCCTCGATGAGTACATCCCCCGTGAGATCCCCGATCTGGGGATCCATGCTCACGACCGTCCCCCCGCGGATCAGCGTTTTAGTTGTCATCTGCCCGTGCTCCTTTGCATCTGGCGTGGTTTCCTTGGGTTCCTGTTAGAAGGCAGCGAGTCGCCGTACGGCATGGACGACCTTGTCGACGGTAGGGATCACCTCGTCCTCAAGTGCGTCGGCGAACGGCAGCGGCACGCATTCCGACGCCACTCGCCGGATCGGCGCGTCGAGCAGCTCGAATCCCTCGTCGGCGACGATGGATACGACCGTGGCGCCCCAGCCGCCCTGGTACGGGTTCTCTTCGACGACGAGGAGGCGCGAGGTGCGCTCCACCGAGGACAGCACAGTCCTGGCATCCAACGGCACCAGACAGCGCAAATCGATCACCTCAACCGAGATGTCCTCAGCAGCGAGCTGCTCGGCAGCCGACATCGCAGTTGGCACCGTGGATGCGAGGGCGACGACTGTGACGTCATCGCCGGGACGGACCACTGCGGCCTCTCCCAATGGCAGGACATGATCAGGTGGGGCGGGCTCACCTTTGCTTGCGAGCAAACCCTTGTGTTCGAAGAAAATCACCGGGTCGTCGCTGCGGATCGCGGACGCCATCATGCCCACCACGTCTGCCGGTGTAGACGGTGCCGCGATCTTGAGACCTGGCACCGTGAAGACCCAGTTCTCCACTGCCTGGGAGTGTTGAGCTCCGAATCCGAGGCCGCCGCCGTTGGCCGTACGAATCACCAGCGGGACGGTGACCTGGCCGCCTGTCATGTAGCGCATCTTGGGGATCTCGTTGGCGAGATAGTCGTAGCAGCACGCGAAGAAGTCGGAGAACATGATCTCCGCGACCGGACGTATGCCAGTCATGGCGGCACCCAGCGCGGCGCCGACGATGGCCTGCTCGGAGATCGGCGTGTCCCACACCCGCTCCGGGCCAAATTCGGTGAACAGGCCCGTTGTTGTCTTGAAGACGCCCTCGGCTGCACCGATGTCCTCGCCGAGACAGACCACGTGTGAGTCGCGACGCATCTCGCGGGCGATCCCTTCGGAGACGGCCTGGCGATAGGTGATCAGTTCCGCCATGCCGACCCACCGTCCGCCCACACATCGGTGAATGCCGTCACCGGATCAGGGAACGGCGCGTCCTTGGCCTCTTGGACAGCCGCGTTGATCACTTGCGCCACTCTGTCGTCGGTCGTGTCGATATCGTCTGCATCGACTCCCAGGCTCGTCAGCCGCTGCCGCGCGACGAGCAGCGGGTCGCGCTGCATCCAGCGCTCGACCTCATCTGCCGGACGGTACTTCGCGGGATCGGAGCGGCTGTGCCCGTAATGGCGATAGGTCAGTGCCTCGATCACTGTCGGCCCGTCGCCTGCCCGGGCCCTGTCGACCGCGATCTTGGTCGCTTCGTAGACCTTGATCACGTCATTGCCGTCGATGATCACGGCCGGCAACCCGTACGCGCTGGCTCGATCAGCTGCAGGGTTGGGAACGGAGGTGACAGCCGAGATGGGGGTGTATTCCATGTAGAGGTTGTTCTCGCACACGAACAGCACCGGCAGTTTCCAGACGGCGGCCAGGTTCAGCGCTTCGTGAAAGGCGCCGATGTTGGTCGCGCCGTCGCCGAAGAATGCGACCGCGACCTGATCGGTGCCACGCAGCTTCGCCGACCACGCGGCGCCGGCCGCGATCGGCAGATGGGAGCCGACGATCGCGTACGAGCCGAGCATTCCCCGGTCCGCCTTGGTGAGGTGCATCGAGCCGCCCTTGGCCTTGCACAGTCCGGTGGCCCTGCTCATGAGCTCCGCCAGACACTCAGCTGGCGTGGCACCACGGGCAATCGCATGGTGATGGCCGCGATACGTCGCGAACACGTAGTCGTCCGGGCGCAAGGCCGCGCTGGCGCCGACCGCAACGGCCTCGTGACCGGCTGCGAGGTGCGTGGTGCCCTTCACCAGGCCGGACATGAACAAGTCATACGCCGCCTTCTCCGTCTGCCGGATGATCGCCATCTGCTCGTACCACTCGAGCAGCGGACCCTCGTCGACCGTCAGCGACTCCTCCGCGGAAACCGTCACATCTCGCCCCTGCCGGCCATGGTGTTCAGGTGGGACTGTGCCTCCCGCAGCGTGGGCAGCTCGCCGCCGACCGTCCAATAGCGCTGTCCGGCGATCAACAACTCCTCCGCCGGGAACTTCGTGATCACCTCGCAGCCGTCGGCAGTGACGACCACCTCTTCCTCGATACGGGCCGCAGACCAGCCATCCGCTGCCGGCCAGTAGGTCTCGAGCGCGAAAACCATGCCCTCCTCGAGCACTTCCGGATAATCAAGGGACACCAAGCGGCTGAAGATCGGCTTTTCCCAGATGGCCAGTCCCACCCCATGGCCGTACTGCAATGCGAATGCCGCTTCCTCGTTCGCGAACCCGAACTCCTCCGCCGTGGGCCACAGCGACACGATGTCGCCCGTTGTGGCGCCCGGTCTGACCGCCGCGATGGCGAGGTCCATGTACTCCCGGCAGCGCACGTACGCGTCGCGCATTGCCGGTGACGCACTGCCCACGGCGAAGCAGCGGTAGTAGCAGGTCCGATAGCCGAGATGGCTGTGCAGGATGTCGAAGAACGCCGGGTCGCCGGGGCGAACGATCCGATCGCTGTACACGTGGGGGTGCGGGGAGCATCGCTCGCCGGAGATCGCGTTGACGCCCTCCACGTACTCGCTGCCGAGGTCGTAGAGCACCTTGCTGACCAGGCCGACGCACTCGTTCTCGCGTACGCCCGGTCGGAGAAAGGCATACAGCTCGTCGTACGCGGCGTCGACCATCGAACACGCCTGGGCAAGCAGCGTGATCTCGTCGACAGTCTTGATCCTGCGGGCCTCCAGGAACACCTGTTGGCCGTCGACGACGGTGAGCCCTTCCGCCTGGAGCGCGGACAGGACGGGCATCTCGATTACGTCGACGCCAATTGGCTCGGCGGTCAGCCCGTACTCGCGCATGACGGTTGCGACCTTTCGAGCCACTTCTTGGGCGACGCCGGCGTCCGGATGAAACGCGCCTCGCAGCGTGGAGATCCCGGCCCGTGCTCCGGATCGGCCTTCTCTTGCAGCTTCGGAAATCTGGCGGTCGTCGGGCTTGCGGTCATAGTCAAGCCAAGGGTTGTAGAGCTGGTGATGCCTCGCGGCAGATCCGAAATCCCAGATCACTGGCTCACCACCGCGTGGCAGCAGTGCGAACCTGATCAGCTTGTCCATCGCCCAAGTGCCAATGTGGGTGGCCGTCATGTAGCGGATGTTGGAGAAGTCGAAGGTCATCAGTGCACCCAGCTCGGAAGCATCCAGGTGTTGTCTGAGGCGCTGTAGCCGATCGGTGCGGAGTCGGTCCGTGTCGACCCGTGCTTCCCAATCGACTGCATTCGGCCCGTACGTGCGGATCGCCATGGCTCAACCCAACGTCGTCGATGGTGTTCAATATAAATTACGCCTGTTCAGTGGGACTGACTAGATACGGTCAGGGACACGGGCCTGCTCGGGTAGCTGGGTGGTGCGTAGCTCAGCCGCGGTGATCAACTAGAGGCGTGCAGATAATCAAGCTCGCCTGGGTTGGTACCCGTACCAACAACTTTCAGCAGACCGTCGAGTTCTTTCGAGACATCCTTGGTCTCAAGCCGGACTTTGATCTTCCAGAGTTTCGCGTACTCAAGCTGCCGGACGGCGGCAAAGTGGAAATCTTCGGATCCGGCAGTGAGATGAACCGTCACTTCACGACCGGACCGGTTGTCGGATTTCTGGTGGACAATGTCAACGCGGCGGCCAGCGAGCTCCGGGCTCGCGGTATCGAGATTCTCCATGAGGTTGAAGACGAGAGCGGGAATGCGTGGGTGCACTTCCGCGCGCCAGATGGCAACATCTACGAGTTCACCCAGGATCCTGGGGTCTCGCGGCCTGGATAGAGCGTAGATGGCAATGATCTTGGTTTGCACTTGATCTTCGCGCGTTGATGGGAATGTGCCCTGAGCTTGTCGGAAGGGCGATCTATCGCAATGTGCCCTGAGCTTGTCGAAGGGCACTGGTACCGATCGTCTTCTCCTGCTCCCGGCTTTGACAGTGTGGCGC
>Ga0307289_10000856_pt1 | contig 13238 bp, 8 predicted proteins | sample ER_DNA_143_FD_194483 | JGI IMG/M metagenome (GOLD analysis project Ga0307289, IMG submission 194483) | Bulk soil microbial communities from the East River watershed near Crested Butte, Colorado, United States - ER_DNA_143 | ecosystem: Environmental > Terrestrial > Soil > Floodplain | place: USA...
AAGTGTCGCCGTCCTCAGCCACGGCGATCTGGCCGCGGCCGCCTCCTTCAACGTCGTCGTCCTCGCCCTGGTCCCGGTCCTCACCGTCTGGTGGATCCTCGGTGTCCGCGCGGCCTGGGCCGGCCGGCCGCAACGGGGGCCGCTCCTGACGAACCGCCGCTGGATGGTCCTCGACGGCGTCCTGCTCGCCTTTGCGGTCTGGCGCAACCTGCCGGACGTGCCGCTCGGGGCGTACCTCGCGCCCTGACCCACCTGGCTTGGCTCCGAGCCGGACGGTGCGGACCGCGGGTGCCGGACGCCGTCCTCCGAAGCTCGGCGCGGAAAGTAGCCTGTGACGGTGACCCGTTCCACCGCCCGCAGCGTGCTGGACGAGATCGTCGCCGACGTCCGGGCGGACCTGGAGCCGCGGATGGCTGCGGTGCCCGAGGCCGAGCTCGAGCGCCGAGCCGCGGACGCCCCGCCCGCTCTGGACGCCGAGACCGCTCTGCGTCGCGCCTCCCGGCTCGCTGTCATCGCCGAGGTGAAGCGGTCCAGCCCGAGCAAGGGGGCGCTGGCCGAGATCGCCGACCCGGCCGGCCTCGCCGCGGCGTACGCCCAGGGCGGCGCGACGGCGATCAGCGTCCTCACCGAGCCGCGCCGGTTCTCCGGCAGCCTCGACGACCTCGCCGCGGTCCGCCGCCGCGTCGATGTCCCGATTCTGCGCAAGGATTTCCTCGTCACCCGTTACCAGATCACCGAGGCCCGAGCGTGGGAGGCCGACCTCGTCCTCCTCATCGTCGCCTCGCTCGACCAGCGCGACCTCGTGGCGCTGCGCGAGCACGCCGAGGCGCTCGGGATGACCGCTCTGGTCGAGGTGCATGACGAGGAGGAGACGCGGCGCGCGGTCGACTCCGGCGCGACGGTCGTCGGCGTGAACGCCCGAGACCTGCGCACCCTGACCGTCGACCGCGCGGTCTTCGCCCGGCTGTGCCCGCTCATTCCCGACGACGTCGTGACGATCGCCGAGTCCGGGGTCCGCACCGTCGAGGACGTGCGCGAGTATGCGGCGGCAGGGGCGCATGGAGTCCTCGTCGGCGAGGCGCTGGTCACCGGCGGCGACCCGGCCGGCGCCGTCGCCGCCTTCGCGTCGGTCGGCGTCCGTGCCACGCCAGGACTGCGGTCGCCGAAGCGGAAGGTGCGGACATGACCAACGGACGGTTCGGCCCGTTCGGCGGACGGTTCGTCCCCGAGGCGCTGATCCCGGCGCTCGAGCAGCTCGACGAGGTCCGGCTCAAGGCCATGGTCGACCCCGAGTTCGTCGGCGAGCTGGAGCGGCTGCACCGCACGTACACGGGGCGGCCGAGCATCGTCACCGAGGTCCCGCGGTTCGCCGAGCACGCCGGGGGAGCGCGGGTGATCCTCAAGCGTGAGGACCTGAACCACACCGGCTCCCACAAGATCAACAACGTCCTCGGCCAAGCGCTGCTGACGAGGCGGATGGGCAAGACCCGCGTCATCGCCGAGACCGGCGCCGGGCAGCACGGTGTGGCCACCGCGACCGCTGCCGCCCTGCTCGGCCTCGACTGCACCGTCTACATGGGCAAGGTCGACACCGAGCGGCAGGCCCTCAACGTCGCTCGGATGCGGCTGCTCGGCGCCGACGTCGTCCCGGTCACCACCGGCAGCCAGACCCTCAAGGACGCGGTCAACGAGGCCCTGCGCGACTGGGTCGCCTCGGTCGACGACACCCACTACGTTCTCGGCACGGTGACCGGCCCGCACCCCTTCCCCGAGATGGTTCGCGACTTCCACCGGATCATCGGGATCGAGGCCCGCGCCCAGGTGCTCGATCTCGTGGGCCGGCTGCCCGACGCCGTTCTCGCCTGTGTCGGCGGTGGGTCCAACGCCATGGGCATCTTCCACCGGTTCCTCGACGACACCGGCGTTCGTCTCATCGGCCTGGAGGCCGGCGGAGAGGGGGTCGCCTCTGGGCGGCACGCCTCGCGGTTCGCGTCCGGCATCCCCGGCGTACTCCACGGCGCGTTCACCTACGTCATGCAGGACGACGACGGCCAGACTATGGAGTCGCACTCGGTCTCCGCCGGTCTGGACTACCCCAGTGTCGGGCCCGAACACGCATACCTGCTCGAAAGTGGCCGCGCGGAGTACCGGTCCATCACCGACGAGCAGGCGATGGAGGCCTTCCGTCTGCTGTGTCAGACCGAGGGCATCATCCCGGCGCTGGAGTCCAGCCACGCACTGGCCGGCGCCATGGAGGTGGGGCGGGAAGTCGGCCCCGACGCTCTCCTCCTCGTCAACCTGTCGGGACGCGGCGACAAGGACGTCCACACCGCGGCGACCTGGTTCGGCTTGCTGGATAAGCCTGGCGACAAGGCCCCCGACGCAGCCAAGGGGATGGGGGTCCAGGCGTGAGGGTCCGCGACACCATCGAGGCCTGCCGCGCCGAGGGCCGGGCCGCTCTCGTCGGGTACCTCCCGGTCGGCTACCCCGACGTCCCGACCTCGATCGCCGCGATGACCGCCATGGTCGACGCCGGGGTCGACGTCGTCGAGGTCGGCCTGCCCTACAGCGACCCGCTTATGGACGGTCCCGTCATCCAGCGGGCCGCCGAGGGCGCTCTGACCGCTGGAACTCGCGTGGACGACGTCTTCTCGGCCTGCCGGGCGGTGGCCGACACCGGGACGCCGGCCCTCGTCATGACGTACTGGAACCCGGTCCTGCGCCGCGGCGTCGACACCTTCGCCCGTGATCTCGCGGCCAGCGGAGCCGCGGGGCTCATCACCCCCGATCTCATCCCTGACGAGGCGGCCGACTGGATCGCCGCGTCCGACGCATACGGGCTGGACCGGGTCTTCCTCGTCGCGCCCAGCTCGACCCCGGACCGCCTCGCCGCGGCGACCACCGCGTGCCGCGGGTTCGTCTACGCCGCTTCCCTCATGGGCGTCACCGGCACCCGCGAAACGGTGGGCTCGGCGGCCGAGTCGCTCGTCGCCCGCACCCGCGAGGTCACCGATCTGCCGGTATGCGTCGGCCTCGGCGTCTCCAACGGCGACCAGGCGGCCGCGGTCGGCGAGTTCGCCGACGGCGTCATCGTCGGGTCGGCACTGGTCCGCACGCTCGTCGAGGCCGCCTCTCCGGACGAGGGCATCGCGACCCTCCGCAAGATCGTCGCCGACCTCGCCGGCGGCGTCCGCCGCAGCCGCGAGCCGGTGACCACGTCATGAGCCTCGCCGTGCTACCCATCGAGATCCCCAGCCCCACCACCGGGGTCTGGTACCTCGGCCCGCTGCCGGTTCGCGCCTACGCGATGTGCATCCTCGCTGGCATCGTCGTGGCGATCTGGATGACCGACCGGCGACTGGCCACCCGAGGCGGCAAGCCGGGCCAGGTTCTCGACATCTCCGCCTGGGCGGTCCCGTTCGGCATCGTGGGGGGCCGGATCTACCACCTCATCACCTCGCCACAGGCGTACTTCGGGGAGGGCGGGCAGCCGTGGAACGCCTTCAAGATCTGGGAGGGCGGGCTCGGTATCTGGGGCGCCATCGCCCTCGGTGCCCTTGGCGCCTATATCGGCTGCCGCCGGCAGGGCGTGAGCTTCCTCGACTTCGTCGACTCCGCGGCGCCGGGCATTCTCGTGGCGCAGGCGCTGGGCCGGTGGGGGAACTACTTCAACAACGAGGTCCACGGGGGCCCGACCGACCTGCCCTGGGGACTGAGGGTCTACCAGTGGGACCAGGTCGCCGGCCACGCCGTCGTGGATGCCAACGGCGACCCGGTGGTCCTCGGGGTCTTCCATCCGACGTTCCTGTACGAGTTCGTCTACTGCCTGGTGCTCGCCGGCGTCCTCATCTGGCTGGACCAGCGGTACGACTTCCGCCGCGGCCAGATCTTCGCCCTCTACATCGCCGGCTACCCGGTCGGGCGCGGCGTCATCGAGTTCATGCGGACCGACGACGCCAACCACATCCTCGGGCTGCGGGTCAACTCGTGGGTCTCGGTCATCGTCTTCCTCCTCGGCGTCGGGCTCTACGTGTGGTTCGGGCGTCGACCGGACAATGCCGAGCCGGAACCCGACAAACGCGCCGAAACCGGGCCACCCGAGCCGGTTACACGATCCTGATCCCGGGATTCGGGATGGACCGTCCCGAAATATAGGACGCTTGACGGGACCGATATCCTGCATCCGCACTGGCCGACGCCGCCCAGCCGCCTCTGACGCCGACCGGCCGCCCTCCGCCAACGGCCGGCGTCATCTGCCCGACTCACTGGTCGGTCGCGAGACCGACGTGGACGTCAGGACGGTGACATGACCGCACTCGAAGGCCGGCCGAGACAACGGATCGGACCGGAACGCCGGCGTTCCCTCTACTCGGCGCAGCCGGACGACGTCGGCCTCTATCGAGCCGAGAACGAGCACGACGCCTGCGGTGTCGCCCTGGTCGCCACGATGCGGGGCAGCGCCGGTCACGACATCATCGAGCACGCGCTCACCGCGCTGCGCAACCTCGACCACCGCGGCGCCACCGGCGCCGACCCGCTCGTCGGTGACGGCGCCGGCCTTCTCAGCCAGGTGCCCGACGCCTTTCTCCGCGAGGAGGTCGGCTTTCCCCTTCCCGGCCCGGGCGCATACGCCGTCGGCCTGGCCTTCCTGCCCGCCGACGACGGTCAGCGGGCGGCCACCGTCGAGGCCATCCAGTGGATCGCCGCCGAGGAGTCGCTCGAGGTTCTCGGCTGGCGCGAGGTGCCCGTCGCGGCCGAGATCATCGGTGAGGTCGCCCGCGACTGCATGCCCCACTTCGTGCAGCTCTTCGTCACCGGCACGTCCGACGGTCCCGCGGCCGGCCTGACCGGAATCGCCCTCGACCGGTATGCGTACGGCCTGCGCAAACGCGCCGAGCTGGAGACCGACGCCTACTTCGCGTCCCTGTCCGCCCGCACCCTCGTCTACAAGGGCATGCTCACAACGGCACAGCTGGAGCCGTTCTTCCCGGACCTGTCGCACCGGTCGTTCGAGTCCGAGCTCGCGCTGGTGCACTCGCGGTTCTCGACCAACACCTTCCCGTCGTGGCCCCGCTCCCATCCGTACCGGTTCCTCGCTCACAACGGCGAGATCAACACGGTCAAGGGCAACCGCAACTGGATGAGCGCCCGCGAGAGCCAGCTGACCTCCGACACGATCCCCGGCGACCTCGAGCGGCTCTTCCCGATCTGCAGTCCGGATGGTTCGGACTCCGCGTCGTTCGACGAGGTGCTCGAGCTGCTCCACCTCGGGGGCCGCTCCCTCCCGCACGCGGTCCTCATGATGATTCCGGAGGCGTGGGAGAACCACACCGGCATGGACCCGGCCCGGCGGGCGTTCTACGAGTTCCATTCGACGTTCATGGAGCCGTGGGACGGGCCCGCGCTCATCGCCTTCACCGACGGGACGGTGATCGGCGCGGTCCTCGACCGCAACGGCCTGCGGCCGGGCCGGTATGCGGTGACGGAGGACGGGCTCGTCGTCCTCGCCTCCGAGTCGGGGGTCCTCGATCTCGACCCCGCGACGGTCGTCAAGCGCGGGCGGTTGCAGCCCGGGCGGATGTTCCTCGTCGACACCGAGCACGGCCGGCTCATCGGCGACGAGGAGATCAAGTCCTCGCTGGCCGCTCAGAACCCCTACGACGAGTGGTTGCACGCGGGCCTGCTGCGGCTGGAAGACCTGCCGGAGCGCGAACACGTCTGGCACACCCCATCGTCGGTCGCCCGCCGGCAGCAGACCTTCGGCTACACGCAGGAGGAGCTGCGCATCCTCCTGACCCCGATGGCCAGGAGCGGCGCCGAAGCGCTGGGGTCCATGGGCACGGACAGCCCGATCGCGGTGCTGTCCAGCCGCCCGCGGCTCCTCTTCGACTACTTCACCCAACTGTTCGCCCAGGTGACCAACCCGCCGCTCGACGCCATTCGCGAAGAGCTGGTGACGTCGCTCGGGATGACCATCGGGCCGGAGGGGAACGCTCTGACGGCTTCACCCGCGCACGCGCGGCAGCTCGTGCTTCCGTTCCCGGTCATCGACAACGACCAGCTGGCCAAGATCGTCCACATCAACGCCGACGGAGACCTGCCGGGGTATGCGACATACGTCGTCCGTGGCCTCTACGAGGTCAACGGCGGCGCCGAGGCGATGCACGCCCGGCTCGAGGAGATCTTCCTCGAGGTGTCCGAGGCGATCAGCCGCGGTGCCCGGTTCGTCGTCCTGTCCGACCGCGACTCCGGCCGCGACCAGGCGCCGATCCCGTCGCTGTTGCTGACCTCGGCGGTCCACCACCACCTCATCCGTGAGAAGACGCGAACCCAGGTCGGCCTGCTCGTCGAGGCCGGCGACGTCCGCGAGGTCCACCACGTGGCGCTGCTCGTCGGTTACGGCGCCGCGGCGATCAACCCCTACCTGGCGATGGAGTCCGTCGAGGACCTCATCCGCAACGGCACGATCACCGGGGTCTCGCCGGAGAAGGCCGTGGCCAACCTCATCAAGGCGCTCGGCAAGGGCGTCCTCAAGGTGATGTCGAAGATGGGCATCTCGACCGTGGCGTCCTACCACGGCGCCCAGGTGTTCGAGGCGATCGGCCTGTCGCAGGCCGTGGTCGAACGGTACTTCACCGGCACGACCACCCAGCTCGGCGGGGTCGACCTCGACGTCATCGCCGAGGAGGTCGCCGCCCGTCACGCCGTCGCCTATCCGCGCGAGGGCATCCACCCCGCGCACCGAAAGCTGTGGGTCGGCGGCGAGTACCAATGGCGCCGCGAGGGTGAGCCCCACCTCTTCGACCCCGAGACGGTTTTCCGGCTGCAACACGCGACCCGAGCCCGCCGCTACGACATCTTCAAGCAGTACACGTCGCGGGTCGACGAGCAGTCGGAACGGCTGATGACGCTACGCGGCCTCTTCGAGTTCGCGCCGGGCGACGAGACCGGCCGGCCACCGGTGCCGATCGAGGAGGTCGAGCCGGTCAGCGAGATCGTCAGGCGGTTCAGCACCGGTGCGATGAGCTACGGCTCGATCAGCCTGGAGGCCCACCAGACGCTGGCCATCGCCATGAACCGGATCGGCGGGAAGTCCAACACCGGTGAGGGCGGGGAGGACGAGGACCGCCTGCTTGACCCGTCCCGTCGTTCGGCGATCAAGCAGGTCGCCTCGGGACGCTTCGGCGTCACGAGCCTCTACCTCACCGAGTCCGACGACATCCAGATCAAGATGGCCCAGGGCGCGAAGCCGGGCGAGGGCGGCCAGCTACCCGGCCCGAAGGTCTACCCCTGGATCGCCAAGACCCGGCATTCGACGCCGGGTGTGGGTCTCATCTCGCCACCGCCGCACCACGACATCTACTCGATCGAGGACCTGGCGCAGCTGATCCACGACCTCAAGAACGCGAATCCGCAGGCCCGGATCCACGTCAAGCTCGTGTCCGAGATCGGTGTCGGCACGGTGGCGGCCGGCGTCTCCAAGGCGCATGCCGACGTCGTCCTCATCTCGGGCCACGACGGCGGAACCGGTGCTTCGCCGCTCACCTCGCTCAAGCACGCCGGCGCGCCGTGGGAGCTGGGTCTGGCCGAGACCCAACAGACACTGCGCCTCAACGGCCTGCGCGACCGGATCGTCGTCCAGACCGACGGCCAGCTGAAGACCGGTCGCGACGTCGTCATCGCCGCGTTGCTCGGTGCCGAGGAGTTCGGGTTCGCCACGGCGCCGCTCGTCGTGTCGGGGTGCATCATGATGCGGGTCTGTCACCTCGACACCTGTCCGGTCGGCGTCGCCACCCAGAACCCCGAGCTGCGGGCGCGGTTCTCCGGCAAGCCCGAGTTCGTCGAGACGTTCTTCGAGTACATCGCCGAGGAGGTCCGCGAGCACCTCGCCGCTCTGGGGTTCCGCACCGTGGCCGAGGCGATCGGTCACGTCGACGCGCTCCACACCGACCGGGCCGTCGAGCACTGGAAGGCGGCTGGTCTCGACCTGACCCCCGTGCTGACGATGGTCGAGGACCCGACCGGAGGCACCGCATACCAGACCGTCGGCCAGGACCACGGCCTCGAAAAGGCCCTGGACCACCAGCTCGTCGCGCTGGCCCAGGGAGCCTTGCACGAGGGCGAGCAGGTGCGCGCCGGCGTGACCGTCCGCAACGTCAACCGCACGGTCGGGACGATGCTCGGCCACGAGGTGACCAAGCTGCATCCGCGCGGGCTGCCCGACAGGACGATCGAGTTCACCCTCACCGGGTCGAGCGGTCAGTCGTTCGGGGCGTTCGTGCCGGCGGGCATCACGCTGGTGCTGCACGGCGACGCGAACGACTACCTGGGCAAGGGCCTGTCGGGTGGCCGGCTCGTCGTTCGCCCGGACCGGTCTGCCCCGCTCACCGCGGAAAACAACGTCATCGCCGGCAACGTCGTCGCCTACGGTGCGACGACCGGTGAGATCTTCCTGCGCGGCCAGGCCGGCGAGCGGTTCTGCGTCCGCAACTCAGGTGTCACCGCGGTCGTCGAGGGCGTCGGCGACCACGGCTGCGAGTACATGACCGGCGGCACCGTCGTCGTCCTGGGGCCGACCGGGCGCAACTTCGCGGCCGGCATGTCGGGCGGCGTGGCCTACGTCCTTGACCTGCGTCCGGAGCTCGTCAACCCGGAGCTCGTCGACCTGGTTCCGTTGCGCGACAAGGACGAGGCCGTGCTTCGCGGCCTGCTCGAGACACACCGCGACTGGACCGAGTCGCCGGTCGCCGAGCGCCTGCTCGACGCGTGGGCGGAGAGCCGGAACCGGTTCACGCTCGTGCTCCCGCGCGACTACCAGCGCGTCCTCGACGTCAGAGCCGACGCGGAGGCCCAGGGTCTCGACCTGGACGGCGCCGAGGTGTGGGAGCTGATCATGGAGGCGTCCCGTGGCTGACCCGCAAGGCTTCCTCAAGGTCCGCGAACGCGAGCTCCCGACGCGGCGGCCGGTTCCCGTCCGGATCAAGGACTGGCACGAGGTCTACCAGGAGCAGGACCTGGCGCAGCTGCAGCGCCAGGCGGGCCGGTGCATGGACTGCGGAATCCCGTTCTGTCACAACGGTTGCCCGCTCGGCAACCTCATCCCGGAGTGGAACGACCTGGCCTGGCGCGGCGACTGGGCGGAGGCCATCGAGCGCCTGCACGCGACGAACAACTTTCCTGAGTTCACCGGCCGGCTCTGCCCCGCGCCGTGCGAGACCGCCTGCGTCCTCGCCATCAACCAGCCCGCCGTGACGATCAAACAGGTCGAGGTCACGACCGTCGAGGAGGCTTTCCGCGCCGGACGGGTGACTCCACAGCCGCCGGAGCGGTTGTCCGGCAAGACCGTCGCCGTGGTCGGATCGGGCCCGGCGGGTCTGGCCGCCGCTCAGCAGCTCACTCGGGCCGGGCATACCGTCGCGGTCTACGAGCGCGCGGAGAAGCCGGGCGGGCTGCTGCGCTACGGCATCCCCGAGTTCAAGATGGAGAAGGCCGTCCTCGACCGGCGGCTGGCCCAGATGGAGGCGGAGGGGACGCGGTTCCGCAACGGTGTCGACGTCGGGGCCGAGATCACCGGGCGGCAGCTCGCCGACCGCTACGACGCCGTGGTCCTCGCCATCGGGGCCACCGTCGCGCGCGACCTGCCCGTCCCCGGACGGGAGCTCGACGGCGTCCACCAGGCCATGGAGTTCCTCCCGCAGGGCAACCACGCGGCGCTCGGCCAGGTCGTCGAGAACCAGATCCTCGCCACCGACAAGGACGTCGTCATCATCGGCGGCGGCGACACCGGTGCCGACTGCCTCGGCACCGCGCACCGCCAGGGCGCCCGGTCGGTGACCCAGCTGGAGATCATGCCCCGCCCGCCGGAGGAGCGGCCGACGGGCCAGCCGTGGCCGACCTACCCGATGACGTACCGGATCTCCAGCGCCCACGAGGAGGGCGGTGACCGCGTCTACGCCGTCAACACCGAACGCTTCCTCGGTGACGACGACGGCCGGGTCCGCGCGTTGAAGCTGGTCGAGGTGGAGCTGCGGAACGGCCGGTTCGAGCCGGTCGAGGGCAGCGAGCGGGAGATCCCGGCGCAGCTGGTCCTCCTGGCCATGGGCTTCCTCGGACCGGAGAAGCCCGGGCTCGTCGAGCAGCTCGGCGTCGACCTCGACGACCGCTCGAACGTCAAGCGCGACAAGCACTTCATGTCGTCGGTTCCGGGCGTCTTCGTAGCCGGTGACGCGGGCCGTGGACAGTCCCTCATCGTCTGGGCGATCGCCGAGGGACGGGCCGCCGCAAACGGTGTCGACCAGTGGCTCACCGGGTCGAGCCAGCTGCCCCGGCCGATCAACCCGACGGACCGGCCGCTCCTGGTCTGAGCGCCTGCTCAGGTGGTGACCGGCGGGTTTCGTACTCGGGCGTAAGTCATAAGGTTCCGCGTATGCGCCGCGCCAAGATCGTCTGCACGCTGGGGCCCGCGACCTCGTCGCCGGAGCAGATCCACGCCCTGGTCCAGGCGGGGATGGACATCGCCCGGCTGAATCTCTCGCACGGCGAGCACTCGGTGCACGAGGGCGTCTACAAGGCGGTCCGCGCGGCGAGTGACGTGACCGGGCGGGCGGTCGGGATCCTCGTCGACCTGCAGGGCCCGAAGATCCGCACCGGCCGGTTCGCAAACGGCCCGATCAGCCTCGCGCCCGGAGACCGCTTCACCATCACCGTCGACAACGTAGCCGGCGACCAGCAGCGGGTCAGTACGACGTACAAGGGCATGCCGGGAGACGTACGGCCCGGCGACACCCTCCTCATCGACGACGGGAAGGTCTGTCTGCGGGCGGTGGAGGTGACGGACACCGACATCGTCACGGAGGCGGTCGAGGGCGGCGTCATCTCCAATAACAAGGGCATCAACTTGCCCGGCGTCGCGGTGAGCGTTCCCGCCATGTCCGACAAGGATGTCGACGACCTGCGGTGGGCGCTCCGGCTCAACGTCGACCTCGTCGCCCTGTCGTTCGTCCGTTCCGCGGCAGATATCGAGGACGTCCACCGGATCATGGACGAGGAGGGCGTGCGCGTTCCGGTCATCGCCAAGATCGAAAAGCCCCAGGCCGTCGACAACCTCGAGGACATCGTCCACGCCTTCGACGGCGTGATGGTCGCGCGCGGTGACCTCGGCGTGGAGCTGCCGCTGGAGGACGTGCCACTGGTGCAGAAGCGGGCCGTCGAGCTGTCCAGGCAGCAGGCGAAGCCGGTCATCGTCGCGACCCAGGTGCTCGAGTCGATGATCGAGAACTCCCGGCCGACGCGAGCCGAGGCCAGCGACTGTGCGAACGCAGTGCTCGACGGTGCCGACGCCATCATGCTGTCGGGCGAGACGAGCGTGGGCGCCTGGCCGGTTCAGGCGGTCCGGACCATGGCTCGGATCATCTCGGCGACCGAGGACCACGGCCTCGAGCGGATCCACCCGCTCGGCACCCGCCCGCATACCGTCGGTGGGGCGGTGACCTGGGCCGCCGTCGAGATCGGGGAGCTGCTGGGCGTGAAGTACCTGGTGACCTTCACCCAGTCGGGCGACTCGGCCAAGCGGCTCTCGCGGCTGCGATCCCAGCTGCCGATGCTCGCCTTCACGCCGATAGCGGCCACCCGGGCCCAGCTGGCGTTGGTCTGGGGGATCGAGACGTTCATCGTCCCGATGGCCCGGCACACCGACCAGATGGCACTCGAGGTGGACAAGGAGCTACTCGAGTCCGGACGCTGCCAGGAGGGCGATCGCGTCATCATCGTCGCCGGATCCCCGCCGGGGATCCCGGGCTCCACCAACGCGTTGCGCGTGCACCGGATCGGTGACGCCAAGAACAAGGTGGCGCCGGCCTACGAGGACTTCGCGGTCTACTGAGCCCTCCTCCGGCCCTCGGTATGCTTCCGGCGGGTTCTCGGGTCAGTATCGGCTCAAGGCCGGGGTGGTGGAATGGCAGACACGGGGCACTCAAAATGCTCTGGCCGCAAGGCTGTGCGGGTTCGAATCCCGCTCCCGGCACCGACGGGCATACCTCTCGTTCTCACGGCGACGGGGTGACCGGCCCCGAGCGCAGGTGCTCCTCTCGGTAGAGCATCGAGTGGCACACGCCGAGCAGCAAGACGTTGACGAGCACCCGGAGGACGCCGAGCCACGGTTCGTCCAGCAGCTCGAAGAACTGGACCACGAGCAGTTCCAGCGTCAGGGCCAGGGCGAAGATCTGCAGCGCCCGCACGTGTTCGCCCCGGTAGTAGAGCACCGTCGCGACCACGCCCTGGACCAGCACCAGCCAGGCGGCGCCGGCCCACACCCAGGCGAAGCCGGACGGGTCGTCGACGAGCTCCTGCATGGGACGGAAGACGGACAGGACGATGACGACCTGAAACAGCACGACGCCAAGCCGTTGCATGAGCGAGGAGCGCGCCATTCCGACGGCGCGACGACGGAGGCCGGCGTAGAAGCGGTTGATCCGGCCCACCGCCAACGGCTCGCTGGTCACCTCCTCGATGACGCCGAGCAGCGGGTCGCGCAAGGGTTCGACGGGGCTGGCGGCTTCGAGCATGCGCTTGAGCTCGGAGGCCTCATAGGCGTCGAGGTTCCCGGCGGCCAGCTCCTGCATCATCTTCAGCGCGTTGACGACGAGCTCGCGGTCGGACAGTGCGCGGCGGCGGACGAGGTAGGCGCCAACCACGTAGACGAGGATGAGAAAGAGGTACATCACCGCCACGGCCGGCTTGAAGAAGTAGTCGTTGTCCTGGGTGAGGAACTTGCCCACCTCGTCGATGAACAGCCCGAACCCGATGCCCGCGAACAGGGTGGCCAGCCACCGCGACGAGCGCCCGGGCAGCAGCATGAACATGACCATCGCGACGAGCATGAAGACGCCGCCGAAGAGGACGTGGGCCACGTGGAGCCCGCTCGCACTGCCGATCTGCGGGAAGCCGGTCACCTGTAGGTAGAGGCGGGTGACGGCGATGGTGACAACGGTCGCGACGAGGAACAGCTCGATGTGACCGGCGCCCTCCGCGTCGCGGATCGGTCCCCACTGGCGCGGGTTGACGTGCCCGAGGGACGCGGGTTCCCCCGGTTCCCTGCGCATGAAGAGGATGGTCGCATATCGATAGGGTTACGGCCATGAGCGAGAAGCCCACTCCGGCGGCGCCGAAGAAGGCTGCGACCACCAACGCCGCGGTGACTCAGACGCCCCCGGCATCGACTGCCTCCGAGCCGGCCACCG
>Ga0307289_10000858_pt1 | contig 13225 bp, 10 predicted proteins | sample ER_DNA_143_FD_194483 | JGI IMG/M metagenome (GOLD analysis project Ga0307289, IMG submission 194483) | Bulk soil microbial communities from the East River watershed near Crested Butte, Colorado, United States - ER_DNA_143 | ecosystem: Environmental > Terrestrial > Soil > Floodplain | place...
AGTCGCATCCCGCTGCCGGCGACAGTCGCGGCCTCTTCGCTGGCAGTGACAGCAGGAGGTTTGCTAGTCGGAGGTCGCGCATCATCTGGCGGAGATCATCCGGTGCTCTTTGTCGTGGATGAGTCGGGCACTGTGCGGCCGGTGCCATTGCATCCCAATAGCCCGTACGCGAAGGTCGCCGACCTCGTGTCACTGGCCGCCCACGGCGGGGAGATTGTTGCCCTCGGGGCAGCGCATGGCGGAGCACACGCGAACTTCCGCTGGACCGTGTGGTCCGGATCAACGAATGGCGTGGACGACTACCCGCAGACCTTCGAGACCTTCGGTGGGCAGAGCGCTGGGGGCCTGCTCGACATCGTGTTCACCTCCGACGTGCCAGCGATCGCCGGCACGTGGGCTGCGCGCGAAGGCGGTCTGGACGCGGCGGTATGGCGGCCCCGCGGGCACCGGTGGGTCCGCCAGAACTCTGCCAACACCGCGCTCGCCAACACACCGCAGCTCCAAGTTGCGCCTCGTGCTGCCAGCGGAGGTTCAGCCATGATCATCTCCGGCTCGGTGATCACCTTCGACAACGGCGTGCAGCAGCGGGCAGCGGTCTGGATCCAGCCGAATCGCAGTGAACCCTGGACGCTGCTCCAGCTTCCCGAGGCCGGCACCCACAGCGAGGCACTGTCCAGCGTGTGCGGGGAAAGCTGTTGGGTCTCCGGCTACGCCGACGGCGTGGTGGCGTTGTGGGGCGTCGACGCGACTGAACAGCCAGTCAAAGGAACTCGCGATTCAGCTCTGCCCCGCATCGAGCATGACGTTGAGGATGCCGGCCCGATCACCGTCACCTCGGCAGACCGGCCAGGCCTGCTGGTCAGCCATGCCGGCCGGAGCCAGCTGTTGTTGAGCGACAGCCAAGGCTGGCATACCTTCACAGGCCCAACTGGACCCGTGATCGACGCGATCACGGTCGGCGATCGCCTCTACGCGATCACCAGGACCGCCGCCGATGTAGAGCTCTGGAGCACGAATGTGCGCTGATCCGTCGAAGGGCACACCGCGCTTCGACAGGTTCAGCGCGCAATGCAGGCTCAGCGCGCCATGCAGGCTCAGCGCGCAATGACAAGCTCAAAGTCCTTTGACAAGCTCAGGACGCATTGAAGGACGCCAGAGCGCGCAAGGCGAGCGGATATCCGGCCACTCCTAGCCCCACGATGATTCCCGCCGCAACCGGGGATACATAGGACTGATGCCGGAATGCCTCCCTGCTGTAGACGTTCGAGATGTGCACCTCGATCACGCGAGCACCCGACCCCACGACGGCGTCGGGTAGTGCAACGCTGGTGTGCGTATAGGAGGCGGCGTTGAGCACTACTCCGACCGCTTCACCGGCTGCCTGCGCCGCACCTGCCTCCTGGATCCAATCGACCAGCTCGCCCTCGCGGTTGGTCTGGCGGAATTCCAGACTCCAACCCAGTTCGCTCGCCACATCCCGGCAAGAACGCTCGACATCGGCCAGCGTCGCTGTGCCGTAGATCTCCGGCTCACGGAGGCCGAGCAAGTTGAGGTTCGGGCCGTTGAGGACGTACACCACGCTGATCGGGTTGCTCGGGCTTGTCGTGCTGGTCATGGAGGTACTCCATCACGGGCAGTGACCCTAGGCGCGCGTACCGACAAAGAGCTCTCGGGGAAGTCGGTCGTCGTTGGTGACTTCGGCGACGGAACGAGCCCGAAACCCGGCCTCGGTCAGCACCTTGAGCCACAAGGCGCGCGGAAAGAGGCCGAACTCGTGCTTGTCGTGCACCACCGTGACCCTGCCGTCGGCAGTGCGCAGCAGGAACGCGAAGTCCGTGCGGGTACGCGTATCGTCCGGGTCGGGGTCGCTGGACCACTCGAGGTAGCGGACGCCGCGGCCGTCTGATGCATCATGTCCGCCCTGCTCGGTGCCCGGCTCGAAGTTCTCGGCGATGTCATCGGGCACAAACACCGCGACACCGCCTACCCGGCAGTGCTCGTACGCGGTGCCGACCGCCTGGCGCAGATCGTCTTCAGTGGTCATGTAGTCGATCGCGTCGTGCACGAAGACGGCGTCGAAGGTGCGCCCCAGCCGCGACGTTCGCATGTCTCCCTGGAGGTGTTCGCATTCAGGATTGAGCTGCCTGGAGATCGCGAGCATGTCGGCGGACAGATCGACCAAGGTCATCTGGAACTCGCTCTTGAGATGGAATGCGTTGTTGCCACCTCCGCTCCCCAGCTCCAGCACGGTACGAGTCGGAGGGTTCGCCGTGCGCAGCAACGAAGCGGCGAACGCCGCTTCCCCCGCGTACTCCTCCGGCGCAGAGATCAGCGGCCACCAAGCAGCCAGATCGGCATAGAGACGCTGCCGCGGAGTTGCGTCGTGATCATGAGTTTGATCAGCCAGTTCAGTCACCTGACCGAGACTAGCGATCTGCCGCACTGGACTCACGCCATGCGCTGTCCCGCCGACTGGCCAAACCGCGTACGTAGGCGGCCTGGCCCAGGTGCTGCAGCGTATCGCCGATCACGCTCACCAGCCTGACGGCGCCTGTCACCGGCGGATTCCAGCGGGTATCGACGATCCGATCCAGCTCTTCGGGGGTGATGTCCTCCAGGTAGCTCATGGTGAGCTCGTGAACCGCGCTGTGATAGTCGGCGAGGAGATCGCCGCTCACCCTGACCGCTGCCACCTGTTGCGGACCTTGGCCGTATCCGGTGGCCCACCTGCTGAACGGCAGCCCGAACCTCTCCCGCCACGCGGCCCATGCCTGCTCCACCTGCGCCAGGCCCGCGACATGATCATCTTGAATGCGGGTCGAATGCCAGATAAGCCAGGCGATCGAGTTGGCTTCAGGATCTGGGCGGTAGGTCGCTATCTCCTCGGTCAGGCCGTCAGTGAGGTCAGTCACCAGACCGCGCACCCGCCCGAAGGCATCTACCAGAAGCTGCTTCGCATGATCAGTCATGTCCCTGACGCTAGTGGCTGTCCGTTCCCCGTCGAAGATCAGGATAGGTGCAGCGGCTCGGGATCCTCCTTGTGATGATCATCGGCACCTACTGGTTGCTGACCACTAGTCTCGATCGACCCCGCCGCGCCCATCCGCTCCAGCCGAATGATCACCGACTTCGACGTCGGAGTGTTGCTGCCGACCGCCGTCGAATCCAGCGGCACCAACGGGTTGGTCTCCGGGTAATACGCCGCGGCTGAGCCGCGTGGCGTCTGGTAAGAGACGATCCGGAAGCCCTGCGCGCGGCGTACCTGATCATCACCTGGCCAGTGAGTGACAAGATCGACGATCTCACCGTCACGCAGGCCCAGCTCCTCGATGTCCTGCGGGTTGACGAACACCACGCGGCGACCACCTTCGATGCCACGGTAACGATCGCTGAATCCGTAGATCGTGGTGTTGAACTGATCATGGCTGCGAATGGTCTGCAAGACCACATGGCCGGATGGCACCTGGAGCGGCTCGATCGTCGACACCGTGAACTCAGCTCGTCCCGACCTGGTGGGGAAGGTACGCGAGTCTCGCGGCGGATGTGGCATCACAAACCCGCCGGGCTTGGACACGTTCACCTCATAGCTCTCACAGCCCGGGACCACGCGAGCAATGTGCCGCCGGATTCGCCGATAGTCATCCCGCATGGCCTGCCAGTCGATGTCGTAGCGATTCCCCAGGGTGGCCCCGGCCAATGCAGTGACGATCGACACCTCCGAACGCAGCTCAGGGCTTGCAGGAGTCAGCGGTCCGCGCGAGGCATGCACCGAGCAGGTCGAGTCCTCCACCGAGACGAACTGCGGACCGCTCGCCTGTACGTCGACCTCGGTACGCCCCAAGGTGGGCAGGATCAGCGCTGTCGCGCCACACGTCAGGTGCGATCTGTTGATCTTGGTCGATACATGCACCGTCAGCTGCGCCCGGCGTAAGGCTGCGGCGGTCACCTCGGTATCAGGCGCCGCTTGCACGAAGTTCCCACCGAGCCCAATGAAGATCTTGGCCTGGCCGTCGCGCAGCGCACGGATCGCGTCGACGGTGTCATACCCGTTCCTACGCGGCGGATCGAATCCGAACTCGGCCTGCAGCCGGTCGAGGAAATGAGTTGGCGGCCGTTCCCAGATTCCCATGGTGCGGTCACCTTGCACGTTGGAGTGGCCGCGTACTGGGAGCAGCCCGGCGCCGGGCTTGCCCAGATTGCCTTGGGCGAGGGCCAGGTTGACGATCTCGGAGATCGTGGCCACGGCGTTGTGGTGCTGAGTCAGGCCCATTGCCCAGCAGAACACCGTCTGATCGGATTCGCGGAGCAGCTGCGCAGCTTCGGTGATCTGTGCGCGGGATAGACCGGTCGTAGTCTCCACAATGCCCCAGTCGATCGCGGCGACATGGCCGCGCCAGTCGTCGAACCCGCGGGTGTACTTGCTGATGAACTCGTGATCGACGGCGTTCCACTGCACCAGCAGCGCACCCCACGCCTGGAAGAGAGCCAGATCACCATTGATCCTGATCGGCAGGTGCAGATCTGCAAGATCGGTGCCCTTGCCGACGAGTCCGCGTGGCGTCTGCGGGTTGCGGAAGTTGATCAATCCCGCCTCACGCAGCGGGTTGACCGCGATGATCTTGGCGCCGCGCCGCTTGGCAACCTCCAGCGCAGACAGCATCCGCGGATGACTGGTGCCGGGATTCTGACCGGCCACGATCAAAAGCTTGGCATTCTGGACGTCGTCCAACGTGACACTCGCCTTGCCGATGCCAATGGCTTCGGCAAGTGCAACGCTGGTCGACTCATGGCACATGTTGGAGCAGTCCGGGAGGTTGTTGGTGCCAAATGCCCGCACAAACAGCTGATAGCTGAAGGCAGCCTCGTTCGATGTCCGGCCCGAGGTGTAGAAGATCGCTTCGTCTGGGCTGGCCAGGCCGTTGAGCTGATCAGCAATAAGCCCAAACGCCGCACCCCACTCGATCGGCACGTAGTGCGAAGCGCCCGGCCTCTTGATCATGGGATGGGTGATCCTGCCCTGCTGGCCGAGCCAGTGCTCGTCGTGCCGGTCAAGGTCGGCAACGCTGTGGCGGGCGAAGAACTCGGGCGTTGCGCGCGCAGTCGTGGCCTCCTCCGCAACAGCCTTGGCGCCGTTCTCGCAAAATTCCACCGTGTGCCGATGGCCCGGATCCGGATCGGGCCACGCGCAGCTCATGCAGTCGAAGCCTTCGGCCTGATTGAGAGTGAGCAGCGTACGCGCCGTGCGCCGCGGGCCCATCTTCTGGACCGACCGTTTCAACGCCACTGCGACGCCAGGGATGCCAGCAGCATGGGTGTCCGGCTCCGTTACGGCGATTTCGGCCTCGTCGGCCTTCCGCGACCTACGCATCTGGCCCCCTTCGCGCGATTTCATGCTCGTTTCTGACAATCTAGCCGCCACGCAACCCGGCGAGCGCAGGCCTTTCCCAACGGGCGTGATGTGCCAGCTCTTGGTTTGGTTACCGACGAGTAGCATAGTAGAAGTTACTGACAAGTAACTTGTCTCAGAGACTGCCCCTGAGGTGCCAGATGAGCCACTACAAGTCAAACGTCCGCGATATCGAGTTCAATCTGTTCGAGGTGCTGGGGCGCGAAGAGATTTTGGGCATCGCGCCGTACGCCGACCTTGATCGGGAGACGGTGTCGGCCATCCTCGCCGAAGCTGACCGTCTTGCCAAAACGAAGCTCGCTGAGTCATTCGCCGATGGGGATGGGGACCTCCCTGTCTTCGACCCGCGAACGCACACCGTAACGGTGCCTCAGGACGTCAAAAAGTCGTTCCGCGCACTGATGGATTCTGGTGCCTGGCAACTCGAGCTGCCGATGGAGCTGGGCGGCCACGTCACCCCGCCATCGGTGCAGTGGGCAGTTCACGAGTTGAACATCGGCGCCAATCCGTCCGTGCTGCTCTACTCCGCAGGGCCGAAGTTCGCGTACGCGCTGTGGACAACCGGCCATGAACGTGATCAACGCATCGCCAAGATCATGATCGAACGCCAATGGGGCGCCACGATGGTGCTGACCGAACCGGATGCGGGCTCCGATGTCGGCGCTGGGCGGACCAAGGCGATCCCGCAGAACGACGGCAGCTGGCAGATCGAGGGCGTCAAGCGATTCATCACCTCAGGTGAGCATGACTTGACCGAGAACATCATCCATCTGGTACTCGCCCGGCCGCAGGGCGTCGAGGGTGTCGGCGGACCAGGCACCAAAGGCCTCTCGCTGTACATCGTTCCCAAGTTCCATTTTGATCTTGAGACCGGAGAGCTTAGCGGAGAACGGAACGGCGTCTTCGCCACAAATCTTGAGAAGAAGATGGGCATCAAGGGCTCCGCTACCTGTGAGTTGACCTTCGGCGGCACGGAGCTGCCCGCCATCGGCTGGCTCCTCGGCGAGGTGCACGACGGTATCGCACAGATGTTCCACATGATCGAACACGCGCGGATGCTGGTGGGTGCTAAAGCTATCGCCACCCTGTCCACCGGCTATCTCAACGCACTGGAATACGCGAAAGTCCGGGTGCAAGGTGCTGATCTCACCCGGGCCGCAAACCGCACCGCTCCTCGTGTGACCATTGCCCACCACCCTGACGTACGGCGCTCCCTGATGACTCAGAAGTCATTTGCCGAAGGACTACGGGCGCTGCTGCTGTATGCCGCAACCATCCAAGATCGCAACGCCATCGCCCGGGCCAATGGCACCAGCGACCACTCCGCCGAACGGCTGAATGATCTGCTGTTGCCGATTGTCAAGGGCTACGGCTCGGAGCGCTCCTGGGTGCTGTTGGGAACGGAGTCCCTGCAGACCTTCGGGGGTTCAGGTTTCCTGACCGACTATCCGATCGAGCAGTACGTACGGGATGCCAAGATCGACACTCTGTACGAGGGCACCACGGCAATCCAGGGCCAGGACCTGTTCTTGCGCAAGATCGTCAAGGATCAGGGTCGCGCGCTTGCTGATCTTTCAGCCCAGATCACACAGTGGCTCGGCGCCGAGAGCGGTAACGGTCAGCTCAAAGAGGAACGCGCCTTGCTGCAACAAGCACTGGACGATGTCGGAGCGATCGTCGCAATCATGATCAATGATCTTGGTACGTCCATACCTGGTGCAGCGAACAGCAATCCGCGCAATGTCTACAAGGTCGGCCTCAACACCACGCGATTGCTGATGGCGCTCGGTGACGTGATCTGCGCTTGGCTGCTGCTGAGGGGCGCGGAAGTGGCACTCGACCGGCTCAATGCCGATCTCACCCCCGCTGAGAAATCCTTCTACGAGGGCAAAGTTGGCTCGGGCCGCTGGTTTGCGCGTACGGTGCTGCCCAAGCTTGCCGCGGAGCTGGCGATCGCCGAGGGCGTTGATCTGGCAATCATGGATCTCGACGAGGCCGCCTTCTGATAGCCACATCGTGGCGGGTCGGTATTCGCCTCCCGTGCCGAGCGAGAGACGATTGGAGGCATGACTCAACCCACCAGCTCACAGCCGTCCCGCATCGTCATCGTCGGAGCCTCACTGGCCGGAGCATCGGCCGCCATCACGCTTCGAGAGCACGGGTATCAGGGCGAGCTCACGCTGATCGGTGAGGAGAGTGTGTTGCCCTACGAGCGACCGCCGCTGTCCAAGGCCGTACTCCTCGGCAATACCGATGAGCCGGACTGGGTTGCCGACGAGGCAACCTATGCAGAGAAGAACATCACGCTGCGGCGCGGGATCACCGCCACCCGGATCGATCGGGCTCGCAAGGTGGTGGTGGCGAGTCGCACCGAGTATCCCTACGACAAGCTCCTGATCGCGACCGGCTCGGCACCGCGACGGCTGGATCTGCCTGGTGCTGATCTTGATGGGCTACTGACCTTGCGGACCCTCGAGGAGTCCCTCGCGCTGCGTGAGCGGTTCACCGAAGGCGCCGCGATCGTGATCGTCGGGGCGGGCTGGATCGGCTGCGAGGCGGCGGCCGCGGCGCGGCAACACGGCGCGAACGTCACCATGATCGAACCGCGGTCGCAACCCTTACTACCGGTGACCGGCGAGCAGGTGGGTGCATGTTTCGCCGCACTCCATCGTGATCATGGTGTGGATCTCCGGCTGGGCATCGGAGTGACCGGCTTTGCCGGCGACGGAGCGGTGTCGTCGGTGCACATCAAGGGTCATGCATCCGTACCGGCTGACATAGTGCTGGTCGGAGTCGGTGCTGCGCCGAACATTGCCCTCGCTGATGCCGCCGGCCTCCAGCTCGCCGACGGTGGGATCGCCGTCGACGCAACGCTACGCAGCTCTGATCCGGACATCTACGCTGCTGGTGACGTGGCGGCTCACGATCATCCCAAGTATCGGCATCGGATCCGGGTAGAGCATTGGGCGAATGCCAAGGATCAAGGAAAACATGTCGCTGCCAACCTGCTCGGTGCAGGCGAGCCGTACCTGCTGCGGCCCTTCTTCTTCTCTGACCAATACGACCTCGGCTGCGAGTATCGCGGCTTCGCCGATCCGGCGAAGGACAGGCTCGTAGTGCGGGGCGACCTGGCATCGCGGGAGTTCACGGCGTTCTGGCTCCGGGACGGCGCGGTGGCAGCCGCCATGAATGTGAACCAGTGGGACGACGGAGACACCCTCCAAGAGCTCGTCGACACCGGCCGTCAGGTCACCGACCAGGAGCTCGTCTCCCTCTAACGCCGACTTGTCAGCATTAGAAGAGGAGGGCGAGGGCTGGGTCGTTGAGGATGGCGGCCACGTCGGCGAGGAAGGTCGAGCCCTGAGCGCCATCGGCCAGCCGGTGGTCGAAGGAGCTCGACAGGGTCGTCACCCAGCGCGGCTCGATCCGCTCCTCACCTCCGACGCCGACCACCCAAGGCTTGCGGGCGATCTGGCCGACGCACAGGATGCCGGACTCCCCCGGGTTCAAGATCGGGGAACCAGCGTCGACGCCAAACACTCCGATGTTGGTGATCGTGAACGTACCGCCAGCCAGATGCGCCGGCTGCGTACGTCCCTCGCGAGCCATCGCCACGACCTCGCTGATGGCACTGGCCAGTTGAACCAGGCCGAGCGACTCCGCGCCCTTGACGTTCGGTACCAGCAGGCCGCGGGGAGTCGCGGCAGCGATCCCAAGGTTGATCGACTTCTTGAGCACTATCTGCTGAGCCCGCTCGTCCCAGAACGAGTTGAGCTCCGGCGTACGCACCAGCGCAAGACATACCGCCTTGGCAATGATCAGCAGCGGAGAAATCCGAAGATCGGCAAACTCGCGCCTTGCCTTCAGCCGCTCCACCAGCTCCATGGTGGCGGTTACGTCACAATCCAGCCAGACGGTGACGTGCGGCGCAGTGAACGCCGAGCGCACCATTGCCTCTGCCGTCGACTTGCGGACGCCCTTGATAGGAATCCGTACGTCCTCGACTGATGCTTGCTGGGCTTCGACGGGCGCCGTCCTGAGCGTGTCGATGGACTCAGCCGGCGGGCTCGTCGGGGCTTCGATGGGCTCAGCCGGCATGCTCGTCGGGACTTCCATGGACTCAGCCGGCATGCTCGTCGGAGCTTCGATGGACTCAGCCGGCATGCTCGCTGCACTGACATCGTCGCGGGTGATGACGCCGCCAGGGCCACTGCCAACCAGGCTCGCAAGATCAACACCGAGATCCTTGGCCAGCTTGCGTACCGGCGGCTTGGCAAGCACTGCACCACCGGACGGTGTGGGTACGGGTGCCGTCTCGCCCGGCCCCGGCAACGGGGCACCGGTCGGCGTACCGCGCTCCGCGTGCAATGGCTCGCGGCCGTCGGCACGTCGTGACACTGGGGTTCGAACAGAGAAGGTATCGGCGACCTGCTCATGCGCCTCGGCCGGCTCCTCAGCTGTGCCGCCGCGCCGTGGGCGTCGTTTGGCCGTCCCGGTACGTGGACCGTAGCCGACCAGGTTCGGGACTTGAGCCTCCTCGGCGTTCCCGTTCGTCGCCGGCGGTGTTGTGTCGCCAACGCCGTCGTCGATCGAGATGATCGGAGCACCGACGTCAACGGTGTCGCCCTCCTTCACCAAAAGCTCCGTCACGGTGCCGGCGTACGGGCTCGGAAGCTCGACGAGCGACTTACTGGTCTCGACCTCGAGGAGGATGTCGTTGATCTGGATCTGATCTCCGACCGCGACTCGCCAAGTGACGATGTCCGCCTCGACCAGTCCTTCACCAGGATCCGGCAGCCGAAATGTCTGCAACCCCATCCGAACTCCCCCTCAGTAGGCCAACGAGCGATCGACCATGTCGAGCACTCGATCAAGATCAGGAAGATAATCCTCCTCGACCCGGGCCGGCGGATACGGGATGTCGAAGCCGCCAACCCGCAGCACGGGCGCTTCCAATGAGTAGAAGCATTGTTCGGTGATTCGGGCAGCGAGCTCTGCACCCAGACCGAGACTCAGCTGGGCCTCGTGGACGGTGATCACCCGCCCAGTCTTCTGCACCGACTCGTCGACCACGGCCATATCCAATGGTGAGAGGGTGCGGAGATCGATCACTTCAAGATCACGACGTTCCTCCGCGGCAGCCTCGGCGGCGTCCAGGCAGGTCTTGATCATCGGCCCGTACGCGATCAAGGTGACGTCACTGCCGTGCCGCACGACCCGCGCGGAATGCAACGGCGGCGGAGGCGTGGCCTCGTCGACGTCCGCTTTCTCGTGATAGCGCCGCTTGGGTTCGAGGAAGATGATCGGATCGTCAGACGCAATTGCCTGCTGGATCATCCAGTAGGCGTCGGGCGGATTCGAGCAGGTCACAACCTTCAGGCCAGGCGTGTGGCAGAAATAGGCCTCAGGCGACTCGGAGTGATGCTCCACGGCGCCGATGCCGCCGCCGTATGGAATCCGGATCACGAGCGGCATCTTCAGCCTCCCGGCTGATCGGAAATGCATCTTGGCAGTCTGAGTCACGATCTGGTCGAAGGCTGGGAAGACGAATCCATCGAACTGGATCTCACAGACCGGACGGTAGCCGCGCAGCGCCATCCCGATGGCAGTGCCCACAATTCCGGATTCGGCGAGCGGCGAATCGACCACCCGATGCTCGCCAAAGTCTTTCTGCAATCCCTCGGTGACCCGGAAGACGCCGCCGAGCTTGCCGACGTCCTGACCAGCGATCACAACCTTGGGGTCGGCCTCCAACGCGCGTCGCAGACCCGCATTGAGCGCCTTCGCCATGGTCAGCACGGTCATCAGTGCACACCTCCCCCGGAGGCGGGCTGAGCTTGTCCCGTCAATGCAGGCTGAGCCTGCCGAAGCCCTTTTGGAGGCTCGGGACTCACATCCTCAAAGCTCGCCATGTAGTCCGCGTGCTCGGCCTTCTGGGCAACCAGTAGCGGGGTCTGCTCGGCGTACACGTGATCAAAAAGATCGAGGAGTCGTGGGTCCGGCAGGGCCAGGCATCGGCGTCGAAGATCAGCAGCAGTGTCGGACGCCTCGGTCTCCACCTCGGCGAAGAAGGCGTCATCACCACTCCCGCTGCGGTTCAAGTAGGCCTTGACCCGCTCAATGGGATCCTTCAGGCGCCAGTGCTCTAGCTCATCGGCGAGCCGATATTTGCTGGGATCGTCGGAGGTGGTGTGGGCGCCCATGCGATACGTGTAGGCCTCGATCAAGGACGGCCCGTTGCCGGTACGCGCGCGTTCCAGGGCCGCCGTGGTGGCCGCATAGACCGCGAGCACATCGTTGCCGTCGACGCGTACGCCGGGGAAACCGAAGCCCGAAGCCCTTCGATACAGAGGAATTCGGGACTGCCGCTCGATCGGTTCGGAGATCGCCCACTGGTTGTTCTGGCAGAAGAAGACGATGGGGGCGTTATAGGAGCTGGCGAAGATGAAGGCCTCGTTGACATCGCCCTCGCTACTGGCGCCGTCGCCGAAATATCCGATCACCGCGGTGTCGCGTTCAGGATCGCCGGTACCGACCAGGCCGTCGCGTTCTACGCCCATCGCGTAACCGGTCGCGTGCAGGGTCTGCGCGCCGATCACGATCGTGTACAGATGGAATCGGCTCTTCTGCGAGTCCCAACCGCCAAGATCAACTCCGCGGAACAGGCCCAACAGCTGCACTGGGTCGACGCCGAGGCACCAGGCCACGCCATGCTCGCGATAGGTGGGAAAGACGAAGTCCTGCTTACCGAGTGCCCGGCCCGAACCAACCTGCGCTGCCTCCTGACCAAGAGAGGAAGCCCATAGCCCCAGTTCGCCCTGGCGCTGCAAAGCGGTTGCCTCTGTGTCGATCCGGCGGGTCAACACCATGTCGCGGTAGAAGCCCTTGACCTGATCGTCGTCGCCGCTGAAGGGGTATTCGGGGTGTTCCAGCCGCTCACCCTCGGGGGTAAGCAGCTGGACCAGCTCTATCTCTCCGCTCCCACCGCTGGCGTCACTCATGGGTGCATCCTCTCGTCACCAGATGCGTGGTTCCGCATCACATCGGTCCCGGTGCGGGATCGCCGCACTGGGTGGTGTTGCCACCCTCCGGGGCGTTGGTTAGCTCCGGCTCGCCGTCTCCGTCGCGAGCGGATTCGACCGGCTCGGATCCTCCTTGTGGGTGCCACCGGGGCCAGCCGCACCCCAACGTACCGCCTGAGTTCCGGAGGCGAGAAAACCACTTGTGTGTCCTATTTGTTTGCACTACGCGCGCCCTGCTAGTGGCGGCGATTTGTGCGCTGAGCTTGTCGAAGTGCACGATGTAGGCCCTTCGACAAGCGCCGTCCTGAGCCTGCCGAAGGGCTCAGGGCGCAGATTCCAAGCGGCGATATGTGCGCTGAGCTTCGAAGCGCACGATGTAGGTCCTCCGACGAGCTCAGGGCGCAGATTCCAGCGACTGCTGGAAGCGCAAGATGCGAAGAAGAGCCGCGGCTACCGCCTCCGGACCAGCGGCCAGTGAGATTCGGACGGCGCTGCCACCATCTCGCCGGTCGAAGTCCGTGCCTGGGGTGAGCGCGACACCATGCTGCTCGAGCAGCGCCTCGCACCATGCTTCAGAGTCGGGGTATTGACCCAGCTGGGCGCCGATGCCGGCGTATACGTAGAAAGCGCCGTCGGCCGGGGCAACCCCCGTCCAACCAAGATCATCGATCGCATCCAGCACAATCGCTCGCGCATCGGCAAAAGCTTCGACCGCGGCATCGGCCTCGCGATAAGACTCATCGGTGAAGGCGGCAATCGCTGCGTGCTGGGCGGGCGCTGGCGGACACAGGGCGAA
>Ga0307289_10000860_pt1 | contig 13213 bp, 11 predicted proteins | sample ER_DNA_143_FD_194483 | JGI IMG/M metagenome (GOLD analysis project Ga0307289, IMG submission 194483) | Bulk soil microbial communities from the East River watershed near Crested Butte, Colorado, United States - ER_DNA_143 | ecosystem: Environmental > Terrestrial > Soil > Floodplain | place...
CGCCGAGCGGGCTCGCTGCGACGTTGACTTTGTCGAGCGAGATACCCGTGAGTGCCGGCGAGATCGGCGGTCCGAGCAATTGCGCCAGCGTCAGGTTCTGCGGCGGCGTGCCCTTGTATTTCGGGTCGAGCGCGATGTGCGCCTCCCAGGTGTCCGGGAGCACGAGCGGGATCGTCGAGAGCGGCACTCCGCCGAGGCCGTTCTCGTTCAGGTTCTCGGCCGTGAAGCCGATCCCGCCCAGGGGGATGCCGCCGAGTGGGATGCCGCCCAGCGGGATGCCGCCGAGAGGGATGCCGCCGAGGGGGATGCCGCCGAGCGGTGCGCCCGCCGTCGTCTGCGATTCGCCGCGGATCGCGTCGAGCGGGATGCCTACGATCGGGGCAGAGGCCGCGCCGGGATCCGAGCTCTCAGGCGCTGCGATCGAGATCGACGCGGTCAGGCTCGAGGGGGTCGGCCCCCAGTCGGGGAACGAGTTCCGGCCGCCGATCGGCGTCAGGTTGATCTGGTCGGTCCCGTCTGCGAGCGCCGTCCAGACTTCGAAGTTCTGGCCGCCAGCGTCGCGGACGAACGCGATTCGCGATCCGTCGGGCGACCAGCTCGGGTCGGCGTCGAAGATCGAGCCGCTGGTCAGGTTCGTCGCATCGGAGCCGTCCGATGCGTTGATCGTCCAGACCGTTCCGCAGCAGGAGCTTCCGGGGCGGTCGCTGAAGAAGGCGATCTTCTGTCCGTCAGGTGACCAATCTGGGTCCGCGTCACGACCGGGCTCGTTCGTCAGCCGTGTCGCGGTCCCCGTTCCGTCCGCATTTTGTCGGTAGACCTCTTCGTTCCCGTCGCGGTCCGACATGAAGGCGAGCTGCGTGCCGTCCGGCGACCAGGAAGCGCTGGCCTCGTTCGCCGGCGTGCTGGTCACGTCCACGGGAGTGCCGCCGGCCGCGTCGACGACGAAGATGTCGTACTGCTCGATGCTGCTGCCGTGGTACGCGATCTTCGTGCCGTCCGGCGACCACGCCGGCTGCAGCTCGATGCCGGCATCGGTGGTCAGCCGCGTGAGGCCGCTGCCGTCGATGTTCATCACGTAGATGTCGGGGCTACCCTCGCGGTCGCTCGAGAAGGCGACCTTCGTCCCATCCGGGGAGATCGAGGGGACGTTGTCCGTCGCCGGGTCGTTGGTCAGCCTGGTCGGCGCAGATCCGTCGGCGTTCATCCGGTAGATCTCGAGGTTGCCGCCGTCCCGGTTCGACTCGAAGACGATGTGCCCGGTCGGCGCCGGAGCAGCCGAGAGCGTGAGGTCCGCCCAGTCAGCCGGAGCGAATGCATCCGCGCCCGGGTACAAGAAGGAGGTTCCGTCAATGGCGTACATGACGTCCACGCCGACGGTGTCGCCGGGATTGAGACAGACGTCGTGCACGGCGTCCGCGGAGCAGAGCGGGTGCCGGAGCTCGAACGTCCGGTTCGGCCCCACGATCTCTCCAGCCCCGACGATGTCGTCCGTGCCGTCGCCGGGTGGGTTCGTTCCACCGGTCCCGCTGTCCGAGTAGTGAGTGGACCCGGAATCGCCGGTGGTGCTGTAGTAATAGTCGGCCCCGAACGAGAAGGGCGAGGCGAACCCGAGGATCACGTCCTCGCCGGGGTCCTTGATCCCATCGTGGTTGTCGTCGAAGAAGATCCCCATCGAGGTCGTGCTGCCCGAGTCTTCGGTGACCGTCAGGGCGACGTAGAGGAACTCGGCGTCATGCTTGAACCTCACCGTTATCGGGCGTCCTTCGATCGTCAGGTCATACGAAGGTGTGTCCGTCCATTCGCTCGCGCCGATGACCCCGTCGATGGTCGGCGTGGTCGCTGCCGTCGCTCCCTGGAAGACGATCGGTGGGTCGTGGTGCGCCTGGGCAACCCCGGGGAGGGCCAGCGCGAGGATCGCCCCGAGGACGCTGACGCCGATCCGCAGATGGTTCCTGACTAGCGACAACCCGGCAAGACGTTAGTCCTTTTTCGCTCTGTTTCAAAGGGCCACTCTCCTTTCGATCTGCGGCTCGAAGGCGTACTCTCGGCCGGGGAATGGACGCGCCGGGCGACGCACCCTTCGAGCCATATCTACCGCGGCTCGTGCGCGACTGGGCAGCACGCACGCCGGCCGAGACGTGGCGCGAGCTCGACGGCTCGCTCGTCTCGGTCGACCTCTCCGGATTCACTGCCCTCGCCGAGAGGCTCCAGGCGAGGGGTCGAGCCGGCGCCGAGGAGCTGGTGCTGGCGATCAGCGGCGTTTTCGAAGGCCTGATCGGGATCGCGAACCGTCGAGGAGGCGACGTCCTCAAGTTTCGCGGCGACGCTCTGCTGATTCTCTTCTCGGGCGACGCGCACGCCGAGCGAGCCTGCCGCGCGGCCTCGGAGATGCAGTGGTTCATCGAGCGCACGGGCGAGACGATGAGCTCTGTCGGCGAGGTCAGGCTCCGGATGTCCACGGGCATCTACACGGGGGTCTGTCACTTCTTCCTCGTCGAGTCGAGTCACAAGGAGCTCGTGATCGCGGGGCCGGCGGCGACCGCCACGATCAGGCTCGAGGACGAGGCCGACGCGGGCGAGGTTCTCGTGAGCCCCGCGACGGCGGCTTCCGTCGGGCCCGAGTGGTTGGCCGGCGAGCGGGGCGGGGCTGCTCTGCTTGCGCTCGACCGCGAACCCGACGCTTTGGCGCCACCCGTCGTTCAGGACGCCGACCGGCCGGGCTCGGTGGTGGAGCTCGAGCCGTTCGTTCCGATCGCGCTGCGCTCTTCTCTGCGGCTCGAGGCAGGCGAGGCGGAGCACCGGCAGGTGACGGCCGCCTTCGTGAAGTTCGCTGGCGTCGAGGCGCTGCTCGCACAACGCGGACCAGCAGGAGTCGGCGAGGCGCTCGACGTGCTCGGCGCGGTCGTGGGCCGTGTGACGTCGGAGCTCGGCTTGACGTGGCTCGAGTCGGACATCGACGTCGACGGGGGCAAGCTCTACCTGGCGGCCGGTGCTCCCTCGACCACCGGGGCCGACGAGGAGCGAATGCTGCGCGCGCTGCGCGCGATCCTCGATGAGGGCTCACCCCTGACGCTCCGTGCGGGCGTCCACCGCGGCCCGGCGTTCGCCGGCGACATCGGCGCGAGCACTCGCCGTACCTACGCCGTCATGGGCGACACGGTCAACCTTGCCGCACGGCTGGCCGCGCGGGCCGAACCGGGGGAGATCCTCGCTACCGCCGAGGTGCTCGAGCGCTCGCCGACCCGCTTCGAGACCGCGCCGCAACCGTTCCTGGTCAAAGGCAAGGAGCGAGCGATCACGGCCTACAGCGTCGGCGTCGTCACCGGTGTCGCGGAGGAGGAACGAGCCCAAGAGCTGCCGATCATCGGTCGCGAACAGGAGCTGGCGGAGCTCGAGGCGGCCGTCGCTGCGACGCGCCTGCGCCAGGGCCAGGTGGCCGAGCTCGTCGGGGAGCCGGGGATCGGCAAATCACGCCTCGTCGACGAGCTGAAGACCATGACGCTCGGCTTCACGCAGCTCGTCGCGCGCTGCGACCAGTACGGGATGTCCGTCCCCTACTTGCCGTTTCGCTCGCTGCTCCGCCCGCTCGCCGGAATCACCGAAGCGGAAAGCCCCGCCGAGGCCGGCGATCGCCTCAAGCCGTGGATCGAGGCCGTCATGCCCGAGTTCGCGCCCTGGCTCCCGTTGCTCGCGATCCCCTTCGACGCCGAAGTGCCGATGACGCCGGAAACCGAGGAGATCGAGCCGGCGTTCCGTCGCGAGCGCCTCTTCAAGACGGTCGAGGAGTTCCTGCTCCGCGTGCTGGTGATGCCAACGCTCATCGTCTTCGAGGACACACACTGGATCGACGACGCGTCGCACAGCGTCCTCCTTCACCTCGTGCGCAGCAGCGCCCCGCGGCCCTGGCTCGTGGCGATCACCCGCCGGCCGCAGGGCTTGCCCTTCGTCGACGAGCCCGGCGGAGGTCACCGGGTACTCGAGCTCTCAGCGCTCCCCGGCGAGGAAACGGCTCGGCTGGCGCTTGCGGCCGCTGGAGAGGTCGCCTTCTCCGAGGAACTGCTGAGCGAGGTCTCGGAGCGCTCGGGCGGCAACCCGCTCTTCGTGCGCGAGCTGGTCGTGGCCTCCAGAGCCGAAGGCGGCGTTGCGACGCTTCCAGAGACGGTCGAGACGCTGATCACGACGCGGATCGACACGCTCGAGCCCGGCGATCGATTTCTCCTTCGCAACGCCTCGGTCCTCGGGGCCCGCTTCGAGCTCGACCTCCTCGCCGACGTGCTGGCGGACGAGCTCGAGGACGTCGGTGATCTCGACCGCTGGCGCCGACTGGGGGAGTTCGTGATCTGGGAGGGGACGAACGAGCTGCGGTTCCGGCACGATCTCTTCCGCACGGTTGCGTACGAGGGGCTTTCCTTCCGCCGCCGGCGCGAGATCCACGGGCGTGTTGGCACGGTGCTGGAATCCCACGCCGAGCAGGGCTCGGTCGAGCTTGCGCCGTTGCTCTCGCTCCACTTTCTCCACGCGGAGGACTACGAGCGGGCCTGGCGCTACTCCGTCGCGGTCGGAGAGCTGGCACAGCACCGATTTGCGAACGTCGACGCCGCCGAGCTCTTCCAGCGAGCGCTCACGGCGGCCGAGCACCTCGAGCTGCCACCGCTCGAAGTGGCACACGTCGCCGAAGCGCTCGGGGACGTTTGCGAGCTCGCGGCGCGGTACGAGGAGGCCGGGGATGCGTATCGCCACGCGCGTGAGCTGGCAGCTGACGGGCTCGTGCAGTCGCGCCTGATGCGCAAGGAGGGGATCCTGCGCGAGCGCCTCGGAAGCTATCCCGAAGCGCTCGACTGGTACGGCCGCGGGCTCAAGGCGCTGGACGACTCGGCCGCAGGTAGCAACGGGCTGCAGGGCCGTGTGCAGCTCGAGCTTGCAACCGCCGGCGTCAAATACCGCCAGGGCCATTTCGACGAGGGCATCCACTGGAGCTCGCAGGCCGCCGAGCACGCCGAGCTGGCCGACGATCGCGCCGCGCTCGGCCATGCCTACTTCCTGCTCCACCTCAATCACATCTCGCTGGGTGAGAAGGACGACGAGCACGCCCGCCTGGCGCTGCCCATGCTCGAGGAAGCCGGAAACCTCGTTCTCCAGTCCAACGTCGTCAACAACCTCGGAATCGAGGCCTACTACGCGGGGCGCTGGGACGAGGCCTCGGAGCTGTATCGGCAGAGCGGCGAGCTGAGCGAGCGCGTGGGCGATGTGGTCAATGTGGCCCGCGCGCAGAACAACGAGGGCGAGATCGTCTCCGACCAGGGCAAGCTCGAGGAGGCCGAAGAGCTATTCCTGGAAGCTCGACGGGTCTGGCGTGCTGCGCGTTACCCCGTGGGCATCGCGCTCGCCACCTCCAACCTCGGCCGAGTTGCGGCGCGCACGGGTCGCTTCGACGAGGCGCTGGAGTTCCTCGCCGAGGCGCTGACGGCTTTCGAGGCGCTCGGCTCAGAGGCGTTCGGCCATGAGACCCAGGCCCGGCGGGCCGAGTCCTTCGTGCTCGCAGGCCGCTACCAGGAGGCCCTCGATGTCGCGCCAACCGTGCTCGAGGCGGCCGGGGAGAACCGGCTCCTCTACCCCTTCCTCGAACGACTCCATGGCTATGCCCTCGTCCAGGCGCGCCGGCCGGACGAGGCGCGCCCGCGCTTCGAGCGGAGCCTCGAGCTGGCGCGCGAGCTCGACGCCGACTACGAGGTGGCCATGACGCTTGAAGCACTCGGCCGTACGCGCCTAGGCGAACCGGGCTCCGAGGCCGAGAGCAAGGCGATCCTCGAGCGCCTCGGCGTCGTCTCGACGCCACGTGTGCCGCTGCCCTGACGGAGAGTGCGCGTCCGCCGTCATGAGATCTCCTTGAGAGGTTCCGCGAAGCACGCGGTGGGCGGCAGCACTCGCCTGACTGCCCTTGGAGCCGTCCGCGCTCCAGCTGAACGCACGATCTGACCGTTGCGAGTCGATTGGTGCTTACGGGGAGCTCGCGTTCAAGCTAGCCGGAACGACGCTTTCGTGGTGGCACCGATGCTAGGCGAACTCGAGAAGGCGATGGTGTCTGGACAAGCAGAGACCCACCAGAAATGGAGGACACCATGCAAACGAGTCACCGTTTCAGCGTCGCGCTGGCGCGCCCGTGGCTAATCGGGGCCGCGGCCCTCGCGGCGCTCGCAGTCGGCATCTTGCTGCTACACCCGGGGGCGAGCCATGCCGACCCGGCCAGCACCACCGTGGTCTCCACGGCGAAGACCGGTCTCGGTCGGATCCTCGTCAATTCCCGCGGACACACGCTCTACCTGTTCGGCAAGGACCGGAACGGGAAGAGCGCGTGCTCCGGACAGTGCGCGAGCTTCTGGCCGCCGCTGATCGCGAACGGCAAGCCGCAGGTCGCGGGAGGCGCGAAGGCCTCGCTAATCGGAACGATCAAGCGTGCCGACGGCCGCCGCCAGGTGACCTACAACCACCACCCGCTCTACGCCTTCGTCAAGGACACCAAGAAGGGCCAGGTTCACGGCGAGGGCCTGAGCGCCTTCGGCTCGAAGTGGTACGCGGTCTCGCCGGCCGGAGCCAAGGTCGTGCCTCACCCTGCTGGGAACGGAATTCCGCAGCACAACGGTGGCGACCACGACTCCGATAACAACGGCGGCCCCAGCGACGGCGATGGAAATATCTGATCGGAAGATCGGCGGGTCGCGGCGGCTGCTTGTGGTCGCCGCGACCATCGCTGCGATCCTCGGTGTTTGGGGCAGCGCCGCGGGCGGAAGCACGGCGGTCAACGGTCAAGCGCCGGCTTTTCGGTGGCTGCATCCGCGGCCCCCGCCAGCCAGCTGGAAGCTTGCCCGGCTTCCGTCCGGCGCGGCGACATTTGCCTACCCGAGGACCTGGAGGCCGATTCGCACCGACCCGGGAACGGTCTCGGTTGCGCTGATCCGCCCCGGCCGCAGCATCCGCGGCTACCTCAACGCAACTCCCCGCCAGGGAACGGAGACGCTTGCGAACTGGCCGAGCTTCCGGGTCCAGCACTTGCGTGAGGAGGAGAGCTCGAAGGACGTTCGTCTGATCGCCAGTGCGCACGGGCTCAGGTTTCGCTCCGGCCGAGGCTCGTGCGTGATCGACACCTATCGCACGTCGCGAACCCGCTACCGCGAGATCGCGTGTCTCGTCGCCGGCGCTCGCACCAGTTCCGTCCTCGTCGGCGCAGCCCCGTCCACGACCTGGGCGCAGCAAGCGGAGACAATCGAGCGGGCGATCGCAAGTCTTCGAACCGACTAGATCTCTCCCTTGATCACATCGTCTCGATGACGCGAAACCCGTATGGATAGATGCCCCCGGCATGAATCGAACATGCGCACGCGGTTTAGGAAACCGCTGCTCTATCCACTGAGCTACGGGGGCGGGCCAAGAACGGTAGCGCCTCGGGTCTTCTACGATCGCTCCGCTGTGTTCACGGTTGTAGAGCGAGACGCGTTGCGAACGCGAATGCTCGAACTTGCCGATGATGACGAGCGCGTCGTGGCAGCGGCTGCCGTCGGCTCGCTCGCTGTGGGCACCGGCGACCGCTTCTCCGACCTCGACCTCACGTTCGGGATTGGCGACGGCGCGCCGGTCGCGGATGTGCTCGAGGACTGGACACGCACGCTCGCCGAGGAGCAAGAAGCAGTTCAGCTCGCCGATCTCGAGGTGGGGCCGACCATCTACCGCGTCTTCCTGCTGCCGAATGCGCTGCAGTTCGATCTTTCGATGACACCGGCGCCGGACTTCCGCCCTGCAGGGCCGCGATTCCAGCTGCTCTTCGGCGAGACGGCCGCGGACGAGCCGAGCGACCGCGCCCGGCCACCCGGGGGTCTCTTCATTCCCACGCCCGCGATCGCAGAGGACATCTTCGGCTGGGGCGTCATCTATGCGCTCCACTCGCGGGCCTGCATCGAGCGCGGCCGCGTGTGGCAGGCAGAGCATTACGTCGGCGCGGTGCGCGATCACGCCCTCGCGCTCGCGTGCCTCCAGCGCGGGCTACCGGCTGTGCAGGCGCGTTGCTATGACGACCTTCCGCCCGAGGCGCTCGAGGGCATCGAGCGCACACACATCCGATCGCTCGACCCCGACGTGCTCCGCGGCGCGCTCGCTGCGTCCGTCGTTGCTCTTCTCGACAAGAGCGCAGAAGCGAAGTTGCCGGACGTGGACGTTGTCGCTGAGCGCCTCGCCGAGCTCGCAACGGAGCCTTGAAGGACCCTCGGTTGGATTTCGGCGATCGCATCAGCTGGCTACCTGATGCGAGAAGGCAGCTAACCCGTCCAGCGGTGGACGTGTACGGACGGCAGCTCGCCGACCTCGTCCTTCGTGAGAGTGAGCGTGACCGCGTCGGTGGAAACGCTGGCCACTGCGTTGATCGGGATCGTCACTTCTCGCCGGCCCCAGAGATGGCCCCGCTCGAGCACGAAGTGCGTGATGGCATCGTCGTCGGCGACGAGGAATCCGTCCACCTTGCCGAGTTGATGGCCATCCGCCGAGGTGACCTCGCTCGCCCGCCGGATCTCGACCTCTCCCTTGGGGATTCGATCGTAGGTCACGGTGACGTGCGGGTCGTAGTCGGGTGGCGGACCGGTTTCGTAGCCGGGGCCGCCGGCGTAGCCGTAGACGTAGTACGGCTCGGCGAGCACGCTCTCGACACCGAGGTCCCACTCTGGCTCTAGTTCGGGTGATTCGCCGAGCCGAATGTATGCGGTCTCCTCGACGAGTTGGAGCTGGTCAGTCTCCTCCAGGGAACAGCGAACCGCGATGGCAGTGGTCTCGCCCTCCTCGGCACTCGCGAGCTCAATGGGCACCAGCCTCGCCTTGCCGTGGTCGTCGTGCGGCTCGACGACCAGATACATGACACGGCGCTTCGTTGGATCGATGACGACATCCGCGAGCTTCCCAAAGGGGCCGTCCGTGCAGTTCACGGGTCTGCCGAGTTCCAGACGCACGATGTACCTCCGGTTGTGTAAGCGCCGAAGCGGAGCAACATTAGCGTCGCTCGTCGATCCGCACCGTAGGCTTCCGCCGATGGGCCGGATCGTGCTCGTCCAGGGCGACATCACGAAGCAGACCGTGGACGCGATCGTCAACGCGGCGAATGAGTCGCTCCTCGGCGGAGGCGGCGTCGACGGGGCGATCCACCGAGCAGGTGGTCCGGCGATTCTCGGCGAGTCGCGACGCCTGGGAGGCTGCGAGACCGGCGACGCGAAGGCGACGACAGCCGGCGACCTACCGGCGCGGTACGTGATCCATACCGTCGGGCCGGTCTGGCAGGGCGGCGATGCGAATGAGGCCGAGCTCCTGGCTTCGTGTCACCGGCGATCGCTCGAGGTCGCCGCCGAGCTCGGCTGCCGCACGGTCGCATTCCCGGCGATCTCGACGGGCATCTTCGGCTATCCGGTCGAGCTGGCCGCCGAGGTCGCACTCGGAACGACCCGCGCAGAGCTCGAACGCCACCCCGGAATCGAAGGGGTCACGTTCGTCCTCTTCTCCGACGAGCACGTGGCTGCCTACCGAGAGAAGCTCAGCAGCTCCGTGCGGCCCGATCCGCCCGACACGAGCAGCTCCATCACCGGGCCGACGCCCTTCGCGTAGAGCTTCATCTCCTCGACGGTCGGCTCGATCGTCGAGTAGTTCCGGGTCAGCAGCGCGCCGCGGTATCTGCCGAGCGGGACCTGCACCTGGCTGCCGACCTTCAGCACATCTGCGGCGTCCTCCGCGTGGCCCGCGTAGTACTCCTCGCGATAGGTCATGCCCTGCTTCGGGCTTGCCGGGACGACGACGCCGGGCTCGGCACCGTCGACGCCGTACGTCCATGACCCTTCCTTCGTCTTCAGCTTCCCGTTCTCGTACTCCGCCGTGTCCTCGCCGAGGTACCAGAGGTTCCCGTGGGAATCCTGCGCGTACCAGTCGTACGTGTCCTCCAACGTCTCGCCGTTCCTGCTCACGCGGTCGTGGACGACGCGCGCCTCGATCCCGTCGAGCATCTTCGTCTGGTTCGTGACCGTCACGTCGACGCGCTGCGACTCGCCGTTCTCGACCTCGCGGTAAACCCAGTGGCTGCCTGGCCGCATCGGCCAATACGGGTTGTCGATGTTGGTCGTGAAGTCAGCCGGGTCGAGCTTCACCGGCTTCGTGCCCTGGGGCAGGCTCGACGAGCTCGAGGACTTCGATCCCCCGCCGCCACAGGCGGTGAGTGCGAGGACGGCGATTGCGACTGCGATTGGACGGATCATGCGGCGGAGCGTAGGCCCTGCCGCGTGAGAGGCCGATGAGAGGAGCTAGGGGTCGGCCGGCTCGATGTGCCGATCCGACGCGCATGCCCGCGCCCAGCGCTCGGCGATCTCGATCAGCCGGCCGCGGAGCTCGTCGAGCTCGTGCTCGTCGGTCGGTAGCTCCACGCTGCCGGCCTCGATCCGCACCTGGCGAACCGTGGCCTCGGAGCGCCCGCTCAGCTCGTGCCGCGACTCGGAGACGATCGTCAGCTCCGTCACCTTGTCGCGCAGCGCTGCGGCCAGAACGTCGATCTCGGCCGGCGTCGCCTCGCGTCCCGCGAACATGCCGAAGTTGACCCGAATCTCAAGGGCGGGCGGTTCGAAGGTCCTCGTCGCGAAGGCGAGCGCCGGCTCTGCTGACCCCATCGTCTTCACGGAGTTCCCGGTTCGGAGGAAGCTAATCCTCGCGCGGAACCCAGCGGAAGTAGCGCAGCGAGATTACGGCGCCGGCGATCCCCCAGGCGAGGATCACGGCCACGTCCTTCGGCTCGTTCCAGATCTGGGTGCCCTTCAGCATCACGTCTCCGACCAGGTCGATGAAGTACGTCAGCGGCAGGACGTCCGCCACCTTCTGGAGCACCGCTGGGAAGTGCTGCTGCGAGAAGAACGCGCCCGAGATGAATGCCACCGGCAGGTAGATCGCGTTGATCACGGCCGAGGCTCCCTCCGCGCGGCGGATGAACCCGGTGATCGCGACGCCGAGCGCCGCAAAGCACACGCCGCCCAGAAGCAGCGTCAAGACCAGTGACACGGGGGCCTTCGGGAACGACGCGCCGAAGAGGATCATGGCGAGCGCGATCAGGCATGCGGCCATGACCGCGAAAGCGATCAGCGTCGTGAGCAGGACGGCCGCGATGTAGACGGGTGACGGAAGAGGAGTCGCGCGAAGCCGCTTCAGGACACCGTTCTCCCGGCGGATCACGAGCACGATCGCCAACCCGGCGAAGGCCGTCGCGATCAGGCCGTAGCCGATCATCCCCGTGAGGAGGTAGTCGGCGCCGCGGTAGCCGTTGATCGTGTCGCCGCTGCCGTACACCGAGCCGAGCAGCACGAAGAAGATCAGCGGGAGCATGAACGTGAAGAAGGCGAGCTCGCGGCTGCGCGAGTAGAGCTGCAGCTCGCCGCGGAGCTCGTGGACGAAGATCCTCATTCCTGCTCCTCCTCCTTGGTGAGCGAGAGGTAGACGTCCTCGAGGCTCGCACGGCGCACCTCGAGCCCCTCGAGCTCGTGGCCGGCTGCAAGCGCGTCGCGCGTCAGGTCGTGCAGGAGCTTCGTCGGCTCCTCGGTCTGCATGACGACTTCCTGGCCGTTGCGGCGATAGCGGATCTCGGTCGCCGGGAGGGTGGACGTCAGCTCCGACGGCGGCCCGAGGGCGACGATCTCGCCGTCTCGCAGGACTGCAACCCGGTCCGAGAGCCGCTCGGCCTCCTCGAGGTAGTGCGTCGTGAGCAGGATCGTCTTGCCGAGGTCGCGCAACGACGCAATCGTCTGCCACGCTCGCCGACGGGCCTCGGGGTCGAAGCCGGTCGTCGGCTCGTCGAGGAAGACGATCTCCGGGTCGCCGACGAGCGCGAGCCCGAGGTCGAGGCGGCGGCGCTGCCCGCCGGAGAGGCTTCGCACGAGCGCATCGCGCTTTTCCTCGAGGCCGACGAGCTCGACGACCTCGCCGATCGGCCGCGGCTGCGAGTAGTAGCCGGCGAACAGCGCGAGATTCTCGGCAACGGTGAGGCTGTCGTAGAAGGACGAGGACTGGAGGACGACGCCGATCCGCTCGCGCCAGTCGAGACCCGCTGTCGACGGATCCTCGCCCAGCACGGTCACCGTCCCGCCGTCGCGCTTGCGGTAGCCCTCGAGGATCTCGACGGTCGTCGTCTTGCCGGCGCCGTTCGGGCCGAGCAGCCCGAAGATCTCGCCCTCCGCGATCTCGAAGCTGACTCCGCGCAGCGCCTGGAGCTCCTTGTAGGACTTGCGGAGATCGTTTACGGCCACGGCGCTAGACATATCTGGCCGATATGATTAGCCTATCTGGCAGATATGTCAAGCCTGACCCCGACAGCGCGCGTCATCCTCGGCATGTTGAAGCTCGGTGTCGCGACGGGCTACGACATCAAGAAGGTGATCGACGGCTCGACGCGCTTCTTCTGGACGGCCAGCTTCGGGCAGATCTACCCCGAGCTCAAACGACTCGAGCGCGACGGGCTCGTGCGTTCGAGGCAAGAGCCTCGGGGCAAGGTGAAGCGCACCGTCTACGAGCTGACCCCCAAAGGCGAGGCGGCTCTACGCGAGTGGCTGACAGACCGCGAGAGCGTGATCTTCGAGATCCGGGACGAGAGCCTTCTCCGTCTCTTCTTCGCCGACGTGCTGTCGGAGGAGGACGTTCTCGCGAATCTGAAGATGCAGCAGCAGATCTTCGAGCTCGTGCTCGACCGTTTCCGTGAGATCGAGGTCGAGGCGCGTGCGGGCATCGACGAGGGCCGAGAGTACCCGTACCTCGTGCTGCGCTACGGGCTCGACTTCATCACCTGGGCGCGCGACTGGTACGCCGAGGTGGAACGTCGCCTCGAGGCCGGCGAACCGCTATTCGAGCTCGACGACGAAGAGCCCGGCGGCGGGGAACGGAGGCTCGGGGCCGCCGGTTAGCGCGGCGGCGATCTGCCCGCAGTCGGGCTGGTGGCCGACGACAACGACCTCGTCTCCGCGGCCGGCGATCGCGGCTCGGACGCCGTCAGGAGTCGCGCCGGGCGCGAGCCGGTCGTCGGGCTCGGTGGCGACGTCGAGCGCTCTCGCGAGCTCGCCGCCCGTCTCGCGGGCGCGGAGCAGTGGGCTCGTCAGGATCGCTCCCGGGCGCGCTCCGTCGGCGTCGAGCTTCTGGCCGAGCGCGCGAGCCTGCTCGCGGCCCA
>Ga0307289_10000863_pt1 | contig 13198 bp, 9 predicted proteins | sample ER_DNA_143_FD_194483 | JGI IMG/M metagenome (GOLD analysis project Ga0307289, IMG submission 194483) | Bulk soil microbial communities from the East River watershed near Crested Butte, Colorado, United States - ER_DNA_143 | ecosystem: Environmental > Terrestrial > Soil > Floodplain | place: USA...
CAAGGGCCGAATCGACTTGCTAGTGATCGTGAACGACTCGGCGCGGACCGTCAGTTCACCGCGCTTCGTCGTGATCACCTCACCTGCGACACCGACCTGATCACCAAGATCGACATCACGCCGCCAGCGCAGCAGCATCTCAGGTCCAACGGCGTCGAGAGCGATCATGATCTGTAAGTCGCCGGTGCCGTCTCGCAGAGTGGCGAAGCACAGCTTGCCGCCGTCTCGACTGAGGATGACACGCCCGGCGACCGAGACATTCCGTCCGGTGCGGGTATTCGGCGGCACCTCACCGGCCTCCGCCCGAACCTGCGCGAGCGTGTGCGTACGAGGGAAGGTCACGGGATAAGGATCGACACCCTCTGCTCGCAACCGAGCCAGCTTCTCGCGGCGTACCCGGACCTGTTCTGGCAGTCCTTCGGAGGACATGGCCTCAGCGAAGGCATCAGGTTCGTCTGGGATGTGTGCGGTTACCTCAGCCGCGTACTCCTCGCCCGCCCGTTCCAGCGCACCCGCTCCTGGTTCTTTCCCATGCCCCCTCAACGTCGCCAGCGACGGCCGCGTCAGAAAGCCCTCGGCGCTGCCCGCGGCCGTTCCGACACGTGGCAGGTCAGAGGGGTACTCGAAGCAGATATAGCGAGGCTGCCACTCGGGCTGGTACTTGGCGTTGGAGCGATAGAGGGATTCCAGTTGCCAGTTGCGGCTGGCGAAGACGAGTGCTTGCCGCCACAGTCGGGCGATGGGCCCGGCGCCGAGCTCTGCACCCCGTTCGAAAGCCTCGCGGAACATGGCGAAGTTCAGCGACATCCGGCCGACGCCGAACACTGCGGCCCGATCCGCCAGGGAGGCCACCATGAGCTCCACCAGACCGTTGTCTGCGGTGGGATCGCGGCGCATCAGATCGAGCGAGAGGCCATTGCGACCCCATGGCACGAAGCTGAGGAACGCTCGGAGGTTGCCTTCGGCATCGTGCGCCTCCACGAGCACGCATTGGGCGTCCAGCGGATCCCCGAGGCGGCCCAGCGCCATCGAGAAGCCTCGTTCGTCACCGCCGTCGCCTCGCCATTGGGAGGCGGAGTTGGACAGCTCGTCGAAGTGCACGGGGTCGACATCGCCGTGCCGGACCATCGTTGTGGTGTAGCCGCGGCGTTGCAGCCGGCTGACGGATTGGCGTACGGACTTCATGCCAGGGCCGTTGAGGGAGAACGAGCGCATGTCCAGGATCGCTTCGTCGCCGATCTCGAAAGCAGTCAGGCCCGCCTCCGTGTACGCGGCGCCGCCAAGCTCGCCGGCCCCCATTACGGCCATCGACCAACCATTGGCGCGGGACTTTTTGCGCCACTGCTCGATCGCCGACGCCCAGTGCTGGGGATCACCCACCGGATTTCCGCTGGCCAAGCTCACCGAACCGATCACTCGGTAAGAAACGCCGGCCTGGGCTGTCGCTGCGTTGCCGGTATTCCACACGATCGACTTGTCACGTCGAGTGGCGAAGTAACCGAGCGAATCCCACTCGCCGAAGGAGCGCAACAAGGTCCGCACCCGGGCCTCGTCCACTGCGTTGAGAGTCTTGGTCTCGGGCGGCGGCTTGAAGAGCAGATAGGTGGAGATAAGAATCACCGCCGCGGCCATCACGTCTAACAAGATCGTGACCCAGAGCGGAGCCCGCACTACATCGCTTCTGACCAGCCCCGCCTCGCCCAGCATCTTGTCCACGACATGGAGCGTCGCGGTAGGCAGGTCCGGCGTGACGCCAAACCTGTACACCAACCAGGTCCCGAGGAGCAAGATCACAGCGCTGCCAAGCAGGAAACACAGTGTTGCGGCGAGGAGGTTCCGCGGTCTGCCATGGGCCTGGAACTGATGCCTGGCGCGCCAGAGGATCACAAGTACTGCGCTCATGATCACTAGGCCGCCTATCTGGAGCAGCGAGCCACCAGTAGCGATCGAAGCGATCCGTACGAGCTGAGGCAGGATGATCCACCAGATGACGAAGATCCACCAGGCTGCCCGAAGCCGCCGGCGCAAGGCGATACCGATCGCGATGAGCAATGCCGCGTACACCAGATTGGGCACGATCGGGATCGTCAACATCGAGACAGCGTCGTAGTGCCTGAAATAGCGTCTTAGCGGCGGAATGAAAGTGGAGATCACGACCAGCACCGAAAACACGAACATCGCGGTGGCCAACCGGTCGGGCCAGCGATCATCATTGAGCACTTGAGCTCGAACCGGCTTTGGCGCAGCAGGCTCGACTTCAGCGGATGCTCGGTCCGCCGAGGTATTGAGATCAACAGCCATGTGTGCTCGCTCTCAGGCATCCCTGACGTTCGGGAAGAGTGGGAAGTCGTGCGATGCTCATGTCTGGCAAATTCTCTCACGCCTGTGCAGTAAGGCCCCGGCGTCGACTGTTCGTCGTAGGCGCTGGCGTTTTAGTTGCCGTTGGGCGTGGATTCACTAGCTAACGATGATCGACAGCAGCACCGCGACCACGACCGTATTCATCAACAGTCCAATCACACTGTGCACGCTGACGAGCCGGCGCATGGGGGTGCTCACAATGGTCGTATCGGTTGTGCCGAACGTGGCCGAACACCCGATGGCCAGGTAGTTGTAGTCAGCGAACACCGGCTCGGCCGCGCCTGGGAACTTCAGCCCACCCCGCTCGATGTCCCGACGGGCGTACTGCAAGGCGAAACTGAACGTGATCACCAACCAGCAGGTCACTACGGTGCCCGCGGCAAGCACCAGGACGAGATTGGTGGCTTCGCCCCGGCTCAGCACCGCCGTGGTGATCGTGACAAAAGCCACCACGGCGATGATGATCGGCCAGCCCGACCCGCCTCCGCCGGCAAGCAACCATCGTTTGACACGCGACCTCGGCAGTGGGGTCGCCAAGACGCGCCGTACCAGCTCAGCTCGATCGCAGCGGGAGAAGGCGCGCAGGCCAAGCGCAAGGTAGGAAATCGCGAACCCATTCCAGGCAGTGAGCCTCGCACCAAACCCGAACTCCAGCTCGAACTGTCGATCGGTGGGCGCCGGCCGAGCCCCGGTGGCCACCAGCACGATCACCACGATCTCGAACACGATGGTGAACAAGAGGCCGATACCAATCGAAGCCCAGAGCCGGAACACGTCCGAGCATGAGCGAGGCACCTTCGCCTTCTTGCTCGGCTTGGCCTGCTTGCGCAACTCAGTATTGGCGCTCGCCCGGGTCACTTTCACTGCGGCTCCTTGGGAGCGTTGAGTTCTGGCTGCCATGCTCGCTTCGGGTAGCTGAGTGGTCAAGCGCCGCAGCTACCAATTTCGACACTGAGCTGGCTCACGAGAGTCGACCAACCTAAAGTCAGATCGCTGAAGACTCTGACGAGACATCCCTATCGTCGGCGATGCGGCGATAGGGACAGAGCGCAAGGTGACGCAACTCCCAGGAGGCGGCCGAGTGAGCAAGATCGAATCTGCGGCGCGATACGTCAGACCGCAGAACTTAGCTACCTTGATCTGGCCTCGGCGTCCGACACGTTGGAGGGACGTGCCACGCAGGATCTTGCCGCCCGCGCTGAACATCCTTCGGTTGACGGCGGCCGCCGTGATCTCCTATCTCCTCACTTTGGCTCTGACGAGCGGCGCGATCGATCTCACCGGACCTCTTACCGCCTTGCTGGTGATGCAGGCGTCTGCCTACTCGACGCTCAAGATGGGTGCCGTTCGAGTTGGTGCAGTGCTGGCAGGCGTCCTGGTCGCGACCTTCCTATCCGTCTGGATAGGCCTGACCTGGTGGAGCCTGGGTCTGGCCATAGCCGCCTCGTTGGTCCTGGCCAGGATCTTTCGATTGGGTGAGCAAGCTGTGGAAGCACCGATCAGCGCCATGCTGATCCTCGGTGTCACCAGTCCGAATGTCGCGGCTGAAGTCCGCATCCTCAACACCTTGATCGGTGCCGGGGTTGGTATCGCGTTCAACCTCATCTATCCGCCCGCGCTACCCACTCGACGAGCGGCCCGAGCCATGACCGAAGTCGCGGAAGCAGCCGCTGCGCCCCTCGACGCCGCAAGTCAGGCCTTGACCGAGGGGCCCATTCGGCGCGAGCAAGTTCAGAACTGGCTTGACCGGGTACGCGCCGGCGCCCGGCGGCTGACATCCGCGACCAAGACCGTTTCAGCGTTGAAAGACAGTCGCCGTTTAAATCCGCGTGCTCTGGGCACCGTCGATATCGAGCCAGTCTTGTCAACCGGACTTCAGACTATGGAAAGCTGCCTGCTCGCCATCCGCGCGCTCTTCGTGGTGCTGCTCGCGGAGCTGCCGACCGAGGACAAGCCGGACGACCCTTACGGCGAGGAGCTGCGTGCCGCATTCGCTGTCGTGTTGCACGACGCTGCCGATTGCATTCGAGCATTCGGCGGTCTAGTTCTCGCCGAGGTGGAGGGCCGAGAGGAGGAGGCCGAGCGCTCGCTTGACGAGAGCCTCGACATTCTCCGTGAGACTCAGGCGATGTTGACCGAACTGATCATGGTCAATCCCCAGGACAACAAATCTTCCTGGTTGCTGCGAGGCTCGATCCTCGCAGCAGTGGAACATCTGCTGAATCAACTGAATCTCGACGATCGTGCTCGCGCGCGCCAGCAATGGAAAGATGCTCAGCGCACTAGGCCGCTTTCGCAACTGCCACCGATCTTCTCTGCGGCCTTACCACATCCTGAGCGGCCGTCGTTACGAGGACTGCCGCCTGGCTCGACCTGGCGCCACGCGTTCGCCAGGCAGCCTGAGGAACCCGAGCCCACTGACCAACGCGAGGACGGTGAAGGATGATCGCGCTCCTTGGCCAAATCTGCTCATGACGCCGCGACGTTCTTGATCTTCTTGTGGTATCTCAGAGTGACGATGAGCAAGATCAGGGCAATGATCTGGGTTGCTACGACAGCCGCAATCAAGATCGGCAGCGAGCGCTCGTACAAGGCACCGGCCATCACTCCCCCAGCGACGGCCGCCGCGCCCTGTACTGCAGCGAACACCCCGTACGCAGTGGCCCGCTTGGAGCCTGGGACGAGGTCGGCGACCAGCGCCTTGACGGTGGAATCGAGCACGCCGCCTGCGGCGCCCCAGATCAGCGCGCCGGCAACGGCGAGCAGTGGAGATGGGGCGAACGCCAGCACCGGCACTGCCGACACCAGCAGTGGCAGCCCCAACAAAGCACCGCCCCTGGTCCGATCGAACAACCAGCCGGACCCAAGAGCGGCCAGCGCCTCCGCACCCATGGCCGCCGCATAGATCACCGGAACGGCCGCGATGGACACAACATGATCTTGGGTGAGGTGATAGGCAATCACGGCGAAGGTGACCAAGCCTGCGCTCGTTGCCGCGGAGGCGGCCGCAAATAGCCAGAACGCCCGCGGCAGCTGACCGTGTAACCTCGCGAACAATGATTCTTTAGGCTCCGAAGCGGCGGCCGTAGCCTCCGATTGAGCTGGGCCGTCGTCAGTTATTCGGGTGTTGCCCGTGCTGCGCCAGATTCGAACCAGCATGAGCATGGCCACCGCTCCGGGAATGATCAGCACCGCCATGGCCGGCCAGATCGTTCCTGCTGCCGCGGCCACTGCGGCCACCAGGAGCGGTCCGGCCACCGCTCCGATCTGATCAAGCGCCTGGTGGACGCCGAAGCCGCGTCCCAGTCCGACAGCAGCCGCCGCGTGAGCGAGCAGCGCGGTCTTGGCGGGGCTCCGGACCGCCTTTCCCAGCCGTTCACCCAAGATGAGCACGCACGCAAGCGCCAGCCCGGCGCCGGCAAGGAAAGGCGTGATGGCAAGCGCTGGGACGCAGACGGCCGTTAAGCCGTAGCCGACAAATGTGAGCGTCCAATAGCGGCCGCTGCGATCAGCCCATGATCCGAAGACGAGGCGCAGTAGCAGGGCCGTTGCCTCGCCTGCACCGCTGATCAGGCCAACGAGAACTGCGGAGGCGCCGAGCGATGCCAGGAGCGGACCAGTCACCGAGCGCGCGCCCTCGTACACCATGTCCGCTGCCAGGCTGACCACACCAAATCCGACGACCGTACGCCACGGCGACCATGGCCAGCCAGCAGTGCTCGAGGCACTCGCTGAGACGACCTCACCAGAAGCCACCGGCCGCCCCATCGCAGGTTTCTTCACCGCTCCACCACCTGCGCTGCCGACGTGACTCCAGCGGTTCCGGATGAGCGGTCGTTCGGGCTCCGCCGCTGCCGGCGGTATTCCCGCCACGTCAATGCGACGATCACCACATCGAACGCGGTGAGTAGCACTAAGCCAGCGCTGGACTGTAGCGCAATCCGATACAGCTGATAGCCAATGAAGATAAGCAAGACAACGATCATGCAGGGATACGCCCACAGTTTGTTCAGTAACAACGCGATGACCAAGACGACCTTGACCGCGCCGTGCAGCAATAAGTAGACGGCGCCGAAGCGGACGGCGCTCCCGGTGAGTCCGCTCGCGGTATGTAGCAAGTAACGGGCGATGATGTCATGCGGATCCTCCGACAGCTCACCCTGGGTCAGTACCACAGCCAGACGACGGATGCTTCCCGGAGTCGCCAATAGCAGAAGAAGGCCGCCCACCAGCTCAGCCAGGCCATTTAGCCCTTTGAGGATGATGCCGACCTCGAAGACACGGTCCAGCCAGTCCTTGGGTTTGAACATCGTTACCTTCCACAGAAGCGATCGAGCTCTCTGCGATTGTCGGATGATCAGCCTGTGGGGCTGCCAAGGGCCGCGTACACGTGGTCCGCGTACCTCTGGAACCGTTCCTCGCAGAACTTGAGCGCCGTTGCTGACTGTGTGGTTGAGGGAGTGCCGAGCAGATCCCGGCTCCGCAGCTCGCGATACCAGCGGCGCAGCCGTTCGATGCTCTGCTCCTCTTCCTCGAGTTCGGCAAGCGTGTACTTGGCGAGCCGCTCCTCCTTATCCAACTCAGCAAGATACTTGCCACAGTCGGCGTCGAACTCGGCCCACTCCTCTTCGCGCGCGGCGGAGTACAACTGCTCAAGCCGGGAGACATCACTCTCCGCGAACCCCATGGCGGCCAGAAGCAACAAGGTGCCGCCGGCGGCCTCGACCAGTTGGGCGAGACGTTCCAGCAAGGGCCGCACGGCGGGCAGGTCTGGGATGGCCCACACTGCCTGCCCTAGGGAAATCGCGCCCGAACGTCGCAGTTCGCGCCACACCGCCATCCGGTGACGCGCTGGCTCGGCTGGCAGACGAGCCAGCATCACAATCCACGGGCGAACCTCGATCTCAGCAATGTCTGTCACAGCTGCCAAGTTACATTTGTAACAACGCGGCGATCAACCTTCGAGTCGCCGCTTCCCTCGAGGTCAAACGTGCAGCGGATCGATGCGGAACAGGTGCCACTGCCAGGCGTCAAGCTCGACGAACAGCCCGTTCACGAGATCGTCGCCGGAGCGTTGGAAAGCAATGTTCTGAGTCGGATCAGTGAGTTGCCATTGGCGTCCCCGAAGCTCAGCCCATGGCGTTCGTACCATGCCTGCCGCTGCGTCATCGCTGAGATTGACCACGATCAGCCAGCGCGTATCGCCTTCCCAGCACCAGGCGACAAGATTGAGATATCTGTCATCTCCCGGCCAGCCGGATCGTTCGCATAGTCGCCAGCGCCCGTCCCGGAATGTTGGGTCGGCCAAAGCCTGCAACAGTGAGTGATAGAAGCCGAGAAGGGCCGAATCAATCGGCTCCTCGGGGTATCGCCCGAGGAACACCGGTAGGTGAACGGTCGCTCCCTCGAGTTGACCGTTGTGGACCAGCCGCGCACCGGTCTGGGTGAGCGCTGCAACGGCCGCAACCTGCGATCGGCTCGCACCGAATGCGGACAGTGCCCGTGGTTCATCGTGGTTCTCTACGAACCGTACAAGCCCTTGCTGATAATCGTCGTCGGCCAGCAGGTGTAGCCGTACCTGCTCAGCAGGACCGTGCAGGATGCGGTCGTACAGTCGCTTGTCGTAGCAGTAATCGAAGCCCTGTTGCTGTAATGACCACTCCAGATCCCAATAGGCCTCAGCCAAGAACAAGAAGCTTGGGTGCGCCTCACGGACCGCGGGAATCACCGTTGGCCAGTAGTCGGTGCTCGGAGCTGGTCCGACACGATCACCCCAGGTGCGTACGAAGACATCGTTCATGACCAACATGGCCATGTCGCAGCGGACTCCGTCGCACTGATCAGCGATCTCGATCAATGTCTCGATTACCGCGGTGCGCAGGGCGGGAGCAAAGGCGTTGAGCTGAACGACGTCGGGCCAAGCGGGAAAGTACGGATCGCGACCATTCGCCAGGACGCGATCGCCGATTTCGACGAACGACGCCGGCTCCCGCGCAAGATCCGCGGTGGTACCTGAGATGAACACCTCTGGTTTGGCAATCGTCCATGGATGATCAGGTGCCACGTGATTGGGCACGAAGTCCAAGATCAGTCCCATTCCTCGCGCCGCTAGTGCTTCCCGAGCGGCGACAAGTCCGGCCCGTCCACCCAAATGATCATCGACGACGTAGCCGCGTACGCAATAAGGAGAACCGACCACGTCGTAGGGTTGCCAGTCGGGAAGAGCGGCCCCGAAGCTGGCACGCAAATCGTCGTTGCTCAACGCGATCGTGATCCCGGCGGGACTGCGTTGCCACACACCCATCAGCCAAACGCCATCGAACCCAAGATCAGCTAGCTCGTCCCAGTAGCGTGCCGGGACCGATCCAAGATCAATGGTGGTTCCCTCGTCCTTGCTGATGGCTGCAAGCCAGGGCCAGGTGTTGATTTCGTACAGGGAGGGGTGGGCGATCTTGGTCAGCTCTGATGGCATGTGGCTTCGCTCAAAATTCTTGGTGCTAGCCGGCTGGGCCAGTTGCCGCAGCGGACACGTCGGAGGCTGTCGTCGTGTCTTCGTAGAAGATCATCCGGTGCACCCGTTCGGGTGGGTCCAGCAGCAGATCAGCGACCAGCGAGGTCCAACCTGTTTGATGCATGGCTCCAAGGCCCGCGCCATTGTCACCGTGAAAGTACTCGAAGAACAAAAGGTTGTCTTTCCACGCTGGGTCGGTCTGCAGAAGTTCGACACCACCGTAGACCGGCCGCCGCCCATCCGGACCCGGCAGCCAGATGCTCACCAACCGATCCGCGAGATCGCCGGCGATATTGCGTAACGGCAAATGCTGCCCTGAGCCAGTTGGATATTCGATCGTAAATTCGTGTCCAAAGAATCGATCATATTCCAGAAGGGCGCGAATCACCAGATAATTGATGGGGAACCAGAGCGGACCACGCCAGTTCGAATTGCCACCATACATCGCAGTGCGGGATTCGGCCGGCTCATATTCAATGGTTGCCCCCGGCATGCCGGGCACCTGATAAGGCGTCGAATGACGTTTGGAAATAGAACGCAAGCCATGAGGAGACAAGAATGCATTCTCATCGAACAATGTCGCGAAAATCCGCACCAGTCTCTCGGGCGCGACGATGGACACGAGCGCGCGCCGGCTGTTCCCGGTGCCTCGTATGCGCCAGTCCAGGATCTGTCGATGTGACGCCTCCATCCGGCGAGCGAACCTCTTGCGCAAGCGTTGTACCCGTTCGGTGTTTCGGGTCGGCAGCGTGATGGCAGGCAGGGCGGGAATCACTCCGACCAACGTCTGTACCTCCACAGGCCCTTTGGCACCGGAGGCCTCGGTAAGGAGGTCGTAGAAAAACCCATCCGTGGGGTCATAGCAGCCGGAGGCCTCGAGTGCGTCCATGACCAGGACCAGTTGCTCGAGGAACTTCACGACCATGTCGTCATAGACCGAATCCCGTTCGGCCAACGTCGCCGCGACTGCGAGCATCGCGACTGAGTAGTAAGCCATCCACGCCGTTCCGTCCGCCTGATCGAGTTTGACCCCCGGAGGCAGATGGGAACGGTCGAGAGGACTGATGTTGTCGAGCCCTAGAAAACCGCCACCGAAGAGATTCTTGCCTTCCGGATCCTCACGATTAAGCCACCAGGTAAAATTCAGCAGCAATTTCTGGAAAATGCGCTCGAGAAAATCGAAATCGGTGCCGCCGTCAATCACAAACACCCTGATCGCCGCCAAAGCATGGACCGGCGGGTTGACATCGTCAAAGTTCCATTCGTACGCCGGGAGCGCGCCGTTCGGATGCTGGAACCATTCCCTCAGCAATACCAACAACTGATATTTGGCGAACGCTGGATCGAGGTAGGCCCAGGTAATAGTGTGAAAGGCGAGATCCCAGGCCGCGAACCAGGGATATTCCCAAGGATCTGGCATGGCCAGCACATCGAAAGAGTCAAGGTGCCGCCAACCGGAGTTGCGGCCTTGTCGATGTCCCGGCGGAGGCAGTGGCTGACCTGGATCGCCGTCCAGCCAGCTAGTCACCCGGTACGGGTACATCTGCTTGCTCCAGACCAGGCCGGCGCATGCCTGCCGCAGTACGCGCATCTGCTCTTCGCCGATATCGTCGGGTGCAAGAGCCGCGTAGAACTCGTCGGCGTCACGTTCCCGGCTGGCCACAATCTCGTCGAAGTACTGATCGGACCAGACACCACCCGTCGGACTCACGATCTGATCAGGCCTGTGCAGCCGGAGGCGGATCTCCGCCATACCCTGGGCTGGCACCGTGATCTTGTACCACCAAGCAGCCTTGGTGCCGCGCTGGTCGGGGTTCACGGTGTTCGCGCCGGCGATCACGTGGTCGTTGATGCCGTCCTTCGGGTAGTCGGTGATGGCGGCAGCACCGAACAAGCGGGGCACGTTGGTTTCGTTATCGCAGAACAATGCCTGTGGACGCACACCATCAGCAGTGGCGGCGTCAAGTCGATAGCCAGCAAGTCGGGGATGATCAACGGCGATGCCGTCTCCGTCCAGAAACAACCCTGGAGCTGCATCACCGGTGAACTGCCAGCTGTTGTGGAACCACAGCGTGGGAAGCACGGAGAGGGTTGCCTCTTCTGAGGCATGGTTCTTGATCGTGATCTTGACAAGCACCTCGGTGGGTGAGGCTTTTGCGTACGCGACATCGACTGCCCAATAGCGTCCTTGATCGAAAATGCCGGTATCCATGAGCTCGAACTCCGGCTCGTCGCGGGAGCGGCGGGCGTTCTCGTCAATCAACCACTGATAAGGAAACGCCTGCTGCGGATAGTGATACCGCCAGCGCAGCCACGCGTGGCTGGGCAGGCCGTCGAGATACCACCAGTATTCCTTGACGTCCTCGCCGTGGTTTCCTTGCGGCCCGGTGAGCCCGAACATTCGCTCCTTCAGGATCGGGTCGACCCCGTTCCACAACGCCAGCGCCAGACAGAGCTCATGGTGCACGTCTGACAGACCCGCCATGCCGTCTTCGTTCCATCGATAGGCGCGCGATCGCGCATGATCGTGGGGAAAGAAGTCCCAGGCATCACCGCTGTCGCTGTAGTCCTCCCGCACGGTGCCCCAAGCACGCTCTGACAGGTAGGGGCCCCACTCGTACCAAGGGTTCGACTCGAAGAGATTGTCTTCGGCAAGTCCCGTTGCCTGAGCCAGCCGTGCATGCTCAGCAGTACTGCCTCGAGGTGGTGTGGACGACGGGGTTGTGGTCATCGCTTCTCCAAGATCGATTAAGCACGCACCCCGAGTAAGCCAACATTCTTCCGCAACGTCCCGTAGCAGGGCTAGCTCGTGGCCATCTGGCCGGGCGGAATCTCGAGCGTGTCCGCAGTAAAGGCAAAGCGCATGACGTTCTCAGGATCGTCGCCCCGCATCGTGACCCGAAGACCTTGCGCTCCATCTCGATTGTCCAGCACCGCGCGCACATAGCCGCGCCGTCGGTTCTTCAGCCGTAGAACGCTGGGATTGACGTGAACAGTGAGCAATTCGATCGCAGCGCGGGAGGACACCTGGACCAGCGACCCGGATCCGTCCACGGTGACATTGCCGTCGCTGGCAGTGACGGTGTACTGATGAGTCAACTCCTGGCCCGGCGGCGGGCGCAAACAATACAGCCGGAGAAAGACTGCCGTTACCTGGCCGGCGCTCAGATCGACCGCTGGCGGCGAGAACGTGAATTGGATAGCACCGTCCGGATCATGACCGTCGAGGACGATGCGGAGTCCCGATCGTTCGCGCTGGTTGTCCAGGGTGATTTGCACAGTGGCGCTATCGGCGTCGGCGACGCGTACGACGCTGGGCTCGATCCGCAGGCCCAAGGTGGACATCGGTGCGAGTATTTCATGACCTGCCGCGCCGTCATGCCTGTGCGGCTCGGAGCTCCTGCAGGATAAGTCGCGGACCGCCCACTGGCGGCTCCGCTTCGCACATTCCGGCTAGCCAAGATCGAGGTGTTCGTGGGCGTCTGCCCATGGCTGCCGCCTGGTGGTTTCGCTCAACGGCCCCCACACCAAGCACGCCATCGTGTGATCTTGGCTGTTCCTCCGGACGAGGTTCGTCTGACTTTCCAACCCAATGGGCGTGATGGTCATGCTGCAGCAGGCGTTCGTTGTCGTTGGTTGCGGCTATGGAGTTGGCGTTGGGTGTGTATTCGTTGGATGCGGGCATTGATGTGGGGTTGTTGATCTTGGTCTATCCAGCGGGGTGGGATCCATTCGGGGAGCCCGTCAGCGTTGATGCCGCAGCTCCAGCCTTTCTGCTGGAAGTGGGTGTGGTGGTATCTGCAGAGCAGGGTGAGATTCTCTAGATCGGTTGGGCCGCCGAGGATCCAATCCAAAATGTGGTGTCTGTCGCACCACGCCGGGGGATGGGTGCAGCCGGGAAATGAGCATCCGGCGTCTCTGGCGATCAATGCCATGGTTTGACCGCGGGAGGCCAACCGTTGGGTTCTGCCTAACGCCAATGGGACACCGTTCTGATCAATGATGGTGGGCCAGATCTCGGCTTCGTCGGCGATCCGGAGCAGTTGATCGGAGGTGAGTTGGGTGCCGTCGGCGGTGTCGGCCAGCCCAGCTTTGGCGAGCAGATCCTCGAGGCTGATGGTGACGATCACTGATGCCGGTACTCCTCCGACGGAGGGTTGATCGGCGGCTTTGAGGAGCCGGGCGCAGGCCTCCTCGAGCGCGTCGTGGAGGCGTTGCACCTGCGGCCGCTGGTCGGGAATGTCGACGACGGTGCCGTCCTCATCCTCGATCGCAGTGCTGCGGGGTTTCGTCAACGGGTCCAGGATCGCATTCAGTTGGGTACCG
>Ga0307289_10000866_pt1 | contig 13174 bp, 11 predicted proteins | sample ER_DNA_143_FD_194483 | JGI IMG/M metagenome (GOLD analysis project Ga0307289, IMG submission 194483) | Bulk soil microbial communities from the East River watershed near Crested Butte, Colorado, United States - ER_DNA_143 | ecosystem: Environmental > Terrestrial > Soil > Floodplain | place...
TCGCTGGGCTCGTTAAGAACGCCTTGCGTGCGGGATGACGTGCAGGGCGCACCTCAGGGCCGTTGTGTGGCAGCTCGCTACTCATGCGGAGTCACAAACGGCGGAGGCGACGCAGCCCCTTGACATGCTCGGGTCCGTCCGGGACCGGGACCCACTGGTCCCGGCAGTGCAGCCGCATTTCCTGCCGCATCCCTGCCGCATCCCCTACCGATGAATCTCCATCGCCCGGCCAGGAAGGCAGGTCGCATCGACCGCTCGGCACGGCGAAGGGGAGCAACGTCGTCGCCGACTGCGGCCCAATAGGTCGGCTGGGACGAACCGGTCGGAGTCGGTGGCGTCGAAGGCGGCGATGTTGGCGTCCAGTTCGAGGCCGGCCTGGTGCAGGCTGTCCGGGTTGCGTGCGGTGATGATCAGGTCAGTCCCTTTGGCGTTGGGCGAGCGGGGCCGTTTCGAGACCGATGCCGGCGCCGCCGCCGATCATTACCACGGTCTGCCCGAGCATCTCATCGTCGCGCCGCTCTAAGGGAATGATGGGCGAGGTCACCAGGATTCCGTCCAGGGTCGGGCGGCGCCGTCGCTGACGACGATCGGGCTCGCGAGGAGCGCGATGACCTCACCTGGCGCTGATCTCCGGCGTCCGCAGCGCGCCGGTGATGTCCGCGCGGAGTGCCTTGAGTGCCTCGACATAAATCTCGGAGAAGGTGGGGAACGGCTGGATCGTGTCGCGCAGGACCTCGATGGGTACGCGGGCGCGTATCGCCAACGTTGCCTGCTGAAGCCACTCGCCAGCCTCGGGCCCCAGGGCGTAGGCGCCGACGAGATGAGTGCCACCGGCGAGCAAGGTCAAGAAGCCGTTGCTCTCGGCGTACGCGCGCGTGTACGTCTCGGTCTTCGGCAGTTCCGAGAGCCGCGCTGTTCCGCTGAATCGGCCGTCGGTCGCACCAGCGGCCGCCGCCTGCGGGTCGGTGAAGACGACCCGCGGGACAGCGTCATAGTTGGCCTCTCGCGGCTCCCCGAGGATGTTCGCCGCCACGATGTCGCCCTGGTACTTCCCCGTGTGGGTCAGCGGCCAGATGCCGGTGACATCACCGATCGCCCACAACCGCTCACCCACGCCGAGCCGTGAATCTACCGGGACACCGCTTCCGTCGGCGTCGACGCCGACGGTGTCCAGTCCGATGTCGTCGACGCGCGGCCGTCGACCCGTAGCGACTAGCAGCCGGTCCCCACGCAGCTCGCCGCCCGCGTCGAGGTCGATCACGAACTGGTCGTCCTCGCGCCGCGCTCCGGCCGCCCTGATGCCGAGGAACAGCTCGATACCGTCTTGGCGCAGCACCTCGGCCAGGGCCTCGCCCAGGGGCCGGGCCTCGCGCGGGAGCAGGTGAGGAGCCCCCTCGACGAGCGCGACTTCGCCACCGAAGCGACGGACCGCCTGCGCCATCTCCACACCGACCGGACCGCCACCGAGGACAAGCATCCGACGGGGCACCGACTTCATCCCGGTCACGTCCCGATTGGTCCAGATGCCCTCGAGCCCGCGCAGTCCCGGGATCGGCGGGATTGCCGGGTCCGCACCACACGCGAGGACGACATGGTCGGCGGTATGGCTCGCGGCGTCGACCTTCACGACACCTGGGCCGGCCAGCCGTCCGGTGCCCCGAAGCAGGTCAATGCCGTTGTCCGCCAGCCAGCGCTCTTGGCCGGCGTCGGAGTAGTTCGAGACCATGAAGTCGCGCCAGGCGAGGGCCGCTTCGACGTCGACCTTCGCCGGCGCGGCCGCCTCGATTGCGGCGTGCGCCGCCTCGCCTGGACGCAGCAGCGTCTTGGATGGGATGCACGCCCAGTATGAGCACTCACCGCCGACCAGCTCGCGCTCGACGAGCGCGACCCGCAGGCCGCCTGCGGCGAGTGCTCCGGCGCAGTGCTCCCCGGGCGAGCCGCCGCCGATGACGATGACGTCGTAGTCGCTCACGAGGGAAGTTCCCCACTGGCCTGCTCGGCCACCATGTACGCGGCGTACCAGTCCGGCCAGTTCTCGTCAGCCTGCCCGATCCTTTTCTCGTGCTCGCCGTGCGCCGACGCGGCGCGCCGAAGCGCGCTCGCCAGGTCCGCCGCCGATACGAACCCGGTCTCGGCGGGCTCGACTCGTCCGGGTAGTCGTGTGGTGATCTCTTGGAGCAGCCAGCCGTTGCCGTCCGGGTCGCTGAACGTGGCGAAGGAGCTGTAGCTGGCGTGATCCGGTGCCGGCCCGGTGACGCGGCCGCTCCTGTCGTCGGTTTGGAACTGGGCGCCCGGTGTCTCGGGGTGGAACACGTCGCTGACGTCGACACCATGGGAGGCGAGCTCATCCCGCGCACGCTGCACGTCGGTGACGATCAGGTAGATGCCTTGGGCCGAACCGGGCGTGGCCGACGTGATCTTCGAGCCGAACTGGATCGAGCACCCAGAGCCGGGTGGGGTGAACTGGACGACCCGGAAGCCGTTATCGAACGGGAAGTCGGCGTCGAGCCTCCACCCGAGCTTCCCGTAGAACTCCTTCGCGCGGTCGACGTCCGAGACCGGGATGACGACCACCTCCAGCTTCACATCGACGTTCTTCTCGCCCGCCGCGCCGCTCGCATCACTGCGGGCCTCTGTCATGCTCATACTGGTCTCCCTCGTTCTGTCGATAACCCATCTCGCGCGCTGACGGTTGCCTCCCCGACCCGTGGAAACTCCTGGTGCCGGCCCTGGTCGGTGGCGCCCCACGTCGTACGTCTTGTCTCGCGCCGGTCGATCGCCTGGCGCTCGAAGAACTTGCGCCAGGCAGCCGCCAAGGAGCCAGGTGGGTTCACCGTCGAGGCTCCTCGGCCGTCGCCACGAGTGCAAGGGCTTCGGCCAGATCCTGGCCGGCTCTCTCGCCGGTCGGCGAGAGGTCACCGTCCTGCGGGGGAGGCCGGCGTCGGCAAAAGCGCGCCACTGAGTCATCTGTTGGAGCGTGTCTCCGAGTGGAATGTCCCCGGGACCAACCAGGGACCCGACGGGGAGCTCAGGTGACAAGTCGTATGACACTTGAGAACGAAACCCACGGAAGGAGTAACCCATGCGTGCCGACATCGTGCCTGGCGGCGTGTTTCCGGACTACGAGCTGCCTGACCACACCAAGAACCTGCGAAGGCTCAGCGAGCTGCAAGGCGACGACCCGCTGATCCTCACGCTCGCACGCGGCCATTACTGCCCGAAGGAGCACCAGCAGCACCTGCAGCTTGCTGCTTTCGGCCCGCAGATTGGCGTCGGCTACACCCAGATCGTCACCATCTCGACCGACGACCACCACACGATCCAGGAGTTCCGGGCGTCGGTCGGAGCCCAGTGGCCATTCCTCTCAGACCCGGGTCGCACCGTTCAGCATGACCTCGACATCAAGGAGTACACCGACCCGGAACACGACCCGATGATCCCGCACACGCTCGTGCTCAAGCCTGGGCTCATCATCCATAGCGTCTACAACGGCTACTGGTTCTGGGGCCGCCCCTCGGTCGAGGACCTCCGCCAGGATCTGCGATCCGTAACGCGGGCGATCCGGGCGGATTGGGATCTGAGCACACCCGGACTTCGTGAGGCCTGGGAGGCCGGCGACCGCTCGCGGTTCCACGGCTGGAACAAGTGGAGTCCTGAACGGTTCGCGGCCGAGCTTGACCGCATCTCGAACTAGCAGCTGCTACCGAAAGCGCTTCCCTTGGCCGCCAGCCGCTGGCCTCATGGCACACAGGACTGTTGAGCAGCCTCATTGGCGGGGCCCGGAGTGTTACGGGCTAGTTTGGGCCAGGGTCGCGCACACCGAGCATTTCATCAGATCGTTGAGCTGATCCCACTCCCACTCCACAAGGTAGAGCGGAGTCACCGCCGCGCCACACAGCGGTTCGTCGGCGTTGTCCAGGCGATGCACCAGGCCGTCGGGCACTTCCCGTTCGGGTTCGCCAGGTCCTCGAAGCGTCGTGACACGCTCGGCCTTCAGTCGCACGGCAGCGATGGTACGCGGGCCGCGACCTCCTACGTTGGCCAGTGGAGCAGGGCGCGGCTCACGGTCGCCGGTACGGCCCGCTCGGCGTTGAGCAAGGCCGGAGCCCACGATTCGGACGACATTTCGTCCTCGTACGGCAGGGATCGGTGAGCCACCGCTGGGGTGTCCGGCTTCTGAGGCTTGCTGATCGGCGGCCGACTAGGTGTATGAGGGTCGGACGTTGGTGACGCCGGTGTGAAGCCGGGTGGCGGGTGGCTTGCCGCCCGCGGCGCTGTGGGGGCGATGGTAGTTGTAGTGGATGTTCCATACGGCGATCGCCGCTGAGCGTTGGTCCTCGCTGCCGTATTCGCGGGCGTAGAGCAGCTCCTCGGCCAGGATCCGCTGGTACCTCTCCACCTTCCCGTTGTGCTTGGGGGTGAACGGTCGGGTCCGTTGGTGCCGGCCGGCGTGGGCGACGGCGCGGGCGAACCCGGCCGACCGGTAGGCGGAGCGGTTGTCGGTGACGACCCGGGTGATCCGGGTGATGCCGTGGGCGGCGAACCAGACCTTGGCTCGGGCCAGGAACGCGGCCTCGGTGGCGCCCTTCTCGTCCGGCAGTGGCTCGGTGTAGGCCAGCCGGGAGAACCCGTCGATGGCCGAGTGCAAGTACACGTAGCCGGCGCGGGCGCCGCCAGTCTTGGCCCGGTTCGCGGCCCGGTGCTGGTCGCTGCCGCGGCCGTGGACCCGCCAGCCACCGCCGTCGGGGATCCGCCGGACCTTCTTGACGTCGAGTGAATCATGTGACCCGGCCAGCGGGCGATGATCCGACCCGGGTGCGGTCGGAGTCCCCGCCCGGGTCGAGGAACCGTCGCTGCCCCAGCCCGAGCCGGGTCAGGTGCCGGGTGACCGCGCGCCGGTTGACCCGGTAGCCCAGCCCGCGCAGTTCCAGGGTGATCCGCTGCGCCGACCACTTGCGGGTCCGCCGCCACGCCTCGATCTGCTCGACCACCCACACCGGGGTCGCCCGCGGGCTGCGGTGCGGCGTCGATGACCGGTCCCGCAGGCCCAGCTCGCCGTAGCGACGTCAACGGTTGACCCACTTGGACGCGCACGCCCGCGAGATCCCCATCTCGGCGGCGACATGAGCGATCGGCCGGGTCCGGCACCGCTGCACCAGTCGACGGCGACCTTCGATGGACAACGGAGCATTACGGTGAGACACGAGGGCAGGTCCTTTCCGCTGGCTAGACACGGACGTGTTGCTTGGCGCTACACATCCTTGCCGCGCAGGACCTGCCCTCCCGCTACCTCACTCCCATCGGCCTGTCATCAACGTCCCGCCCCGCAACAACTAGGCGTCGGGACCCAGCGGCTGAAGGGTGTCGTCGTAGACCCGAACTGCTGTGAGCTTGCCACCGTGACCACGCACGAACACCCCGGCCCCAGCTTGAGGCGGCGGCCGCGTGGTGCCCCAACGCCCCACGTTGTACTCGAGCATGCATCTGCGCCCGTCGTCGACGAGTGCGCAGGATTCCAGCGGGATGCCGCCGCCGGTCGAGAACAGCCGCTCGTAGTACGCACTCAGGCCGTCCGGCCCTCCACGGCTGTAGTGGCGTCCCTCGGCGTCTCGCACATAGCCGTGCGGCTCGAAGGCCGCGGCGATCGCGTCAACGTCGCCGGTCGCGAATGCGCGCACGTACGCGTCCACGGCGCCGAACGGGAGCAAGTCGGGGTCGGCTTGCAGGAGGGGCCGCCGGGTCGCGTGTCGGCCAGTGAGTGGCTGACTCGTGAAGTAGATCCGCACCTCGTCGATCCGCCCGTCGAGGCGGCGGTCGGCGACGATGGCGATAGGAAGGGTGACCCTGCGGTTGTCGGTGTCGAGGTGGAGGACCACCTCCTCGAAGCCGCGCCGGTCGAGGATGACATGCTCGACGTCTTCGACCGAGGCGCCATGCTGCCGAAGCCAGGCGCTGGTTTCAGCGACGAACGCCGTGAACGCCGTCACACCCTTGATCCGCCCGCGGATGGGGTCGTGCACTTCGGGTTCGCCAGCGAACGACTCCACCAGAGGGCCGGGATCGCCGACCATCAGACCGTCGAAGTAGGGCACGGCCACCAGCTTGTCGCGGCGTCGCTTGTCCAGGAATTGCTGCAGCACCGGCGCCGAGAACAGCTCAGGCAGCCACGGCACGCTCACCAGGGTCCCACACATGGCCGGAGGCGATTCTGGAGCAGTCGACCTGTCAAGAGTCGGTCGAGGGTAACGCTGCAGTCGGATCAGAGGTCTATCACGAGGTCCGCGGTCGGCCGAGCCGAGCAGATGAGCAGCTCGTCGTCGCCGGGCGCCTCAAGTGGCGGCGTTTCGTACGACACCTCCCCCGACAGGGCCGCTGTGGCGCAGGTGTGGCAGACGCCTGTGCGGCAGGACCACCGCGTGGGCACGTCGCATGCCTCGGCGAGCTCGAGGACCGAGGAGTAGGTGTCCGACCATGCGGTCGTGAGCGCCGAGCGGGCGAAGGTCACCGCCGGCCCGGCTCCGGGCAGGCCGGGCGGCTGGTGCGGCGGGGGGGCATACTCCCCGATCACGCCGGGGTTGATCGGCGACCGCGACCCGAACCGCTCGGTGTGGATCCGTGCCGGGTCGATGCCGGCCCCGGTAAGGGCGGCTGCGACGTCGTTCATGAACGATTGCGGGCCGCACACGTATGCGCTCGCGTCAGTCGGGAGGTCGAGGCCGGCGATCACCGTCGGCGTGAGTCGTCCCGCCCGGACGCCCGCATCTGGCGTCAGCGGCTGTGTCGGAGTCGTGTAGTAGACCAGTGAATGCGCCGACAGCAGTCGACCGAGCAGGTCGGCGACCTCGGTCGAGAAGGCATGACTGTCCGCGTCGTGGGTGTTGTGCATCCACCACACCACACGCCCGCTGTGCTCTCCCACGAGCCGGTACAGCATCGCCAGCAGCGGTGTCTGGCCGATTCCCGCGGAGATCAACAGCAACGGCTCCGAGCCCTCGTCGAGCACGAAGTCGCCCCTCGGCGCCGCGACCTCGATCCGGTCTCCGCGTTGCAGGTACGCGACGAGGTGCGAGCTGACCCGCCCGTGCGGCTCACGCTTCACGCTGATCCGGTAGCGACCGCCGTCCGGGTCACCGGACAAGGAGTACGTCCGCACCGGCACAGGGTCACCCGCGCCCGGAACGCGCAGGGTGAGGAACTGACCGGGCAGGTACGCCGGCAGCGCCTCGTCCCCGACGAGCCGAAACGACGTCACCGAGGCGCTCTCGGCGACGACGTCGGCGACGGCGAGGGTGCGAAAGCCCGCCCAGGCCGGCGGCGGCGCCACCGCGATGCCGGCCGGGCGAGCCACCTCGTCCCGCTTCAGCATGTCCCGGAACGACTCACGCCAGCCCGGGCTCAAGGCCGGCATGTCCAGGGCCGCCTTCAGCTGCTCCACGTCGTGCCCGGGCAGGTAGAGCAACGAGTCGACGTCGGCCACACTCAGCCCGTGCCGCCCGCGCGCCGTCTGCACGATCTCGTCACCGGCGCTGACATGACCTTCGGCCAGGACGCGCATGTAGAAACCTGGGCGGTGGTGGGCGACCAGAAGTGAGGCGAGCTGCGGCTCCCCCAGCCGCATCCCAACCCGGTAACAGGTCACACGCGGCTGGGTGACCTCGAACTCCGCCTCACCGATTCGGTAGCGGTCACCGATGCCGACGGCGTCGTCGTCAAGGCCCTCGATCGTGAAGTTCTCCCCGAAGGCGCCGTGCCCCAGGTCGTCACGCCCGAAGAACCGCCGCCAGTAACGGTAGGACTCGATCTGGTAGACAAGTACGGCGCGTTGCTCGCCGCCATGCCCGGCCAAGTCCCCCTGCCCGTCACCGTCGATATTCAGGCGGCGGACCATCTGCGGCCCGGTAACGGGGCTCTTCCAAACGCCCGTACGCACGGTCCGGCCGCGCCACGACACGTCCTTAGGCATCCCGACGTTGACCGACAGCAGTGTCGCCATCGCACCCACCTTCTCCGATCAGTCCGAGCCCCCATCCGTCGGCGCCTCGCAAGAGGCGTCGAGGAAGCACAGCTGCCCGCCCTCGTCCACGAGGGCAACCACGAGCTCTCGGCTAGTTCTACAGCGGTAGTCCGTGACGTGGGTGTCGACGTGGTGGTCGCAGGTGGGGCGTGGACGGGAGAACTTGGAGTCGGCCAGAGGACGAGCAGGGCTGATTGTTGGACAGCCCATCCGCCCCCGGTGGCCGCGCCACACAACATAGATCCTGACGGCGGCAGCAAGAGATCACCGAGGTGATCGTTAGGATGACGCCGTGACCTGGGGCGCGGTCCGCGGGCGCACATTCATCGACCGGGCCTTGGACGCCCATTACCTGCCCGCTGATCGGGTCGAGCAGCCGTAGCTTCGGCTCACCTTCAGTCGGACCAGCGTGGACGGGCACCCTTTGCAGCAGGCGGTCGTCGCGCAGCAATTCGCCACCTCCAAAACCGCTGACCCCGCATGACCCTCTGACCCCGCACGACCCTCGGCACACCGCGGCGTCACTGGCCATCTCCGCCGGCGCGTCCGTAGCCGGCGTGCAGACCATGCTTGGGCAAGCCTCCCCCCCGATCACGTTGTCGGTCGACAAGCACCTGTTCCCGCCGACCTGCGTCGCGTGGCCGACAAGCTCGACGCGGAAGCCCGCGCCGCTCAGCGCGCCACCCAAGGCACGGACTCCTCATCGACTAAATCGGCAACGGTCCGCACCCGGTCCGCACACCGCCGCGACATGGCGCCGAACCATGCTGAACCTCGACCGGGACGACGGACGACGACGAGAAATGGCACGAAACGTGACTCGCCCTGACTGGCTTGGCCCAGCCGGAGCGACCACCGCCGACTGGGAGACAGGCACGGACCCATGATCCGTCGGTCCGCGGTTACGGGCACGCGTAAGGATCCTCTACTCGTGCCGGGATGGCGTGCGTCGAGGTGAGTCCTTCCGCCGCGAGCCGGCGCCAGGGTTGTGTCACACCGCCGCGAGGAGAAGGAAAACGGCCCTTCGGCGGCTGCTCTGCTGGTGACGAAGGCCAAGGGCGTCGTCGCAGACGCCCAGACCAGGGTGCCGCCGCTGACGTAGCTAGATCGCCGATCTCGGAGACGACTCGTGCCGTCGCGGGCTAAATTGAGGGCTTCAGTCGACGCCCGTCGTGGCTCTTCATGCCGAGCAGGGGCAGCGCAAACCGGTTGTGCCACAACGCACCTCAGGGGTCCTAGTGTCCGGAATCTTCTTCACCAGTCCGTTGACAAAGCGGACTACCAGCGGCTCCGCATGGGCGAAGGTCGACGCTTCCTTCCCGGAGCTCCAGGTCTTCGCCAATGTCCTTCTCAGCGCCTACAGCACCCAGGCGCCGCAGCAGTTTTCGTCGTTCCAGACGTTCTCCGCCGAAAGCTACATCGTGACGCCCCAGACTCCGATGACCTCTGTCGGTGGCATTAGCATCCCGTCCCGTCGGGACAACACCGTCTACGTCAAGACCAGCCGCCTCACGTTCTGGCTTCAGGTCAACAACGGCGGCAGCTTGGGCGCGGCTAGCGCCTCCGCGGTAGGCGTCATCTATGACACCACCCCAACCGCCGCGTTCGCGCTGGCGCCCGCGGTCCAGCATGTTGACCTGGCGGTTTACGCCGAGGACGGGACCGTCGTGGCGACCAGCCGGTCGCGTCGGATCGAAGGCGGTCCGGCCTTCGACGAGGACGAAACCCGCGAGACTGTGCTGGCCGAGGCCTACGCAATCTCGAAACGGCAACAGGGGTCGCTGAAAATCGCGGCCTTCGGCTACGACGAGATGCCGACGGACACCGACTTCCGCGTCAACCCCTCAACGGGACTCACCGAACCGCTGCCGCCCCCAGACCGCACAGCGCCGTAGGCGCCGCCCGGCGACGTGCGTCACATCGGCCGCGAATGCAGCTGCTGCGTCTTACTGCGACATCCGCTCCGACGGTGGTTTGTGCTTCGTGAAGGACTGGGGTCTCCTCCTGCTCCGGGGCCGAGATTGCACGAGCATTCTCCGTTACCTGGAGGGGCGAGGTTCGTGCTGCCGCGGTGGGCGCTCGGACGTTGCATCCCGCTTGCAGGCTGCTAGCATGGTGAGGTGACCACGTTGTACATCCGCGACGTCTCCGACGACGTCGCCGAGACGCTGAAGGAGCGCGCCGCCGCGCAGGGCCAGTCCTTGTCGGCGTACGTCGGCGCCGAGCTGACCAGGATCGCGAACCGACCCACCAACGCCCAGATCGTGGCCCGGCTGCGGGACCGTGACCCCGACACCGGGCCGACGACCAAGGAGATCGTCGAGGCGGTCCGGGCCGGTCGTCGGTGACGGGGTGTGGGCCGGTCGCCCGGTGATCGTGGTTGATGCCTCCGCGATGGTCGAGGCGCTGGTCGGGCGACAACCCGACGGTGAGCTGCTGGAGGCGCTGGCCGGGGAGGTGGACGCCCCGCACCTGCTCGACGTTGAGGTGCTGTCGGCACTACGTGGGCTGCAGCGCGGTGGCCGGCTCGACTCGTCCGTGGCCGAGGACGCGCTGCGTGACCACTTCGCCTTCACCATCATCCGGCATGAGCTGCCCCCGTTCGCCGATCGCATCTGGGCCCTGCGCCACCAGTACAGCAGCTACGACGCCTGCTATCTGGCGTTGGCCGAGGCGCTACCCGCTCCGCTGTACACCTGCGACGCCAATCTCGCCGGCACCGCCCACCACGCGCAGGTCCGCGTCTTGCCCCGTACGCGCTGACCTGGAATGGCAGAGAACGCACTCTTAACGAATCGGGCGTCCAGAGTCGGGTTGTTCGGGTTGTTCGGGTTGTTCGGGTCGTTCGGGTCGTCGCGAGTTGTCGGTCGGCGCAGCGGGCATGGTGCCTCGTCGGTGCCGCGCCCGCTCTGCGCTGTCGTGCCGCCCGGCTCCAAACGAGGCCGTGTCGACCCGGACGCAATGTCCTTGTCCGGCGTAGAACCTGTGCTCGGAACCAGGCGCGCAGCCGCATGCGGGAATACAACCCATAAGCATCCTCGGCGACGGCGCTCCATTGGCACACACTTCGGGGTCGAGCAACGCCCTTATGTCGGCAGCAACCGAGATGCTAACCCGGTGAAGGTCGTCCCACCCTCAGAATCCGCTCCATGGCTGTGATTAACTGAAACCCCCCTGCACAGTAAGTTGAGAGTTGAGGAGTACCTAGCGTGGCATCCCGCACCATCACGATGTTGACCGATGATATCGACGGCGGCGACGCCGTCGAGACGGTAACTTTCGCCTTCAAAGGCGGCCAGTACGAGATCGACCTGTCGCAGAAGAACGTCGACAAGATGGTGAAGGCCCTGCAGCCCTACACCAGCGCCGCCCGCAAGAGCGGTGGCCGACGCTCCGCCCCCACCCGCACCGGCAACCGTGGTGCCGACAAGGAGCAGCTGGGCAAGATCCGCGCGTGGGCTCGCGCCAACGGGCACCAGGTCTCCGACCGTGGTCGCATCAGTGCCGCCGTCCAAGACGCCTACCACGCCGCGAATTAATCGCCCGCTCACACCTGGAGCCGCCTGCCCCATTGTGAAGGGGCAGGCGGCTCCCCCATTGTCGAACGAACCTCCAGGACACCGGCTTCTCCTCGAGTCAGAGCGCCGAGCCAAATGAATCAACGGGAAGGGGCAATTCGGCTGTGCTCTTGAGTTTGACGTCAGACAAAAGCCAGCGACTAATCACTCTCCATGACGTTCAAACCCAGCACCCACAAAAGTCTTACCTCTCCGATCCGGAAATCCGGTCACGCACGAGCACCGCGAACGCGTGAAGCCCCGGCACCCCGGATAATGCTGAGAGGCGATGCACGGTGCTCCGTAGCGACGGCCTATGCCGTCCCGCCGAGCCAGCTCAGATGGGTCAACCGGCTCGGGCGGCGGCGATGGTGGCCTGCACATCTTGGATTAGCAGTGGAAACGCCCGGATAGCTGACCGGTCCAGCATCGTCCCAGGCACATCCAGTCCAGGTGCGCCGCCTTAGCGGGTGCCAGAGAGTGCCAGGATGGTTGGAAGGAGGAGGCAGCGCGTGCTCATCGCGGCGTGGTGGGGGTTCGTCGGGGGTGCCGCATTGCTAATCGGTGCGCTGCTCGGAATCTACCTACCGGTCTCCGCCCGGCTGATCGGGCTGGTCATGGCGTTCGGCGCGGGAGTGCTCATCAGCGCTGTGGCGTTTGAGCTAGCTGAGGAGGCATACCAGCGGTCCGGAGGGACAGCGGTGGTGCTCGGCCTGCTGGCCGGCGCAGGGACGTTCTTCATCGGTGACTGGTTCATCGACCGCGCCGGAGGCCACCGACGCAAGAGCCCCAACGGCCCCCAACCGGGCGCCGGGCCGATGGCGCTCGTGCTCGGCGCCCTGCTCGACGGGATCCCGGAATCGGCGGCGATCGGCGTCAGCCTCCTCGGCAACGCCGTAGTCGGGCTACCAGTCGTCGCCGCCGTGTTCATGTCCAACATCCCCGAGTCGATGTCCGCATCCGCCGGACTGAAGAAGACCGGCCGGTCCACCCGGTACGTCCTGGGGTTGTGGACGGCCGTGCTCGCCGCCTCAACCCTGGCAGCCGCACTCGGCTACCAGCTCCTGGATGGCGCCGATCCGTCAGTGATCGCGGTCATCCAGTCATTCGCCGCCGGGGCCATCCTGACGATGCTTGCGGACACGATGGTGCCGGAGGCCGTCGAGCACGCAGGCGCCTGGGTGGGCCTGCTGACAGCTCTGGGCTTCGTCGCCGCCTTCCTGCTCTCGATGGCCTAAGCCACTCCGGTCGCCCCAGCGAGCCGCCCGAGACAACGATCCAACTAGAGCCAGCCTGTCGGGGCATCGTGTCTATTCGTAGCCGCCGAGAGTCGGACCTGGGCCAAGCGGAGTCCCGGCCCGCACGCGCATCTGCGAGCGCGCGGCAACCTCGACCGTCACGGCTCCACTTCCGCATCGCCTACGTCGCCCGGGGTGGGCTCCCCCAAGCAGCACGACTCCGCCCACAAGGGCGTGGTCTCGCACGTGCTCCACACCGCCCAGATAGACGCACCGAAGAGCGCTTATTCGCTGTAACCCCAAGGGGCGTTGAAGGTGTCGGCTCTGTCGAGTGGCGGAAGGCTCCGCCAGGTGCATACATGAGG
>Ga0307289_10000867_pt1 | contig 13163 bp, 10 predicted proteins | sample ER_DNA_143_FD_194483 | JGI IMG/M metagenome (GOLD analysis project Ga0307289, IMG submission 194483) | Bulk soil microbial communities from the East River watershed near Crested Butte, Colorado, United States - ER_DNA_143 | ecosystem: Environmental > Terrestrial > Soil > Floodplain | place...
GCTCAGGGTTGTCCGCTCCAATCATGAGCGGTGGGACGGCCTCGGCTATCCCGACCGGCTCGTCGGAGACGAGATTCCGATCGGCGCCCGCGTGTTTGCCGTGGCTGACACGCTCGATGCGCTAACCAACGACCGGCCCTACCGGGCCGCCGGCAACTGGGAAGACGCCGCGGCGCTGATCGTCACGGAGGCGGGCGGGCAGTTCGACCCAGACGTAGTCGAGGCTTTTCTCGAGCGCGAACTCGCCATGCGCTCTTTGCAGCGCGAGTTCGCGAGTCTCGCGGCCTTGAACTAGGAGGGCTTCCGATCCGCCGCAGCGCGGATGCCTGCTTGCCGCGGCGCAGCGGGCCTTATGATCGCCACGGCGTGATCGCGATCTTTCTCGCCGTCAACGCGGAGCGACGCTCGCTCGAGGACATCGCGCGGCCATTCACGGCCGCCCGCGACCGCCTTGTAAGGCAGCCGAAGGCGGCCGCCGTTCGCGCTCGCTGAGCGTGCTTGCGCTTCTCTCGAGCCGCGCCGACCGCCTGATCTGGGGTGCTCTCGCGATCTTGATCGCGGTTGTGCTCGGGCGGGCGCTGAAGGTGATTGCCGGCCGGCTCGGAGAACGGCGGCCGAGCGAAGAGCACGAACTGCAGCAACTCCGCACCCGCGAGACGGCGATCGTGCTCGTCGCGACCGCGATCCCTTACGCGACCGCAATCGTCGTCCTGATCGTGCTCGCCTCGATCTTCCTGCCTGTGGCGGTCCTTGGCGGCTCGGCCTTCCTCGCCATCGTGCTCGGCTTCGCCGCTCAGCGCTTTCTTATGGACATCGTCGCTGGGATCCTGATCGGGTTCGAGCGCTGGTATGCGGTTGGCGACTTCCTGATGCTCGAGCCCACGAAGGCGAGCGGGATCGTCGAGCAGTTCGGCCTGCGAACGACTGTGCTCCAGTCGCTGAACGGCGACCTTGTCTACGTGCCGAACTCGCAGATCATCGCCGCGATTCGGAGCCCGCGGGGCTACCGGCGCTACAGCATCGAGCTGATCACGAGCGATGCGGACGCGGCTCAGCACGCGATCGAGGGTGTCGGCCGGCGCGGGCCCGCCGGCGAGGCGCGTTTCCTGCGGCCGCCGACGGTCGTCGAGGTGCGTGAGCTGGGGGAGGGGACCTGGCTCGTTCGCGGTCGTGCCGACGTGCCTCCGACGATGGAGTGGCTCGCGGAGAACCTGTTGGTCGACGCTCTCAAGGCCCAGCTCGCCGACGACGTCTTGCTCGCAAACCCGATCGTCTACACGCTCGACCAGGGCGCCGTTGCCCGCTACCAGCGCAGGGTGCTTGTGAACTAGCGCTCGGTACGATCGAGCCAATGGCGTGGCATGAGCATGACCACTCGGGCGACCGGCGGATGCTGGCCGGAGCGCTCGCGCTCATCGTCGGCCTGCTCGTGGCGGAGATCGCTGTCGGACTCGTTGCGAGCTCGCTGGCCCTGCTCGCCGACGCTGGGCACATGCTCACGGACGCGGCGGCGCTTGCGCTCGCGCTCGTCGCGGCGGCCGTGGCCACTCGTCCGCCCGGCGGGAGCTGGACGTTCGGCTTCCGGCGCGTCGAGATCCTCGCTGCGCTGGCGAACGGGATCACGCTCGCGCTCGTCGGGATCTGGATCGTCTTCGAGGCGGTGCGGCGGCTCGTCTCGCCGCCTGATGTCCATGGCGGGCTCGTGCTCGCGCTCGCGGGCGCCGGCATCCTCGTCAACCTCGCGGCGGCGGCGCTGCTCGCGGGGCCGAGCCGCAACAGCCTGAACATCCGGGGTGCGTTCCTGCACGTCACGACCGACCTGGCAGCGTTCGTCGGCACCGCGGTCGCGGGCGCATTGATCCTCGTCACCGGCTGGAACCGGTTCGATCCACTGGCCAGCCTCGCGGTCGCAGGACTGATCTTTTGGTCGAGCGCGATCCTGCTGCGGGAGTCGTCGCGGATTCTGCTGGAGATCTCGCCGGGCGAGATGCCTCCCGACGAGGTCGCGGAGGCGATGCTTGCCGTCCCGGACGTGGTCGAGGTGCACGACCTGCACGTCTGGACGGTCGGCAGCGGCTTCCCCGCGCTCTCCGCGCACGTGCTCGTCCGGCCTGAGGGCGACTGCCACGAGGCGCGCCGCGAGCTCGCGGCCATGCTGGCCGAGCGCTTCCGTCTCCAGCACACGACGCTGCAGGTCGAGCACGCTAGGCAGCAGCGCCCCGTCGGCACTGAGCTACCGCTAGCTCGCGGCTGAGCCACAGCCCCAGGAGGGTTTGGCGAAATACAGACTATGCCGCCGGGCCGCGCTGCTCGCCCCCTGGCACCGTCCTCAGTCGCGCCCATATCTACGGATATGGACGCTCCCTGCGTCCTCCCCAGGGAACGACCATCGCACCCCGGCGACGAGCGGTATTCCGCCAAACCCTCCTAGACTCAGCCCATGAACTGTCCGGTTTGCGGCCAGGAAAATCCGTTCGGTTTCAAGTTCTGTGGCGCTTGCGGCGCCGAGCTCGACGCCGCGCCGGCGACGTCCCGCGAGGAACGCAAGATCATCACGGTCCTGTTCGCAGACCTCGTCGGCTTCACCTCGCGCGCCGAGAAGCTCGATCCCGAGGACGTCAGGGCGATGCTCTCGCCGTACTATGCTCGTCTCCGGCACGAGCTCGAGCGGCACGGCGGCACGGTCGAGAAGTTCATCGGCGACGCCGTCGTCGCCCTTTTTGGCGCGCCCGTGGCGCACGAGGACGATCCCGAGCGGGCCGTTCGAGCCGCGATCGCGATTCGCGAGGCGATCGTCGAGCTCAACGAAGCCGATCCGACGCTCGAGCTCGAAGTGCGAATCGCCGTCAACACGGGCGAGGCGCTCGTGGCGCTCGGTGCCAGGCCAGACCTCGGGGAGGGCATGGCATCCGGGGACGTCGTCAACACGGCGGCGCGGCTTCAGACCGCTGCCCCCGTCGACGGGATCCTCGTCGGAGAGAAGACCTATCGCGCGACGAGCCACGCGATCGAATACCGCGACGCACCGCCGGTCGAGGCCAAGGGGAAGGCGAACCCCGTCCTCGCCTGGGAGGCCGTTGCTGCGCACGCCCGCTTCGGCTTCGACGTCGAGCAGCGCCCCCGCACGCAGCTCGTCGGTCGCGAGCGGGAGCTCGATGTCCTGACCAGCGCTCTCGATCGGGTTCGAAAAGACCTCAGCCCTCAGCTCGTAACCCTCGTCGGCGTGCCGGGAATCGGCAAGAGTCGGCTGATCGCCGAGCTGTTTCAGATCGTCGACCGCGATCCCGAGCTGATCCTTTGGCGCCAGGGGCGGTCGTTGCCCTACGGCGAGGGGCTGAGCTATTGGGCGGTGGCGGAGATCGTCAAGTCCCAGCTCGGCATTCTCGAGACCGATTCCACCGAGACGGCCGAGGCGAAGCTTCGCGCGTCGGTGACCGACGCGATCGACGATCCCCAGGAGGCCGCCTGGATCGAGCGCCACCTGCGGCCGCTGGTCGGGCTCGACGTCGCCGTTGCCGAGGGTGCAGACCGGCGGGCGGAGGCGTTCGCTGCGTGGCGCCGTTTCCTCGAAGGCGTCGCGGAAGGCAGCCCGATCGTGCTCGTCTTCGAGGATCTGCACTGGGCCGACGACGGCCTGCTCGACTTCGTCGACTATCTCGCCGACTGGGCGAGTGGCGTCGCGCTGCTGATCGTGGGGACGGCACGCCCCGAGCTGCTCGCGCGCCGCCCCGGCTGGGGCGGCGGCAAGCGCAACGCGTCGACCGTCACGGTTTCCGCGCTGGCGCCTGACGAGACCGCGACACTGCTCGCGGGGCTGCTCGACCAGGTGCTTCTACCCGCGGAGGTTCAGGGCGCGGTCCTCAAACGAACTGAGGGAAACCCGCTCTTCGCGGAGGAGTACGTTCGCATGCTGCAGGACCGTGGATTCCTGGTCCAGACCGGAGGCGGCTGGCAGCTCGAAGAGCGGGAGCAGCTGCCGCTGCCGGAAACGGTGCAGGGCATCATCGCGGCGCGCCTCGACTCGCTGGAGCCCGTCGACAAGGAGCTGGTCCAGAACGCGGCGGTGCTCGGGAAGGTCTTCTGGACCGGGGCACTGGCGGCCCTGACGGGGCGAGAGCCGTTCCTGGTCGAAGAGGAGCTCCACGGCCTCGAGCGCAAGGAGTTCGTCCGGCGCGAGCGGCGTTCGGCCGTCGCTGGAGAAACGCAATACGCGTTCCTGCACTTGCTGCTTCGCGACGTCGCGTACTCGCAAATCCCGCGCTCCGAGCGGGCCGTCAAGCATTCGGGCGCGGCCGCCTGGATCGAGTCGCTGTCCGCAGACCGCTCCGAGGACCGCGCTGAGATGCTCGCCCATCACTACCTCGAGGCGCTCGAGCTCGTTCGGGTCACGGGTGGCGACGAGAGCACACTCCGCGAGCCCGCCCTGAAGGCGCTTACCGAGGCTGGTGAGCGAGCGCTCGCGCTTCACGCACCTGCGGCTGCGGCCGACTTTTTCGAACAAGCTCTCGAGCTGACCGCTGATGACGACCCGGGTCTCGCGGCTTTGCTCTTTACCTACGTCAATACGAAATGGATTCTCGGGGAGGCGGCTGGGGAGCTCACCCAGCGCGCGCACGACGTTGCGCTCGCGTCGGGCCAGCCCGAGCTTGCTGCAGAGGCCCTGACCATCGTCGCGCAACAGCACTGGGTGCGGGGCGAAATCGATCCCGCGACCCAGCTCGCGAGAGATGCGTTTGCGCTCGTTGCCGACGCGCCGGCATCCCGAACGAAGGCCTTCGTCCAGGTAGCGCTCGCGAATCGTCTTTGGATCTCGGGGCAAGAAGACGAGGGTCTGGCGCTCGCCCAGGAAGGGCTCGCGGAGGCCGAGGCACTGGGCGCCGAAGACGTAGCCGCGAACGCCCTTCGCGCGATCGGGACCATTCGAGCGTCGCGTGGTGACGAGGGAGGGCTCGCGGATCTCGAGCGCAGCGTCGAGCTCGCCGAGAAGCTCAGCGATCCGCTGCTGATGCACCTCGGAATGAACAACCTCGCGAACATGCACTGGCACTTCGGCCGCATCGCCGAAGGCGCTCGGCAGCTTCGATCGGACCGCGAGAACCAAGAGCGCTTCGGGCTTACGCCCGAGTCATCGACGATGAGATGGATCCAGGGCGAGGAGGTGATGCTGCTCGAGTTGTCGGGTGCCTGGAAGGAGAGCCTGCGCGCGGCACGCAAGTTCGTCGCAGAGCTCGGAGACGCAAGCCACTACCTCGTCTGCCCGGTCCTTGTGATGTCGACCAGCGTCCTCATGGCTCAGGGCGACGTTCGCGCCGCGTTGGCTGACTCACAGCACGCGTTCGAGCTCGCGCGAGAGATCAAGGACCCGCAGGCGCTGCACACAGCGCTTGAAGTCCGTGCCAGGGCCCTTCTGCTCGACGGACAGCGCCGCGAGGCCGAGGATCTCGTCGGCGAGTTCCTCGCTCTAACGCCCCAGCTCAACGAGTGGTTCTTCAAGGACCTGCCGTGGCTCCTGTTCGACCTCGATCGCGAGGCCGAGTACCTCGAGCAGGCGAGGACCGTCTCTCCGACTCCGTGGCTCGAGGCGGGCATCGCAATTGCGGAGCGAGACTTCGCGACCGCTGCGGCGATCTACGAGCGAATCGGCGCGAAGGGATCCGAGGCGATCGCGCGCCTGCATGCGGCCGAGGCCCTTGCGGCTGCAGGTCGCCGCGCGCAGGCCGATGCCGAGCTCGCGAAGGCTCAGCCGTTCTTCGCGGCGGAGGGGGCGAAGCCGTACCTGCGCCGCTGCGAGGCTCTCCTGGCCGCCGCTAGCTAGTGCCCCTCCCAGCAATGCGCGCCGGTTTATGGCCCGCGATCACGCGGCGCCATAGCCCACCCTCGCTCTTGCCAAGGCTGCCAGCCTTGGCCGCGAGCGAGTGCGGCCTCTGGCTTGGTGCTCGCGACCCAGAAACTCGGCAGCATCACTGGAAGGGGCACTAGTCTCCTGCGAGGTGGGCGCTCTCGACGGAAAAACCGCGATCGTCACGGGCGCCTCGAGCGGCATCGGCGCCGCGACGGCCGCCGTGCTCGCACGCGAGGGCGCTCGCGTCGCCGGCGGCGCCCGCCGCGTCGACCAGCTCGACACGGAGATCAAGCTCGAGCTCGACGTCACCGACCGAGAGAGCTGCGAGCGATTCGTCGAGTCAGCGGTCGGCGAGCTCCGCGGCCTGGACATCCTCATCAACAACGCCGGCCTCGGCCTCGGGCGCGACCCTTTTTGGGAGTCGACCGAGGAAGATGAGGACACGGTGCTGGAAACCGACGTCCACGGACTGCTCCGGATGACCCGCCTCTGCCTGCCGCATATTCGCGACGGTGGGCACATCGTCAACATGGGCTCGATCGCGGGCCGCCAGCCCTACGAGAACGCTGCGGTCTATGTCGCGTCCAAGTACGCCGTGCGCGGCTTCACGTACGCGCTCCGTGAGGACCTGCTGGGTCGCCCCATCCGCCTGACGACCGTCGATCCCGGGCTCGTCGAGTCGAACTTCTCCCGCGTCCGTTTCCGCGGAGACGACGACAAGGCGAAGGAGCCGTACGAGGGCGTCGACCCGCTCCGCCCCGAGGACATCGCCGAATGCATCCTCTTCGCGCTCACCCGACCCCTCCACGTCAACATCGACGAGCTCGTCGTCAAGGCGCTCGCACAATCAAGCCCCGTTCGCATCGCCAGGAACTGATTTGCCGCAGCTGACGATTCTCGAGGGCTCGACCTTCTGCATTTGCGACGAGGTCGGCGACATCGACCGCCGCACGCACGGGTTCTACAGCGAGGACACACGCTTCCTCTCGGTGCTGCGGCTCCGGATGAACGACGCGCGGCCGCTCTTGCTCTCGTCCGGCAAGGTCGAGTACTTCTCGGCCGCGTTCTTCCTGCGGAACCCGCTCGCGGGCGGGCTCGAGCAGGACGTGGTCTCGATCCTGCGCGAGCGCTTCGTCGGCGAGTCGATGCAGGACGTGATCGTTGCCCAGAACCAGAGTATGGAACGGCAGTCATTCGATCTCGAGCTCGAGATCGAGGCCGACTTCGCGGACGGCGACCCCATGCGCGCGAAACCACTGCCCGAGCGAGTGCCGATCCGCTTCTCGGAAGAGCACAACGAGTTCCTGCTCGAGGACCCCGACGACGGCGCCCAGACCCAGGTCATCTTCTCGGAGCGAGGCGAGATCGACGGCACGAAGGTGCGCTGGAAGGTCGAGCTCGAGCCGCGCGAGCGGTGGCATCTCCGGGTCGACGTGATCCCGTCGCTCGAGGGCGACCACGTCGTCCCGCGTCAGCTCGAGCGGCGCTTCGGGGACGAAATGACGCGTGTGCGCGACTCGCTCGCGGCATGGCGGCTCCGTGTACCCCAGATCCGGGCCGACTGGGACGACCTCGGCCGGTCCTTCTTCCAGTCGGTCTCCGACCTTGCGTCCCTGCGGATGCAGCGAGGCGGGCGGATCGGCCGCCTGCCCGCCGCCGGGATGCCGTGGTTCATGACGGTCTTCGGGCGCGACACGCTGATCACCTGCTACCAGACGCTGCTCTTCGGGCCCGAGCTCGCCCGCAGCGGGTTGGACGTGCTCGCCGACCTGCAGGCGACCGAGGACGACCCGACGATCGACGCCGAGCCCGGCAAGATCGTCCACGAGGTTCGAGAAGGCAAGGCGGCGAAGACCTGGTTCCACACCTACTACGGCACCGTCGATGCGACGCCGCTCTACCTGATCCTGCTCTCGGAGGTCTGGCGCTGGACCGACGATGCCGCGATGCTGCGGGAGCTGAAGGAGCCCGCGATGAGAGCGCTCGCGTGGATCGACGAGTACGGCGACCGCGACGGCGACGGCTTCGTCGAGTACGAGCGGCGAACCGAGCGCGGGCTCGAGAACCAGTCCTGGAAGGACTCGGGCGACTCCCAGCGCTTCCACGAGGGCTCGATCGCGCGCGGGCCGATCGCGCCGTGCGAGGTGCAGGGGTACGTCTACGACGCGAAGCGCCGCACGGCCGAGATGGCCCGCGAGGTCTGGCGCGACCGCGCGCTCGCCGACCGGCTCGAGCGCGATGCCGAGGAGCTGCGCCGCGCCTTTGACGAGAAGTTCTGGACCGAACGCCGCGGGGGTTACTACGTGCTCGCGCTCGACGGCGAGAAGCGGCAAGTCGACTCGCTCTGCTCGAACATCGGCCACCTGCTCTGGAGCGGCATCGTTCCTCGCGAGCGCGTGGACCCGATCGTCGACGCGCTGATGGGCGAGGAGCTCTGGTCCGGCTGGGGCGTCCGGACGATGTCGGAGGGAGACGCCGCTTACAGCCCGCTTTCGTACCACAACGGCACTGTCTGGCCCCACGACAACTCCTTGATCGCCGTCGGCCTCGCCCGCTATGGCCGCTGGGCGGAGGCGCAGCGGATCGTCCGGCGGATGCTGACCGCCGCCGGGCACTTCCAGTACCAGCTGCCGGAGGTGTTCGCGGGGCTGGCGCGCCAGGAGACGCCGTTTCCGATTGCCTATCCGACGGCTGCCCGCCCGCAGGCCTGGGCGGCCGGCACGCCCGTCTTGCTGCTGCAGGTGCTGCTCGGCCTGCGCCCCGACCGGGGCCGCCACGCGCTCGAGACACTAGCGCCGGCCGAGCTGCCCTCATGGGTCGGCCGCTCGCTCCGGCTGACCGGCGTCCGGGCCTTCGACCGCCAGTGGGACGTGCGCGTCGAGGACTCACACGTCACAGTTGAGGAAGCCTAGGAGTCCCTTTCACGATGAAGCACTGTGCCCCCGGAACGCGCTGGACGGCCCGTGGCGGCGTCCTCAGTCGCGCCCGTATCTCATCCGATACGAACGCTCCCTGCGTCCTTGCCACGAACCGCCCAGCGCGCCCCGGGGACGAGGCCCCATCATGAAAGGAACTCCTTGAAAGTCGCCATCCTCAGCCCGGTCTGGTTCGCCGTCCCGCCGAGCGGTTACGGCGGGATCGAGTGGATCGTCTCGCTGCTCGCTGACGGGCTCGCCGACGCAGGTCACGACGTGACGCTGTTCGCCTCCGGCGACTCGCATACCAAGGCTCACCTTTCCTACGTCTTCGAGCACGCGCCGAGCGATCAGATCGGCAAGTCGCTCCCGGACCTGCGCCACGCCCTCGCCTGTTTCGACCAGGCCGGCGAATTCGACGTCATCAACGACCATTCGGGGCCGCTCGCGGTCGCGCTCGGCGGCCTCGTCGAGTCCCCGGTTCTGCACACGGTGCACGGGCCGCTCGAGGGCGACCCCGGACTCGTCTACGAAGGGCTTGGCCGGCTCGCCCCGGCCGTCGGCCTGATCTCGATCTCGCTCAATCAGCGCAACCCGATGCCGGAGCTCAACTGGGCGGGCAACTGTCCGAACGCGCTCGACCTCCAGCTCTACCCGTGCAAGCCGCACATCGGCGACTACCTGCTCTTCCTCGGCCGGATGAGCCCTGACAAGGGCGCGCACCGAGCGATCTGGGTCGCGAAGGAGACCGGGCTGCCGCTCAAGCTCGCCGGCAAGAAGCAGGATCTCAAGGAGCACCGCTATTTCCACGAGTTCGTCGAGCCTCACCTCGTCGACGAGATCGAGTACCTCGGCGAGGTCACGCACGGGGAGAAGGTGGAGCTGCTCCAGAACGCGCGCGCGACGCTCTTCCCGATCGATTGGGAGGAGCCCTTCGGGCTGGTCATGATCGAGTCGATGGCCTGCGGGACGCCCGTGATCGCGACCCGGCACGGCGCCGTCCCGGAGGTGATCGAGGACGGTATCAGCGGCATCATCGTCGACAACTACCGGGAGATGCCGGCCGCGCTGGAGCGCGCAGACGCGCTCGACCCGCTCGAGCTGCGGCGTCACGCCGAGGAGCGCTACGGCCCGGAGCGGATGGTCCAGGACTACCTGCAGGTCTACGAGGCGGCCGTCGCTCGCACCTCCGCCTCGGTGTAACCCGCTCCGTCGACGCGGCGAAGGGTTCGCACGTCGCGGCTGAGGAGCGCCGCGCCGATCGAGACCAGGCCGATCGCGAGGAACCCCCAGAGCGTATTCGTAACGCCGAACCTGTCCGCGAGTGGGCCGGCAATTACGAGCCCGAGTGGGATGAAGACGAAGGAGCCGAGCGCGTCGTACGAGTTGACGCGTGAGAGAACGCGTCTGGGGATGTGCTGTTGCAGCGCGGTGATCCAATTGACGCCGAAGATCTCGAGCCCGATTCCCGCGAAGAACGCCACCGTGGCAATCACACCGGTCACCCTCACGCCTGCATAACAGGCGATCTCGCCTGCCGTCGGCAGAAGCGCGAACATCGAGACGAGTAGAGGGCGAGCCGGCCGCCAGCGCAGCGAGAGCAGCCCGCCGGCGATGAAGCCCGCGCTCTGCGCGGCGACGATTGCGCCGTAGGCGGACGCGCCGCCAAGGTAGCGCTTCGCGATCAGCGGTCCGAGTACCGCGAAGCTGGCTGTGGCGACGAGGTTGCCGACGGAGGCGGAGACTACGATCACCCAGAGCCACTCGCGGGAGCGGAACTCATTCCAGCCCTCGATCAGCTCGCGGATGATGGTTTCGCCGCGCTCCACGACGACGCGAGGGATACGGATTTGCACGAGGATCAAGGCGCTTGCGAGGTAGGTGGCCGCGTCGAACGCGATCGCCCAGCCCGGGCCCGCGGCGGCTACGGCGATGCCTCCCAGGCCGGCGCCGATAACCGTACTGAAGCTCGTGGCGAGCCGGAGCAATGCGTTGGCCGGCTGCAGCAGTTCGGCTTCGACGATCTCAGGCACGACGGCCTGCGCGGCGGGAAAGAAGAGAGCGGTCGCCGTGCCGCGGACTGCCGCGAGCGCGGCGAGGTGCCATGGCGTCGCGACGCCGGCCAGGAGCAGTGCTGCGGTCGCGCCCTGGGCCGCGGCGCTGAGCAGGTTGGCCCCGACCATGACGAGATTCCGCGGTAACCGGTCGCCTAGGACACCCCCGATCAGAATGAAGACGATCTGTGGCAGCCAGCCGGCCGCGAGTACGTAGCCGAGGTCCGTCGCCGACCCCGTCAGGTCGAGAACTGCGAAGGCAAGGGCGACGGGCGCAACCGCCGTGCCGAGCAGGGAGACGAGCTCACCTGCGAAGAGCAGGCGGAACGGTTTGCTGCGAAATGCCGCGAGAGCGAGTCTCATGCGCGCGTCCCCGACGTATCGCTGTCCGCCGACGAGAGGTAGTTCTGCCGCACGTACAGCGGCTCGAAGCCCGCGCGCTCCAGGTTTCGGTACGAGCCGCCGGGTTGGCCGTCGATCGGCGAGCCGGTCTCGGTCACGAGCGTCTCGCAGCCCGCTTCCCGGCCCGCTTCGATCCGTGCCGCAAGCAGCGCTCCCTGCGCGCCGCGGCGCCGGAGCTCGGGCAGCGTCCCACCCGCGCCGACCCAACCCACCTCGCCGGTGAGGAACAACGATCCCGTCCCCGCGGGCTCGTCTCCGTCGACGGCGACGAAACACTGCCAGCCCTCGCTGCCCGGGAGCCGCTCGAGCAGGGGGCGAGTGACCTCGGGCGTCCCGTAGGCGCGCAGGAAGACGTCCGCAAAGAGGTCGGCTCGATCGGCTGAGACTTCCTCCACGCGCAACCTCGAATCGAGCAAGTGATCTAGATCGTTTGTCAGGTCGGCCCGCCGGGCGAACTTCGTCCAGGCGTAGCCGCGGCGAAAGCCGCGCGCTTCGAGCCACCCGGGAAGCTCGGATGGTTGCGCGTCGGGGGTCAGCGGAATGCCGTAGGCGAGGCTTCGGCGGCTGAAGAAGTCGTCGATCCCGTCGAGCGCCGCTTTCGTCGCCGGCTCGGCGAGGCCGAGCCCGAGGGCGCGGTTGAAGAGCGCCGAGCCCGGCGTCGCCTCGAAGGAGGTGCAGACCGCGCCTCCGATCTCCGCCTGCTCCTCGCCGCTCAGCAGGCTGCGGAACGCCTCGAGCTCACCGAGCTCGGCCGGCGGAATCACGCAGCCTCGCGCCGACTGTCCCGGGAAGGCAACACCTTTTCAGACTTGCAGAACGCCCCTACGGGCGTCGCGGGATGAGGTCGGTCAGCCCGGGGAGCACGAGTCGTCACCGTCGGTGACGCCCGGGAGCTTGCCGAGAATCTCGGCGATCGCGTCGAGGTCTCCGGTCTCGAAGTGCTCTTCGAGCAGCGCACAGATCGAAGCCGTATGGGCGCTCGCAGCCGCCTCTAGCTTCTCGCGGCCGGCGTCCGTGAGCTGCGCGTAGGTGACGCGCAGGTCGCTCGAGCAGGACGCTCGCTCGACGAGCCCCGCATCCTCGAGGCCCCGGAGCAGGCGTGTGATGCCCGACGGCGTCAGCAACAGGTTCCGCGCGAGCTCCACCCGCTTCAATCGCCCGCCCTCGGCGTTCGAGAGCACGAGCAGCGCCTCGAAGTCGTTGATCGTCAGGCCGTGGGCCTCCTGGAGCTCGGCACTCAGCAATCTGGTCGTCAGGGCGTACGCGCGCAGCAGCCTCGTCCACGCCCGGACGGCCGGCTCGATCGCTTGCTCTGTCAAAATTTGCGTCATCAAGGAATAATGGTAGGGTTGTTTGCGTACTCAATAGTACACCACGCAACGAAAGGAGCAAAAAACGCCATGAACAGCACTCTGACAATTGCCCCGGCCGGTACCTGGAACCTGGATGCCATTCACTCGCGGGTCGACTTCGAGGTTTCCTACCTCGCCGGGACGTTCAAGGGCCATTTCAACGAGATCGCGGCAGAACTGGCCGTCGACGACGAGCGGGCCACGCTCGAAGGCACGACGAAGGTCGCGAGCATCGATGTCAACGAGGAGAACCTCTCCGCCCATCTCCAGTCGCCCGATTTCTTCGACGCCGAGCAGTACCCCGAGCTTCGCTTCACCGCCGAGGACATCCGTCTCAACGGTGACGGCCAGGTCTCGGTCGACGGCGAGCTGACGATCAAGGGCGTCACCCAGCCGGTCACAGTGACCGGGGCGGTGACCGCGCCGATCACCGATCCCTACGGGAACGAGCGCATCGGCCTCAACCTGACCACGAAGGTCGACCGCACGAACTTCGGGATCAACTGGAACAACCCGCTCCCGAGCGGCGAGCCGTCGCTCGCGAACGACGTCACCATCCTCGCCGAGCTGCAGTTCGTCAAGCAGGGAGAGAGCTAGA
>Ga0307289_10000869_pt1 | contig 13142 bp, 13 predicted proteins | sample ER_DNA_143_FD_194483 | JGI IMG/M metagenome (GOLD analysis project Ga0307289, IMG submission 194483) | Bulk soil microbial communities from the East River watershed near Crested Butte, Colorado, United States - ER_DNA_143 | ecosystem: Environmental > Terrestrial > Soil > Floodplain | place...
CTGGTGGCCGACGGCGGCTGGCCGGGGATCGCGCTGCAGCTGGGCCAGGGCTTCCGCCGGGTCGAGATCGACGGCACCGAGCTGGAGGCCGGGGCGGCCACGCCACTGCCCAGCGTGGCCGCCCGCTCGGCCAGGGCCTCCCTGGGCGGGATCGCCTTCGCGGTGGCCATCCCGGGCAGCGTCGGCGGGGGAGTGCGCATGAACGCCGGCGCCCACGGCAGCGAGCTGGCCGACCGCCTCGTCTGGGCCGACGTGTTCCACCTGACCGGCGCGCAGCGCGGCCGGGCGGTGCGCATGAAGCCGGACGAGCTCGGCTTCGGCTACCGGCGCTCGGCCCTCCCGGCCGGGGCGGTGGTGACCGCGGCCCGGTTCGCCCTCACCCCGGCGCCCGAGGCCACCGTCCGCGCCGAGATCGACGAGGCCCGCCGCTGGCGGCGCGACAACCAGCCGGTGAACCAGCCCAACTGCGGCAGCGTGTTCGCCAACCCGCCCGAGATGGCCGCCGGCCGGGTGGTCGAGCTGCTCGCCATGAAGGGCGAACGCCACGGCGGGGCCAGGATCAGCGAGGTCCACGCCAACTTCATCGTCGCCGCCGACGGCGCCACCGCCGCCGACGTGCTCGTCCTCATCCGCCGGGCGATGCGCCGGGCCCGCGATGAGCTCGGCGTCAGCCTGCGCACCGAGGTCCAGCTGGTCGGCGACTTCGGCCCGGCGGATGAGGCCGGGACCGGTCCCGGCCACCCGGGACCGGAGGGCGAGGCGGTGCCCCCATGACCCAGCGGACCAGCCCGGGCGGGCGCGGCCCCGGGGGAGCGGCCCCCGGGCGGCGGGCCGCCGCCGAGCGGCGCATGGCCGAGCGGCGCAAGGTCATCCTGGCCACCCGGGTGCGGCGCCGGCGGCGCTGGCTCGGCTGGACCCTGGCCGCCATCGCCCTCGCCGTGGGCGTGGCCTACCTGATCAGGACGCCGCTGTTCGGCCTCACCGCCGTCCGGGTCGAGGGCACCGAGGTCGTCGCCGATGCCGAGGTCCTCCAGGCCAGCAAGGTCCGCATCGGCGAGCCCTACCTGGGCCTGGACCTGGTCGCCATCCGCGCCCGGGTGGCCGCCCTGCCCCGGGTCGCGGCCGTCCGGGTGACCCGCGACTATCCCTCCAGCCTGCGCATCACCGTCACCGAGCGCCAGCCGGTGGCCAGCGTCTCGTCCGCCGGCGTCTTCGCGGGCAGCGTGTACTGGCTGGTCGCCGCCGACGGCACCGTGCTCGACACCGCCGCCAGCCGCCCCCCCGACCTGCCGTACGTGGCCTCGGTCCCGCTGCCCGACGGGGTGGGCCCCGGCAGCCGCCTGCCCCCCGGCAACGAGCTGGCCAACGCCCTCACCGCCCTCGGCGGCATGGCCCCGCAGCTCAAACGCGAGGTGACCGGCGTCGACGCCCGGACCCTCGACAGCCTCGAATTCACGCTCAAGGACGGCACCCGGGTCCTGTACGGGCTGGCGGTGGACCAGCCGGCAAAGGACGCCGCCGTGGCGCTGGTGCGGCGGACCCTGAGACGGGAGGGAAGGGAGGCGCAGCGAATCGACGTCCGCAATCCGTCGACGCCGACGGTTCAGGCGACGCCGGCGAATAACAATAGGTGAAATTACACCAGGGTAGTTGACCAGGTCAGGGGCACCTTGTACCATCCCCGACAGCTTGAGGTTGACATAACATTGAACCTCAACTTGAGGCTCAACTTCCCCCGCTTCCCTGGCCCTCGGCTGGGCGACGACTGTCCGTGAAACGGGCGAAGGAGGATGGTTGGATGATGGCGGCGCCGCAGAACTACCTGGCCGTGATCAAGGTGGTCGGGATCGGCGGCGGTGGAGTCAACGCCGTCAACCGAATGATCGAGGCGAGCCTCAAAGGCGTCGAGTTCATCGCCGTGAACACCGACGCCCAGGCCCTGCTCGCCTCCGACGCCGACGTCAAGCTGGACGTGGGGCGGGAGCTGACCCGCGGCCTCGGTGCCGGCTCCAACCCCGACGTCGGCCGCCAGGCCGCCGAGGACCACGCCGAGGAGCTGGAGGAGGTCCTCAAGGGCGCCGACATGGTGTTCGTCACCGCCGGCGAGGGCGGCGGCACCGGCACCGGGGGCGCCCCGGTGGTGGCCCGCATCGCCAAGGCCCAGGGGGCGCTGACCATCGGCGTGGTGACCAGGCCGTTCGCCTTCGAGGGCAAGCGCCGCTCGGCCCAGGCCGACAAGGGCATCGAGGGCCTGAAGCAGGAGGTCGACACCCTCATCATCATCCCCAACGACCGCCTGCTCCAGGTGGCCGAGCGCACCACCTCGATGCTGGACGCCTTCAAGCTGGCCGACCAGGTCCTGCTCCAGGGCGTGCAGGGCATCACCGACCTGATCACCATCCCCGGGCTCATCAACCTCGACTTCGCCGACGTGCGGGCCACCATGCGCGAGGCCGGCACCGCGCTCATGGGCATCGGCCAGGCCCGCGGCGAGGACCGGGCCGTGGCCGCGGCCAAGCAGGCCATCTCCTCGCCGCTGCTGGAGGCGTCGGTCGAGGGGGCCAGGGGGGTGCTGCTCAACATCTCCGGCGGCTCCGACCTCGGCCTGTTCGAGGTCAACGAGGCCGCCGAGGTGATCGCCTCGGCCGCCCACCCCGACGCCAACATCATCTTCGGGGCCGTGATCGACGACGCCCTCGGGGACGAGGTCCGGGTCACGGTGATCGCGGCCGGGTTCGACCGCGCCAGCGTGCAGGCCGCCGCCGACCCCGGGCGGTCCCAGGCGGGCGCCTCGGACGAGGACGAGTCGGTCTGGCCGACCCCGGGCACGCGGCGCCCCAACGATGCCCGCGTCTCCCGCCCGGCCCCGCCGACCCCGGGGGCGGCCGAGCGGCGTGACCCAGAGCGACGTGACCAAGAGCGGCGGGAGCCGGAGCGGCGCGAGCCCGAGCGCCGCCCCCGCTACGACAGCGATGACGACGAGCTGGACATCCCGTCCTTCCTCAAGCGCTGACCCCCAGCCACCGGAGGACCCGGGCCGGGCCGGCCCGGGCGGCCTCCGGTGGCGGCCCGGGCCGCCGGCCGCGGGGGAGCCGACCCCGGCCTGGCCACCCCTGCTGGTGGCCGAGGACCTGCTGGAGGCCGGGGTCGTGGCCGCGTTCACCGGGCGGGCCGGCGGCTCCTCCGAGGCGCCCTACGCAACCCTCAACCTCGGGTTGCGGGTTGGGGACGACCTGCGCCGGGTGCTGGCCAACCGGCGCCGGGTGGCCACCGTCCTCGGCCTGGCCGGGCGGCCCTGGGCGCTGGCCAGGCAGGTCCACTCGGCCACGGTCCTGCGGGTCGAGGCCGGCCGGCTCGGCCAGGGCCCCCCGGAGGCCAGGCCGCCGCTGGGCGAGGGCGACGGGCTGGCCACCACCGACCCCGGGGTGCTGCTGGCCGTGCTGACCGCCGACTGCGCCCCGGTGCTGCTGGCCGACCCGGCCGCCCGCGTGGTCGGCGCGATCCACGCCGGCTGGCGGGGCCTGGCCGCCGGCGTGGTCGAGGCCGGGGTCGCGGCCATGGCCGGGCTGGGCGCCGACCCGGCGCACTGCGTCGGCCTGGTCGGCCCGGCCGTCGGCGGCTGCTGCTACGAGGTCGGCCCGGAGGTGCGGGACGCCGTCGGCGCCCGCGTCCCGGCCGCCCTGGCCACCACCACGGACGGCCGCCCCGCCCTCGACCCGGCCGCCGGGGCCGCCCAGGCGCTGCGGCGGGCCGGGGTCGGCCAGGTCCGGGTGGCGGGCGAGTGCACCTTCGACCTCGAGGAGCGCTTCTTCTCCCACCGCCGCGACCACGGCCGCAGCGGCCGCCAGGCCGGCCTCATCGCCCTGGTCCCGACCCGGGACGGCGGCCGGTGAAGCGGAGCCCTGACCGGGCCGGCCTCATCGCCCTGGTCCCGACCCGGGACGGCGGCCGGTGACCGTGGCCGTCGACCCGGCGGCGGTGGCCGCCAACGTGGCCGGCGTCCGGGAGCGGGTGGCGGCCGCCGCCGCCCGGGCCGGGCGCGACCCGGACCAGGTGACCCTGGTCGCGGTGGCCAAGCTGTTCCCGGCGGCCGCGGTCCGGGCCGTGCTGGCGGCCGGGGTGGCCGACGTGGGCGAGAACTACGCCAAGGACCTGGAGGCCAAGGCGGCCCAGGTGCCCGGGGTGCGCTGGCACTTCGTCGGCCGCCTCCAGCGCAACAAGGCCGGCGTGCTGGTCAGGGTCGGTGCCCTGGTGCACTCGCTCGACTCGCTGGCCGGGGCCCGGGCCCTCGGCCGGCGGGCCGTGGCCGCCGGCACCACCGCCCGGGCCCTGGTCCAGGTCGAGGTCGACGACCGCGAGGCCGCCCACGGGGTCAGGCCCGCCGACCTGGGCGGCTTCCTGGACGCCTGCCGCGCCGTCGACGGCCTCCAGGTCGACGGCCTGATGGTCATGCCGGCCCCCGCCGACGACCCCGAGGCGACCCGGCCGGCGTTCCGGCGGACCGCCGAGTTGGCCGCCCGCTCCGGCCTGGCCGAGCTGTCGATGGGCATGACGGCCGACTTCGAGCTGGCCGTGGAGGAGGGCGCCACCCTCATCCGGATCGGCACCGCCCTGTTCGGTCCCCGCCCGACCCGCCGGGCCGGCCGGGGGGGTCCGGGGGACCAGGGAGGCGGCCCATGAGCCTGTCACCCGTGAGCCTGTCACCCGTGAGCCTTACGATTCGGTCAGGAGCGTCGATCAGGACTGCGAAAATCGGACAAAGGGACGTTCCCGGAGCGTACGCCGTGACTTCTGCGGCGATGATCGCCATAGTGTTGCCGGCGCCGCGCAAGGCGGACGTCCTCAGGTGCTTGGACAGTTGTCGACATGACGAAAGGTAGGTGACGTGAGGTGGCCGGGGCGTTCAAGAAGAGCCTTGTGTGGTTGGGGCTGGTCGAGCCTGAGGACGACGAGGAGCTGGCCGACGTGGCCGAGGCGGCCGGGCGATCCCCGGCCGATCGGACCCCGATCCGCCGGGTGCGCGAGGACGACGGCTACGGACGCCGTCGTGAGGGCGGGCGCCTGGAGGAGCCGACCGAGGCGGTGATCCACCCGATCCCGTCGGCGGCCACCGGCAAGGTCCATCTGATCGAGCCGTCCGGCTTCAACGACGCCGAGGAGATCGGCGAGAAGTTCAAGGCCGACATCCCGGTCATCGTGAACCTCCAGGGTATGGAGGCCGAGACCGCCAAGCGCCTGATCGACTTCGCCGCCGGGCTCACCTTCGGGCTGGACGGGCGCATCCAGCGTGTCGCCGACAAGGTGTTCCTACTCACCCCCAGAAACGTCGAGGTCTCGGCCGAGGAGCGGCGGCGGCTCCAGGAGCGGGGCTTCTTCAACCAGGCATGACCGGTGTCGATCTGTGTGGATTCTCTCCCTACTGCTGAGCCTCTACTGGCTGATCCTGCTCGGCCGGATCGTGATGGACCTCATCCTCAGCTTGACCGGTGGCCGAGGTCTCTCCGGTTTGGCGATCCTGTATGGAATACTGTATGACCTGACCGAACCCGTCCTCCGACCCATCAGGCGACTCCTTCCCCCCTTGCGAGTCGGCGCTGTGGCCCTGGATCTCTCCCCCCTCATAGTGTTCGTACTGATCGCCCTGCTCAGACAGGTGGTGAGTACCAGCTAGCCGGCCCAACGCAACGCTCGAGTGGTGCTCGGGTACAATCGCCCATCCACTTGCAGGTAAGGAGCGCACATGCCGCCACTGACCCCGCTGGACATCCAACACAAAGAATTCACCAAGGCGATGCGCGGGTACGCCATGCACGAGGTGGACACCTTCCTCGACCAGGTCACCGAGGAGTTCACCCGGATGCAGGACGAGATCGCCCGCCTCCGGGAGCAGGCCTCCAGCGCGGCGCCGCCCCAGCCGGTCCCGGTCCAGGTCCAGCAGGCGCCCCCGCCCCCGCCCCCGCAGCCCCAGCCGGTGGCCGCCGAGGCGCGGAGCGCGGCAGGTGGCGAGGAGGCGATCGCCCGGGCCCTGGTGATGGCCCAGCGGATGGCCGACCAGACGGTCGAAGAGGCCAAGGTCAAGGCCAAGTCGATGGTGGCCGAGGCCGAGGCCCGGGCCAAGAACATGACCGAGCAGGCCCAGATGCGGGCTCGCGAGGTCACCGAGGCCGCCCAGATGCGGGCCCGCGAGGTCACCGAGGCCGCCCAGATGCGCGCCCGCGAGGTCACCGAGGCCGCCCAGGCCCGGGCCCGCGAGCTCACCGAGGGCCTGGAGACCCGCTACAAGGAGCGCATCCAGTCGGCCGAGGCCCGGGCCCGCGTGGCCGAGGAGCAGGCCCGCATGCAGATCGCCCAGGCGACCGAGCAGGTGGCCAGGCGCCGCCAGGAGCTGGAGAGCTCGATCGAGGCCCTGCGCGCGTTCGAGCGCGACTACCGGGCCCGGCTCCGCGGCTTCGTCGAAGGCCAGCTCAAGGCGCTCGAGGACGCGGCCCCGTCCGGGCCCGTGGCCCCGCCGCAGCCGCCTGGTCTGGGAGGGAACTCCCGGCCCCTGCCGGGCGCCGACGACCTGCCCGCCCTGTCGACCGGGGCGCGCCAGAGCTCCTACTCGTCCCTGCGCGACTCGACCTCGGACCAGCTCGGCCACAACGGCCGCGACCGGGTGGACCGGCTGCGCCACGACGACTGACGCTGCAACGGTCCACCACCTAGCGGGCTAGGGTGGTCGCCGCCGCCCTGCTCGCCCTGGCCCTGGCCATGGGCCTCCTGGTCGTCTCGCTGTTCCGTGCCGACGGTCTCGGTCTCGTCTGGGCCTCCCTGGCCGTCGACGCGGTCGCGGTCACGCTGCTGGTGACGGCCCTGCGCCGCCGGTGACGGGCCCGCTAGCCGCGACCCCGGCCGCCGCCGCGCTCCTCCAGGGCCTGCCCGACGGCGGCGGCGGCCCGCGAGGCCGACCGCTCGAACGGGTTGCGGCGGTACCCGAGGACGCTGCCGAGCAGGTAGGCCGGGTAGTAGAGCGGCCCCCAGCGCTCGTGCTGGGCCACGTGCTCCAGCTCGTGGGCGAGCAGCCGGTCGCTCAGGGGCCGGTTGGCCACGATCACGTGCCCCAGGGTGATGGCCGCGAACCCGCGCCAACGCAGGAACCGGGCCAGCCCGGCGCTGGCGTCCTCGAACAGCAGCACCCCCCGCCAGCGCACCGGCCTGGACCGGGTGGTGAGCCCCCCGACCAGCCCGACCAGGCTGTTCGGCCCGGCCCACAGGTACCCCCACCGCGACCGCGCCGCCGGCAGCAGGTCCCCCAGGTCGTCCACCCGGGCCCGCCTGCCTGTCACGGCCGTGCCGGGCGCAGCCAGATGCGGACCTCCTGGCCGTCCAGGTCGACCCGGGCGTCGTGGCCGTCGCCCTGGGGGGCGGTGTGCAGGCTGGTGGCCAGGGTCTCGCCCAGCAGGTAGTCGCGGTGGGTCGCGACCGCGGCCGCGGCCTGGCCGTCGGCCTTGACGGCCAGCTCGATCCGGTCGGCCACCTCCAGCCCGGCCGCCTTGCGCAGGTCCTGCACGGCCCGGACCAGGTCGCGGGCCAGGCCCTCCAGGCGCAGCTCGGGCGTGACCTCCAGGTCGAGGGCGACCGCGGTGGCGCCGTCGCGGACCACCCGCCAGCCGGTGACCGGCTCCTCGACCACCCCGGCCTCCTCCGGCCCCAGCTCGACCGGCCCCAGCCCGTCCACCTCCAGCCGCACCCGCTCGCCGGCCCGCAGCCGCGGGGCCAGCTCGGCGGCCACCTCGGCCGGGACCTGGCGCAGGGCGGCGGCCACCGCCTGGGCGTCGCGCCCGAACCGGGGCCCGAGGGCCCGGAAGTTCGGGGCCAGCCGGTAGGCGACCAGCCCGGCCTCGCCCTCGGCGAAGCCGACCTCCTTGACGTTGAGCTCGGCCGCGACCAAATCCAGCAGCCCGGCCACCCCGGCCCGCACCGGGTCGGGCACGCTGATCAGGGCCCGGGCCAGGGGCTGGCGGACCTTGAGCCTGGCCTCGGTGCGGGCCTGGCGGCCCAGCCCGACCAGCCGCCTGACCTCGGCCATGGCCGCGCTCAGCCGCGGGTCGGCGGCGGTCCGGTCCGGCGCCGGCCAGTCGACCAGGTGGACCGAGTCCGGCGCCTCCGGGTCGACCGCGACCTCCAGCCCCTGCCACAGCTCCTCGGCCGTGAACGGCGCGTACGGGGCCAGCAGCAGGGTCACGGTGCGCAGGCAGGTCCACAGGGTCCGGAAGGCGGCGTCGGCGTCGTCGCCGGTGCCGCGCCAGAAGCGCCGCCGCGACAGCCGCACGTACCAGTTGGACAGGTCGTCGACGAAGGTGGCCAGCCGCCGGGCGGCGCTGGTGGCGTCGTAGTCGTCCAGGGCCCGGGTGACCTGGTCGACGGTGTCGGCCAGTTCCCCGAGGACCCACCGGTCCAGGGCGGAGGTGGCCGCCCCGGCCGGGGCCCGGGTGGGATCGAACCCCTCCAGGCGCGCGTAGAGGCAGAAGAAGCTGTAGGTGTTCCACAGGGTGAGGAAAAACGACCGGGTGATGTCCTCGACCGCCTCGGGGGACAGCCGCCGCGACACCCACGGCGACCCGCCGGCCAGCATGAACCAGCGCAGCGGGTCGGCCCCGTAGCGGTCCAGCAGCTCGAAGGGGTCGAGCACGTTGCCGAGGCTCTTGGACATCTTGCGGCCGTCGCGGTCCACGATGAGGCCCAGGCAGACCACGTTCTGGTAGGAGGTCTGGTCGAACAGCAGCGTGCTCACGGCCAGCAGCGAGTAGAACCAGCCGCGGGTCTGGTCGATGGCCTCGGAGATGAAGTCGGCCGGGAAGGCCCGCTCCAGGGCCTCGCGGCTCCCCGGGGTGTGCGGGTAGCCCCACTGGGCGAACGGCATCGACCCCGAGTCGAACCAGGCGTCGAGCACGTCGGGGACCCGGCGGGCCTCCTTGCCGCAGTCCGGGCAGGCGAAGGCGACCTCGTCCACGAACGGCCGGTGCGGGTCCAGGCCGGACAGGTCGCGGCCGGCCCTGGACGACAGGTCGGCCAGGCTCTCCACCACCGTCACGTGCCCATCCTGGCAGCGCCAGAGCGGCAGCGGCGTGCCCCAGTAGCGGGCCCTGGACAGCGCCCAGTCGACGTTGTTGGCCAGCCAGTCGCCGAAGCGGCCGTCGCGGATGTGCTCGGGGCGCCAGCCGATGTGGGCGTTCTCGGCCAGCATCCGGTCCTTGACCGCCGTGGTCCGGGCGTACCAGGAGGTCACGGCGTAGTAGATCAGCGGCGTGCCGCAGCGCCAGCAGAACGGGTAGGCGTGGCGGTGGGTCTCGGCCCGCCACAGCAGCCCCCGCCGGCGCAGGTCCTCGACCAGGTCGGCGTCGGCCTCCTTGACGAACCGGCCGGCCAGCCAGCCCGTCTCCGGCCCGAACCGGCCGTCGAGGCCGACCGGGTGCAGCACCGGGGTGTCGTAGCGCTGGCCGACGGCCAGGTCCTCGGCGCCGTAGGCGGGCGAGGTCTGGACCAGCCCCGACCCGTCGCCGGTGGTCACGTACTCGTCGGCCACCACCGTCCAGCCCCGGGCCGCCTCCTCCTCGGTCAGCGGGATCAGGTCGAAGGCCCGCTGGTAGCGGGTGCCGAGCAGCTCCTCCAGGGGCACCGGGCGCACCACCCGGGCGTGCTCGCCGACCGCCCTGGCGACGGCGTCGCGGGCCACCACCAGCCTGCGGGGCACCCCGTCCTCGCCGGTCGCCTCCACCAGCACGTAGTCGATCCCGGGGCCGACCACCACCGAGACGTTGGGGACCAGCGTCCACGGCTGGGTCGTCCAGACCAGCAGGGCCGCCCCCTCGGCGGCCAGGGTGCCGCTGGTGGCGGGCAGGGCCACGTAGGCGGTGAGGTCCTCGACCTCCTGGTAGCCCATGGCCACCTCGGCGTCCGACAGGGTCGTCTGGCAGCGCGGGCACCAGGGGCTGACCTTGTAGTCCTCGACCAGCAGGCCGCGGCGGTGCAGGTCGGCCAGGGCCCACCAGACGCTCTCCACATAGGAGGTGTCCATCGTCCGGTAGGCCTGGCTGGTGTCGATCCAGAAGCCGACCCGCTCGGTCAGCACCTCCCACAGGTCCACATAGCGCAGCACCGACTCGCGGCAGCGGGCGTTGAACGCCTCCACCCCGTAGGTCTCGATCGCCTGCTTGTCCTCGAGGCCCAGCTCCTTCTCGATCTCCAGCTCGACCGGCAGGCCGTGGCAGTCCCAGCCGCCCTTGCGGTCGACCCGGTAGCCACGCATGGTCTTGAAGCGCGGGAACAGGTCCTTGAAGACCCGCGCCTCCACGTGGTGCACGCCGGGCCGGCCGTTGGCCGTCGGCGGGCCCTCGTAGAAGACGTACGGCTCGGCCCCGACCCGCTGGTCGACCGAGCGCTGGAACACCTTGCGGTCGCGCCACAGCTCGAGGACCCGGGCGTCGAGCGCCGGGAGGTCGAGGTCCGGGTCGACCTCGGGGAACTGGCCCATCGGCTGATCGTCTCCTTCGCGTCGTCGTCAACCTGGCGAAGGGACGAGGCCGGGGCCCCGCGGTACCACCCCTCGTGCCGGCGGCCTCACGGCCACCGACCGCTCACGGCCGCCCGGGCGGGCCCGGATGGCCTCCAGCTGTCACGGGCTGACCCGGCTGCGCCTACTGGGCGGCTGCGCGCCGTTCGGGCAGCGGCTCGGGGAGGATCTTCGAGAGGCGCCGTGCCGCCGGGCTTCCACCATCCCCGGCTCGCTGGCGGCCGTGCCGCCCCCTACTCGTTCCCGTCGTCGCCTGTACCCCCAGTCTACCTCGCGACAGCAACGGCGTTGCTAGGATTGCCGGGCAGGTGCCGCCATCCTTGCCGGCCGGGCCTGTGGAGGACGCCATGGCAAAGAAGACCGCTGGGGCCACAGCCACGCCCGGGGCCGGGCTGGCGGCGCGACCCCGAGGCCAGCGCTCGCCCGTCACCAGGCGCGACCTCCAGGCCCACCGCCAGCGGCTGGAGGCCGAGCTGGCCGAGCTGCACGGCCAGTGCGCCGACCTGGAGGAGTCGACCGAGGCCAGCCTGGCCGACGCCACCGGCGAGGTCGGCTTCGACGAGGAGTTCGCCGACGCCGGCAGCTTCACCTTCGAACGCGAGCGCGACCTGTCGCTGGTCGGCAACGCCAGGGACCTGATCGAGAAGATCGAGCAGGCCCTGGCCCGGATCGACGCCGGCCGCTTCGGGCGCTGCGAGGCCTGCGGTGGCGCCATCGAGGCCGAGCGGCTGGACGCCCTGCCCTACACGACCCTGTGCCTGGCCGACGCCCGCCGGCGGGCCCGGCCCCGCTGACCATGCGCGACCCGGCCGCCCCGACGCGGACCGCGCGCGTGCTGGCCCTGTACGGCACCGCCGCCGCCGTGCTCGTCCTCGACCAGCTGGTCAAGTACCTGGTGGTCGCCAACCTGGCCGGCCGGCCCCCCCTCGACGTGATCGGCAGCTTCGTCCAGCTCCGCTACACCACCAACTCCGGCGGGGCGTTCTCGCTGCTGACCGGCGCCCCGCTGTTCTTCGGGGTGATGGCCATCGTGATCATCGGCGGGATCGTGTACGCCTCGCGCCGCGCCCAGCCGCTGTCCATGCTGGTCGTCCTCGGCCTGATCCTCGGCGGGGCGCTCGGCAACCTGACCGACCGGCTGCTGCGCGGCGAGGGCCTGCTGCGGGGCGAGGTCGTCGACTTCATCAAGGTCGGCATCTGGCCGGTGTTCAACCTGGCCGACTCCTGCATCGTGGTCGGCGGGCTGCTGCTGGCCATCCTCCTAAGTCGGGCCGCGCGCGACCAGGACCAGGCCCCGGCCGACCGCGACCGCGCTTGACCCTGCCGGCCGACCCGGGCGAGGCCGTGGCCGCCGAGGGGGCGGCCGGGCGGCGGCTGGACGAGGTGGTGGCCGAGCTGGCCGGGACCTCGCGGGCCCAGGCGGCCCGCTGGGCCGAGCGAGGCCGGGTCGCGGTGGACGGCCGGCCGCGGCCCAAGGCCCACCGGCTCCGGGGCGGCGAGCGGCTCACCTGGACGCCGCCGGAGGCCCCGCCGCCGGGTGGGCCGGTGGCCGAGGACCGGCCCCTGGCCGTCCGCTACGAGGACGACCGGCTCCTGGTGGTGGCCAAGCCGGCCGGCCTGGTCGTCCACCCCGGCCCCGGCCACCCCACCGGCACCTTGGTCAACGCCCTCCTCGGCCGGCCCCAGACCAGCCTGTCGGCCGGCGGGGGAGCGGCCGACCGCCCCGGCATCGTCCACCGCCTCGACAAGGACACCTCCGGCCTGCTCCTGGTGGCCAAGGACGACGCCACCCACCTGGCCCTGGCCCGCGACCTGGCCGCCCACCGGGTCGAGCGCCGCTACCTGGCCCTGGTCCAGGGCCGCCTGCCCGCCGACACCGGCACCGTGGACGCCCCCGTGGGCCGCCACCCCCGCGACCGCAAGCGCATGGCCGTGCTCCCCGCCGGCGGCCGCCGCGCCGTCACCCACTGGCGGGTCCTTGAGACCTTCCCGGCCGTCCAGCTGGTCGAGGCCACCCTGGAGACCGGCCGCACCCACCAGGTCCGGGTCCACCTCGCCTCCCTCCGCCACCCCCTGGTCGGCGACCGCACCTACGGCGCCGACCCCACCCTGGCCGCCCGCCTCGGCGTCGGCCGCCCCTTCCTCCACGCCTGGCGCCTCGCCTTCACCCACCCCACCGACGGCCACCAGGTCGACCTCACCGAACCCCTCCCCCCCGACCTCCAGGCCGCCCTCGACCGCCTCCGCGGGCGGGCCGAGGACCCTCCGGCGACAGGCTCCTGAACTGGCGGTTCCCTCCGAAACCGTTGTGCCGCAACGATTTCGGACACCCGAGGGTCATTGCCTCGGGGACTGCCGGGGTGTAGGCTCCCACCCGGAATTACACCCGTGTCATTTTGTCCACAGGCTGTGGGAAACTCCACTCCAGGGGCAGTCGAGCGACAACGGTAGGAGAGCAACAGCAGCCATGCCGGGCAGCTTCGCGCACCTCCACGTGCACACCGAGTACTCGATGCTCGACGGAGCCGCCCGGGTCGACGACCTGTTCGCCGAGGCCGCCCGCATGGGCATGCCGGCCCTGGCCATGACC
>Ga0307289_10000872_pt1 | contig 13118 bp, 11 predicted proteins | sample ER_DNA_143_FD_194483 | JGI IMG/M metagenome (GOLD analysis project Ga0307289, IMG submission 194483) | Bulk soil microbial communities from the East River watershed near Crested Butte, Colorado, United States - ER_DNA_143 | ecosystem: Environmental > Terrestrial > Soil > Floodplain | place...
GGACGCGACACCGAAACCGCCACTCCCGCCCGTTCGCGCGGCGAAGACCGTCGTCTCGACCGCGCCGTTCCCGTCTACGGCGGGACCGCCGGAATCGCCGTGGCGCAGCGTGCCGCGCAGCGTCGTCACCTTCCGGTCGACCGGCCCACGCCCGTACGCGTCGGTCAGCAGGGCGAAGGTCGTCGTGCCGACCCGAGCCGGAGTGGCGTCGAAGGGACCGTCCTCCGGGTAGCCGAGCACCGCGACCGAGGCACCGGGCCGAGCGTCGACGAGCGGGAGCGGCCGACCCGGCAGCCCCGGGACGCGGAGAACGGCGATGTCGTTCGTCGAGTCGAAACCGATCACCTGCGCCTTGAGCGTGGCGCTCGACCCGAACGGATTGACCGTCGTGTCGTCCTCACCGGCGACGACGTGCGCCGCTGTGACGACCGTCCGCGGAGCGGCGATCCAGCCCGAGCCCTCGATCCCGAGTCCGCACGCGGTTCCGAGGATGCGGACGACGCTCGGCGCAGCCGCCCGAACGCCCGGCAGGCGCAGCACCTGCGGGTTCGGCGGCGGAACCTGCGCGACCGGGCCGCCGAGCGCCGGGAACGGGTCGAGCCGCGCAAGCGCCTGCAGCAGACTCGACGGGGGCAGCAAGCTGTTCAGCTCCTTGAGGACGAAGGACCGCTGCACCTCGCGCCGCAGGGACGTCTGGCCCGGGAGCTGGAGCGCGACCACTCCGACCGCCCAGGCCAGGAAAAGGCCCGTCGCGGCGCCTAGGAGAAAGCCGCCGGCCGTGTCCAGCGAACGGAGCGGCGGAATCCTGAGTACCTCGCTCCTGAGCTCGAGTCCGATTCGCAGCCCGAGCGCCTGGAAGAGGATGATCAGCAGAAGCCCTCCACCCAACGCGATCAATGGCGCGTACCGAGAGTGACTGCCGGACGCGAGCATGGATGAGGCGAGCCGCCCGCCAACGATCGCGCCGGCCACCAAGCCGACCAGAGCCAGCGCCCCCGCGACGAATCCCTGCTGGGCCCCGCGAATTGCCAGCAGCGCAGCGAATGCCACCACGACCCAGTCCACCCAGGTCAAGCCCTTAGGCTATTGGCTCCATGGAAGGCGCCGAGCTACAGGATTTCATCGACCGCTACAACGACGCCTGGAACGCGCACGACGTCGACGCGATCGTCGCCATGCACACCGACGACTCGGTCTTCGAAAACCACGTCACCGGTGACGTCAACGTCGGCCGCGAGCAGATCGGCTCCGCGATCCGAGGGATCTTCTCCGTCTTCCCCGACCTCAACTTCGAGGGCCGCCGCCAGTACATACGGGAGGACCTCGTCGTCCAGGAGTGGACCGCCCGCGGCACCCACGAAGGCACGATGACCCGCGGAGGCGTCAAGGTCGAGCCGACCGGGAGGCAGGTCGAGTACAAGGGCATGGACGTGATCCCGATCCGCGACGGCCTCGTCGCCCGCAAGGACGTCTATTCGGACTCGATCACCCTCCTGCGGCAGCTGGGCCTCACGGACATCTCCTAGCTACACTCCGATTCGCCCTGGGGGCGTAGTTCAGTTGGTTAGAACGCCGGCCTGTCACGCCGGAGGTCGCGGGTTCGAGTCCCGTCGCTCCCGTAGAAAAGATCCTGCAAATCGGCATCTTTTGTTGTCGGTTTTGGCGCAATCGACCGCCCGTCTTTCACTGGCCTCCCGCGCTGATCCCGCGCGGAAGAACCACCAGCCATGGCCAGCAAAAAGCGCTGGAAACTGACGTGTTTCTGCTGCGGTTTAGCCGTCCGACGAGTCCAACCGTCTACGGTCATCCCGCGCAGATCCCGCTCGCGCATGGGCGTTCTGCGGTATCGCGAGCAGCGAACCGCCGCCAGCGATCACTAATCCACCGCACGCGGGGCGGCTCAGGCTTGGTTCACATGCTCCAGAGGGCTTCGGTGGGGGACATCCGGGCGGCGCGGATGGCGGGCAGCAGGCCGGCGATGGCGCCGATCGCGAGGGCAGAGGCCAGGCCGCCAGCCCAAGCGAGGGGAGGGATGACGGTGGCCCAGTGTTGGGTGTGGGCGTAGACGGCGGTCGCTGCCGCGCCGAGCCCGACACCGACCGCGCCGCCCAATAACGCAAGGAGCATGGCTTCGGTCAGGAATTGGATGCGAATGTGGCCTTTGGTGGCGCCAAGGGCGCGACGCAGCCCGATTTCGGAGCGGCGTTCGAGCACGGAGATGAGCATGACGTTGCCGACGCCGATTGCACCGACGAGCAGGGAGACCGCGCCGAGGCCGAGGAACAAGCTGTTCAGCGCGCCTTTGGCGTCGGCCTGGGCAACCAGGGCGTCGGAGGGCTGGGCGACGGTGACTTGGTTGGGGTATTCGGGGTTGGCGGTGTCGGCGAGGACGTCGTGGACGGCGTTGACCTGGTCGGTGTGCGCGCGCAGGTAGATCTGGGAGGGGTGGCCGTCGAAGCCGAGGTATTTCTCCGCAGCGGGGTATCCGATGAGCACCGAGGTGTCGATTTCGGTGGCGAGCACTGCGGGGTGGAGGATGCCGACGAGGTAGAACCAGTGCCCACCGACGGGGTTGGCCGGATCGGTGCCTGTCACCACCCAGATCCGCTCGCCGGGGTCGATGCGGTCGATGCCCAGCCGCCCGGCGGCGGCGGCGCCGAGCACGGCGACCGGCTCCTGCGCGGTGGCCGCGTTCAGATAACGGCCCTGGGCCACCGAGGTGCCGACGGTGCGGGGCAGGCCGAGGCTGGTGGCCTGCATGGACAGCGCGTTGGTGTTGATCGGGGGGATCAGCGGGCTGCGGTAGGCGTAGGCGTTGCTGACGGTGCCCGTGTCATCCACGGCGGTGACCGGCCCGATCCGGGCGATCATGCCGGGTGCGGTGACCGGGAGTTTGGCGGTGTCGCCGCTGAGGGTTTGGCCGTTGGCGACGGTGAGGAGGTTGGTTCCCAGTCTGCTGATCTCATTCAGCAGTCCGGCCTGCGAGGACGACGATAGCCCGAGCACGGCGACGATCGCGGCCACGCCGATGGCGATGCCGAGCGCGGACAGGGCGGCGCGGAGTTTGCGGGTGCGCATGCCCACCGCGGAGAGGCGGGCCAGATCCGCCGGGCGCGTCCGCTGCGCGCCCAGCAAGGTAGTGGTGGTCATGACCGTGCTCCCGCGCTGATCGCAGCGTGGGCGCTGTCGGTGACGATGCGCCCGTCGAGCATCTCGAGACGGCGCGGCATGCGCGCGGCGATGTGCTCGTTGTGGGTGACCACCACGATGGTGGTGCCGCCGGCGTGCAGCTCCTCGAGCAGGTCGAGGAGGGCCTGCCCGGTGGCCTGGTCGAGGTTCCCGGTGGGTTCGTCGGCTAGGACGATGGCGGGTTGCCCGACCAGGGCGCGGGCGATCGCAACCCGCTGCCGCTGCCCGCCCGAGATCTGCGTCGGGCGCGCATGCAGCCGGTCCGGTAGCCCGACCGCGGCCAGCGCCTCGGCCGCGCGTTTCCGCCGCTGCCTGATCGGCACGCCGGCGTAGAGCAACCCGTCGGCGACGTTGTCGAGCAGGCTGGCGTGTTCGGCGAGGAAGAATTGCTGGAACACGAACCCCACCCGCCCCGCGCGCAGCGCGGCCAACTGCCGGTCCGACAGGCCCGCCAGGTCCAGACCCGTGATCTTCACGGTGCCGGCGCTGGGCCGGTCCAGGCTCCCCATCACGTGCAGCAGCGTGGTCTTGCCCGACCCCGACGGGCCCACCACCGCCACCAACTCCCCCGCGGTCACGGTCAGGCTGACCTGCCGCAGCGCGGTCACCGGCGGCTCACTGGGGTACGTCTTGATCACCCGATCGACCTGTAACACCACCGGCGGCCCATCGGCACCGCCTGGATCGAGGCCGGTGAACCTGCCCGTTTCCTGGATGGTCTCCTGGCTACTCATTGCCGGGCACGACCACTCGCTGCCCGGCCGCGAGCCCGGTCCCGGACACCTGCACCATGCCCGCCGCGTCGTCGAACAGCCCCAGGTTCACCCGCACCAGGTGGTGCGTGCCGTCGCCGGCGACCAACTCCACCGAGTACCCGCCGCCAGAGCGCGCCAGCAGCGCGGTCACCGGCACCGCCAGCACGTTGTGCACCGTCTGGTCGGTGATCGCCACCTCCACCAGGGCCTGATCCAGGCTGCCGGTGGCTGCCGGATGGGTCGGCCGGATCGTCACCGGCACCGTCGGCCCGCTATCAGAGCCGCCGGAGTTGTTCGACGGGGCGGTGGCGACCTTGCCCACCGAGGTGACCCGGCCGGGCGTGGTGCCGCCGTCCGGCAGCGTGATCGTAACCCGGTCACCCTTCTTCACCTTCGCTTGCAGGTCCGGAGCCAGCGCGACACTGACCGTCCGCGCCCTCGAGCTCGCCTGCAACACCGGCCCGCTCACCGGTGCGCCCAGACCGGCCCGCAGCGTGGTCACCCGCGCGGCAGTGGGCAGGAACACCACCTGCCCCAGGGACAGCTTGCCGGTCTGGTCCACCCCGAGGTGTTTCTGCAACCTCTCCACCCCGGTCGTCGTGGCCCAGTTGAACTCATTCCAGGCCGAGTCCACCTCGGACCTGTCCAGATACCTCAGCGTGACCAAGTCGTGGTTCAGCTGGGCTACGTCCGCCCCGGTCGCGCCCTCGGCGAGGGCGCGGTACGCCGGCGTAGCCCCGTCTAGCAGCACCACCGGCGCCTCATCCACTCGATACAGCACCTGCCCCTGAAGGACCACGTGCCCAGCTTTCGGCAGCCACGTGACCGTGCCACGCGTCAGACCCAACACCGTGTAGGAGCCCGCATACCCCAGCGTGCCGTTGAACTGCGTCGTCTGTGACAGTGTCCGCCGCTGCACCGTCGCCAACGACGTCGCCGACCCGTTACCACCCGAACTGCGGCTACCCCCGCCGCCGTCGAACACGCCGCGGACGACCGCCAGCGTGGCTGCGGCAATCAACACCAACATCAACACCACCGCCACGGTCACCCACCGGCGCCGGCCCCGCCACGGAGGCGACAGGCCTCCGCCGGACCCGGCGAACTCGGCAGGTTCGCTAGTCGCCGATGTTGTTCCGCCACTCAAGGCGAGACCTGGAATGGCGCCCCGGGCAGGGCGGGCATCAGGTGCGAGCATTCGTTGCCCTTGGCCCAGATCGGCGGCGAATACGGATTAAAGCCGTCTTTGCTGATGCTTATCGCGAAGACAGGACGCCCCTGGGAATCGGTGATCGGATCGGGCCAGTTCGGCACCCCGTGCGAGCGCATGCACCGGGCGAACCTCCGCTCCTCGTTCAGCACCTGCTGCACTAGGGGTTGGGGACAGTCGTCGGCCAGCATGCATTGTTGGACCGACCCGGCGTTGATCGCCTCGCCGGTGTTCGGGAGCAGGTGCTGGCAGGCTTGCTGGGCTGCCTGCAACTGGGAGCTGCTGACCCCGAGGTGGTGCGCGTCGGGCTTGGGGAGCTGTCCGCTGCTGTCGGGGTCTGGGTAGTTCGGCACCCGGTGGGAGCGCATGCAGGCCGAGTAGGTGACCGCCGAAGCGGAGGTCGTCGACCCTCCCGCTTTCGCTGAGTCGACGGAATCGGTGGATGATCGGCTGCCGCTGCATGCCGCGGCCAGCAGTGCCAAGCCGGCCATAGCGATGACGGCGGCGGCGGTTCGCGCTGTGAACGAGCTGCCCGCCGTGGCCTCGTGCTTGGCGCGCGTGTTGTCGTTCATCATGCCCTCCTCAGGCTCGGACGATCGTGCTGGCCGCCGGCGTCGTGGCCCGCCCCCCGTTGGAGCAGCCCCCGAAGACCGACCGAAGCGACTCGGCCGCAGAGCTCACGCGCCCTTGCCGACGCCGCTTGGCGTGAATACGAATCTGAACCGGTGGCCCAGGATGCGCTGGCAGGCCTCGACCCCTCTCTGGAAGGTCGGGGCGTTCGAGTTCAGATCGCTACTTGAACCGCCCTGCAGCCGGAAGCCCGGATGGCCGCCGCTCCCGGTGACCGGGTCCGGGAAGTCCCTTATCCCATGCGAGCGCATGCATCTCGCGAAACTCAAGTACTCGTTCTCCAGCTGCGTGTGCTGCGCCGGGGTCACGTCATGTTGCGGGCTGAACCGCTGGCAGGCTTGCTCGGCGGTCTGGAAGGCCGGGTTGTTCCGATCGAGATCGCTGTTCGGGCCGGCACTGTGGATCGCGAAGTCACCGCTCGCGGTCGGGTCGGGGAAATCGGTGATCCCGTGCGAGCGCATGCACTGCGAGTACCCCAGCGCCTCCGCGTGCTTTGACCCGCCCGCATTCGCTGCGGCGCCGGAACCGTTGGGTGATGAGCTGCTCTGCGTTGCGGTCGAGCCGCGTTGCGCCACGTGACTGCTCGGCGAGCCGCCGCATGCCGCCGCCAGCATGGCCAGCCCGGCCGAGGCGGTGATCGCGACGGCGACACGCAGTGCGAGCGGCAATACCCGCCTCGGCCAGCCTAGGACGCGATTGCCGTCGTTCATTGCTTCGCCCAGCGTCGCAACCGTTCCTGTGCTGGCCCTGAAGGCGGAGCGGGTCTTCAGCTAGCGCTCAGGATCGGGCGGCGATACTACGGCTGTGAGCGCGCACTCGCCACGGGTGGTGCTCGTCGAGGACGAGGAGCCGGTCCGCCAGGCGGTCGAGCGGGCGCTGCGGCATGAAGGGATCGCCGTCACCGGCTTCTCCGACTACCCCGACGCCGACCGGATTCTCGCCGCCGCCCCCGATCTGGCCGTGCTCGACGTGCTGCTTCCCAGTGGCGACGGGTTCGAGCTGGCGCGAGAGCTGCGCGCCGCGCGTGACCTGCCGATCGTCTTCCTGACCGCCCGGGACACCGTCGAGGATCGGCTGGGCGGCTTCGAGCTCGGCGCCGACGACTACCTGGTCAAGCCGTTCGCGCTCGAAGAACTGCTCGCCCGCGTGCGCGCCGTGCTTCGGCGAACAGGCCGGCTCGGCGCGGCGATCGAAGCCGCCGACGTCGTCGTCGACGAGCAGGCCGGCCTCGCCACCCGGGCCGGTTCGCCGCTCGAGCTGACCCCGACCGAGCTGCGACTGCTCGCCTACCTCGTCCGCCAGCGCGGCCTGGTTCTCTCCAAGCATCAGCTGCTCACCCAGGTCTGGGGCTACGACGCCTACGACCCGAACGTCGTCGAGGTCCACGTCAGCGCACTGCGCCGCAAGCTCGAAGCACACGGCCCGCGCATCCTCCACACCGTCCGCGGTCTCGGCTACCGGCTCGATCCGCGATGAAGACCGGCTCGCTCCGGGCTCGCGTGATCCTCACCACGCTCGCCCTGCTCGCGATCGTCCTCGCCGCCGTCGTGACCGCGGTCACCCTCGCCTACCGCGCCAAGCTCAACGGCGACCTCCGGAACCGACTGGCCGCGGCCGGCGCCGCCGTCGAGCGCGCCGGCTCCGCCCCGGCGGTGAAGCCGCTCATCCCCGGTCTCGCGCTCGAGGGGATCGCCACCCGCTTCTCGGCAGCACCCGGGACCGGGCCGACGAAGACCAGCTCGACGATCCAGACACACGGATCGCTGCTCACCCTCGACGAAGTCCTCCCCGACCGAACGCGCGTCGTCTTCAGCGCCAGCCGCGCGAGCATCGACCACGCCGTCAGTAATCTGCTCATCGTCGAGCTCCTGGTCACAGCCGGCGCGCTCGCACTCGCCACCCTCCTCGTCCTCCGCGGCACCCGCACCGCCCTCCGCCCCCTCTCCGCAGTCATCGAGACCGCGACGCGCATCGCCCACGGCGACTCGAAGCTCCGCCTCAATCCCAGCCGCACCGACACCGAGCTCGGAAGCCTCGCGACCGCCTTCGACCAGATGGTCGACGCCCTCGAGACCGCTATCGAGGAAGCACGCGCCAGCGACGCCGCAACCCGCCGCTTCCTCGCCGACGCCTCCCACGAACTCCGCACCCCCATCGCCGCCCTCCAAGCGAGCGTCGAAACCCTTCTCCGCGAACAGCCCGAGCGGCCTGAGCGCGATCGCCTCGAAGCAGCCGTCGCCCGCGAAAGCGAACGAGTCGGCCGCCTCGTCGACGACCTCCTCGGACTCGCCCGCCTCGAGGCAGGCCCAATCCGAACACGGGTCGACCTTGTGACGATCGCACGCCCACTCATCGACGACGCGCGCGCGCACGCACCCCGCGCGGCGATCACGATCAGCGCCGACACCGACACCACCGTCTACGGCGATCCCGACGCGCTCGAACGCGTCCTCCGCAACCTCATCGACAACGCCCTCGTGGCCATCCAGCCCACCGGCCGAATCGACGTGCAACTCCGCCGGCGGAACGGATACGTCCAAGCGCTCGTCGCAGACGACGGACGCGGCATACCCGAACACGAACGCCAACGCATCTTCGAACGCTTCGTCCGACTCGACCCGAGCAACCCCGGCCACGGACTCGGCCTCGCCATCGCCCGCCGAATCGCCCGCCAACACCACGGCGATCTCACCTGCGACCCCGCCCCCAACGGAGCCAGCTTCACCCTCCGCCTTCCCACGGAGCCCTGACCTGATCGACCGCGCTCAAGGCGCGGGGGGAGCGCGCAAGACTCCCTGCAAAGGGGATCGGCTCCGCCCGCACCGGTGATCACCTTGCTTCGTAAGCAAAGCGGGTGGTGTGGGTCCGAATGGCTGCGTCAAGCGAGGAGTCGGCCGCGTGGCCGGCCGACCCGCGAATTCCTCCCAGACTGGGAGATTGAGGCTTTAGGCCGTCGCGATCTGGCAGGCGATGCCTTCTCAAAAAATCGGGTCGCAGCTGGCATGGCAGCCGGGTCAGGCGATCTTCACGGGTCTCTCTGGCGAGAGGACGCTGGCCCAGGCCACGCTTCTGGGCCTACCACCTACTCAGGTGGCAGTGTCTAGGACTGTCGCCTTCCCTATCTAGAGCGACGAGGTCAAAAGCGACGAATTCGGCGTCATCGCCCTAGCAGGCGTCGCAGCAAGCATCGCCGCGCCAGCTTTCGACGCCCTCGCGCACTGCCACGGCACCAATCACGAGTGCAGCCAGCGGATCGGCCCACCACCAGCCGACAAGCGCGTTCAGGAGCAATCCAGCGAGCAGCGCCACGGACAGATAAGCGCAGATCATGTTCTGGCCGCCTTCGCCGACCGTCGCCGCCGAACCGAGCGCGTGACCGACCCTCCGCTTGGCCCGGGCGAGCAACGGCATCGTTGGTGCCGTAAATGCAGCAAGCCCGATTCCGACCCAGCTGACGCCGGGTTCGTTGCCACTAGCCAGATCGCGCACGGACTCGACCGCGACGTAGGCAGCGAGTAGGAAGTAGCTGAACGCGATGATCTGCTGGGCACGTCGCTCGGAGGTCGCCGATGCCAGGCGGGATCCCGAAAACCGCCAGACGATCGTGAGCCCGGCCGCGACCTCGATCAGGCTGTCGACCCCGAAGGCGACGAGCGCGATTGAGCCGGCGGCGATGCCCGCGCCGACTGCGATCGCGAACTCGACGATGTGCCAGGCGTTCCCGCCCCAGGCGAGGAGCCTGGCCTGGCGCTCCAGTCGCGCGCGCTCACCCGTGTCTACCCGAGTGAGCGGGACAGGCGTTTGAGCTCGCACAGCCATCAATCGAGCGTACCCGACCGTCATTTTGTCGCTGTCGCTGGTCGCTGATTGCTTTTGCTCAACCCAACCTCTATGAAAGGCGACAGTGATGCACGAGCTAACCGCGACTAGCTGTCAGCCCGAACGGTGTGCCAGCTCTCCCAGGTGATCTGAAGGATGACCGCCGTTATGGCCAGGCCGATGACTGGGTCGGCGATCGGCAGGCCGAGTGCGACGACCGCGGCGCTCGCGAGAACACCTAGGCTGACGAAGCCGTCGACCCGCGCGTGGTTGCCGTCGGCCACCAGTGCCGGACTGTTTAGCCGCCGTCCCGCCCGAAGCCGGACCTGGGCCGCGATCTCGTTGCCGATGAAGCCGAAGACGCCCGCGGCCGCAAGCAACCACAGGTGAGACAGACTGCGCGGGTGGATGAAGCGCTCGATCGTCTGACCGAGCGCGACCAGGGCGCTGATGAAGATCGCGAGCACGACCGCAACGCCGGCCCAGCGCTCGCCGCGGGCGCTCCTCAAGTAGAAGGCGATCCCGAGCGGGATTGCCGTCAATGCGTCGCCGAAGTTGTGGATGAGGTCGGCCAGAAGCGCGACGCTCAACGTCCGGCTGTAAATGAACGCCTGCGCCAGCGCGGTCACGGTCAAGATTGCGAGGCTCCACGACACCGCCCGAATCCCTGCGCGAGACCGCAGGATGGAACGGTCGACCAGCCCGTGCGCGTGGTCGTGCTCGTCAGCGTCATCGTGCTCGACCAGTTCCTCCACGTGCGCGTGCTGCGGATCGAGCGCGCAAGTAGTCGTGTGGCTCATGTGCCGAGCGTACCCAGGTCACAAAGGGAGTCACGCGAAACACCTTCGAGCCCGACCGCTCGAGAAGAAGTGCGATGGCTGTCGCCGTCGGGCGCCGTCGCAGAGACAACCGCCAGCTAGAGCACAATTCAGACGTAGGCGGGCGAGAACGATCAGCCGCCGCCTCTTGGCGTAGATGGGGGTGCCAGATTTTTTGAGGGCAGGCCCGCCGCAACATCGCGCCGGCTAGACGCTTCAATCTCCCAGTCTGGGAGAAATCCGGACCCAAGCGCGTCGAAACAAGCAGCGGTTTTGTGACGGTGGCGTCGGCTTCACTGGGGCGGGAGCTCGTATCTGAAGACCCGCTCGGATCGTTGTGACTTACGAGGAGAAGAAGCTTGTTCCAGTTCTCCGCCGAACACACCCCTCAGCCACGCGCGCGGTACCGCCGCCACGCTTGGCTCGAGTTTCAACGCACTCTCGATCCGTTCGGTACACCCAAGCCTGTACCGCCGTTAGCTCATTCTGCTCGTCGACTGCGGGCGCCTCAGGCCATGGTTTGCGACCCGAGTTCGATCTCGTTCCGTGTGTCTGCGGAACGTCGCAGCGACTCCAGCTTGTTCGGGTTACAGCGCTGAGCGAACGCGTACTAGCCGCGGGATCGCCCCTCCCCGGCGACAGCGTTCCGTCAAAATCGGGCGTAAAGTCGCTTTCCTCCGCCGTTTTCGTATTTTGACGGAAACGGACGAAATACCCGCTTCGCCGGCGCGATCTGAGAGCCCCTGCGGCCTCAAAAAACGGAGGCCCCGTTCGGGCCGGTCAGCCCATCTTGACCACCCGTCCGGCGCGAGGCGCTCGGCTAAGCCGAGCGCCTCGTGATTAAGTCGGGCTTATGCCTCCCGCCTGGAAGGCGGCGAGGATTGCGTCGAGCGGATTGACGCGCTTCCCGAAAGTCGAAGCACGGGCCTGCAGAGTTAGGCAGTTCGCACAGGCGATGGCCGGCATACGTAGCACCAACTCGAACGGTGGCGCATCACGAAGTCTTGGCTCAACGCGGAACTCGAGCTGGGGCGTCCGAATCCAGGCGAGACGTGCACCGCACCCTGCGCAGGATTCGCCTCGTCCAAGCAGACCCGCCTTCTTGGTCTGGGGTATCGCACCGCCGAAGATGAACTCCCTCAGATCTGAGCCGAAGTCGGGATAGACATAGGTCTTCTCGTGGCCTGCGGAGCAGCTGCGATACGGAAACCCGATCAGCTCGGCATCGACTCCCTGCGCCTGCGCGAACAGGTCAACCGTGGAAATCGAGTCGCGCTCTTGCCCGCACTGCGCACAACGCTTCGCCATCGCTTCATTTTCGCCGTCGCGCGAGACGTCAGGCGAGATCGTGACCGGGGTCTACTTTTCTTGATCACCGGCCCTGACAGATCGCGCCGGGATAACGCTTCAATCTGCCAGTCTGGGAGGATTCTGGGCCGATTCCGCACAGCAAAGCCCTTCGACTAATCGTCCAGACTGGATGAATCGATGGTTCTCCCGGCGCGGCGTGAGAGGCGCTGCTGCCTCAAAAAACCGAGGGCCCCGCTGGACTAGCACTCACGCCCATCTAGATCGGCGTGCTCTGGCGAGATGACGCTCGCCCAGACCGCGGTGATCTCGCCCATCACGGGCGGTTTGAGACAGTCCCCTCAACAGCAGATCCCAGTCTCCGCAAAAGGCGCTCATACCCCGCGGGGAACCGGCGTTCGAGGGCGGCGTCTACGCCTTCGCCGGCGCCTGCAGCTCGCCCTCGGCCGGCTCGCCGCGGCGGAGCTCGCGGCTGCGCTCGGCCTCGGCGTTGATCTCGGCCCCTAGCAACAGCGCGACGGCGCTGAGCCACAGCCAGGTCAGCATCACGACCACGGCCGCAAGCGAGCCCCAGGTCTTGTTATAGGAGCCGAACTTGCTCGCGTAGAAGGCAAAGGCCCCGGAAGCGGCGAGCCAGATCACGATTGCGAGCACCGAACCAAAGGTGAGAAAGCCCCACCGCGGATGCTTCACGTTCGGGCCGTAATGCATCAGCCCGGCGAAGGCGACCAACAGGCCGGCGATCAGCAGCGGCCACTCCGCCACGTACCAGACGACTTTGACGATCGACCTCGTACCAAGCGCATTGCCGATCCAGGTCGAGAGGTGCGGGCCGAGTACGAGCACTCCGAACGCTAGTGCGAATCCGAGCAGGGCGAAAACGACCATCCAAAGCGCGGTGAGCCGCCGCCGGATGAACCCGCGCCCCTCTTCGCGCTCATAGGCGATGTTGAACGCCCACATCAGGTTCTGCATCGCGCCGGTAAGCGACCAAAGGGCGAGCGCCCCGCCGATTGCTAACACCGTGATGCTCGTTCCTTTGTGCTGAGTCAGGGTCTTCAGGCTGCCTTCGAGCAGGCTTGTCGCCTGTCCCGGCACGACCCCATGCAGCTTGCCGATCACCGTCGTGACCGCGTTCGGTCCGGCGAGCAGGCCGAAGACGCCGACCGCAATCATCAGCGCCGAAGGGATAGCTAGAAAGGCGTAGTAGGCGAGGGCGGCGGCGATGTTGGTCATGTGGTCCTGGTTGAACTTTTTGATGGCACGACGCAGGATCGCCAGGTAGTCGCGTTTCGAGAGGTCGCCCTGTCCGGGCTCGGCGAGCCTGGGCTCTTCGTGCTCGGGCCGCGGCGCCTCGTCGGGAAGAGGGCGCTCTGCGTGGTACTCGTC
>Ga0307289_10000873_pt1 | contig 13113 bp, 13 predicted proteins | sample ER_DNA_143_FD_194483 | JGI IMG/M metagenome (GOLD analysis project Ga0307289, IMG submission 194483) | Bulk soil microbial communities from the East River watershed near Crested Butte, Colorado, United States - ER_DNA_143 | ecosystem: Environmental > Terrestrial > Soil > Floodplain | place...
GCTAACGCCGAGTTGTCAGAAACTAGTTGGCCCATAGCCCAACCACGTTCTGACAACTCGGCGCTACTCGATGCCGCGGGACTTGAGCAGGGCCTCGATCTCGGCCATCTCCTCATCGATCGGTGGTTGCTGAGTCCGTCCTGTCTTGCCCGCTGCCTTTTTGGCCGGCAATGCACTGCCTGACGGCTGAGCGCTGACTTCGTTGCTCTTGGTCGCGGCGGACCGGCGGGCGAGCAGCCCACCTACCACCCAGAGCACGATGCACAGCCCGAGCAACGACAGGCCGAACCAGACGGCGGGCGAGAAGATGATCTTGGAAGCCCAGCTGCCAAAAGCGACAGCGGCGTTCCAGAGCAACCTGAGAAGACCGCTGAAGTACAAAGCGATGGGAGCAAGTGCCAAGCTGATCCCTTGAATCACCCGGCCCTTGTTGCCTCGTCGCCAGGCAACTCCGGTGGCGATCACCCCGAGCAGTGAGAGTCCGACGCACAAGGGCAGCAGTACGGTGTCAACAGCAGGCATTCTCCCAATGTGCCACGCACCGCTGAAGCTGACGATGGGGGAGAGCACCCGGCTCTCCCCGAGTAAGGGTGGAGACGTGGATCACCAACGACGGCTGGCAGCCTCCGAATTCCCGGGTGACACTGGTGAAGCGTCGGCCGTGACCCGCGGCCTGATCGCTGCTGCGGCTACGGAAGCCACACCGCGCGCATACTTACGCGCAGTTGCCGCGCTCTGTGGTGATCGGCTATTGGTTCCGGTCGTCGCGACGACAACCCGCCTCGGAGAGACGGTCGGCGGACTGGCCTCAGACAAAGAGGCGGAGATGTCGCTCGTGATACTCCAGGTCCGGGACGGCCGGCGAGCGCTGCTGGCCTTTACAGGTCTTGATGCACTGCAGAGTTGGCAGCCGGATGCTCGCCCCGTACCGCTCACGCTTGACGTCGCGGCGCAGGCCGCGACGAGTGAGGAGTTGACTGTCGTACTCATTGATGTGGCAGGTCCCCACCCGCTCGTGGTTGAAGGCGAGGTGCTGGGAGAACTCGCAGCTGGTCATCGACTGGTGGAGCTGCCCGACGACCAGTTCGGCTGGATCGTTCCTGCCCCGGACTGAACCTGTGCTGAGCCGACGCTCAATCTAGGGAATACCCGATTCCGGCAACACGTTTGAGTGATGTCGAGATGGCGAACATGTGGCCAATCAGGCCCGCGGTGATATCTTGACTGCGACCGATTCAGTCGTGCACTGAGTCCGCAAGTGGAGACCTGATCTCCCACCCGCACAGCGTCAGTCAATGGCAACAGCGTTGTTCATGACAGTTGTCGGGTCGGTCTGCGAGGACTGCCGATGCCGCGCTGTCCTCGCAGGTTTCGGGGTCTTCGCAGGTGCGGAGGCCCTTCTTTTATTGGGGTCGCCGCGTACGGATTCGGTACCGTCTGGTTGGTCAACCATCTACAACCAACTGGAGGACATATCAGCACCGAACCGCGAATCAACGATCGAATTCGCGTCTCCGAGGTCCGGCTGGTCGGACCGGCAGGGGAGCAGGTCGGCATCGTACGCATCGAGGACGCTTTGCGCTTGGCGCGTGAGGCAGAGCTCGACCTGGTGGAAGTCGCCCCGATGGCGCGACCGCCGGTCGCCAAGCTCATGGACTACGGAAAGTTCAAGTACGAGAACGCCCAGAAGGCGCGCGAGAGCCGACGCAACCAGACAAACACAGTGATCAAGGAAATGAAGCTTCGGCCCAAGATCGATATCCACGACTACGAGACCAAGAAGGGTCACGTCGTACGCTTCCTGAAAGCCGGCGACAAGGTCAAGATCACGATCATGTTCCGGGGACGCGAGCAATCGCGGCCCGAGCTCGGCTACAACCTGTTGAAGAAGTTGGCCTCTGACGTCGACGAGTATGGCTTCGTCGAGTCTGCGCCCAAGCAGGACGGGCGGAACATGTTGATGGTTCTCGGTCCGCTCAAGAAGAAGACTGAGGCCCGCGCCGAAGTCAAGGCAGAGCGCGATCGCCGCGCAGCTGAGCGGCTCGCCGATGCAGCGGCGGAGCGGACGGAGCAGGCGGATCGCCGGGCGCAGGCTGCCGCTCAGCCCGCAGCGAAGAGGCGTCGGGGACCTGCGGACAACCTCGATCCAGACATAGATATGAGCTAGACGCGCCGCACACAGTGCAGCGCTATATGAGTGCAATACCGAACGAAGAAATGGATCAGAGATGCCAAAGATGAAGTCGCACTCCGGTGCCAAGAAGCGGTTCAGGGTCACCGGCACGGGCAAGGTGATGCATCGCCAGGCAGGCAAGATGCACCTGAACGAGCACAAGTCGAGCACGCGTACCAGACGCCTGGATGGCGACAAGGTGCTTGCGCCAGGTGACGCTGCCAAAGCCAAGAAACTGCTCGGCAAGAGAGCCTAGAGCCCCATTCGATGATCAGAGCAAGGGGGGCGACCCCCTTGAACCCCCGAGGCGTGCAGCGGCACGCCCGAAACATAAGGAGTAACTGCGATGGCACGCGTCAAGCGCTCCGTCAATGCACACAAGAAGCGTCGGGAGGTTCTCGGGCAGGCGTCCGGTTACCGCGGGCAGCGTTCTCGGCTCTACCGCAAAGCCAAGGAACAGGTCACCCATTCGCTGGTCTACGCCTATCGTGACCGCCGCGCTCGCAAAGGCGACTTCCGCAAATTGTGGATTCAGCGGATCAACGCCGCTGCCCGGGCGGAGGGGATGACGTACAACCGCTTCATCTCGGGCCTCAAGGCCGCCGGGATCGAGGTGGATCGCAAGATTCTCGCCGATCTTGCTGTGACAGATCCTGCGGCATTCACCGCACTTGTCGAGGTGGCCAAGGCAAACGTGCCGGCTTCCGACGCCACGGCCGCCTGAGGCCACACTGTCTGAGGACAGTTCCAGCCGATCGTTCGATCTTCCGGCAGCCTCTGAGGCGATGCTGCGGGCGTTTCGCCGACTGCTACGCCGTAAGGAACGGCAGATAGCTCGGCGATTTCTCGCCGAGGGTCCTCAGGCCATCTCCGAGGCACTGCCTCGGCCGGACACCGTGATCGAGTTGATCGTTACCGACGACAGCATCGACCGGCACCGTGATCTGCTCAAGACGACGTCCGATCTCGGGATTCGCGTTGCCGTCGCGCCAGCTCAAGCTGTTACCGAGTTGACCGGCACGGTGACGCCACAAGGCCTCATTGCGGTCTGCCAGATGATTGACGTGCCGACCAGTGAAGCGCTGGCCGGTTCCCCGCGGCTTGTCCTGCTGTGTGACCAGGTACGCGATCCCGGCAATCTCGGAGCGGTGATCCGATGCGCCGACGCCTTCGGAGCTGATGCCGTTCTGGTCAGCCGTGACTCAGTCGATCTCTACAACGCCAAAACTGTACGCGCGACGACGGGCAGTCTCTTTCATCTGCCGATCGCTGTCGGCGTCGATCTTGCCGAGGTCGTCACCCAGGCCCGCGACTCAGGCCTGCAGGTTTTCGGTGCGGACGCCGAAGCGGCTGACACCGTTAACGACGTCGCGCAAGCCGGGCTGCTGTCCGAGCCCACCCTCTGGGTGATGGGCAATGAAGCATGGGGTTTGCCGGCCGAGCACACCACAGTGTTGGATCGGCTGGTCGCTCTGCCTCGGTACGGGCGCGCCGAGAGCCTCAATCTGTCGACAGCCGCTGCCGTCCTCCTCTATGCCTCCGCAACGGCGCAACGCTCGTGACGCCCCGATCATGCAGTTCGCCATCTAAACCTCGTGGCAGCGTCGGATCATCATTCCTAGACTGTCCCAGGCGCATCGTGCGTCACAATCCACCTCCGAGGGAGCCATGTCCGGGCCGAACACCAACTACGACCCCGTTCAGGTCACACCGCTGAACGCCGAGAACATCGAGGCAATGGTGGCGGATGCCTTGGCGGCGTTCACGGCGGCGACCTCGGTGGCCGAGCTCAAGCAGGCCCGACTGACACACGCTGGCGACCGCTCGCCCATCGCTCTCGCCAACCGGGAGATCGGCGCGCTGCCCCCCCAGGCGCGCAAGGAGGTTGGCAGCCGCGTCGGCCAGGCGCGCGGCAGGATCAACGAAGCGCTCAAGGCACGCGACGAGCAGATCAAGGCGACTGAGATGGCTCGCGCCCTCGTCGAGGAGCGCGTTGACGTCACGCTGCCCGTCCAGACCCAACCCGTCGGAGCTGTTCACCCCGTCACCGCGCTGATGAACGTCATGGAGGACGTGTTCGTCGCGATGGGCTGGGAGGTCGCTGAAGGGCCCGAGCTCGAAGCCGAGTGGATGAACTTCGACGCGCTCAACTTCATTCCTGATCATCCCGCGCGGACCATGCAGGACACGCTGTTCGTAGAGCCGGAGGATGGCGGCATCGTGCTTCGGACCCACACGTCGCCGGTACAGGTGCGAGCGCTGCTGACTCGCGAGTTGCCGCTCTATGTCGTCTGTCCGGGCAGGGTTTACCGGTCCGATGAGTACGACGCCACACATCTGCCTGTCTTCCACCAGATCGAGGGGCTGGCTGTGGACAAGGGCATCACGCTCGGTCACCTGCGCGGCACCCTTGACCATTTCGCACGCGCCATGTTCGGTGAGACCCGTACCCGGATGCGACCCAACTACTTCCCGTTCACCGAGCCGTCGGCCGAGGTCGACCTGGAATGCTACGTCTGCCACGGCGCCTCGGTCGGTGACCCGGACAATCCTTGCCGTACGTGCAAGAGCGAGGGCTGGATCGAATGGGGCGGCTGCGGCATCGTCAACCCTCGCGTACTTCGGGCCTGCGGCGTCGACAGTGATGTGTATTCAGGCTTCGCGTTCGGGATGGGCGTTGACCGCACGTTGATGTTCCGGAACAACGTCGAGGACATGCGCGACATGATCGAAGGCGATGTGCGTTTCAGCCGCGCCCTGGTGGGGACTGCTCGATGAGGGCCCCGCTGAGTTGGCTGCGCGAGTACGCGGCGCTGCCTGAAGATCTTGACGGGCGTAACCTCGCCGAAGCGTTGATCAGAGCTGGCTTGGAGGTTGAGACAGTCGATCAGATCGGGGCCGAGGTCAGCGGCCCGCTGGTGATCGCCAAGGTGCTGGCGTACGAGGTCGAGGTCCATTCCAACGGCAAGTCGATCCGCTGGTGCCAGGTCGACGTCGGTCCTCACAATGACAGCTCCGGTTCCCGCAGCGTGGTGTGCGGTGCGCACAACTTCAAGGTTGGCGACACCGTTGTGGTTGCCCTCCCTGGCGCCGTGCTGCCCGGACGGTACCCGATCTCGGCGCGCAAGACCTACGGCCACATCTCCGACGGCATGATCTGCTCCGCCAAGGAGCTGGGTCTCGGCGATGATCACACCGGCATCCTGGTGCTCGACGAGCTCGACTTGCAGCCGGGCAGCGACGCCGCGCCGGTGCTGCGACTGCGCGAAGAGGTGCTCGATATCGCCGTCACGCCGGACCGTGGTTACTGCCTCTCCATCCGCGGTATCGCTCGCGAGTCGGCGCAGGCGCTGGAGGCCGCGTTCACCGACCCGGTCAACCGTGCGGTGCCCGTCGACTCCACGGACGGTTATCCAGTAGAGCTGCGGTCGGACGCTTGCCCGCTCTTCGTAGCCCTCACTGTCACCGGGATCGATCCGACTCGGCCGAGCCCACGCTGGCTCGCTCGCCGCGTGCAGCTCGCCGGGATGCGCTCCATCTCACTCGCGGTCGACATAACCAACTACGTGATGCTGGAAACGGGCCAACCCATCCACGCCTACGATGCGGACCTTTTCGACGGACCGATCGTCGTACGCAAGGCGGCCGAGGGCGAGAAGCTGACCACGCTCGACGACGTCGTGCGTCCGTTGCATCCCGACGACCTGTTGATCACCGACTCCTCCGGTCCCATCGGCCTCGCCGGCGTCATGGGCGGAGCCACCACGGAGCTCTCGGCGAGCACCCGCAATGTCGTCATCGAGGCAGCCCACTTCGATGCCATGACCATCGCCCGTACGTCGCGGCGTCACAAACTGTCGTCGGAAGCATCCCGGCGGTTCGAACGCGGCGTCGATCCGGAAGCCAGTTACGCTGCGGCGCAGCGAGTCGCCGACCTTCTGGTGCAACATGCAGGTGGCACGCTACTGGCAGAGGAGACCGTACGCGGCACTGTGCCCGGGCGGCCCAGCACCACGATCGCTGACACGCTGCCCAGCGAGATTCTCGGCATCGATGTCGATCACTCCTTGGTGGTACGCCTGGTGGAGGCCATCGGCGCGACCGTGAGCGATAGTGGCGACACGCTAAGCATCACGCCGCCGAGCTGGCGGCCGGACCTCAGGGATCCATACGACTACGTCGAAGAGGTTGGCCGGCTCATCGGGTTTGAGACGATCGTGCCGGTTGTCCCCGCTGCACCAGTCGGCCGTGGGCTGACCAGGAGTCAGCGGGCCCGACGCGCGATCAACTTGGCCCTTGCGGCGCGCGGATTCGTCGAGGTGCTGAGTTTCCCGTTCGCGTCGGTAGCTGACCTCGACGCCATGGGCATACCCGTCGACGATCGGCGCCGCCGTGTGAACAAGATCGTCAACCCGTTGTCCGAAGCCAGTCCCTACCTCCGCACCACCTTGCTGCCAGGTCTGTTCGCCGCGGCCGTCCGCAACCTCAGCCGCGGCAACGACGATTTGGCCCTCTTCGAGGCTGGCTCGGTCTTCTTCGCCCATGATCGATTGCTGGCCGCGCCACGACCGCCCGTGACCCAGCGGCCGTCAGAGGAGGAGTTGGTTGCCATCGATCGTGCCCTCAGCAGGCAACCTCGACATCTCGGAGCCCTGCTCACCGGGCGTTGGCAGCCGGACGATTGGGAGGGAGCGGGCTTGGCCGCTGGCTGGCAGCAGGCGATCGCCTTCGTTGAGGCGGCTGGTCTCGCGATTGGATTGCAGCTAGAGCGTCGGGCGGCGGAATATCCACCACCCTGGCATCCGGGCCGCTGCGCGGAGTTCATTTTGCCGAGCGGGGAGGGGATCGGCTACGCCGGTGAGCTACACCCTGAGGTTTGCGCGAGGCTTGGCCTGCCGGCTCGTACTGCCGCTGCCGAAATCGATCTTGACGCCCTGGTCTCCGCAGCACCCGCTATCGGAGACATTCCGATGATCTCGGGCTTCCCGGTTGCCAAGGAGGATGTGGCCTTGATCGTCGACGACGACGTCCCGGCAGTCGCCGTGGAGCGCGCGCTACGAGCTGGCGCCGGACCGTTATTGGAGTCGATCTGGCTATTCGACATCTACACCGGCCCGCAGGTCGCGGAAGGCAAGAAGTCGCTGGCCTACGCCCTGCGGTTCCGAGCTCCGGACCGCACGTTGACCGATGCCGACGCCGCCGCGGCGCGCGACGCCGCCGTAGCCGCGGCCGCCGAGCGCGTACAAGCGGTGCAAAGAACGGTCTAGACCAAAGGCGATGAGTTCTCGGTGCTCTTACGGTCTAAATCAGTGATGAGGTTTACGCCGAAGGGAGAAGGAGTTCGTCGTGGGTGAAAGTCCGACAATTGCAACCAGGATGGATCAGCCCTATGCGGCGATCCGGGTAGGCGTCAGTATGGAGGAGCTGGGCCCGGTCGTCCCGCCGTTGACGGCCCGAGTCTTTAACTGGCTGGCTGCTCAGGGCGTCGCTCCGGCCGGCCCGCCGTTCTGGAGATACGTCATCATCGACATGGAAAACGAGCTGGAGATCGAAACCGGTGTTTCCGTGGCGAGTCCGGTTGAGGGTGATGCCGAGATCCGCGCCGGCGTTCTGCCAGCCGGCCGCTACGCCACCGTCGTACACACGGGTCATCCCGACACGCTCGTGACCGCGACACGTGACCTGCTGCAATGGGGCGCCGAACGTGACCTGGAGTGGGACGTCGACGGCGACACCTGGGGTTGCCGGCTCGAGGAATACCTCAGCGATCCGGCCGAGGATATGGAGCAGTGGCAGACCAGGTTGGCGTTCCGGCTGCGCGATTAGGCGGTTGCCTAGCGTGCCTCAGCCCACAAACGCCCGACTCAACCGCGTACTGGTCGAGCTCAGCCAAAGGCCCAGGGACACCGCCGGAAGCAGTAGGTCACTAGCGCCGCAGCGCCGGTAGGGCTGGGCGGCATGTCGTTGTTCTCAGCGAAGGACAACATGTCGAAACGCCATCGCTCGCAGCATGAGATGACGTGATGCATGAAGTTGTCATGCATGGCATACTCATGCGAGTGAGTGTGCGAGTCGCAGTGGCGGGCGCTACAGGTTATGCAGGTGGGGAGTTGCTCCGGCTGCTACTTGGCCATCCTGATGTGGAAATCGGGGCCCTGACCGCAAGCGCCAGTGCGGGAACGCTCCTGAGCCAGCACCATCCGCAGTTGATTCCGCTGCTAGATCGCCAGGTAGCGCAAACGTCCGACCATGTGCTTGCTGATCACGACGTGGTCTTCCTCGCGCTTCCGCACGGGGCCTCCAGTGCAGTGGCTGCACGACTGCATCCCGACACCTTGGTGATCGACTGCGGAGCCGATTTTCGGCTCGAGGAGCCCGAAGCGTGGCAGCGGTTCTACCAGTCACCTCACGCCGGCACCTGGCCATACGGGTTGCCCGAACTCCCCGGCCAACGGGACAAACTGGCCGGTGCGCGAGCGATCGCCGTCCCAGGGTGCTATCCCACGGCAGCCACTCTGGCGCTGCTGCCGGCCATCACCACTGGCCTGACGACAGCTCGAGATGTTGTCATCGTTGCGGCCAGCGGGCCCTCGGGTGCCGGTCGCTCCCTCAAGCCGCAGCTCCTGGGTGCGGAGCTCATGGGCTCAGCGAGTGCCTACAGCGTGGGCGGCGTCCATCGTCATACCCCAGAGCTGTTGCAGAACTTCGTGGCGTGCGGTGCTGCCGAGCCATCGGTGTCGTTCACTCCCGTGCTGGTGCCTATGTCTCGTGGCATCCTCGCAACCTGTACGGCTCCACTGGTGGACCGCAGGATTCCCGCCGAGGAGGTCTACGCGGGATACGCGGAGGCCTATGCCGAGGAGCCTTTTGTCCATCTGCTTCCCAACGGCCTCTGGCCGCAGACAAAGTCTGTGCTGGGATCGAACGCGGTACAGGTCCAGGTGACAGTTGATCATGACGTGGGCCGGCTGGTGGCCGTCGCCGCACTGGACAACCTGACCAAGGGCACGGCCGGGGCTGCTGTGCAGTGCATGAATGTGGCACTCGGCCTGCTGGAAACGACTGGCCTGACGACCATCGGAGTAGCACCATGAGCATCACGGGGGCCTCAGGCTTCCTCGCATACGGCCTGACTGCCGGGCTGAAGGGCAATGGCAGTAAGGATCTGGCCCTGGTGGTCAACACCGGTCCGGACTTTGCAGCGGCAGGCGTGTTCACCACAAATCGAGTCAAGGCTGCGCCCGTGGTGTGGTCGGAGCAGGTCCTCGCCGACGGCCAGCTCCGGGCGGTGATCCTGAACTCCGGCGGCGCCAATGCCTGCACCGGGCCGGAGGGATTCGCCGACACGCATCGGACAGCAGAACTGGTGGCAGATGCGCTGCGACAAGCTCAGGGTGCGCAAAGGCCGCCTGAGGGCGCCGACATCGGCGCCATCGATGTTGCCGTGTGCTCGACGGGTTTGATCGGAGTACGGCTGCCGATGGACAAGGTGGCGTCAGGGATCAACGATCTCGTTCCACAGCTACGCCGCGATGGCGGACAGGAGGCGGCAGAGGCAATTCTGACGACCGACTCGGTGACCAAGCAGGCGCACTACGCCGACGAGGGCTGGTCGATCGGTGGCATGGCCAAAGGTGCCGGGATGCTCGCGCCCGGCCTGGCCACCATGCTGGTGGTTCTCACGACCGATGCTGTCGTGGATCCCGAACTGCTTCATGATCAACTGGCCAACGCATGCCGGCGCAGCTTCGACCGGGTAGACAGCGACGGTTGCATGTCGACCAATGACACGGTGATCTTGCTGAGTAGCGGGGCGTCCGAGGTGCGGCCTAAGCCTGGTGATTTCCAAGCTGCGCTCGATGAGACCTGTCGTGATCTTGCTTTGCGGCTGCTCGCCGACGCCGAGGGAGCAGCGCACACGATTGCCATCCAGGTGGAGCACGCGGCGTCGGAGGACGATGCAGTGCAAGTGGCTCGAGCGGTCGCTCGGAGCAATCTCTTCAAGTGCGCTGTCTTCGGGCAGGATCCCAACTGGGGAAGGGTGCTAGCGGCCATCGGCACAACGACCGCGGATTTCGAACCGGAGCGCATCGATGTGGCTTTCAACGGCGTACAGGTCTGCCGGGATGGCTCCATCGGCGACCCGCGCGATCTTGTCGATCTGAGCGGCCACGAGGTACGCGTGGAGATCAACCTGCGCAATGGTCCGCACGCCGCCACCGTGTGGACGAACGATCTCAGCTACGACTACGTCAGAGAGAACGCGGAGTACCCGACATGAACTCCCCACGCGCGACGCAGCCAGCTGAAACCCGACCATTGTCCTTGGTCGAGAAGGCCTCCATCCTGACCGAGACGCTGCCGTGGCTCGAGACCTACGCAGGCAAGATCGTGGTGATCAAGTACGGCGGCAATGCCATGATCGATGACGACCTGAAGCGGGCATTCGCCCAAGACATTGTCTTCATGAAGCGGTGTGGCATCCATCCGGTCGTCGTGCACGGCGGCGGCCCCCAGATCTCGACGATGTTGTCCCGGCTGGGCATCGCCTCAGAATTTCGTGGCGGCCTCCGAGTCACCAGTCCCGAAGCCATGGAGGTAGTACGCATGGTGCTCGTCGGCCAGGTCGGACGGGACCTGGTCGGATTGATCAATACCCACAGCACCGTGGCGGTGGGTGTCTCCGGTGAGGATGGCGGACTTTTCACCGCTGAACGTCGTGGCGCAACAGTCGACGGCGAAGAAGTCGATCTCGGTCTGGTCGGTGATGTGATCGCGGTACGCACCGAGGCTGTCGAAGGGCTGATCGGGTCGGGCAGCGTCCCTGTCGTGGCCAGTATCGCGCCCGACGCACACGGTGTGGTGCACAACGTCAACGCCGATACCGCCGCCGCAGCACTGGCCGTAGCCCTCAAGGCAGAGCGCCTGGTCGTGCTGACCGACGTCGAAGGCCTCTATCGCGATTGGCCCAACAGCAGCGAGGTGATCACCGAACTGTCGGCGACAGAACTGCGCGGCTTGATGCCCGAACTGGCGTCCGGGATGGTGCCAAAGATGGAGGCCTGCCTGCGCGCTGTCGAGGGTGGCCTCACCCGCGCGACAGTTGTGGATGGCAGAGTTCCGCATGCGCTGTTGCTAGAGATCTTTACCAACGTCGGCATCGGGACCATGGTCACTCAGGATGGACTGATCCGGCTGGGCAGCCGGGTCTTCCCCCGTGACGACGGCATTCCGCCACAGGAGTACGCCAATGGCGAGTTCGGCGCCGTATCCATCGGCAAGGGGGGCGACCCCCTTGAACCCGTGCCGCAGGTTCCCGAGCACAGCGTGCGCCTGAATGAGCCTGTTGAACCTACCCAAGGAGTGGGACCATGACCGCCGATCCGATGACCTTGAGCCGCGAGCTGTCGGGATCGGCATCCTCTGAGGCGGTGCTCGAGGCGTATGCCCAGTCCGTCATGAACACCTTCGGCCCACCGAAGCGCGTGTTCGTACGCGGAGAGGGCTGCTATCTCTGGGATGCAGACGGACGGCGTTACCTGGACCTGCTTTCCGGTCTAGCGGTCAACGCGCTTGGTCACGCCCATCCGACCGTGCTCTCGGCCGTGACCGGCCAGATCGCCACCCTGGGCCACGTGTCGAACTTCTTCGCCACTCAGCCGCAGGTCGCCCTCGCAACCCGGCTCTCCGCCATGGCTGGCGCGGCCGAAGCGCGTGTGTTCTTCACCAACTCAGGCACGGAAGCCAACGAGGCCGCGCTCAAGATCACCCGCATGACGGGACGCAGCACGATCATCTCGACCGAAGGCGCTTTTCACGGGCGTTCCATGGGTGCTTTGGCCCTCACGCACAATCCGAAGTACCGGCTACCGTTCGAGCCGCTGCCAGGCGAAGTGATCTTCGTTCCCTATGGCGACGCGGAGGCGCTGGCCTCGGTCGTCGACGACACGGTGGCGGCCGTCGTCCTAGAGCCGATTCAGGGCGAAAACGGGATTGTGGTGCCTCCCGCAGGCTATCTCGCACGGGCTCGGGAGATCTGTGATCGCCATGGCGCCCTGCTCTGGATGGACGAGGTCCAGACTGGCATGGGCCGCTGCGCCAGCTGGTTGGTGCACGTCGACGAGGGCGTTACCGCCGACATCATCACCGTGGCGAAGGGGTTGGGCAACGGGTTCCCGGTTGGAGCGTGTATCGCCACCGGACCAACGTCGCGCCTGCTGGGCCCCGGCAGCCACGGCAGCACGTTCGCCGGCAACCCCGTGGCAGCGATTGCCGGGCTGGCCGTGATCGCCGTGATCGAGCGCGACGGCCTCCTCGCTCACGCGAAGGCGCTCGGTGATCATCTCACTACAGCGATCATGGAGCTTGATCATCACTTGATCACCGGTGTACGCGGTCGGGGGTTGTTGCAAGGCGTGATCTTGGCCGAGCCGGTCGCAGCAGCTGTGGTCGATGCTGCGCTCCGAGCCGGTTTTGTGATCAACGCTCCGCGACCCGACGTGGTCCGCTTGGCGCCGCCGCTGATCATCAGCGGTGCAGAGCTGGACGGCTTCATCGGCGTGCTGCCATCGCTATTGGACCAGGTTGCCAAGGAGTCGGAATGAAGCACTTCTTGGTGGACGACGATCTCAATGCGGACGAGCAGCTCGCGATCTTAGACCTCGCGGACACGCTCAAAGCAGCGCCGTACACGCTGCGTCCCTTTGCCGGGCCACGAACGGTGGTCGTGCTGTTCGACAAGCCGTCGACGCGGACCAGGGTCTCTTTCGAAACCGGGATTGCCGAGCTCGGTGGCCACCCAATGATCATGGATGCAGCAGTCTCCCAGCTCGGTCGCGGTGAGTTGATCAGCGACACCGCACGAGTACTGGGCCGCCATGCCGCAGCGATCGTCTGGCGCACCTCAGGCCAGGAGCGGCTGAAGGACATGGCTGCGCACG
>Ga0307289_10000874_pt1 | contig 13113 bp, 10 predicted proteins | sample ER_DNA_143_FD_194483 | JGI IMG/M metagenome (GOLD analysis project Ga0307289, IMG submission 194483) | Bulk soil microbial communities from the East River watershed near Crested Butte, Colorado, United States - ER_DNA_143 | ecosystem: Environmental > Terrestrial > Soil > Floodplain | place...
GAGCCGAGGAGTTCGAGGTCGTGGACGAGCTCGGTCACGTCCGGATGCGGATCGGGCTGTCCGCGGACGAACACCCGTTCTTCTCGATGCTCGATGCCGACGGGAGCGTCCGGGCCCGGTTCGGCGTGCAGGCGGATGGAGCGGCGGGTCTGGCCATCGCCGACGACAACGGCAAGGTCCGCGCGACCTTCGGACTCTCCTCGGACGGCTCGGCGTCCCTGGCGTTCGGCGACAAGAACGGGAGGATCCGGGCGAAGTTCGGGCTCGGATCGGATGCCTCGCCCACGATGGGGGTCGATGTCGAGGACGGTGAGCTGGAACACCGCCACAAGCTCGCCGAGCAGGGAACCCCCACGATGGGTCTGTACGACCAGCGAGGGAAGGTTCGCGTGCGCCTCGGGCTCGCGGCGGGCGGCGCGCCCGTGCTCAGGCTGCTGGACGCCGACGGGACGGTGCGGGCGATCGTCGGCCTCGCGAACGACGACTCACCGTTCGTGCAGTTCCTCGAAGACGACGGCAAGCGCCCGGGGTGGACGCAGCGCTGATCGTCACGCGGGCTCGGTAAGCGCCGGACGATCTGCCGCGAACCGGGGCAGCCGCCACTCGGAGTCGCCATCCAGCGCCAGGTCGACCAACGCGCGACCGATGGCGCTCGCGAACTTGAACCCATGGGCCGTACCCAGCGCGAACGAGACATTGGACGTTCCCGGAACGAGATCCAAGACGAAGTCCTGGTCGGGCGTGAGGGTGTATAGGCACGTCCGCACCTCGATCGGTGGGCCGACCGCACCGGGAAGGTGCTCGCGGATGAACCCGTCGACCACAGCGGCGTAGCCGAGGTCGGGCTCGAACGTCCTGGTCTCGGGGGTCACCTCGGGACCGCCGCCGTGGATCGCGACCTTCGGACCGGGTTGGCCGAACGACGGCAGACCGTACATATGCGGGTCGCTGTGCCAGATCCAGACGGGGAACCTCGCGGGATCGAACGACGGAGCGTCCGCGGCGTCGAAGTACGTGACCTGCTCTTGGAGGATCCGGAGTGGGAGGCGCACGCCGAAGGGCGCCAGCACCTCGTTCATCCACGCGTCCGCCGCGATCACGAGCGACCAGCACCGGATGGTGCGGGTCGCGGTCTCCAGGGCGAAGCCCGTGCCGTCGGGCACGATCCGATCGACGCGTGTCTCCGGGAGGAGATCGGCGCCTCGCGCGAGCGCGAGGCGCCGATGCACCGCGTTCGCCCTGCTGGCCGCCACGATCCCCGCATCGTCCTGGTAGATCGCGACGACTTCGTCAGGGACGCGCCACGCCGGCCAGCGCGCGACGAGCGCTGCCGCGTCGAGGACCTCGTGCTGCACGCCTTCCTCGCGCATCGCCGCGACATAGGGGTCGGGCTCGTCGATCGGATCGCTGGGGAAGAGGTCGAGCCCGCCGGTGATGGTGAGGAGCTGCTCACCTGATTCGTCGGCGACCTCACCCCACGTCTCGAACGCCGCTCGCGTGAACCGGACGTAGTCCGCCGAGGGATAGCTCCGCCGGATGATCCGCGAATGATCTTCGGATGCACCTCGTCCATGGCCGAGCTCGAACCGTTCGAGCCCGACCACGCTGACGCCGCGACGCGTGCCCCAATACGCGGCGGCCGAGCCGAAGGCGCCGAGCCCGACGACGCCGAGGTCGTATCGGTCGTCGGAACCGCTCAGCGAGGAACCCTCGCATTCACCGCGAAGGTCTCGTACGCGGTGATCGATGCACCGCTGTACTGCAGCAAGTGGTCCGTCGTCGCGATCTCCTTCGCCGGTGCACCCTGGAATGGCCCGGAAACGTGCATCGTACGTGGGAGCATCGGTTCGGGCGAATCGGTATGGTCAGAGTCACGGGGACGTAGCTCAGCTGGTAGAGCACCTGCTTTGCAAGCAGGGGGTCGGCGGTTCGAGTCCGCTCGTCTCCACCAACTCGTGTCGTGTTCCGGGTGATCCTGGACGTTCCGCTCGGACTCTCAGTCCGATCACAGGCGGCCCACATAGCCCTCAGATGAACGGGGAGGACTCTCGGCGTAGTTGCCTGAGTCAGAGGAGCGTCCTCATGAAGGATGACGAACCAACGATCCCCGCCAGGCCCCTCCCGCTCGCCCCGTATCGAGCGCAACGTCATGGCCGTCGGTTGCAGGAAGCTCGGGGGGCGCCGACGCCGCGCCGCCTCCCCGGCCAGATTCTTCGTCGGACAGGTCGACCTCGGTGACCACGGTTAGGCACGCACGGTGGCCAAAGGTACGGCGATCGCTGCTGAACAGAAGGAATGGATGGATCGTTGCCGCTGCGCTGCTCTGTGCGGCGATCGGACTTTCTGTCGCCCTCGGCACGTCGCCCTCGGCAACATCAGCCAACTTCCTGCCCGCCGCCGGCTTCGCTGGCGGTCTCGGATCCGGCAGCGGGGGATCCAACGCGCGGTCTGGACCCGCCTCAGGGGGAGCATCCGGCACGGTCGGCAGCGTGTCCACGTCGGGCTTCACGATCACGACATCAGCGGGTCAGCTGGTGACGGTCGACCAGTCGTCCTCCACCAAGTACCAGGAGGGGTCGAGTCCGACCTCCGCGAGTGCCGTCACACCCGGCGAACCCGTCCTCGTGCTCGGCACGACCAGCGGAACGACCATCACGGCGACGCAGGTCATCGTGCAACCGAGCGGCGGTCTCGGGTCTGCGGCTTCCTCGGCGGGGGTGGTCCCGTTCCAGCGCGGTGCACCGATCACGTCGAAGCAGGTCGGTCAGATCCCGTCGAGCTACCAGCAGGGGTCGGGAACGATCGTCGGCGGAACGGCAGCGAACTCGGCGACCGAAGCCGCACTGACCGCTTACGCGGGCGGCATCGTCGACCGTGTCGTCAAGCTGAGCACCGGTGAGTATGAGGTCCACTACATCGGCGTCAACTGGCCCCACCACATCTTCGTCAACCAGGACTTCGAGGTCATCGGCGCCGGGTAGCCACCCAGCTGGCCGGCGTGTTCGTCGCCGGCACGGGATCCAGCATCAAGATCCAACCGAAGACGGGGCCTCAAACGTCGGGCGGAGCTTGAGACCCTCACCAATCCTCAGCTCGACATGAGACGCTGAGGGACAGCCCGTCATGGTGATCATCGTCGCGCTGACGTCGCTCCAAGCGGCCCGAGCACAGATGGCCGTGTCGCTCGGGTTCCACATCGTCTTCGCGGCGCTCGCGGTCGGCCTCCCGGCGATGCTCCTGTTCGCGGAGTACCGAGCGAATCGAACGGGCGATCCCGTCTGGATGGCGCTGTGCAGGCGATGGGCGCGGGCGCTCGGGATCCTCGTCGCGGTGGGGGCGGTCTCCGGCACGGTGCTGTCGTTCGCGCTGGGGCTCTTCTGGCCGGGGCTGATGGGGCGATGGGGCGCGGTGATCGGTCTCCCGTTCGCCCTCGAGGCATTCGCCTTCTTCATCGAGGCGATCTTCCTCGGCATCTACCTCTTCGGGTGGGATCGGCTCTCGCCATGGGCACATTGGGCCGCGGGATGGCCCGTGGCGATCGGTGGTGTGGCGAGCGCATGGTTCGTGGTGACCGCGAACGCGTGGATGCAGACGCCGACCGGTTTCGCGACCGTGAGCGACGGCCGGGTCGTCGACGTGCAACCGATCGCCGCGATGTTGAACCCATCGACCCCGGTGATGACCACCCACATGATCGTGGCCGCCTATATGGCGACCGGTTTCACCGTCGGGGCCGTGTACGCGGTCGGGATGCTCAAGGGACGCCGCGACGTGTACCACCGTCGCGGGCTCGCGGTCGGACTGGTGCTCGGGCTCGCCCTGGCTCCGATCCAGATCCTCGTCGGTGACGCGGCGGCGCGCTTGGTGGCGGATCGCCAGCAGGTGAAGCTCGCCGCGATGGAAGGGCTGTGGCGAACGACCGCTGATGCGCCCCTCACGATCGGCGGGATCCCGCTCCCGTCGCAAGAACGGACGATCCTCGGGATCAGGATCCCGGGAGGTCTCTCGTGGCTTGCTTACGGCCACTCGGGGGCAGTGGTCCACGGGCTGGACGAGGTGGCGCCGGCGGACCGCCCGAACGTCGTCGTCGTGCACCTCGCCTTCCAGATCATGGTGGCGATCGGGTTCGCCCTCGCTGCACTCGGTCTGTGGGCGTTGATCGGGTGGATCCGCCGCCGCCGACTGCCCGATACGAAGTGGTTCCTGCGAGCGGCCGCCGTTGCCGGACCGGCCACCTTCGTCGCCCTCGAGATGGGCTGGGTGGTGACCGAGCTCGGTCGTCAACCGTGGATCGTCTACGGCCAAACGCGGACGGCGGATGCCGTGACAACGCGACCCGGGATCGCGTTCTGGCTCGTGGCCACCGTGGCGATCTACGTCCTGCTCGGCGTCGCGTGCGCGTGGCTCCTCCTCCGCCTCGCGCGGACGCCACGCGGAGCAACCGAGCTCGAGGCGCCGGCATGACGACGTTCCAGCTCGAAGTCGCGATCCTGATCGTGATCGGCGGGGGTCTCACCTTGTACTGGCTGCTCGGGGGAGCGGACTTCGGCGGCGGCGTGTGGGATCTCTTTGCGATCGGACCGATGCGCGAGCGTGAGCGGGCCCTCATCTCGGATGCGATCGGACCGGTCTGGGAAGCGAACCACGTCTGGTTGATCTTCGTGGTCACCGGATTGCTCGCCGCCTTCCCCGCCGCGTTCGCGTCCCTCGGCTTCGCCCTGTACGTGCCGTTCTCGATCGCGATCGTCGGGATCGTGTTCCGCGGTGCCGCGTTCGCGTTCGGCTCGTGGGGCGACCGGGGGTCGGCGTGGCAACGGACGTGGACGAGGGTGTTCGGTGTGGCCTCGATCGTGACGCCGCTAGCGCTCGGCGCCGCCGCAGGAGCGGTCGCCTCCGGCAGGATCCGCATCGCGGGATCGACGGTCGTCGCTCCGCTCTGGGGCTCATGGACGGGCCCGTTGTCGATCGTGACGGGGATGCTGGCACTCGCGTCGTGCGCGTTCCTCGCGGCGAGCTACCTGACGGTCGAAGCGACGCAGCGAGACGATCGGGTGATGGAGGAGTTCTTCCGCCGCCGGGCGCTCGTTTCCGGTGCCGTGTCGGGTGTCGTCGCGATGCTGGGACTCCTCGTCATCCGCAACGTCTCACCGCAGCTTTGGCACGGGATGCTCACACGAGCCTGGCCCTTCGCCCTGCTGTCGGCCGTCGGTGGCATCGCATCCCTGTGGACGGTCGCGCGACGGCGCTACCGACTTGCGCGGGTCGCGGCGGCGGTCGCCGTCGCATCCGTGGTCGCGGGATGGGGCGTCGCGCAGTGGCCCTACCTGATCGTCCCCGACATGACGGTTGCGGACGCGGCTGCCCCCGCGAACGCCCTCCGGCCGATCGCGGTCGGTTTCGCGATCGGCATCGTGCTCGTGGCTCCGTCCCTGTTCCTTTTGTTCCGGGTCTTCAAGGGGAGTGGTGCGGGGAGCGGTGGGTCTTCGTACCACTGAAGCGGCGGAACATATCCGGGGGTTGAGCGCCCGGATGCGGTGGTTCGGTCACGTCGTAAGAGATCACGTTTCAGACCCTGTACCACGGAAAAGTGGTAGTCCTCGGGCAAAGCATGAGCGCCATCGACGGTTCGTCCGAGGGATCGGGGTAGGGAGTGGTCGCAGAACGACGAGTTCCGGTGCACATGAGCGAACGAGATGTTCCCGTGAGCAGGAAGCGGAAAGGCGTTGCCGTTGCCGCTCTCGCGGCTTCGCTGTCGATCTTGACCGCTGTCACGACCGTCGCGCCAGCCGCGGCCTCGTCCGTCTTCGCCGACGGCTTCGAAAGCGGAGACCTTTCCGGCTGGACGGCGAACGTGGGCGTCATCGCCCAACAGCACGACGTCTTCGCCGGCGCGTGGGCCGCACGTGCTCAAGGCGATGCCAGTCCAGCGTACGCCTACGAGCAGCTTCCCTCCCCGAGTCTCTCGCTGACGGCCGAGACCTGGTTCAACGTGATCGGCCGCTCAACACGCGTCGGCCTCCTGCGGCTCGAGACGGCGACCGGTTCCAACCTGGTGACGCTGTCGCTGAACATGGCGGGAGAGTTGGCAGAGCGGAACGACGTATCAGGCGTGACGACCACAACCTCCGTTGCACCAGCGAACGGCGTTTGGCATCACCTCGTGCTGCGAACGCTGCTCAACGGAACGGCGAGCCACGTCGACGTCGTCCTTGATGACGCGACGGTCCCGCAGATCAGCAACACGGAGTCGCTCGGAACGGCTCCTCTCGGTCGCCTTCGGCTCGGCGACGGCACCACCAGCCATGTCTTCGACGTGGCGTTCGATGAGGTGCTGGCTGGTGTTCCGGACGACGTCGATCCTCCGACGCAGCCCCAGGCGCTCACGGCGGGGTCGGTCTCGGCATCCGCGGTGGCACTGACGTGGAGCCCGTCGCAGGACAACACCGCTGTAGCGGGCTACACCGTGTATCGGTCGGACTCGGGAGCCCCCTCGGTCCCCATCGCGACCGTGACGACCACGAGCTTCAACGACACGACCGTCTCGCCATCGACCTCGTATGTCTACGCCGTGGATGCATCCGACCAGTCCGGGAACCGTTCGGTGCCGTCCGCCCCGCTGGAAGTGATGACGCCACCCGCAGAGGCTGCCGGCAACCCGGTCGTCATCATCTTCATGGAGAACAAGTCGGCGTCCGAGATCATCGGGAACCCCAACACGCCCTACCTCAACGGGTTCTCGTCGGAGGGTCGCACCTTCACCGACTATCGCGAAGGCGACTCCGTGGGACCCTCGCTGCCGGATTATCTCCAGGTGGCCGCGGGGTCGTCATGCGGATCAACCAGCGACGCGGTGATCGCCGGCGATCCCAGCATCGGGGCCGTGTGCCCGACGACCGTGTGGAACCAACTGACCGACGCTGGGCAGAGCTGGGGCGTGTACATGGAGGCCATGCCGACTCCGTGCTACGACGGCGTCTCCTTCGGAGATCCGGTCACCGACGGGCCCTACGCCCTGAGACACAATCCGGCCACACCGTTCCCGTCCGTGTTCGGGGACCCAGCCTTGTGCGCCTCACACGTCCTGCCGTACAGCGCATTCGATCCCGCCGCCCTCCCAGCCGTTTCGTTCATCGCCCCGAACATCTGCGATGATCAACACGGTTCCGCGAGCACCCAGTGGACGAACTGTGTCGAGGATTCGCCCCAGCTCTTGCGCCGAGGCGATGATTGGCTCGCTGCTCGCGTCCCCGCGATGGTCGCCGCAGGTGCGACCGTGATCATCACGTATGACGAATCCGGCGTCCTCTACGCCGCGGAACAAGGCCCCGGCGTCGTGCCGGGCTCGGTCGATCCGACGCCGTACACCCACTACTCGATCCTCGCCGCGATCGAGTCTCGATATAGCCTCCCAGCGCTCGGCGGAGCCGAGACGGCGAACGTGCTGCCGTTGTAACGGTTCGACGGTTCGGGCTGCGCTCTCCGTCGCGGCATCACGCCCGTGGCTCCATCATGCGAACGGCGGTCGGCGCGCCCGGCATGCCGCCGGCCAAGGACGCGTACTCCGGAATGCCGACGCACGTGAACAGGAGACCATCCAGCTGCTCGCCCAACAGCCCGGGCACGTCGCTGTCGACGAAGGTCATCCCCGACGCGCTCGCGCCGAGGCTGTAGGCCAGCAGGTGGAGCCTTCCCATCACCACGCCTGCGGCGAGGTGCGCGTCGCGGTACTCCCGATCGTCAAGAGCGCCGACGTCCGTCGCGGCGATCACCACGAACGCTGCGTCGCGGGCGAGTCCCTGTTCCCAACACACGTGGTAGAGCTCCTCGCGCATCTCGCCCGAGCGCACCGGGGCCGACAGATCCGGCCAGCGGTACAGACCCGGCGTGAAGCCCTCGACGTTGTGCACGACGAAGCGGTGGGGGAGATCGACGCCCCGCAGGGCCGCCGACAGGGACGTCCGCAGGGTGCTCTCCGACAGTCCGCGCGTGGGGTCCATCCGGCGTTGCGATCCGCGGGCGAGCACGACGGCCTCGATCGGTTCCTGTCCGAGGACGGGGACATCGACCGGGGCACCGCGCGCCCACGGCCGCCCGAGCGCGTCCCGGTCGCCGGCGTGTTGCGCGGCCGTGATGAGGGGGAACTCCAACGCCGCTGCGTCAACATCGCCGGCGGCGGCGGGGCCCGCGGCTTCGATCACGGGCGGGCCGTCGCCCAAGGCAACGACCGCCACGGGCCACTCGTGCACCCCATCGGCGCCGACGAGCGCGGCCGCCGACGTGTCGGGGTATCGGCTGTACAACGAAGCGAAGAGCCCCGCGGAATCGGCCACGGCGAGGAGCTGGCCAAGCATCGTGCCGGCGTCCCAATACACGTGCCGGTATCCGCGCTCTCGGTAGCGCCAGCCGGTGCGCCACGGGACCCCGGTGACGACGAGGGTGGGCGTATCGCCGCGCGGTGGCGGTCCGATCTGCACGAGGGCGTGGTCTTCCGGGTCGTACCAGTGCACGCCCGCGGGCACTCCCATGCCCTCCGGAACGGCGGCGTACACCTCCAAGGGGAAACGACCGCCCGCGGACCCGGCGGCGCGGAACAACCAGGTCGCGTAGGGTCGCTCCGTCGTGCGGACGACCCCGGCCGACAGGTGCAGCAGGCAGGAGAGCTGGGGCAGATCCAGCCCCTTGCGGGCGACCTCGGCGGTGCCGGCGAGCACGGCGACCGCCGGAGCCGTGGTGGACGGCAGGTTTCGAGGAAGGGCCAGTCGTGGAAGCGACCGCCCGTACCGCTTGTAGAACCACGGGAAACGATCCAGGTCGTTGGCCTCGAAGCCCTGGACCACACGAGGGTCGTCGACCGGCGCCGTCCACTCGCGCTGCGCCGAATCCGCGAACGCGCGATCGATGGACGTGAGCCGATGCAGCGTCTGCGTCGCGGTCTCCACAGCCCCCGATTCTCGCGCACGGCGTGCGTTTACCGTCCTGACCCCAAGGAGCACGAGCTGCTGAGACCAGTCCGTCTTCAAGGTCACTGCGCCACAATGCGTTCGGTCTTCGGCGACCTCTGGAAGGTCCGAAGTCCTAACCCGGGGGTTCAGGTCGTCCCCGCATGCGCCGAAGCACACAGCAGGGAAGGCACCCGTGGGTGCCTGCGTCGACGCGTGGGACGAGGATGATCATCGGAACCGACGACCGCAAAGGCTCCAAGTGGCCGCTCTTCGCGGTGCTGGTCGTGGCGTGCGGTCTCCTCACCGCCGGGGCGTCGTTCATGCAGAAGACCGCCCTGACGTCGAAGGTGGACGCCCAGGAAGGCAAGGCGTCGGCCGTCGTTCGGCAGACGATCGCGCCGATCGTCGGCGGGGCCAACCTCGCGAAACCGCTGCCCGAGGCGACCTCGACCAAGCTCCGGAATCAGCTCCGGAACGGCGTGCTCGCGGCTGGGGTGATCGTCCGCGTTCGGGTCTTCGCGCAGAGCGGGCCGCTGCTGTTCTCGTCCGACCCGGCCGATGATCCGGGGACCAAGCCCGGCGACGCGGATGCGATCCGGAGCGCCGCCGGCGGCGCGCCGTCGAGCGTCGCCGGCATGGATCGCGTGTCGATCGGTGCGCGACCGTCGTCGATCGAGCTCCTCCACACGTACGTGCGGCTCCAAGGCGCCCGGGGCAAGCCAAGCGGCGCGGTGTCCGTGGAGCAGCCGTATCAACCTCTGGAAGCAGCGTCGCAACAGCCGTGGCACACGGTCCAGCTCGGACTGGCGGCCGCGGCCGCCGTGTTCCTGCTCATCACGCTCTTCCTTCTCTCGCAGCGGCTCGCCGTCAAGCGGGCTCGCGCCCGTGCGCATTCTCGACCGGCTTCCCCGCCCGGAACGTCGCCCCGGCCCACCGAAGAGGCGGCTGCGAAGCCCGAACCGAAGAGGTGGACCTTCCGCAAGGACAAGGGATCGGCAACTGCCGGCGCGACTCCCTCCAAGGAGGAGATCGAGCGAGCGGAGAAGGAGGCCCAGCGCGAGATCCAGGTTCGCGAGGCGCTCGAGACCCAGCTTGAGCAGCTCCGGACCAGGATCCGGGAGCAAGAGGATCAAGCCGGCCGGCACGTCATGGAGCTCACGCAACAGCTGCAGGTGGCGGCTGCCCGCGTCGAGGAAGCCGAGGCGCGCGCGGCGGCTCCTGGCGACGGCGAGGCCGCGCAGCGGCTCGCCGCCGCCGAACGGTTCGCGCAGGAGGCCGGCCAGCGAGCCCGTGAGGTCGAGGCCAAGGCCACGGCCGCCGAGGCGCGCGTGACCGAGCTCGAGGCTCGTCTCGTCGAGGCCAGCCAGGCGAACATGCAGCCGGTTGCGGATGACCGCATCGCCGAGCTCGAACGCGCAGCGCAGGAGGCGATGGCCGCTGCCGCGGACAGCGCGCGGCGAGCCGAGGCGACGGAAGCGGTCCGCGACGAGCTCGAGACCAAGGTCGCACAGTTCGGGTCGCGAGCTGCGGAGCTGGAGGCGACGACGGCCGCGGTGACGCTGCAGCTGCGAGAGGTCGAAGCCGCGAAGGCCGACCTGGAGCGGCGGGCGCACGAGGCGGAGTCCGGGGGGGACGCCGTCCGTGGCGAGATGGCGCAGCTCACGGCCGAGCGCGACGCCCTTCGGGCTCGCGTCCTGGAGCTCGAAGCGGCGCCCCCCTCAACGACGAACGCGCCCGATGCCAGGACCGAGGAGCTCGAGCAACAGCTGGACGCGACCCGTATGGAGCTCGAGCAGATGGACCAGCGTCTCCGGAACGCCTACGCGGAGGTGGCACAAGCGCGATCCCTCCAGCGGGAGCCGGATCCCGCTGCTGCGCCTCGCGAGGACCCGCACGCTCACGAGCTCCGCCAGGAGCTCGGTCGCGCGATCGAACGCGCCCAGGTGGCGGAGGAACGTGCGGCCAAGCTCGAGGCCGACCTGCTCGCCGAGCGGCACGGCATCCGCTCGCTCGACGAGGGAGCCGAACCCGAGGCGCGCGCCGAACAGCATGAGCCTGAGCTCGATCCGGCGCTAGATCCCGAACTCGAGCCCGAGTTTGAGCCGATCCCCGCGTTCCGCTCGATGGTTCCGTCTCCGTCGGACGGGAACGGGACCTCGGAGACGAACGGAGACGCTCAGGAGGGTGACAAGAGCCTTCGGTTCCGCCTGGCGCAGTCGGCGGCCCGCAAGAAGGGCCTTGGCGACCTCGAACCACCCTCGTCCTGAGCCAGCGTCCGACGTTCCTCGACCCGATGCGCCATCATCGGCGGATGCGACGTGCCCTCGTCCTGGTCGCGCTGGCGCTCGTCCTCGTTCCGCTCGCGCCGGTCGCCGCGTCGGCACCGGCGTATCGGTCGAGCGTGCGGCCCCTCCCGGCATCGATCCGCGACCTGATGCGAGGGTCTTCGTGGCGTCCTGGATGTCCGGTCGGGCTGAGCGACCTGCGTCTGGTCGGCGTCACCTTCTGGGGGTTCGACCGGCAGGCGCATCACGGCAGGCTCGTCGTGCATCGCACCCGGGCGCGGGATGTCGCCCGCCTGTTCGGGAAGCTCTACGCGGCTCGCTTCCCGATCCACAGGATGCGGTTGGTCGACCGGTACGACGCCAGCGACAAGCGCTCGATGAAGGACGACAACACGTCGGCGTTCAACTGCCGGTACCGCAACGGCGTCTGTTGCACCTGGTCGATGCATGCCTTCGGCAAGGCGATCGACATCAACCCCGTCGAGAACCCGGAGCTCTGGTCAGGCGGGGTCGCTCCACCGAACGGGGCTGCGTACGCGGATCGCTCGAACAAGCGGAGAGGCATGATCTTCCACGGCGACGTCGTGTGGAAGGCCTTCCATACGATCGGGTGGGGGTGGGGCGGCGATTGGTCGTGGCCCATCGACTACCAGCACTTCTCCACCAACGGGAAGTAGCATCAGCCGCGTGACGCGCCTGGAAGTGCTCCGCCCGTTCGTCGAGCAGACCGTCAAGGAGTTCCTGGGGGTCGAGGAGCTCAAGGTCCTCGACGACGGGACGATCCCGATCCGGGCGGGCTCCTCGGCGGTCAACGTGCGGCTCCTGGAGGGGTTGTCCGGTGGCCACCCACTCTTGCAGGTGTCGTCGCCCATGCTCCGTGGGGTCAAGCCCTCGCCGGAGCTGCTCGAGAAGCTGAACGATATGAACGCGAGCTTCTCGTTCGCGCGTGCGTTCGTGACCGACGAGACCGTATGCATCGCGATGGAGCTGTTCGCCGAGGAGCTCACGACCGAGCAGATCTCCTACGCGTGCGGGTTGATCACGTTCGCAGCCGACCACTGGGACGACGAGCTCAAGCGCTCGTTCGGCGGGGAGACGTTCTTCGAGGGAAGCCCCGCCGACGAGAAGCCGCAGGACGCCACGGCGAGCAACGAGGCGGATCCGACGACCGAGGCCGCGCCGGGCGGGTACCTGTAGGCGCTAGAAGGCGAGCATGTCGACCGCGTAGGTCTCGCGGAGCCGGAGGTCGACCTCGTCGGCGGAGAGCAACCGCCGCGGTTCCATCCCGTAGCGCTGTGCCTGCTCGAGGTGGGGCCAGCAGAAGGGGATCAGCTCGTCGCGCTGGAGCCACCCGACCACGGCCGGGCGCGTGCCGTGCGGTCCCCACAGCCAGAAGCAGAACTGGCAGACGAGCGCCAGCCGTTGTGGGTAGCCGAACTGCGCCCGGTAACCGAGCTCGTGCTCGATCACCCGCCCCCAGAACGCGACCCGGCCCAGGACGGCCGGACAGCGCGTCCGCCGGAGGATCTCGACGTCGTGGGTGCCGTGGAGCCCGCACGAACAGTCCACGTTGGGTGCTCCGTGGAGGCGCGCGTGCTTGCACGCGGCCTCCGCGGGTTCCATCGGGCGCCAGGGGCGGGAACGTCCCGCGACCGGGCGGAGCAACAGCTCCGTCCCGTCGCGATGCCCGGTGAGCGCCCATGCCCGCCAGGCCACGATCGGCTCCGTCGCGGCGCCGACCGAGAGCTCGCGAGCGAGGGAGACGTTGGAGCTCATGGACCGGGCGGTTCCACCGGGAGCTCGAGCGGCATCGGTTCCACGGGTGCGGGCCCGGGTTCCGGCATCGGCATCTGTGGTTCGGGCAGCGGAACCGTCGCGGGCTCGAT
>Ga0307289_10000877_pt1 | contig 13081 bp, 13 predicted proteins | sample ER_DNA_143_FD_194483 | JGI IMG/M metagenome (GOLD analysis project Ga0307289, IMG submission 194483) | Bulk soil microbial communities from the East River watershed near Crested Butte, Colorado, United States - ER_DNA_143 | ecosystem: Environmental > Terrestrial > Soil > Floodplain | place...
TCTCGAACACGACCATCCCGGCGGACCAGAACAGCTCGACGGCGACCACTCCGCCGAGGACGCGATTGTGGCGCAGCAGCGACAGCCCCTCGCGGACCACGACGGGGGCCTCGCGGACCGAGGCAGCCGCCCGACGCATACCGACCGCGCCGGCCGCACCTCGTCGCTGGGGCTCCTCCAGGAGGAGGAGCACCGCCCCGAGGTGCACGACGCCGAGGCCGAGATAGAGCAGACCGGGCAGGAGCAGGGCGCTCTGCGACGCGATCGGATGCCACCAGACCAGGCCGCCGGAGATGATCGCGCCGGCAGCTATGGCCGATCCGAGAACGACACCTTGGCGCGCGAGAGCCCGGTCGACGTCGGCGCCCGGCTCGCTCGCGTGGACCGTGTCGACGAACCACGCCTCGAGTGGCCCGGAGTCGAGCGCCCGGAAGACACCGGTGAGGACCGCCGCCAGGGCGAACTGCCACCAGGCCGTCGCGGTGTAGAAGACGACCGCCGACGCGAGTAAGAACAACGCGGCCGTGACGTAGACCGGCCGCCGGCCGAAGGCGTCGGCGAAACCGCTGGTGGGCAGTTCCAGGAGGAACACGGTGATGCCGGTGAGCGAGGTGGCGGCGAGCGCCTCCGGAACGGTCAGGCCGCGCTCCAGCGGCCACAGGGTGAGAATGCCGACGACGAGGCCGACGGGGAACCAGCGAGTGACCGTCAGGGTGAGGAAGACGCGGCGCGCGGCGGCGGTGGACAGCACGGCGGTCATGACCGGTCTCCCCGAGGGCGCTGGTCCAGATCGACGGGGTAGGCGTAGGTGTAGACGGCGATCCGCTTGGCCTGGGGGTTGCCCTGCCCGACCCGGCGGTACCTCTGGAGCACGTCCTCGATCTCGCGGCGCATGGCCTGCAGCTGGTCGAGGTTGACCAGGGCGACGTTGTCATTGATGCCGAGCTGGTCCACCCACTCCACCGGCCAGTCGTGCTGCACGTCGAGCCACTGCTCCGCCTTGGTGGCGAAATGCCGGATGTAGTCGCGCTCCAGCCAGTTCAGCGCGGTGAGGGCGTCCTCGTCGTCCACGAGCTCGCTCGGGGTCCAGGAGTGCTGCTCGACGGCGGCCTGCCAGACCCGTTCCTTGCCCTTGCCGGTGCCGGTGTCCGCGACCAGGCCGACCGTCTCCAACCGGCGTAGGTGGTAGCTCGTCGCGCCGGAGTTCGTGCCGAGCAGGCCGGCCAGCGCGGTTGCGGTGAGCGGCCCGCTGCGGCGCAGCTGGGTGACGATCCGGGAGCGCAACGGGTGGGCCAGGACCTTGACGGCGGCGGCGCTGAGATGCAGCTCCGACGGGGTGTCCGTGGCACCCCAGGTTCCGGCCGGTGGAGGCGGTGTTGTGGTCATGCGTGCACAATAACTGTGCACAATGTCTTTGCACAAGATCTGTGCACCACAGTGTTGAGTGACATCGTCGCAGGTCACAGCCGGTATGCGGCACCATCAGGAGCGATTTGGCCGCCGCCTCGAGCTTCTCTACACTGGAGAGGTTGTGCTCTCGCGGGGCGTTCCGCCGCGGGTCGCGCCCCTCTTCCGAGCCAAAGAGCGGCACCGCGCAGAGGCATACCGAAGACCCGCTCGACTCCGCTCCAGAAAGCGAACTCCTGTGCGCACGTACACCCCCAAGCCCGGCGAGGTCGATCGCACCTGGCATGTGATCGACGCGACCGACGTCGTGCTCGGCCGTCTCGCCAGCCAGACCGCCATCCTCCTGCGCGGCAAGCACAAGCCGACCTTCGCGCCGCACGTCGACACCGGCGACTTCGTGATCATCGTCAACGCCGACAAGGTCGTGCTCACCGGCGCCAAGGCGGAACAGAAGAAGGCGTACAGCCACTCGGGCTACCCGGGCGGCCTGAAGTCCACCTCGTACACACAGCTGCTCGAGAAGAACCCGACCAAGGCCGTCGAGAAGGCGGTCCGCGGAATGCTCCCGAAGAACTCCCTCGCCCGGCAGCAGCTCACCAAGCTCAAGGTCTACACCGGCGACACCCACCCCCACGCGGCCCAGAAGCCCGTCCCGTTCGAGATCTCCCAGGTCGCGCAGTAAGGAACCCCGTTGACTGACATCACCAACCCCGACGCGCTCGAGACCGACGAGCCGGAGCTGACCTCCTACACCTCGGAATCGACAGCGCCGGTCGCCGGGGAGGCCGCCCGCCGTCCCAGCGCCTCCGCGCCGGGCGCGGCCACCGGCCGCCGCAAGCAGGCCATCGCCCGGGTGCGCATCGTCCCCGGCACCGGCGAGTGGCAGGTCAACGGCCGCACGCTCGAGTCCTACTTCCCCAACAAGGTCCACCAGCAGATCGTCGGTGAGCCGCTCGCCGTGCTCGATCTGACCGGCGCCTACGACGTCCTCGTCCGGGTCCACGGCGGCGGCCCGTCCGGCCAGGCCGGCGCCGTCCGCCTCGGTGTGGCGCGGGCCCTCAACGGGGTCGACGAGGAGCTGAACCGTCCGGTCCTCAAGAAGGCCGGCTTCCTCACCCGCGACCCGCGGGTCCCCGAGCGCAAGAAGGCCGGCCTCAAGAAGGCCCGCAAGGCTCCGCAGTACAGCAAGCGCTGAGGCGCGCTGCTCCGCGCGAGGGCGGTCCCGGTATGCCAGGGGCCGCCCTCGCGGCGTAGTAGGTTCTTCCGTCGGCAAATCGCTGGCGCGGTAGAGAGGTAGACCAGGCGCAGTGGCTCGACTCTTCGGGACCGACGGGGTCCGCGGACTCGCGAACCAGGACATCACGGCGGAGCTGGCCCTCGACCTGGCGGTCGCCGCGGCCCATGTGCTCGCCGAGTCCGGTGAGTTCGAGGGGCACCGGCCGACCGCGGTGGTGGGCACCGACGGACGCGCTTCGGGCGAGTTCCTTCTCGCGGCGACGGTGGCCGGCCTCGCGTCGGCCGGCGTCGACGTCCTCGACGCCGGTGTGCTGCCGACGCCGGGGATCGCCTTCCTCACCGCCGACCTCGGCGCCGACCTGGGCGTGATGATCTCGGCGTCGCACAACCCGATGCCCGACAACGGGATCAAGTTCTTCGCGCGGGGCGGCCAAAAGCTCCCCGACCAGGTCGAGGACGCCATCGAGGCGCGGATGCGGGAACGGTGGCAGCGGCCCACCGGCGCCGGCGTTGGCCGGATCCGTCGTCTGGACCAAGCGCTTGAGCGCTACGTGCAGCACCTGGTCGTCGCCCTTCCCAACCGTCTCGACGGCCTGCACGTCGTCCTCGACACGGCCAACGGCGCGGCGTCGGTGGCGTCCCCGGAGGCGTTCCGGCGCGGCGGGGCGCGAGTATCGGTCATCGGCAACGCTCCCGACGGCCTCAACATCAACGACGGGTACGGTTCGACGCACCTGGAGCACCTCTGCGAGGCGGTCGTGACGCAGGGGGCCGACTTCGGCATCGCCCACGACGGCGACGCCGACCGGTGCCTCGCGGTCGATGCGTCCGGCCGGTCCGTGGACGGCGACCAGATCATGTCGATCCTCGCGATCTCGTTGCGGGACAAGGGACGTCTGGCTTCGGACACCCTCGTCGCCACGGTCATGTCGAACCTGGGGATGCTGCAGGCCATGGAGCGCTCCGCCATCACGGTGCGCCAGACGGCCGTCGGCGACCGGTACGTCCTCGAGGACATGAAGGCCGGTGGGTATGCGCTGGGCGGCGAGCAGAGCGGACACGTCATCCTGCTCGACCACGGGACGACCGGCGACGGGATCCTCACCGGGCTGATGCTCGCCGCCCGGGTCGCCGAGACCGGTCGGGCCTTGGACGAGCTGGCGTCGGTGATGACCCGGCTGCCGCAGGTCCTCGTCAACGTGCGCGGCGTCGACACGTCCCAGGTGGACTCGCACGTGGCGCTGCTCGAGGACGTCGCCAAGGCGTCCGACGAGCTCGACGGCAGCGGCCGGGTGCTGCTGCGCAAGTCGGGGACCGAACCGCTCGTCCGAGTCATGGTCGAGGCCACCGACGAGTCGCAGGCCCTGGCCGTCGCGCAACGGCTGGCCGACTCGGTTCGCCTCTACCTCGCCCTGCGGTGACCTCCCGGCGGCCGGCGTGAGGCTCGCGATCCTCGGTGGCGGCGGGTTTCGCACACCCCTGGTGTATGCGGCTCTCGCGGCCGGGGACTCGGGCGTCACCGAGGTCGTGCTCTACGACACCGATGCCGGCCGCCTCGACGTCATCGCGAACGTCCTCCGCTCTCGGGTGGAGGTATATCCGTGGATGGAGGGTACCGAGAGCGCTAGAGCGCTCGGATATACCTCCACCGACGGTGGGCTTGACCAGGCGCCCGCGGTCACCATGTCCACGGAGCTGGACGCCGCCCTGGAGGGGGCCGACTTCGTGTTCTCGGCGATCCGCGTCGGCGGCCTGGCCGCGCGCGTCCAGGACGAACGGGTCGCCCTCGAGCTCGGCGTCCTGGGCCAGGAGACCACCGGCGCGGGTGGGATCGCCTACGGACTGCGCACGGTCCCCGTCGCGCGACGCATCGCCGAGCGCGTGCGAGCGGTGGCTCCCGAAGCGTGGGTTCTCAACTTCACCAACCCGGCCGGCATGGTCACCGAGGCAATGCGCCACGTCCTCGGCGACCGCGTGGTCGGCATCTGCGACACCCCCATCACCATGGCCAAGCGCGCCGCACGACTGCTCGGCGTCGACCCGCATGCGGCCGTCGCCCTCGACTACATCGGGCTGAACCATCTCGGCTGGCTGCGCGGACTGCAGGTCGCCGGTGAGGACCTGCTGCCCCGGCTTCTCGCCGACGACCGCCTCCTCGGCGCCACCGAGGAGGGCCGGCTCTTCGGCCTGGACTGGATCCGCCAGATCGGGGCGCTCCCCAACGAGTACCTCTACTACTACGACTTCACCCGCGACGCCGTCGCGTCGATCCGCGCTGGTGGTCTCACCCGCGGCGAGTTCCTGGCCGGCCAGCAACGTGACTTCTACGCCGCGGCCGCCGCGGATCCCGAAGGGGCCGCCGACCTGTGGACCGCGACCCGAGCCGAGCGCGAGGCCACGTACATGGCCGCCGAGCACGCCGGCCGCCCGGGCGGGGGCGAGGAGGGCCTGGACGGCGTCGGTGGCTATGAAGGCGTCGCGATGGCGGTCATGCGCGCGATCGCCCGCGACGAGCAGGCGACCATGATCCTCGACGTCGCCAACCGGGACACGGTCGACGGTTTGCCTGACGACGCCGTCGTCGAGGTGCCGGTGACGGTAGGCGCCGGCGGTCCCCTGCCGCTGGCCGTGTCACCGCCGACGCTCGACCAGCTCGGCCTCATGGCCCAGGTGAAACACGTCGAGCGGCTCACCATCGACGCGGCGATCACCGGCGCGCCGGATCTGGCCGAGCAGGCGTTCGCCCGGCACCCGCTCGTCGACTCGGTGACCGTGGCGCGGGAGCTGCTGCGGGCATACCGCGAGCGCATCCCCGAGGTGGCCGAGGTGTTCCGTCGGTAACTCCGAGTGTCGGCTCAGACGCGACGGTCGAGCAGTCCGGTGCCGACGTCGTAGAGGAACCCGCCGACCGCCACGCTCTCGGGGATGAGGGGATGCGTGCGGACCCTGCGGACGTCCTCGCGCAGGGCCGCCTCCTGGTCCTCGACGACGTGGAAGACCTGCCACGACGCGTCCTGGCCGGCGGACGCGCTCACCTTGTCGCGCAGTTCGGCGGCCGTGCTCGAGGCGACCGCGCAGCGGGTATGCGGGACGACGAGGACGCGGTGGACGTTCAGCAGGTGCACCCCGAGGACGATGGCCTCCAGCGCCGCCGCGTCGATGCGTCCGCCCGGGTTGCGGAAGATCTTCGCGTCACCCGGCTTGAGCCCGATCATGCGCAGCGGGTCGATCCGCGAGTCCATGCACGTGACCATGGCGACGCCGGCCCGGGCGACACCGTCGAAGCCCTGGAGGCCGAAATGCTCGGCGAACGCACGGTTCGCGGCGAGCAGGTCGTCGAATTCATGGGGCTCGGTCACAAGGGACAGCCTGCCGCAGGATGGCGTTCTTGCGAGACGTGGGGTCCTCTCGACGTCGCGGCTGTGCGCACCGGTTCGAGGCGGCGTCCGGTTCCGCCCGATTCAGCAGTGACGGCTTGCACGTGAATAACCCACAAGGCAAACGAGTCAGCGATGGTCTCCTGACGAACCGGCAGAGATCACAAATGGGGAAATCCTGAGGTGCATGTGGCGCAGATCACCTGCTGTGGTGTTGCATGGGCCGCAGAGCAACGAAGGAGCGGAAGGGAGGCGACCCACCGTCTCGAAACCAGAGGGCCGGCGACGATGCCGGTTCTTCTGCCGCCCGGCCGGGAGCGGCCGGCCCGCGTGGGGCCATGAAGCCCCCAAGGATCACCTCCAAGGAGGAGTTCGGAACATGATCACTCGCAGGGCAAGCATCACCGCTCTCGTCGCTGTGGCCGTCGCCGGTCTAGCGTCGGGATGCCTCTCATCGGGGGGAGGCGGTTCCAGCAGTGGGGAAGGAACGGCCGCCGGCCCCGGCAAGAGCACGATCGAGATCATGTACGGCCTCGGCCCTGACACGGAGCCGGGATTCAAGGCGGACGTCCAGAAGTGGGCCTCCGCGAACGGCATCACAATCAAGTTCACCAAGGCTGCGTCGTGGGACACCGAGATCCGTGCCCGCGTGGCCGGAGGCAACCCGCCGGACGTGGGCCTCTTCCCGCAGCCTGGTCTGATGTGCGACCTGGCCAAGCAGAAGAAGGTCATCCCGTTCGACGACGCCACCGTCACCACCGACAAGCAGACGCTCGTCCCCGGCTTCGCCGAGGCCGGTACCTGCGCTGACGGCAAGGTCTACGGCCTCCCGAACGAGGTGAGCGTCAAGAGCATCCTCTGGACGGACAAGCCCGCGTTCAGCGCCGCTGGCCTCCAGCCGCCCAAGTCGCTCGACGAGATGCTCACGCTGACCGACAAGATCAAGTCGAGCGGCAAGACGCCGTGGTGCATCGCGGCCGAGTCGGGCCAGGCGACCGGTTGGCCGATCACCGACTGGATCGAGGACCTCGTCCTCCGTGTGGCTGGACCGGACAACTACGACAAGTGGGTCACCGGCGCGCTGAAGTTCAACAGCCCGGAGATCAAGCCGGCGTGGGAGTACTTCCAGAAGATCGCCTTCACCGACGGCAACGTCCGCGGCGGCACTAAGTCGATCGTCGCCACTAACTTCCAGACCGGTGGCAACGCGCTCTTCGACAACCCACCCGGCTGCTACCTGTTCAAGCAGGCCACCTTCGTGGCGAACAAGGGTGGCTTCCCGGACGCCGTCATCGCCAAGCTGGACACCCAGACCGGGCCGTACGCCTTCCCGCCGAAGACCGCGGGCGACAACTCGGTGCTGGTCGCCGGTGACATCGTCGCGGCGTTCAACAACGACGCCAACTCGGTGAAGGTCCGCAACTTCATCGCCAGCAAGGAGAACGGCGTCGAGCAGGCCAAGGCAGGAGCCTTCTCCCCGCACAAGACCGCGGACGTGAGCCTGCTGCCCAACCAGACCCTGCAGACCATCGCCAAGGAGGTGCTTTACAGCGCCAAGGCAGCCAGGTTCGACGGGTCCGACCTGATGCCGGCGAAGGTCGGAGCGGGTAGTTTCTGGACTGAGTCGGTCAAGTGGCTCTCGGGGCAGCAGGATCTCGACACCACACTGAACAACATCGACGCCAGCTTCCCGAAGACGAGCAGCTGACCGTCACCGGTTGTGGGGGCGTCACAGGGCGCCCCCACAGCAGCCTGTTGACCTCCGACGTCTGACTCAAACCACCAGAGAGGATGTGGGGCTTTGGGCATCAAGATCGCCAACGCCGTGCTCGCGGTCATCGGCGGCATCGGCGGGGCCATGATCCTCTTCTGGCTCCTCAACAAGCTCGCGGAGTCGCTCAAGGGCAGGTGGGAGGACCGGGTCAAGCCGTGGATGTTCGCGGGACCCGCGATCCTAGCCATCGGGGTGTACCTGATCTACCCCGCGATTCAGACCTTTCAGTTCAGCTTCGCCAACGAGGACTCGACGGCCTACGTGGGGTTCAAGAACTACCAGGACCTGCTCACCGACTCGACGTTCCTGTTGGTCCTCCTCAACAACCTGCTGTGGATCATCATCGTGCCGGCCGCCACGGTAGCGCTCGGGCTCGGGGTCGCCGTCCTGGCCGACCGGCTCCGACCCAAGGGTGAGAAGATCAGCAAGACCTTCATCTTCCTCCCGATGGCGATCAGCATGGTCGGGGCAGCGACCATCTGGCGGTCCATCTACGAGTACAAGCCGGCGGGCACACCGCAGACTGGTCTCCTCAACGCGATCTTCGGGTTGTTCGACAAAGGGCCGTTCTTCTGGTACTCGATTGACACCCTTCACTTCAACAGCCTGCTGTTGATGATCATCTTCCTGTGGACGCAGGTCGGGTACTCGATGGTCCTGCTCTCGGCGGCGGTCAAGGCGGTGCCGGAAGACACCATCGAGGCCGGGCGTATCGACGGCGCGGGCGAGCGGCGCATCTTCTTCAGCATCGTCGTCCCGCAGATCTGGCCCACGGTCATCACCGTGTTCATCACGGTGCTGATCAGCGTCATGAAGATCTTCGACATCGTCTACGTCACGACCAACGGCGCCTTCAACACCGACGTCGTGGGTCGTCGGTTCTTCGACGAGCTGTTCACCCAGGGCAACAACGGCTACGCGTCGGCCATCGTCGTGCTGCTGATGATCGCGGTTATCCCGGTCCTGATCTACCAAGTCCGCCACTTCCGGGCCGAGGAGGCCATGCGATGACCAGCACTGGGACCTTCCAGCCTGGGGTCGGTGCCCCCGAGGAGAAGCCGGCCCAAGTCCTACGGCACAGCAAGACCGGCAGCGGACCGGGCAGCGCCACCTGGCCGGTCCGGATTCTCGTGATCATCCTGTGCGTGCTGTGGATGATTCCGGTCGTCGGGTTGCTCATCAACTCGTTCCGGACCGGAGACGAGCAGCTCGCCTCGGGCTGGTGGACGGTGTTCTTCAGCCCGTTCTCCACCCAGTGGACGATCCAGAACTACGTCCAGGTCCTGACGACCGACACCGCGGGCGTCAACATGGGCGTGGCCTTCATCAACAGTTTCGTCGTCACGGTGCCGGCGACGGTGATCCCGATCCTCATCGCGGCGTTCGCCGCGTACGCCTTCACTTTCATGGAGTGGCGGGGCCGGGACATCGTCTTCGTCGTCGTCGTCGGCCTGCTGGTGGTGCCCAACCAGGTGGCGCTGGTGCCGCTGCTCAAGCTCTACAACGTCGTCGGCCTCAACGGAACGTTCCTCGCCGTGTGGCTGGCCCACATCGGGTTCGGTATGCCACTGGCCGTCTACATCCTGCGCAACTACATGTCCGGCCTCCCAAGGGCGATCATCGAGTCGGCGAAGATCGACGGAGCCAGCCACTTCACGACCTTCTGGCGGCTCATCGTGCCGATGTCCGTGCCGGCGTTGGCGTCGTTCGCGATCTTCCAGTTCCTCTGGGTCTGGAACGACCTCCTCGTCGCCCTGCTGTTCCTCGGCCGCGGTGACAACACCATCCTCACCGTCGCCCTCCAGGGACTGCAGGGTCAGACCGGCGCCGGTCGTGAGCTGATCGCCTCGGCGGGCTTCGTCACGATCATCGTCCCGTTGATCGTCTTCCTCTCGCTGCAGCGGTTCTTCATCCGCGGCATGACGGCGGGAGCGGTCAAGGGCTGACCGAACGCTTCCGACAACGTCAGGTATGCCGCGGGTCCGTTGGGCCTGCGGCATACCCGTGGTCGGAGGGAGAGCTACAGTTCGGCTCGCCCGGGGCTGTACGCGCCGGCCCTGGAGACGGTGATCCCTCCCGTCGTCACCGCCCGCTCCACCGCGGGCCGCACGTCCCGGAGCGTCGCGGCCGCGAGCCGTTCGCGAGCCTCAGGTGTCCCGAGCAGGCCCGCGTCGAGCAGTCCCGACAACAGCCCGGCCATGAACGAGTCACCGGCGCCCACGGTGTCGACGAGGCCCTCGCCCCGCGCGTCGCAGGTCGCGAGGGAACCGACGTGGTGCAACGCATACAGGGCGCCCTCGCCGCCCCGGGTCACGACGGTGAGCGACGCGCCGAGGAGACCCCAGTGCCGTAACACGTCGGGGACGAACCGGTCGCGGTAGAGCCAGGCGATGTCCTCGTCGCTGGCCTTGACCACGTCGGCGAGCGCGACCAACGCCTCGATCCGTGGGCGCACCTCGTCGGGTGAACCCATCAGGCTCGGGCGAACGTTGGGGTCGTAGGAGATCGTCGCCGACCGGCGGGCCTGCTGCACGGTGACGAGGGTCTGCGACCCGCCCGGCTCGAGTACCGCCGCGATACTGCCGGTGTGGACGTGACCGTAGCGGTCGAGGTCGGAGAGGGCCGGCAGCTGCCAGGTGATGTCGAAGTCGTAGGTCGCCGCGCCACTGGCGTCGAGCACGGCGCGGGCCACCGACGTGCGCGCCGCACCGTCGCTGCCCTCGACGACCTTGGCACCCTTCTCCGCGCACCGGTCGGCGATCCGCCGGCCCCAATCGTCCCGGCCGAACCAGGTGGCCAGCGAGACGTCGTGCTCGAGCGCGGCCAGGCCGAAGGCGACGTTCGCCGGCGACCCGCCGACGTGCAGCTCCGGCGGTTCGGAGCCGCGTTCGACGGCGTCGATGAGGGACTCACCGACGACGAGGACCGCGCTCGAGCTGGCAGGCGGTGAGGCACTCATGTCAGTCATGTGGAAATGTCACCGGTCCGAGGCGGGGTGGACGAAGTCGAGGTGGCTGTACGCGTTGAGCTTGGAGAACTGGTGCTGCGCCTCGATCGTCCGGATCGTGCCGCTGCGCGACCGCATGACGATGGAGTGTGTCGTGGCGCCGCCCGGGCCAAAGCGGACGCCGCGCAGCAGCTGGCCGTCGGTGATGCCGCTGGCGACGAAGTAGCACTCCCCGCTGACGAGGTCCTCGGTCGAGAGCACGGCGTCGAGGTCGAGCCCCGCGTCGACGGCCCGCTGCCGCTCCTCGTCGTCGGACGGGGCGAGCCGCCCCTGGATCACACCGCCCATGCACTTGAGGGCGCAAGCGGCGATGATGCCCTCCGGGGTACCGCCGACGCCGAGCATGAGGTCGACGCCGGTTCCCGGGCGGGCGGCCATCACGGCACCGGCGACGTCACCGTCGCTGATGTAGTAGAGCCGGGCGCCGGCCTCGCGGGTCTCCTCGGCGAGGCGGGCGTGACGCGGCCGGTCGAGCATGACGACCGTGACGTCGGAGGGCCGCTCGTTCTTGGCCTTGGCGACCCGCCGGATGTTCTCGCGGACCGGGAGCCGGATGTCGACGGTGCCGGCCGACTCGGGGCCGGTGGCCAGCTTGTCCATGTAGAACACGGCGCTCGGGTCGTACATCGTTCCGCGCTCGGCGACGGCGAGGACGGACACGGCATTGCTCATTCCCTTGGCGGTCAACGTGGTTCCGTCGACCGGGTCGACGGCGACGTCGACCTCCGGGCCGGTCCCGTCCCCGACCTGCTCGCCGTTGTAGAGCATGGGCGCGTTGTCCTTCTCGCCCTCTCCGATGACGACGACCCCGTTCATGCTGATGCTCGAGATGAGCTCTCGCATCGCCTCCACGGCGGCGCCGTCCGCGCTGTTCTTGTCGCCACGGCCGACCCAGCGGCCGGCCGCCATCGCCGCCGCCTCGGTGACCCGGACCAGTTCCAGGGCCAGGTCCGGTCCGGCCGCCCGGAGGACGCGGGCGGTGCCGGCTGGAACGAGCTGCTCTGGGCGTCGTCCGGCGTCGGCACGCGGCCAACTCTAGGTCACCCCACGAAGTTCTCCGCTCCGCTCCGATACTTCGCGGGGACCACGACCGGGAGGGCGCGTTTGGTTCCGGGCACCTCTCGGGAGACGATGAAGGCATGAGCTCCCCGAGCACGATGCCGGCCTCCGGCGAGCAGTCCGGGCAGCCCGCGCCCTCGCGCAGCCGGTATGCGATGGGGACGTACGGCAACATGATCCGCTCGCTGCTTGTGGTCTTCGGAATCGTGGCGGTGCTCGTCGCGATCGTTCCTCGCGTACAGAGCATCCAGCAGCCGCCGGTCGACGCCGCATCGGTCGTCGCGGACGCGGTCCGACAGAGCGGCCTGCCGTTCGAGGCACCGGTCGGGTTGCCGGACGGGTGGTCGCCGACGAACGCCCGGTATGCGTCGAGCACGGACGACCTGTCCACCTGGCAGGCCGGGTGGAGTACGCCCAAGGACGGCTACGTGGCGATCCGACAGACCAAGGACGCCAGCCCCGCGTGGCTCCAGGCCGCGACCAGCGGGGGACATCAGACCGGAACGAGGCAGCTCGCCGGGCGGACGTGGACGGTCTTCTACGACTCCGCGAACAAGCGGACCAGCCTCGTCGACGTCCCGTCGGGCGGTGGAACGGCCACATCGATGACGACGGTGGTCACTGCGGTCGCCGACGACGAGGAGCTCACGACCTTCACGACGGCGTTGAAGCCGGCCCAGCCTCGCTGATCTGACGTTGGGCGCCGTCCAGCCAAGCGGTGCAGTGCGCCGCGAGCGCCTCACCCCGGCGCCACAGACGCATACCCTCCTCGAGGGGAACCTGACCACCCTCGAGCTGCGCGACGATCGCGGTGAGCTCGTCCCGCGCGTCCTCGTAGGACAGCTCCGCGACGTCGGCGAACTCGACGCCGTCGGCGGACGGACCTGACACGTCTCGCGCGGCCATGCGAGCCACCCTAGCCAGGCGCGGTGCCGGTGCCGTCCTCGGTGCCGTTCACCGGCCGCACGCCGAAGTCGCCGCGCGCCACCCGGACACGGAGCAGCTCATCGCGCTCGATCTCCTCCCGCGACATCACGACACGGCCGTCACGGTGCTGCACCACCGCATACCCACGTTCGAGGGTCGACTGGGGCGAGAGGCTGCGGACCCGCGCCCCGAGGTGGCGGACCTCGTCGTCGGCCCGGATGACCCGGGCGACCATTCGGTCGCGGACCTGTCCGCGCAGTCCGAGAACGAGCTCGCGCTGCCGGGTCACGAGCG
>Ga0307289_10000882_pt1 | contig 13036 bp, 12 predicted proteins | sample ER_DNA_143_FD_194483 | JGI IMG/M metagenome (GOLD analysis project Ga0307289, IMG submission 194483) | Bulk soil microbial communities from the East River watershed near Crested Butte, Colorado, United States - ER_DNA_143 | ecosystem: Environmental > Terrestrial > Soil > Floodplain | place...
AGCTTCTCGAGCCGCGCCAGCTCGCGATCGACAGCCTTGCGAGCCTCCTCCGGGAGCGTCACCTCGTTCGCACGGTTCCGGAGCTCCGTGATCTCGGCCTGCTCCGGGTCGGCCTCGCCGAGCTCCTCCTGGATCGCCTTCAGCTGCTGGCGCAGGAAGTACTCGCGCTGCGTCGACTCCATCTCCGAGACGACCTGGTTCTGGATCTTCGAGCCGAGCTCCGCGACCTCGAGCTCGCGGTTGAGGATCACGAGCACCGCGCGCAGGCGCTTCTCGACGTCGTCCAGCTCGAGCAGCTGCTGCTTCTCCGCGGTCTTCAGGCGCAGCGTCGAGGCGACGAGGTGGCAGAGCGCGCTCGGGTCGTCGACGTTGGCCGCGGCAAGCGCCAGCTCCTCGGGGAGGTACGGCATGAGGCCGATCAGGCGCGCGAAGAGCGTTTGCACGTTCTGCGAGAGCGCCTGCGTCTGGGGCGTCTCCTCGTAGATGTCGGGAACCTCGATGAAGCGGCCGACGAGGTACGGCTCGTCCTGGAGCTTGTCGATCAGCCGGATGCGGCGGATGCCCTGGACGAGGACGCGCAGTGACCCGTCGGGCACGCGGAGCATCTTCTGGACGACGGCCGCGGTTCCGACCTCGTGCAGGTCGTCCCACCCGGGCGTCTCGATGTCCGCGTCCTTCGCGGCGACGAGCGCGAGCAGCCGGTTGCCTGAGACGACGTCGTCCACGAGCCGGACCGAGCGCTCCTGCCCGATTGCGAGCGGGAGCACGGAGTCGGGGAAGACGACGGTGTCCTTGAGCGGCAGGACCCGGAGCTCCGACGGGAGCTCGACGTCCTCGACCTCGAGTTGTTCGTCGAACAGCTCGCTCATCGCCTGCTCCTGATGCTGACGGGAATCTCGATGCGCTCGGCGCTCGCCGGCTTCTTGGCCAGTGGCAGCACGATCGTCAAGACGCCGCGCTTGTACGTCGCCTTCGACCCCTCGATGTCGACATCGGCTCCCAGCACGACCTGGCGCGTGAAGCGGCCGTAGTCGATCTCCATCTGCTGGTAGACGCGGCCCGTGCAGCGCGGCCGGCGGCGCTCGCCGGAGACGATCAAGGTGCCCTCGTCGGTGAAGACCTGGATCTTGGCCGGGTCGACGCCCGCGAGCTCGACGATCACGTGGAACGCGGCGGGGTGCTCCGTGATGTAGCAGTCGATCTGCGGTCGGAAGCCGCCCTGGCGGCGCGTGAAGCGCGGAACCTGCCAGAGGTCGTTGAACAGCTCTTCCATTTCGACGCGCAGACGATCGATGGGGTCACGAGGCATGGGCCCGATGGTAGCGACGGAGTGGCATCTGACCCCGTTTGCGCATGCCGCGAATGACCCGTTTAGGGCATCGCGCGGGCGACTGCGATGGGGCACCCTGCAGGCATGGCGCCGAGAACCCTGCTGCGTCGCCGCGTCGTTTCGGCGTGGGGCCGCCTTCTTCGCGAAGAGGAGGGCGTCGCTCTGGTCCTCGCGATCATCTCGATGCTCGTCCTCACGATCGCGTTGACGACGGTGCTGTTCATGACGGCCGCCGGCGCGCGCGATGCGCACCGCTCCAACGCGGGTCAGAAGGCCTCCGCACTCGCCGAATCGGGCATAAACAACGCCCTCGCGGTGCTGAACGCCAACTACCCGGGCGTGACGATCTACCCGGGTGACTCAACTCTGCTTCCCACACGGACGACGACCTACGCGACCGGAAGCGTCACGTGGTCGGGAACGCTCGTCAACGTGCCGACCAACCCCGCCGGCTGGAAGTGGCAGTGGGAGCTCGCCGCACTCGGCAACGTCAAGAATCCGACCGGGCCCACTGCGGGCGACGTCGTCAGGCGAGCGACCGCGGTCGTGCCTGTCGTCATCCCCGACAGCACGTCGGTACCTCCGGGCACGACCTCCACCGACTGGATCTACGGGCTCAACGACGTCACCTTCGGCCAGTCGGTCGTCGTCGCCGCGCCAGTCTACGCCGGCCACGACCTCATCCTCGCGAACACTTCGACGATCTCCGAGACGATCCCGGCGTCGCTCACCCGTCCCGCGCGTCCGAACAGGATCGCCGTCGGGCACAACCTCTCGCTCGTGAACCCCCAGAACCAGGTCGGCCACGTCAACGGCACAGCCGATCCGGCCAACGACCTGGCCGAGATCCACGTCGTGAACCAGTGCCTATCGAAGAACAACCCGAGCCCCCACGCGTGCGCCTGGGGGGCCACCGACAAGATCTGGGGCGTCATTCACGACAACATCATCCCGCCCGGCTACCTCACGACTCCGACGCTCACCTGCTGCAGCCCCATCGCCTGGGCGGCGCCTGCAGACGGCGCCTCGCACCCGGCGAGCCCGCCGAGCCCGAGCTACATGGGCTTCTGGTACCTCAACGCAGGTCTCGGCCCGAAGACGCCGTGCGCCACCTCGAGCGGTACGCCGCCGAGGTTCGACACCGTGAGCGGGACCCCCGACAACACGATCAACCAGAGCGCCTATCTGGCAGGCAGCCCGTTCGATCTCACCGGCGCCTCCTACAGCTGCACGTCGGCGGACGGTCAGACCAAGCTGGCCTGGGACTCAACGAGCCGCACGCTCACGATCAAAGGCACCGTCTTCATCGACGGAAGCGCGAGGAGCACGTCTGGAAACGCCAAGTACGTCGGCAAGGGCACGATCATCCTGAGCGGGCGCTACTCGATGGACAACAACACCGCGCTGTGCGTGAACCTCTCGGGCAGCACCTGCGACACGAGCGCGCCCTGGGATGCCGACACCACCGCCCTCGCGATCGTCGCCGACGGGATCGACCCCTCGACCGGCAACAGTGTCGACATCAAGAAGGGGAACTACCAGGGGCTGCTCCTCGGCAACGGGAACATCGACGGAAGCGTCTCGGGGACCCTCATCTTCGGCCCGATGGTCAGCGTCTATGGGAGCGTCAACGCCGGACAGAGCGGCACGCTCCAGTTCCCTCCGATCACCTTCGCGGGGTCGGGCACGGACGGACTGACCGGCCCGCTCCCACTCCCTCGACTTCTCCCACCCATCCAGTTCGGAGGTGGATAGCCACATGGCGGAACCACGCATCGACCTCGACAAGATCCTCAGCGCTGCAGTCGACCGCGGCGCGAGCGACGTCCACCTGAAGTCCGGCCGCCCGCCGATCGTCCGCTTCGACGGCGAGCTCGAGCCGCTGCCCGGATTCTCCCCGCTAGGCGCGCTCGAATTGGGCGAGGTCGTGAATCACATCGGCGCCTCCGCCCCCTCGCGGCTCGAGGTGTTCGAGCGCACGGGCGAGCTCGACACCGCCTACCAGCCGCACGGCCTGCCGCGCTTCCGAGTCAATGCGTTCCGCCAGCGCGGCGAGATCTCGCTCGCGTTCCGCGTCATCCCGCGCACGGTGCCCGGCTTCAAGAGCCTGCGCCTGCCGCCCGGCGTCGAGACATTGTCCGATGAGCACCGCGGGCTGATCCTCGTCACCGGTGCCACGGGCGTCGGCAAGACGACCACGCTCGCCGCGATGGTCGGCCACATCAACCGCACACGCCGGCAGCACGTCGTCACGATCGAGGATCCGATCGAGTTCCTCCACGACGACGAGCAGAGCATCGTCAACCAGCGCGAGGTGGGGATCGACACCGAGTCGTTCGACGAGGCCCTCAGGCGCGTGCTGCGCCAGGACCCGGACGTGATCCTGATCGGCGAGCTGCGCGACCGCGAGTCCGCCGAGACGGCGCTCCAGGCTGCCGAGTCCGGACATCTCGTGCTCTCGACGATGCACACGGTCGACGCGGCCGAGACACTCGGCCGGCTGGTCGAGTTCTTCCCGGCAGAGAAGCAGCCGCAGGTTCGCTCGATCCTCGCCGGCGTGCTCAAGGGCGTCATCTCGCAGCGGCTGCTGCCGCGCGCCGACGGGGGCCGTATCGCCGCCGTCGAGGTCATGGTCGCGAACGCCCGTATCCAGGAACTGATCCGCGAGAACAAGCCGGAGCTCGTCCCCGAGGCGATCGCAGAGGGCGCGTTCTTCCAGATGCAGACGCTGACGAAGGCGTTGATCGACCTCGTCGTGAGCGGCGACGTCGACAAGGAGACCGCCGCGGCGGCCGCTCCCAACCGGCACGACTTCATGATCGCGCTCGACCGCGCGCTCAAGGAGCATGCGGTCCAGAGCGAGGAGCCGGTAAGGGACGCCGAGCCCGAAGAGCCGGCCGTTCACCAGGAGCACACGCTGCGCCTGGACAACGACCTCCGCATCGCCTGATGCACGTCCGGCTCCAGGTCCGGCGGCTCGCAAAAGAGCAGGGCGGCTTCACGCTTGTGGAGTTGCTCGTCGTGCTCGCGATCGTCGGAGTCATCCTGGCCGGGATCACGCAGCTCCTCACGTCCGCACTGAAGTCCCAGAACGACCAGACGAACCGCACGCAGGCGCAGCAGGACGCGAGGCTCGGCCTCGACAAGCTTCGCCGGGAGATCCGCTGCGCGAACGGCCTCACGACGCCGAGCGGCTACCCCGCCTCGGCGATCACGATCACGCTCGGGAGCTATTGCCCGACGGCTGGCGGAGCCGCCGCGACGGTGACCTGGTGCACCAAGGACAAGAACGGCGCCACACCGCCGGTCCCCGGGGCGCAGCCCTACACACTCTGGCGATACACGGGGCCGGCCTGCTCGGGCACTGGGACGAAATGGGCGTCCAATCTCGTGGACAAGATCGACGCACCGAGCATCTCAGCCGGCAAGATCTTCGGCGCCGCCTCCGTTCCGGTCGCGTCGCTCACTTCGGCGTCGACGGGCGGGACCCTGGCCTCGGGGACATACTCCTACGACGTCACGGCAGTGCTTGCCAGTGGCGCAGAGGTTCCGGGAACGGTCGCGTCAGTCACGATCGTCTCCGGGCTGACCAACAAGATCACGGTCACCTGGTCGGCGTACACGGGCGCGACGTCGTACAACGTGTACGGCCGGGACGGCAGCGGCCTGCGCCTGCTGAAGAACGTCACGGCGGGCACTTCGTATGTGGATACCGGGCCGACCAAGCTCACCGGGAACCCGCTGACGCTCCCCAGCGCGACGATCGGAGTCGCCGACACCTCGAACTTCAACTCGGGTGCGAACACGATCGCCTTCGGGGCATCCGGCACCGTCACGTGCACCGGGACGACCGCCACCAGCTTCACCGGCTGCACCGGCGGCCAGGCGGGGCAGTATCCGAATGCAATGCCGGTCTACAACGCGTCGAGCGCGCGCCCGCCCCGCGCGACGCTGTCGGTATCGCTCGCGCTCGACCTGACACCCGGGAACACGATCCAGCGCTTCGTGCTGATCGACAACATCGTCCTTCGAAACAGTCAGCCCTTCTGAGATGGGCATGGCACTCGCATCCATCGCGCTCCTGCCGGGCCTTGCGTTCGGCAGCTTCCTGAACGTCGTCGCCGCGCGCATCCCGCTGCGGCGCTCGCTCGTCAGCCCAGGCTCGGCGTGCATGGCGTGCGGGACTCCACTCGCGTGGTACGACAACGTCCCGCTGCTCTCGTTCGCGCTGCTCCGCGGACGCTGCCGCCACTGCAAGACGGCCATCTCGTGGAGGTACCCGCTCGTCGAGGCGACGACCGCGGTCCTCGTCGCCGCGTGCGTGCTCCGCTTCGGGCTCACCTGGGACGCCGCAGTGGCCGCGTTCTTCTGCGCCGCGCTCGTCGCGATCTCGGCCACCGACGCAGAGCGGCACATCATCCCGAACAAGGTCGTCCTCCCGGCCGCGGCCGTCGTGCTCGCGGCCAACACGATGCTCCACCCGTCGCTCGAGTGGACGGTGGCGGGCCTCGGCGCCACGCTCTTCCTCCTCGTCGCCGCGCTTGCCTATCCCGCGGGCATGGGCATGGGCGACGTTAAGCTCGCCCTGCTGCTCGGCGTGATGCTCGGACGCACCGTTCCGATCGCGATGTTTGTCGGCATGATCGCGGCGCTCTTGCCGTCGATCGTCCTGTACGCGCGTCACGGAAGCGCCGCGCGCAAGATGAAGATCCCGTTCGGGCCGTTCCTCGCTCTGGGAGGCGTCGTCGGGCTCTTTGCCGGGCAGGCGCTCCTCGACGCGTACCTGCGCCTGCTGTAATGGAAGCGGCGATGGATCACGAGAAGAAGCCGGAGCTGCGTCTCGCCGGCGATTCGTTCTCACAGGAACTGGTCGACGAGGGTCACGCGGGCGCGCTAGGCGTCGCGCAGACGCTCGCCGAGAAGCACCACCTGCCGCTCGTCGACCTCGGGGCTGTCGGCGTCGACGCCGAGGCGGTGAAGATGATCGCGCTGCCGGTGCTCAACCGCGTGGTCGCGATCCCCTTCGCCTCGGATGGCAGCACGCTCAAGGTGGCGATCACCGACCCGCAGGACGTGCGTGGGCTTGACGAGGTGCGGCTCGCAACGCGCCTGTCGGTGGAGTTCTACGTCGCGGCGAGGAGCGACGTCCTCACCGAGCTGCGCCGCCTGTCGCGCGCGGCCGAGGCGATGAACGCGACCTTCGCCCAGGAGATGGCCGGCGCGGAGGAGGAAGAGGAGGACGTCGACGACCTCGAGGCCGACGACGGCATCTCCGACGCGCCGCTCGTCCGCCTCGTCAACTCGATGATCTTCGAAGCCGCCGAGGACGGGGCGAGCGACATCCACGTCGAGCCGCAGGAGGACGATCTCGTCGTCCGCTACCGGATCGACGGCGTCCTCCACGTTGCCCATCACATTTCGAAGCGGCTGGCCTCGGGTCTGACGACCCGCCTCAAGGTGCTCGCGAAGCTCGACATCGCCGAGCGCCGGAGGCCGCAGGACGGGCGGATCACCCTCAACGCCGCGGCTGCGGGACGGATGCTCGACATCCGCGTGGCGACGCTCCCCACGGTCGACGGCGAGGCGGTCACCATGCGCCTCCTCGACAAGTCGCGCGAGGTGCCGACGCTCGGGTCCCTCGGTCTGTCCGACCGGATGAGCGAGCAGATGGATGCGATCCTCGCCCGGCCGACGGGGGCGCTCCTCGTCACCGGGCCGACCGGATCGGGCAAGTCGACGACGCTCTACGCGGCACTGAACGCGATCAGCCGGCCGGAGATCAACATCATCACCGTCGAGGATCCCGTCGAGTATCGGCTGGGCGGTGTCAACCAGGTGCAGATCAACCCCCGCGCGGGGCTGACCTTTGCCACGGCGCTGCGCTCGATCATCCGTTCTGACCCCGACGTGATCATGGTCGGCGAGATCCGCGACGGCGAGACCGCACGGATCTCGATCGAGGCAGCGCTCACGGGCCACTTCGTGCTCTCCACGCTGCACACGAACGACGCCCCGTCGGCGATCACGCGGCTGACAGAGATGGGCGTCGAGCCGTTCCTGACCGGTGCGGCCGTTTCGGCCGTCCTGGCCCAGCGCCTCGCGAGGAGGCTGTGCCCGCACTGCGCCGAGCCGTACCTGCCGACCTTCGACGAGCTAGAGGGTCTCCACCTGAGCGAGGACATGGCGGCCTCCCTCCACGGCGTGGCCTTCCGCCGTCGCCGCGGCTGTGCCCGCTGCGGGCAGACCGGCTACCGCGGGCGCGTCGGCGTCTTCCAGCTTCTCACGATGAGCGAGCGACTCGAGCAGCTCGCGGCCGAGAAGGCGCCGGGCGAAGAGATCGAGCGAGTCGCTGTCGAGGAGGGCATGCGGACGATGTGGGAGGATGGCGTCGGCAAGGTCGCCGCCGGCATCACGTCCGTCGAAGAACTCGCCCGGGTCTGCACCGTCTGACGTCGATCAGGCTGTGCGTATCCCGTCCGTCGCGGCATGGAGCCCGAGGCGATACGCGGTCCGCGCCGCCTCGGTGCGGTTCGCCACGCCCAGCTTCCGGTAGACCTTGCGCAGGTGGCGCTTCACCGTCTGGTCGGAGAGGAAGAGCTCCTCGGCGACGGCGCGGTTCGGGAGGCCGCGGGCCACCATTTCGAGGACCTCGAGCTCGCGCGCGGTCAGCCCGGTCTCGCCGCAGGCCTCGGCGCGGACCACGTCCAACCGGCTCTCACGGGTGGCCTTCGTCACCACGGCGCGGGCGATCCGCGGGGTCGCGAATCTCACGCTGCCCTGCAGTACCTGGCGGAGGAGGACGGGGAGGTCGGCCGGGGAGATCGACTTCCTCACCACGGCGGCCGCGCCCCCTGACAGCGCCCTTTCGACGATCTCTTCGTCCTCGGTGCCGGACAGTACGACGACGGTCGTCTCGGGGTGTCGCTCGCGCAGCAGCGCGAGGCAGCTGAGGCCGTCGAGCCCGGGCAGCAGCAGGTCGAGCAACACGAGGTCCGGCTGGGTTCGCGAAACGAGCGGCTCGGCCTGGAGACCCGAGGTGGCGGTCCCGACCACGGTGAAGCCGTCGGCGCGTTCCAGGGTCGCTTCGAGCGCGCTCTGCATCAGAGGATGGTCCTCGACGATCACGACTCGTCGCATCTCAGGCCTCCGGCTCGCCAACCGAAGGACGATCAGCAGCGTGGACCAGAATCGTCCACGTTACGCCAACGCGGATCAACATCAGTTTTTTCCCACCCCTCAACTCGGGCGGCGTATTGCCGCAGGGCCGCAGTAACTAATGGCAATTGTGCGAGCTGAGCGTGCCGAGGTCAATAGGTCGGTCGGCCTGACTCGCGCGCGTCAGAGACCTAGCTAGAAAGGGGTAGACCGAGGGGCTAAATGACCCAAATGGGTCGCCCGAAATGACCCATCTAGGTCGTACCGGTTCGGGGGCGGACACGGCATAAAGGGGCTGTGCAGATTTACCAACCAAAGGAGACCTTCATGCACAAGTTGTGGAACCGGCTCCAGCGTGAGGAAGGCTTCACGCTGATCGAGCTGCTCGTCGTCATCGTGATCATCGGCATCCTGCTGGCGATCGCAGTTCCGTCCTACCTCGGTTTCCGCGACCGTGCGAACGACAAGGCCGCTGGGGCCGACGTCCGCGCAGCGGTTCCGAGTGCCGAGGCGTACTTCGCCGACAACGACACCTACTCCGGCATGACCTTCGCCGCTCTTCAGGCGATCGATTCGGGTGTCGATGTCGCCGCTCCCGTGATCAGCACCAACAACGTGGCTCCGGCTGTCGCCGGCGACACCTACTGCCTTCAGAAGACCGTCGGCGGCAAGACGTGGAGCGCGGTCCGTGGCAAGCGGCCTCTGAACGCAGGCGTCGCCCAGTCCGGCGCTTGCCCAGCGGCAGGAGCCCTCTAGGCCGTCCTTCGCGACTGAGGCAATCCTGTATTCGAGCGAGGGGTGCGATCGCTGTACCCCTCGCTCGATTCACGGGACGAACGTCGCCAACGCGAAATCCAACGACTGACTGACTGAAGATCGGAAACCACACACCTTGCCGCACGCAACTCATTCAATCGACGACCTGCTCACCGTCATGGTCGAGCACGACGCGTCGGACCTCCACGTGACAGCCGGCTCTGCGCCGGTGATCCGCGTCAGGGGACGCCTCGAGCGGCTGCCCGACTACGAGCAGCTGACGGCCGACGAGATCCGGACGCTCATGTACCGGATCCTCTCGACCGAGCAACAGAAGACCCTCGAGACGCGCCGGCAGATCGACTTCTCGCATTCGATCCCCGGTCTCGCGCGCTTCCGTGTCAACGCCTACTTTCAGCGCGCGGCCGTGGGCGCCGCCTTCCGGCTCATCCCGGACACGATCAAGACTCTCGAGGAGCTCGGCCTTCCGACACGCCTGTACGAGCTCGCGGACAAGCCACGGGGCCTCGTGCTCGTCACCGGGCCGACCGGCTCCGGCAAGTCGACGACCCTCGCCTCGCTCCTCGACCACATCAACCACTCGCGGCGCGAGCACATCCTCACGATCGAGGACCCCATCGAATTTTTGCACCACCACGGCACGTGCATCGTCAACCAGCGCGAGATCGGCCAGGACGCGACGACGTTCGCCGAAGGGCTTCGCGCGGCGCTGCGCCAGGACCCCGACGTGATCCTCGTCGGCGAGATGCGCGACCTCGAGACGGTCGCGACCGCGCTCACCGCAGCCGAGACCGGGCACCTCGTATTCGCGACGCTGCACACGCAGAGCGCGCCGACCACGATCGACCGCGTCATCGACGTCTTCCCCGCCGAGCAGCAGGGTCAGGTGCGCGTGCAGCTGGCGTCGACGCTCCAGGGCGTCGTCACACAGACTCTTTTGCCGACCGCCGACGGGCTCGGCCGGACGGCCGCGCTCGAGGTGCTGATGCCGGACGACGCGGTCCGCAACCTGATCCGGCAGGCGAAGGTCGAGCAGATCTACTCGGTCATGCAGACGAACACGTCGCGTGGCATGCAGACGATGGAGCAGTCGCTCGCCGACCTGGTGCTGCGCGGCGTGATCACGCCCGAGCTTGCCTTCGCGCGCTCCTCCCGGCCCGATCAGCTACAGGGCCTGCTCGAGCGCTCGGGTATGACGAACTTCACCGCACCGGCCGCCGGCAACGGCAGCACCGCCGGCGACATGACCCCAGCAGAGAGCGAGCTTCGGCTCGCCAAGGAGGCATAGAGGGACCCGTGGATTTGAACAAGGAGATCAAGCTGTCGGACCTGGTCCGGCGGCCGAAGAAGAAGAAGACGCCCGGCGTCGTGAAGCCGACTAACGGCAAGCGCAAGCGGCGTCGGAAGCAGGAGATCGTCGGCCTCAAGATCGGCGCCTCCCAGATCGCGGCCTCGCGGGTCGTCAACAACGGCTCCGCGAAGCTCGTGCAGCTCGCGCGGGTTCCGCTCGAGCCCGGCGTCGTCGTCGCCGGTGAGGTGCGCGACGTTGCGGCGCTGGCGACGGCGCTCGACCGCTTCTTCAGCGACAACAAGCTTCCGCGCCGGGGCATCCGGCTCGGCATCGGCACCAACCGCATCGGCGTGCGCACGGTCGACATCGAAGGCGTCGACGACGAGCGCCAGCTCGGCAACGTGGTTCGCTTCAGAGCGCACGAGGCCCTGTCGATCCCGCTCGACCAGGCCGTTCTCGACTACCACGTCGTCAGCGAGACGGTGGACGAGTCCGGGGCCGTCTCCCGGCGCGTCCTGCTCGCGGCCGCCTACAAGGAGCCGATCGACCATTACGTCGAGGCGTGCCGCGCGGCGGGCCTGGAGCTCTCGGGCATCGACGTCGAGGCGTTCGCGCTGCTGCGCGCAATCGCGCCGCGATACGGCGAAATGGAAGTCGCGCCGGAGGTCGCCTCCGTCGTCGTCTCGATCGGTCACGACCGCTCGACGCTGGCCATCTCCGACGGCACCGTTTGCGACTTCATGCGCGTCCTCGACTGGGGAGGATCGAAGCTCGAGTCTGCGATCGCCCAGGAGCTCGCTCTGACCGGGCCCGAGGCCGCCGAGCTCAAGCTCGAGCTCGATCTCGGAGGCGATGCGCCGGACGGGGACGATCCCCGCGCGCCGTTCGCCCGCGCTGCGGTCGAGCGTGAGCTGCAGACGCTCGCGCGTGAGCTGGTGGCCTCACTCCACTTCTACCAGGGCCAGCCCGGCTCACTCGCCATCTCCGAGGTCATCGTCACCGGTGGTACGACGAGGATTTCGGGGCTAGCCGAAGAGCTCGAGCGGCTCACCCGCGTCCCCGTGCGGATCGCAGACCCGCTCGCCAGGGTTCAGGTCACGAACGGCCTCGCAGAGCGGGACGACCTCGCGTCGCTCGCCGCCGCGATCGGACTGGGGGTGGAGGGCTAATGGAAGCCGTCAATCTCCTTCCGGCATACGCGCGCCCCGGTCATCCCTGGGCCGCAGTCGGCAAAGACCTCTCCGCGCGCCGCGTCCTCAAGGCCGGCTCCGTCGCCGCGTGCGTCGTGGCAGTCGGGCTCGGGGCCGGCTACTACCTCGAGCGCTCGGTCGCCAACAACAGGCAGGCCACGCTCGCCGACGTCCAGACGCAGGTCGCGGTCGCCGACGCCAAGGCCGCTCCGCTCCGCTCGGCTCAGGCCGCAGCGGCTGCACGAATGGCCGCGGCCGGCAGCGTCTCGGAGAGGCGCGTTGCCTGGGAGGCGCTGCTCGCGGACGTCTCGCGTGTGCTGCCGAAGCAGGTCTATCTACAGAGCCTGTCCGCGCAGTCTCCGACGCCGCTGGCGTCAGGTGCGGCGGCTGCTGCTCCGACGACGGCGCCCGGAACGCCGGCGCCGGCCGCATCGGGCTTCTCGGCGGCCGGTGTCGCGTCTTCACACGTCACGGTCGCGGTCATCCTCGACCGGCTCGCGAGCCTGCCCTGGCTCACCAACGTGACGCTCGTGTCGAGCGCGAGCGGCAGCACGACCGGCACGACACTGTCCCGCGGCGACGCGTTCACCGTCACCGCCGGCTTCAACGCGATCGGAGGTGCGAAATGATCGACCGGATCAACGGGCGTCTCGCCCTCCTGCTCGCAGTCGTGGGGCTGCTCATCCTCGGCCTGGCGGGCTGGTTCGTTCTGGTGTCGCCCGAGAACTCGAAGGCCGCGGCGCTGGACACGCAGATCGGCGACGCAAACGTCCATCTCGCCACGACGCAGTCATTCCTGCAGAGCCCCGAGTCGAAGCAGAGCGTCACGGACCTCCGTCGTCTTCGCCGCGCGATCCCGGACGACATGGAGATGTCCGAGATCCTCCGGCAGCTTTCGTGGGCTTCTCGCGCGAGCGGCGTCAGGCTAGAGAGCATCACGCCCGGCCAGCCGGTTCCGTCGACCGGGGCGCAGGCGGTGCCCATTACCCTCTCGGTCAAGGGTCGCTACTTCCGGCTCGCGAAGTTCATGCACCTCCTCCGGCTCGAGGCCGGGGTCAAGGACGGCAAGGCGCACGCGTCGGGGCGGCTCTACGGCATCGACAACATCGCGCTCTCGACCGGTGACCAGGGCGGCCTGATCACGGCAACGCTCGCGCTCAACGCGTTCGTGGCCGGAGCGGCGCCCGCGCCGGCAGTCGGCTCGACGACGACGGAGCCCTAGATGGCCTCTGCGGCAGCAACGCGACGCCGGGGGTCGGCGAACAACGCGCGGATCGCTGCGAAGCAGCGCCG
>Ga0307289_10000888_pt1 | contig 12993 bp, 12 predicted proteins | sample ER_DNA_143_FD_194483 | JGI IMG/M metagenome (GOLD analysis project Ga0307289, IMG submission 194483) | Bulk soil microbial communities from the East River watershed near Crested Butte, Colorado, United States - ER_DNA_143 | ecosystem: Environmental > Terrestrial > Soil > Floodplain | place...
GGAGAGCCGCCCAGGACCTTTTGGCTTTTCATGAGCAACCCGTTGATGGCTTCTAACCAGACCAGCTCATCGCCGGTCATCGGCCCCGACGCTGTGGCGGACGGGGCCGGGGTGGGAGGCAGCGCTAGCGTGCTCGTGCTCGGCGCGGTCGCAGCCGGCGTGGTCGGAGCCGGCGTGGTCGTTCCGCCGCACCCGCCGAGAAGCAGCGCACAACCCATTGCGACGACAAGGCAGACGGCGCGACGAATGGTGGTGGTTCCCATGGCCCCCTCCGGCGAAACTCACTCAAAATCGCGTGCAGCGACAGTGTGCGCAAGGCCCTCACGTAGTGCAAGTTACTGCGAATCAAGCTGCACATCATGCGTGAGGAGTACACCGTGACGCCGCCAAGCAGCCAATTCAATCATTCGACCCCAATACGCGCGTAGGCGCGCACCGACGCGCACGCACGAGGCCCGTCTGTCTTCTCGATACAGGGCCCCAGTTCGTGAGCAGGCCGCAAAGGGGTCAGCATTGAGGTCCAGCGCCGCGCCGTCCAACGCGTAGCTGAGAGCAATGGCTGGGATCTGTGGCCGGACAAGCCGACCATGCTGCATCCGCGGCGTTTCCCGTCTGGCGCTGACGCCGCCGCAACGTTGTTTGCTAATGCGGCGGTGCGATTGGCGCAGATCCGGCGGGACCGGCGGATCTGACCAACAGAGGCAGGTCTCTCACACGAGTTGATCGCCGCCGGAATGTTGATCATGGCTGGCGGCGGCAACGGCACACCGCTCGATTGTGACGAGTTGGAGCGTTGGACACGGGTTGGTTATGAGCGGGGAATGAGATTCCGTGAGGGCGAACGGTGATGTTGGGACACCACATTGTGAGGCATCAGACCAGCCAGGGGACAGTCCGGGACAATCGCTGCCGTGGATGAGGATCGAGATCATCAAGCATGGATCAAGAAGCTTGTGCAGGCGCTCAAGGATGGCACGCCGCTGGACCTTGCCCCTCTGGAGGATGTCGATGTAAGTCTGGCGCGGGACTGGCCCGCACCCCGCCGACTGCCAGGCGAGGCTCTCCGTGCCGCACTTTTGAGTTCCGACCTCCGGCCTGACCCTCGCGGCCTCAAGATTCGGGCGGCTTACATCACGGGAATCACTGACCATTTCGCTACGTCCCGCTGGCCTTGGATCATGAGAGCGTTCTGCCTGGTGCGGCGTCCAGCTGCTCTGACCATTTCTCGTCGGTCTTGGTCAGCCCCCAAACTCGATTGGAGGTCAGCCCCAGCTGGTTGAGCATTGCGCGGAATGGCTCGCCTCTGTAGATGCCATCGAGGAGCTGTTGGCGCACATCGGTCGGCAGTCGCTCTTGTGCCTTGCGCCGGAAGCGGGCCCTCGCGGCGTCGTTCTGCGCTTCACGGCATCGGTCGCACTCGCAGCCTTCCAGCCAACGGGTCAAGGTGCCGTGGGGCACCCGAGGACAGGCGGCGTCACATTGCATACGGCAGCCGCTTGGCGAACAGAGGTGATCTGCCGACTCACCGCACGAACGCTAGCGGCTCACCGCTCGCCTTTGCGTCATCTCATGCCGCGCTCATAGCCAACCCGGGTCGACCGCTCAAGCTCGCTGTAATCCAGCGGCTTGCTCGAGCCGCCAGGCCAAGATCAACATGCCAGCCGCAATCAACTCATGACCGACATGCGTGGCCGGGCTCGCATCCACGACCCCGCCGTGATGCCAGCGGCCTCGGCGAGGACTTCGTCATGACCGTCGGCGATCTCCCGAAGCCTGACGCCGCGTCTCCTTTGCCTTCGGTACAGAAGACGAAGGCGCGGGGGCCGGTGCCGCGGTGATCGCCGCCTATCACGACCTGTGGCAGGTCGAGCGGTCGTTCCGAATGGCCAAGACCGACCTCCGTGCCCGGCCGGTGTTCCATCGCCAGCGTGACTCCATCGAGGCCCACCTGATCATCGTGTTCGCCGCGCTCGCGATCAGCCTCTACCTCCAAGAGCACACCGGCATCTCGATCAAGAAGCTAGTAAACACGCTGCGCACCGTCAGGTCCGCGACCATCAACGTCAACGGCGAACTGCTCACCCTCGATCCGGAAATACCACCGCCAACCCGCGAACTCCTCATCGCGCTGGGACACGAGGGTAACTAAGGCAAGTGGCACGACTCAGGACGCGTCGAGAATCCGCACCTGGCTAGCGGCCAACCCCAGGATCCAGGTCCACTTCACCCCCACCTCCGGGTCCTGGCTGAATCTGGTCGAGGTCTGGTTCGGAATCATCGAGCGCCAAGCCATCCACCGCGGCAGCTTCCGCTCCGTCCGCGACCTCATGATCAAGATCCGTCAATTCATCGACGGCTGGAACGACCGCAAGCACCCAATCATCTGGACCAAGACCGCCGACTGGCTGAGCCTGATCAATGGCCGAGGTCACGTGCGAACACGAGGATGCTGTTCGCCGGGATGGTCAGGCCGGCCGACGCATCGAATCCGTGCAGAGGCGGTCCGTCGACTTGAACGACTCCCGCATTGCCACGAACATCGGGGTTGGGGAAATTGGTGTAGAAGTCACTGTTGATCATTTCGTACCACTGTCCACGCCCGGGAAAGCCGAGCTGATAGCTGCCGGACTCGAACGACGACTCGGACAGGCTGGCCACGACAACGATCGTACGGCCGACCCCGGGCAGCCAGCGCTGGAAGGCAATAATGCGGTTCGTCGTGTCGACGCTGAAGACATCGATGCCTTCGCCACGCAGGGCCGGCTGCGAGCGGCGTAACGAGATCAGGTCTCGGGTGAAGTGGTGGAAGTCGACCATTTGCTTGTCGGCGCCGTCAAGCCCGGCCCACCACAAAAACAGATTGTCGCGGTTGGGGTTGTCGGACCAGAGCTTGTCCTCCAGAAATTCCTGACCCATAAAGAGCATCGGTACGCCAGGTGCTGTCAGCAGGAGACCTGTCGCGACCCGGGCTCTGCTCTGGGCGTACCAAGAGCGTGCGTTGCTCGGATCAGCGAGCCGGGCTATGCGGGGCTTCCTGTGGTCGCCGTCTGCGTCCAGCACGAGATCATGATTTTCCAGACAGTTGTAGACCTGCCAGGCGATGGGCACGTTGACTGGTCTTTCCAACCCGTGACGTATCGGCTCGAGGTCGACGATTTCCGCGGCGCCCCGGGATGCCTGGTCAAGCGCTCGGCGAACGCCGTCCCGAAGGTTGTCGCTGTAGCCAACATCGAAGCCCATGCCGCCGGGGGGTGGCGTTACAGCAAGCCAGCGGTACTCCCCCCAGTACTCAGCGATTAACGCGGCTTGCGGCCGGTACCCGTGTAGCGCTTGGGTCAACTCCTGGCAGAAACCCCAACCGCCGTTGGCATCGATTACAGTCACCTCGTCGAACCGCAGCCCGTCGACGTGATACTCCTCGAGAAACATCCTTGCATTCGCCGTCAGGAATTCCCGCACCTGGAGCCGATCGAAGGCGAACACCCGGCCCCCCGCCCAGTTGGCGCCGGAGAAGTACGGGTTGTGCATGCCAGAGGAGTCCGCGGCGAAGTCGAAATTGTCAATGCTTTGGGGATCCAAGTTCCCGCCCGCATGGTTGTAGACGACATCAGCGAGAACCGCCAGTCCATAAAGATGACAGACATCGACAAATGCTTTCAGCTGGTTCACTTGCCCAGCAAGCTGCGAGGCGGTCAACGGCGCGTGGTGCCAACGCGCGAGATGTTCGTTCATCCTTTCCAGGTAAGGATCGATCTCGGCCGGAGATACGCAATAGTCCATCTCTGGGGAGAATAGGTCCGTGCCGTTGTAGCCGAGGCTCCATTCCCCTTGGAACTCTACGAAGGGCAGCGGCTGTATTGCTGTGACACCGAGGTCGGCCAGGTATTCCACTCGATCGACCGCGTCCAGTAGCTTGGCCACGCGACCTCTCCGAATATCGCGGCCGTGCGCGTCGCGGGCGTAGAAGACCCCGATATGGAATTGGTAGACGATCAGGTCTCGTAGCGGCGGCGGCGAATAGGCCCCATCGTGCCAGGAGTAGTCCTCTGGATTCCGCACGATGCAGTCACAGTCGGGGTAACCGGCGAGTTCGAGCTCCCGCGCCCACGGATCACGTTTGAACCCCGAGCCTCGCGGGCCGATTACAAGATATCGGTACTTCGTTCCATCTTGGGCGTTGGGAAAGAAGCCTGCCCAATCCCCTGAATCGGGCTGCCTGACGAGTCGATCAGCCTCTTCGGGCTGGGAGTTATCCACGCCGTCTCTCACGACATAGACGGAAGTCGCCGCGGGAGCCCATACTCGAAAGGTCGCCCCATCCGCGATCAGATTCGCACCCATCGGGGTCCCTGGCTCGACATGCAATTGCGATGCAGGCACAGCAGCCTCCCTACCCAGCGCGAAACCCAAAGCTAACTGGAAAAGGCTCAACTGCGCAATGAGGGCACCTCGTAGTTGGGCGTTGTGAGTCGTTAATGCAAGGGCTCGCATCTGCGCTGAGATGGTCTATACATCCATCGAGGCACGGGCCGTTTTGAGCCTATGGGTTTGCGGCCTGATGCTCCGCGCGTGATCTTCAATCTCCATGGCCGACGGCTGATTGACCTGGTCGATCGGCCGTTATCTCGCAGGCGTCAGTGGCATGATCGTATCCACGGCGGCTCGCCGGTGGGCTTAATTCATGCGCGCGGTCGCGTGTCAAAGTTGGGCCTGTTGATCTTGACGACGGCCGCCCAGCACTGGCGTTACGTCGTCTCGTGCGATGCGTGGAATCTATCGGCAGGTCCATGACGCCTGAGCTGTCCGCGGCATCGCTGCGTCATGGATCAATTCCGGCCGGCGCCTCACAGTCGACACCGTCGAACGGGCCCGCTTCAAGAAGATGATCTTCGCGAGTTAACGTCGTCGCCGCGGACGTGGACGAGATCTGGCGCTTGTGGAACACTATCGACACCCGGTGGCCACCGATCGAGGTCTTGATCGAACACCGCGTCACCGACGCCCGCACCGAAGCCGCCAAACACCGGCATCAAGCAGATCAAATCAGGACACCTGCCAACTATGTCGTGCACGCCGTCACTTCGGGGTCCGCATTCGTTTTTTGATCAGCGGAAACGCTGGACAGCACGACAAGGGGACGTTGCATGCCGGTGACACAGTATCCAGCTCAGGGCCATGAAAGATGGCGTCATATTTCAGGTCCGCGTACTCAGCGGCGGGACTTTGCGGCATCGATGAAGGAGAGCGCCTCATCATGTGTGGAACCTCGCCGCCAATCCGATCGTTCATTCCCGCGTGGATGGCGCGGCGCTGCGACTGGTGACGTCGTTGGTAGCGGCCCTGGTCGCGGTCCTGCTACTGGGCTCCTGCAGCGACTCGACCGTTCCCTCGCGGGCCTGCGCCACCGTTAACCGGTCTGTCAGTTCGCCCGGGAGCTGTGTCGCGGACACTTCAGCTCCTCCGACGCCGGCAATACCATCGGCCTCTGACACCACGAACGAAGGAGAACCCATGTCGCCGACTTCGGGTGCGAGCGATGCACCACAAATAGGCGTGCCGTACGAGTTCGATCTCCTGACCCATTGCGGGATCGACGAGGCTAGGTTCGCCGGAGTCTATTGGGAAGCGGTCGAACCGCTGGGCGTTGGGGGCAACCCGCCTGCAGGCTGGCACGATCCCACCCAGCACGGGACGATGACCTTGCTGTCTGCCACCGAGGCCGTCTTCCATGACGAGGCCGGGCATACCGTGAAGTTTCGGGTCCGACCAGGCGCCTCGAGTTTCAAGCACCAGTGCATGTAGCAGCGGTCATTGCGACCTGTTGCGGCCGCGATCTCAGTGTATTTATGATAAGACCCCAGCGGATTTATGATAAGTATCGCTGATGACTGAGTTAGGCGCTACTTTTCGCCGCTCAACATCCGACCAACTTATTACTGTGACGCGCAATGTCTTGACACACGTTCGCGCTCAGGTGTAGTTAATACAAGTAGCCACTCGCCGCAGCTAACCCCATAGCCCGATTCGACTCATTTTATAGCCCGATTCGACTCATTTTCGGTCCCTCATGAGGTAATCGCCGCGACAGCAGAATTTCTCTTCTCATTTGTGCCATCCCGGTGTGTTCTCAGGAATAAGCGTCAAGGAGGTGGAGCTGCATGTCAGACTCACACGTTGAGGAGCCCGGCTCTATGCCCGTGCCAGGAAATCTCATTCCGAACGAGCCGGCCAAGCTCGGTGATTCCGGCGAGGACGTCGAGCGGATCTACCGGTACCTGCACCGTTTCGGTTACCTGCCGAATACCGAGCTGTCGCGCGCCTACCCGTCGTGGCGGTCCGCTACAGCCTTTGCGCCCGCCGACAGCACCCACTACGACGAGCAGCTACAGGCGGCCGTGACCTTGTTTCAGCGGGCCTACCATCTTCCCGAGACAGGCGAGGTCGACGCCGCGACGATAGAGCTGATGAGTAAGCCTCGGTGCGGCTTTCCGGACGTCGTCACATCGGATGGGCTCGCTGAGTTCGTGGCTCAGGGAAACCGCTGGCCCGGTCCGACCGTCACCTACCAGCATGTGAACTTCTCGCCGGATCTGACGGCCGGCGAGGTGCGGCAGGCGATCCGTGGCGCACTCGATCGGTGGTCAGCCCAAATACCTCTCAACTTCAACGAGAGTGCATCGGCAGACATGCAGATCGGCTTCTTCGCCGCCGACCATGGAGACGGCAGCCCCTTTGACGGGCCCAGCGGCGTCCTGGCTCACTGTTTTTATCCGCCGCCCAACGGTGGCGCTATCGCGGGCGACTGCCACTTCGACGAGGCGGAAACTTGGAGCGTCAACACTCCACCCAGCGGCATTGACCTACCCACGGTCGCCTTGCACGAGCTGGGGCACGGACTGGGTCTGGCTCATTCCGCAGAGTCGAGTGCGGTGATGTATGCGTTCTACGGCGGGCCACGTCGAGAGCTCACCGACGACGATATCCAAGGCATCCGCTCTATATACGGCGCCCGATTTCGCTGGGACTCGCTGGGTGGCCAGATCAGCATGCCGACGGTGGGCCGAAACGCCGACGGTCGGCTCGAGGTCTTTGTCCAGGGCACCGACGGCGCGCTCTGGCACATCTGGCAGACCGCACCGAACAACGGCTGGAGCGGCTGGGAATCCTTGGGCGGTTGGATCACCACGCCGGTGGTGGCGCAGAACGCAGACGGCCGGCTCGAGGTGTTCGTTCGCGGGTCCGACGGCGCGTTGTGGCACATCTGGCAGACGGCACCCAACAATGGCTGGAGCGGCTGGGAGTCCCTGGGTGGTGTGATCAGCATGCCGACGGTGGGCAAAAACGCGGACGGGCGGCTCGAGGTCTTTGTCCAGGGCACGGACGGCGCGCTCTGGCACATCTGGCAGACCGCACCCAACAACGGCTGGAGCGGCTGGGAATCCCTGGGCGGCTGGATCACCACGCCGGTGGTGGCGCAGAATGCAGACGGCCGCCTCGAGGTATTCGTGCAGGGATCCGACCACGCCTTGTGGCACATCTGGCAGACCGCACCCAACAACGGCTGGAGCGGCTGGGAATCCCTGGGCGGCTGGATTGCCGACCCGGCCGTCGGTCGCAACGCCGACGGTCGGCTCGAGCTGTTCGTGCAGGGATCCGACAACGCCTTGTGGCACATCTGGCAGACCGCACCCAACAACGGCTGGAGCGGCTGGGCGTCCCTGGGCGGCTGGATTCGCAGGCCAGCGGTAGCTAAGAATGCCGACGATCGCCTCGAGGTCTTCGTCGCCGGATCGGACACGGCACTGTGGCACATCTGGCAGACCGCGCCCAACAACGGGTGGAGCGGCTGGGACGGTCTCTCTGGTTTGATGATCGGCGGCCCACTGGTCAGCCGGAACCACGATGGCCGGCTCGAGGTCTTCGTGAAGGGCACCGACAACGCTCTGTGGCACACCTGGCAGAGCGCGCCCAACAACGGCTGGACCTGACCCCGTCGCTCGCGACTCGGCCTCAACGCAAGTCTCGGCGCCAAGACGCGCGGAAGAGTGGCGTGCTGCTGAGTTGATGAAGGCCAGGAAGTTATCGATCGGCACTTGACGTACGAAATTGCCGTCCTCTAAGCGGAGGTCCACAAGCCTGATTTCACCGAGTAGGCCGGTATGGAGTTTCGTACGATGCCAGTCGTCCCTTGCGGGTATTTCTTCTTCGAAAGCAAGGTGTGCTTGGTATACGGTTTCGTGAATACGACATTGCCGTTCTCCTTGAGAACCAAGACCTTTTCGGGGTCTTCGGAATTAAGCATCGGTGGGTCGATCCCGGTAGGGTCTTCGTCCGTTGGCGGCGAGCATGATGCGGAGCCTGTAGTGGTCGAAGTCTCGGAAGCCATGGGCCAGCCGTCGGACTTTCTCGATGATCAGGTTGATGGCTTCGGTGCCGCCGTTGGAGACCCCTGAGGTGTCGAAGTAGGCCAGCACTTGGGCCTTCCAGGCGCGGAGGGTCCGGCCGAGCCGGGCGACCTCGGGGATCGGGTAGGTGGGGAAGCTGTCGAGGATTTTGGCCGCGATCTCGCGGCCCTTGGCGGGGACGGCGTGGTAGATCGAGCGGAGCTGCTGGTAACACTGCCAGGCGACGTTCACCTCATCTTGTGGGTCGCCGGCGTCGAGGCAGGCGGTGATCTTGGCCTGCTGGCGTTCGGTGAGGTGCTCCACACCGTGGCGGAGTAGTCCGCGGATCTTGTAGAGCGGGTCGTCTTTGTGGCCGCGCCGACCCAGGGTGTCTTGTTGAACGCGGCGGCGGACCTCAGGAGGTGTCAGATCTTTTGTGTAAGCAGTGGCTACCTATTTGAGAGGAGACACTGCTGTGACCATGGCTGAGAGTTCGGAGCGTGCCGAGCGGCGCGCGCGGCAGCGGGAGTTGGCTGATCGGCTGAAAGCCTCGGGTGCACTCGATGGGATCTTTGAGCAGATCGACGCCGGCCAAGTGCCGTTGGGCGGGGATGACGGCTTGTTGAAGGGCATGTTGAAATCTGCCCTGGAGCGTGGCTTGGAAGTGGAGCTGAGTGATCATGTTGGCTATGAGCGCGGCGATCCGGATGCGTCGCTGTAACGCGGTGCCGTCGGCGAGGAAGCCGCGGATCACCGACGCGGTGACCGGTCCCATGCCGGGCACCGACAGCAGCAGTTCGTCGTCACCGTAGAGCTGTCGCCAATACCGTTGCGCCTAGCCGGTGGCCCGTTCGGTGCGAGCCTTGGCATCGGCTATGTCGGTGAGGTGTTCGGTGACGTCGAAGGCCAACGCATCCAGATCCAAATGCCCCGCCCAAAACGCCGCCCAGGCAGCTGCGGCGGACCGGATCGCCTCCACCCGGTCCGGCACATCAGCAACGCCGCGGGTATGCAACGCCACCACCGCGGTCAGCGTGAAACGGCGCGCGGCCGCCAACTGGGCCAGATGCGGCCACCGGTCCAGTACCGCCACCGCGGTCGGCAGCGAACCGCGGAACCCGTTCCACACGTCCGGGAACGCCCACCGGGCCAGGCTGATCAACCGCCGCAGCTGCCGGTTGCCGTCGATCACCGAACCGCCCCGCCGAACACACGCCCTGCGTAACGCCAACTGCGCAGGATCAACCGGCCGCAGCGGCTGCAGGTCGAACACCTCCCCGGCCCGGGCCCTAACCGAATGGCGGCAAGCCCTGGACGCCGCCCTGATTTCAGCCGGACGCTGCTCAACCTCCATAATCAACCCGTTCTTCCAGGGTTACGCATGAGCTGTACGGGTGCGGAGATGTGGGCAGTGACCTGCTATTCACCCGCCGCCCGTCCGGGAAGGCGCTCTTGATCTAGCAAACACGACTTGAAGCGATGTCTGCGCTGAATTAAGTACTGGATCAGTAGATTTCCCTACGGGTACTGGCATTTTGGCCTCTCGTCGTAGTGGCCCGGGGCTCGATTGCCGATTCCATGCGGCCCTTCGACAGTTAGTTGAGGATCCGCATAAGACCGACGGGGCTACCCTGGCTGGTACCGGCACGCAATCGTCCTCGAAAGGGAAGTCGCAGTGGGAGAAGAACCCGCCAGCGCATTTGAGGGAACGGCGAAGTCGTACCGTGGTACGTTCATAAGCTATGCCCATGAAGATCTGCCATTGGCCAACCAACTTGCTCGCATCCTCAACCAACGACGCGTCCCGGTGTGGTATGACGAATGGGAGCTCCCGCCGCATTTGCGAGGCAGGGAGCTGTATCGTGCCCTTCGAATCGCAGTTGCTAGCGTGGACGCAATGATCGTTCTTGAGACGGATACTTCTATAGATCGAGGCACGCAAAAGGTTCCGGGTTGGGCCCTCTCGCATTCGATGGCGCCACCGGAAACTCCATTGAGTGACGCATCAATTCTTGCTAGCGAACATCTATTCTGGACCATCTACCGCTCTCCTGAAAGAGTGCCCTTTAAACAGATAACGCTTCAGCTGGCAGGAGGTGAGAATTGCCGCGTGTTCCGACGACGTGCGATGTATACCGAGGATGGGATAATATACGGGGTAAAGAAGACTCGCTGCCAGGTGCCTATTCTGTGGGAAGACCACGCCTCCCAGGCTTCCCGTATAACGCCAAGTGGCAAGTTCATAGGTGAGGAAGTTGCTGTCGAGGCTCGGAGCCTCGACTCTGCGTTACCGTTCCTTCTCGACCAGCTACGCACTACTCCGGATCTTTGGGCACGGCTGCAACAGACCCTCTCCAATACTCTTTTGGATGTGGCGGAGGCGCGCGAGTACTCTCCTTCATCGGCAGAGCTGTGGGGTTTTGACGAGCCTGACGCCGAGATACGGGCCAGGGCGTCAAAGGCTTGGGCGGAAAGACGACAACCAGCCGGTCCACGCAGCTGGCGTCAACATATCCGTTCGTGGTGGGAACGACGTTCGTAGTCCGGAGTGGATACGAGACTCGCCACTTTCCCGGTTCCTTCTACTCGTTTCAACCTCATGCCGTCGCTTGGTCTCTTCGATCAATCCTCGCTGCAAAGAAAGCCTAGAGTCCGCCTTTTCCTATGCGCCGAGGAAGCAGATCGAGAACGGCTCGGTGTCCTCTGTCCATCAAGCGGCGGCCGCCTGCAATGTAAGTCGGCCCGCCGTGCAGCGATGGCTCTCGCGAGGGCTGCTCCCTGAGCCGCCGTGGACGCTCAAGCAACTGCACCAGGTCCCTATCTAACCGACCCCGGCGGGCGTCGCCGTGGTTCTCGGGCTGCTCACGGCACCGTGGCCCGCTGGAGGGCAGGGTGCGGCTGCGCAGCATGCCGGGGAATCCAAACCACCAGTGCGCCGCTTGCGCTTACGGTCTGGCACCATAGACAGCGGTCATTAGTCACTTCGGCGGGGGGCGAGTTCCACTCGGTCATGCGAAGTTGATTCAGAGGTCCGGCTGGGAATGCCAATCTTCACGAGATCTCGAAGCCTGATGATGTAGGCGGCCCCGGTCGCAGCAGCGCTCTTGCCCGTCCCCTTGTGCCCCTGGCCCGAGTGGTCGGGCTCGACTCGCTCGCAGGGGCGGTGGTCTGGTCCTCTTCAGGGAAGTTCTACCTGGAGAACTATCCGGATCTCCAAGCGGCGTTCGGCACGGATTACCGGCTCTTCGGATTTGAGCTGGGTTGATGGCTGAGCGGCGGTCGGCGTGTTGATCAAGGAGTGTGGAGGTCGGGTCCTTCAGGATCAGTAGCGACCAAGCAACTGAGTTCCGAAGGACCCGACGGTGCCTCACTCTATGTGCGGCTCGGGTGCGCGCTGGTGTGCCCGGGCTGATGCGATCTTCGATGTTGTTGGCATGCACGTCCTTGATGTAGAAGTCGACGACCTGCAGCGGCTGGTGCTGACGGTGGAGTCGGCCCAATTGGCGGCGGCCTGTCCTGGCTGCGGTGTGATGGCTATCGGTCACGGCCGTCGGGTCCGGGTGCTGCACGATGCGCCCTCCTTCGGCCGGGTCACCCTGGTCCGGTGGCTGGTGCGGGTCTGGCGCTGCCGAGAACCCGCGTGCCCGGCCGGAACGTTCAGTGAGGTCCACGACCTGGCGCCGCCGCGGATGGCGCTGACCGTGCGGGCGGTGCGATGGGCGACCGATGCGCTCAGCTGCGACGACACCACCGTCTCAGCGCTGGCTCGACATCTCGGGGTGGACTGGCACACGGCCTGGGATGCGATCGAGGTCGAAGCGAAGGCCCGCACCAAAGACCCGGCACGTCTCGCCGGGGTCAGGACTCTCGGGGTCGATGAGCACATCTGGCGGCCGTCGCGGATCGGCGTGGATCGAGCCGTCACGATCATGGTCGATCTGACCCGTGACCAGGCTGGATGCCTTCACGCCCGCCTGTTGGACGCCGTGGTCGGCCGCTCCGGCACCGTCTACAAGGCCTGGCTGAAGGCGCAGCCCGAGGGGTTCGTCGACGGCGTCGAACAAGCCGCTCTCGATCCGTTCCGCGGCTACGCGAACGCCATCCACCACGGGCTTCCCGACGCGGTCGCGGTCCTCGACGCCTTCCATGTAGTCAGGCTCGGCACCCAGGTGGTCGACGAAGTCCGCCGCCGCGTTCAGCAAGACACCCTGGGCCGCCGCGGCCACAAGCACGACCCGCTATACAAGATCCGCGGGCTGCTCCGCCACGGCGCGGAACACCTCACCGAGAAGCAGCAGGCCAAGATCAGCCATTGCCTGGACGCGGGCGACCCGGGCGACGAGGTGAACGTCGCCTGGCAGTGCTACCAACAGCTCCGCTCCATCTACCACGCCACCCCCGCCACCGGACGAGAGATCGCCCAGAAGGTGCTCGACAGCTTTCACACCTGCCCGATCCCCGAGGTCGCCAGGCTCGGCCGCACCCTCCGCGCCTGGCGCAGTCAGGTCCTGGCGTACTTCGACACCTCAGGGGTCTCCAACGGCGGCACCGAAGCCATCAACATGATCATTGAGAAGATCCGCCGGCTAGCCCACGGCTTCAAAAACTT
>Ga0307289_10000889_pt1 | contig 12993 bp, 10 predicted proteins | sample ER_DNA_143_FD_194483 | JGI IMG/M metagenome (GOLD analysis project Ga0307289, IMG submission 194483) | Bulk soil microbial communities from the East River watershed near Crested Butte, Colorado, United States - ER_DNA_143 | ecosystem: Environmental > Terrestrial > Soil > Floodplain | place...
GACCGGCTCGGCCGTGCTCGGGGACCTGGTCGCGGTGGCCAGGGCCCGGCTCCAGGGGGCCAGGGGGGTCGGCTGCACCTGTGTCTACCGGCGCCGGGTGCGCGGCATGGCCGACGTCAACACGCAGTACTATGTCGCGCTCGACGTCGTCGACCGGCCGGGCGTGCTCGCCCAGGTGGCGGCCGTGTTCGCCGAGCACGGGGTGTCGATCCGGTCGGTGCTGCAGCGGGGCAAGGGGGAGGAGGCCCAGCTCGTGCTCGTCACCCACCTGGCCAGGGAGGGCGCCGTCCAGCAGGTCCTGGAGGGCCTGCGCGGCCTGCCGGTGGTCGGCAACCTGGCCAGCGCCATGCGGGTCGAGGGCGAGGAGGCCGACGAGGTGCTGGGGTGGTGAACAACGTGCAGGAGCGGCCGGCCTGGCCGGGGCTGATCGAGCGCTACCGCGACCGGCTCCCGGTGGGTCCCGGGACCCCGGTGGTGACGCTGCTGGAGGGCGGGACCCCGCTGGTGCCGGCGCCGGTGCTGTCGGCCCGCACCGGCTGCGACGTCTGGCTGAAGGTCGAGGGAGCCAACCCGACCGGCTCGTTCAAGGACCGGGGCATGACCGTGGCCGTCTCCAGGGCGCTGGAGGAGGGGGCGCGGGCGGTCCTGTGCGCCTCCACCGGCAACACCTCGGCCTCGGCCGCCGCCTATGCGGCCAGGGCCGCGATCCCGTGCGCGGTGGTGATCCCCGAGGGCCGGATCGCCCTCGGCAAGCTCGCCCAGGCGCTGGTCCACGGGGCGTCGGTGCTGGCCGTGGACGGTAGCTTCGACGACTGCCTGGTCCTGGTCAGGGCCCTGGCCGAGCAGTATCCGGTGGCGCTGGTCAACTCCGTCAACCCGCTGCGCATCCAGGGCCAGAAGACGGTCGCCTTCGAGATCGTCGAGGCCCTGGGCGACGCCCCGGACGTCCACTGCATCCCGGTCGGCAACGCCGGCAACATCACCGCCACCTGGCTGGGCTACACCGAGGCGACCGAGCGGCGGCCGGCGATGCTGGGGTTCCAGGCCGCCGGGGCGGCCCCGCTGGTCACCGGCCGGCCGGTGGAGCGGCCGGCCACCATCGCCAGCGCCATCCGGATCGGCCGCCCGGCCTCGGCCGAGGGCGCCCGACGGGCGGTGGCCGAGTCGGGCGGGCGGCTGGCCGCGGTCACCGACCGCCAGATCCTGGCCGCCTACCGCCTGCTGGCCCGCGAGGAGGGCGTGTTCGTCGAGATGGCCTCGGCCGCCTCGGTCGCGGGTCTCCTCGACGCCAACCTCCCCCGAGGTCGCCGGGTCGTCTGCACCGTCACCGGCAACGGCCTCAAGGACCCCGACTGGGCCCTCGCCGGCGCCCCCGAACCCACCCGCATCCCCCCCGACCCCGCGGCCGCCGCCGCCCACCTGAACCTGGACTGACCGGGTCCCGCCCCCGGCCCGGTGTGCCGCTGAGCCCGAAATTAGTTGCATGGTGCAAGCAATCTGTGGCAAGGTGGTCGCCGTGCCTGTACCCACCCTGCCCAGAGAGACGACCAGCGGACAGCAGCTGATGGTCTCGCTGCTGACCGTGGGCCGGCGGCTCAAGTCGCGGCTGCCCCAGGGGCATGGCGATCCGGCGATGATGCACGTGCTCCACCAGGTGCTGGCCAACGGGTCCCTGCGGGTGTCGGAGCTGGCCGGGTGCATGGGGCTGGACGCCTCCACGGCCAGCCGGCACGTCCGCCACCTGGAGGACGGCGGGTATCTGGCCAGGACAGAGGACCCGGGCGACCGGCGTGCCTCGCGGATCCGGCTCACCCCCAAGGGCCGGGCCGCGCTCGCGCGGGCCATGCGGCTCCGGGCGGCGGTGGTCGACCGGGCCGTCGCCGACTGGCCCGAACGGGACCGGGCCGCCCTCACGACCTTGCTCACCCGGCTGGCCGACAGCCTCGACCGGCTGGCCGCAGATTCGGAGACCAGATGACCACACCTTCCGACACCCCCTCGACCGCGGCCGCCGCCGGCTCGGCCGCCACCGGCCAGGCCGAGCTCCCGCCCGGCGCCGGCGAGCCGGGCGTCCCCAACTACCTCTCGCACCGGCAGATCCTGGTCGTGCTGGCCGGGGTGATGGCCGGGATGCTGCTGTTCGCCCTCGACCAGGGCATCGTCGGCACCGCCCTGCCCCGCATCGTCAGCGAGCTCGGCGGCCTCGACAAGCTCTCCTGGGTGGTCACCGCCTACCTGCTCACCTCGACGGCGACCACGCCGCTGTGGGGCAAGATCTCCGACCTGTACGGGCGCCGCCTGATCTTCCAGGTCGCCATCGTGATCTTCCTGATCGGCTCGGCCCTGTCCGGCCTCAGCCAGAACATGGGCCAGCTGATCGCCTTCCGCGCCCTCCAGGGCGTCGGCGGCGGCGGCCTGTTCGCGATCGCCCTCAGCATCATCGGCGACGTCATCCCGCCCCGTGAGCGCGGCCGCTACCAGGGCTACTTCGGGGCCGTGTTCGGCGTCTCCAGCGTGGCCGGCCCGCTGCTGGGCGGCTGGCTCACCGACACCGTCGGCTGGCGCTGGATCTTCTACATCAACATCCCCGTCGGCCTGGCCGCGCTGGCGGTCACCTCGGCCGCCCTCAAGATGCCGGTCGTCCGCCGCGAGCACCGGATCGACTACCTGGGCGCGGCCGCCATCGTCGGCGCCGTGACCTGCCTGCTGCTGTATCTGGACTGGCGGGGCAACGACTACGGCTGGACCGAGGTCGGGGCGCTCGCCCTGCTCGCCGGGGCCGCCCTGCTGACGGTGGCGTTCGTGCTGATCGAGCGGCGCGCCCCCGAGCCGATCATCCCCCTGCGGCTGTTCCGCAACCAGGTGTTCACCGTCGGCAACACCTTCGCCTTCCTGGCCGGCATCGCCATGTTCGGGACGATCATCTTCCTGCCCGTCTACCTGCAGGCGGTCAAGGGGTTCACGCCCACCCAGTCCGGGCTGGCCCTGCTGCCGGCGATCATCGGCATCTTCTCGACCTCGATCACCTCCGGCCAGCTCATCACCCGCACCGGCCGCTACAAGATCTTCCCGGTGATCGGGGCGGTGGTGATGACGGTGGCCATGGTCCTGCTGTCGCGGCTGGACGTGGACACCCCGTTCTGGCAGGTCGCCCTGTACGAGTACCTGTTCGGGGCCGGCCTCGGGTTCACCATGCAGACGATCGTCACCGCCGTGCAGAACTCGGTCGAGTACCGGGACATGGGCGCGGCCACCAGCTCGACCACCTTCTTCCGCCAGATGGGCGGCTCGATGGGGGCGGCCGTGTTCGGGGCCGTGCTGTCCAGCCGGCTCGCCCACTACCTGGCCGAGCAGCTGGCCAGGGCGGGCATCCAGGCGGGGGCCGGCGGGCCGAACTTGGAGGCCAACAACGTCCAGGCCATCCAGCAGCTCGCCGAGCCGGTCAGGAGCATCGTGCTCGGCGCCTTCACCAACGCCCTGGACGACGTGTTCCTCGTCGGGGTGCCGTTCCTGGTCGTCGCCTTCGTGGTCGCCCTGCTGCTCAAGGAGGTCCCCCTCCGGACCGGCAAGACCCAGTCGCAGCCCCAGCTCTGACCTGACCGCGGGACGCATCGGCTAGGCTTCCGGCCATGGACGCCAGCGCCCCCGTCCGCGTAAGGGCGCCGGCCACCAGCGCCAACCTGGGGCCGGCGTTCGACGCCGCCGGGATCGCCCTGGACTGGTGGGACGAGCTGGAGGTGCGCCGGGCCCCGGTCGACGCCATCCAGGTGAGCGGCGAGCAGGCCGAGCTGCTCCCGACCGGGCCCGACAACCTGGTCGCGGTGGCCATGCGCCGCCTGGCCGCCGAGGCCGGGGTGGGCCTGCCCCCCCTGCACCTGTCGGTGGTCAAGGGCTTCCCGCTGGGGCGCGGCTTCGGGTCGAGCGCCGCCGCCGTCGTCCTCGGCCTGACCGCGGCCCGCCGGCTGGTCGCCCCCGGCCTCCCCGACGCCGAGCTGCTGGCCCTGGCCTGCGAGCTTGAGGGCCACCCCGACAACGCCACCCCCTGCCTGCACGGCGGGGCCACCCTGGCCTGGGTCGAGGACGGCCGGCCGCGCTGGCGGGCCGTGCCCGTCTCGCCCGACCTGGTCGCCGTCGCCCTGGTCGCCCCCGAGCCGATGGCCACCGTCGAGGCCCGCCGGCTGCTGCCCGAGCGGGTGCCGTTCGCGGTCGCCGCCCACACCGGGGCCCGCTCGGCCATGCTGCCCCTGGCCCTGGCCGGCGACGCCGAGCTCCTCCTGCCGGCCACCGAGGACCTCCTCCACCAGCCCGAACGGCTGACCCGGACCCCCGACGCGGCCAAGCTGCTCGAGCTGCTGCGCGCGGCCGGGCACGCCGCCTTCGTGTCCGGCGCCGGGCCGTCGCTGCTGGTCCTGTGCCCCCGCCAGGCGGCCCCGGGCGCCCTGGCCGACGCCGAGGAGGCGGTGGCCGCCACCGGCGTCGAGGGCTGGCGGATCCGGCGGCTGGAGCTGCCCGGCCAAGGCGCCCTCGGGGGCTCGACGCGCTAGGACGCCGGTCGGGTATGCCCGACGCGCATGCGGAGGGCCTGCCGAAGCTGCAGGGTAGGTGAATGCGACGTCGATACCCGGCCAGGCGTCCTAGTACACTGCCGGGTCGAGTCGTCTGGCTGTCCGCCGAAGGATGCGGCAGCCCGTTCCTGTGCCGCAGCCAATGACGCGGAGTCTCCCGTGCCCGACAAGCTGACCTCGCCCGCCGGCGAGGAGTTCGTGCTGGCCGACGCCTCGGTCAACCGCGTGCTGGTCAAGGGCGTCGTGGCCGTCATGCACGCCCGCACCGAGCGCCTGTGGTCGACCAAGGAAGGCGACATGTTCCTGTGCGCCGACGCCGAGGGGAACCTGGACGCCGAGCAGGCCACCGGGGCCGGCTTCTACTGGCGTGACACCCGCTACCTGTCCGACTTCCGGCTGGAGGTCGACGGGCACGCCCCGTTGCTGCTGTCGACCTCGGCCGACCGGGCCTACGCCAGCCACGTCGACCTGGCCAACCAGGACCTGGTGGAGGAGGACGGGTCGGTCGCGGCCGTCCAGGGCACGGTCAACATCCGCCGCACCCGGGTCGTCGACGGCCGCCTGTACGAGCGCATCCGGATCAAGAACTACAACGCCGCCGCCGTCACCCTCACCGTCCGCCTGACCTTCGGCACCGACTTCGCCGACATCTTCGAGGTCCGCGGGCTCAAGCGGGCGGTCCGGGGCCGGCTGGCCCGGCCCAAGGCCGACCGGCGCTCGGCGGTGTTCGCCTACGCCGGCGAGGACGGCGTCTTCCGCGAGACCCGGATCGCCTTCGAGCTCGAGCCGACCGAGGTCTCGGTCGACGACGGGCTGGTGGTGGCCTCCTGGCGGCTGCGCCTGGAGCCGACCCAGACCGAGCTGATCGCCCTCACGGTCGAGCCGCGGGCGGCCGGCTCCCGGGCCCCCGAGCGCTCCTTCGACGCGGTCATGCACGACCTGCGCCGCTCCTACGAGGCCTGGGAGCGCGCCTGCACCCGCGTCTGGACCGACAACGAGCTGTACAACTCGCTGCTGTCGCGGGGCCTGCGCGACCTCAGGGCGCTGCTCACCCCGACCACGCACGGGAACGTGGTGGCGGCCGGGATCCCCTGGTTCGTGGCCCCCTTCGGCCGCGACTCGCTGCTCACCTGCCACCAGACCCTGATGCTCAACCCCGACCTGACCAGGACCACCCTGGAGGTGCTGGCCGCCTTCCAGGCCGACGAGGTCGACGACTGGCGCGACGCCCAGCCGGGCAAGATCCTGCACGAGCTGCGCCAGGGGGAGCTGGCCGGGGCCGGGGTCATCCCCCACACCCCCTACTACGGCTCGATCGACTCGACCCCGCTGTGGCTGCTGCTGCTCGGCACCTACTACCGCTGGACCGGCGACCTGGAGTTCTGCCGGCGGCTGCTGCCCAACGTCGAGCGGGCCCTGGACTGGGTCGCCGTCTACGGCGACCTGGACGGCGACGGGTTCCTCGAGTACCGGCGCTCCAGCCCCCGCGGCCTGGTCAACCAGGGCTGGAAGGACTCCCACGACTCGGTGGTCCACGTCGACGGCAAGCTCGCCGAGGGCCCGATCGCCCTGGCCGAGGTCCAGGCGTATGTCTACCTGGCCAAGCTGCGCATGGCCGAGGTGTACGAGGCCCTCGGCCAGGCCCCCCGGGCGGCGGCCCTGCGGGGGGAGGCGGCGGATCTCCGCGACGCGTTCAACGAGCGCTTCTGGGTCGAGTCCGAGCAGTTCTACGCCATGGCCCTCGACGGCGAGAAGCGCCAGGTCGCGTCCATCTCCTCCAACCCGGCCCACGGGCTGTACTGCGGCATCGTCGAGCCGGACAAAGCCGGGCCCATGGCCAGGCGGCTGCTCGCCCCGGACATGTTCTCCGGCTGGGGGGTGCGGACGCTCTCCAAGTCGGCCGCCGCCTACAACCCGATGAGCTACCACAACGGCTCGATCTGGCCGCACGACAACGCCTTCATCGGGGCCGGGCTGAAGCGCTTCGGCTTCGCCAAGGCGACCAACCGGCTGGCCACGGCCATGTTCGAGATGGCCGTGACCGTGGACGACATGCGCCTGCCCGAGCTGTTCTGCGGCTTCACCCGGCGGTCGCCCAACCGTCCGGTGGCCTACCCGGTCGCCTGCTCGCCCCAGGCCTGGGCCGCCGGGGCTCCGTTCCTGCTGCTCCAGGCGATGCTCGGGATCTCGGCGGACGCGCCCGCCAACACCATCAACGTGAACAAGCCGCAGCTCCCCGGCTGGCTCAACACGGTCGAGCTGCACGACCTCCGGGTGGGCGACTCCACGGTGTCGATCGTGTTCCAGCGCCAGGGCGAGACGACCGGCTTCTCGCTGCTGGACAAGGACGGCGACGTCCGCGTGCTGATGGAGGAGTGACCCCTGTTGCGCTCCTCCCGGTCCGGCCCGTACAATGCGGAACGTCTCAGTCGCTGGCAATTCAGTCGACGCCCCCGCCTTTATCGGCTCAGATTTGGCGAGTTCGGCGATCCCGGCGCGGCTGGCCAGCGATGGCAACCCACCAGTTCCGTTCGAGCAGTCGACCGGGTCACGTGATCGGACGCCAGCCTGCGGCGGTGTGCGGTTCGTGCCGCGCCGCCCGGCCCCGTCGACGGGAACAGGATTAGGAGCGAGCGCGAGTTTCTCCCCACGGTGCCGCATCAGCAGGCATCCACTGATCTCAAAGACCCCGGCAACCGGGTGGCGACGTACGGTCCCCGGCTCCTTCAGCCGGCACGTCGCCGCCGCACAGGGAAGGTGAACATGGCAACTACCGAACGCGACATCCTCGAGGGAAAGGTCCTGCCCGAGCTGCAGGCCATCGCCTCGTCCATGGGTGTCCAGGGCTACCAGCGACTCCGCAAGGCCGACCTGATCGGCGCGATCATCGCCAAGGCCCAGGGTGTCGAGTTCGTGCCCTCGTCGGCACCCTCCCGGGGCCGACGGGGGGGAACGACCACCAAGACGACCACCGAGGCCCAGGCCCCCGCGGAGGGGTCCGGGGAACCCCACGACGGCCCAGCCGGTAGCGGGTCGGTTCCCCGCCAGCCGGAGGGGTCGGGGGAGGTGGCACCGGTCGAGGTGTCCGGGAACGGCGGCCAGCCGGCCGCCGCCGGGTCCCCGCCGGCCACGATGACCGAGCCGAGCAGCAACGGCGAGGTCGCCCACGACGGCCCAGCCGGCAGCCCGTCCGGTGCAGCGCCGTCCGACGGGGCCGAGGCAGCCCCGGTCGCCCAGGCCGAGCAGCCGGCCCCGGCCGCCGAGGCGACGTCCGGGCAGGCCGAGCAGCCCCAGGCCCAGCAGGGCCAGGGCGGCCAGCAGGCCCAGGGCGAGCAGCCCCAGGCCGACCAGGGCCAGGGCGGCGGCGACCGCGGCCAGCAGCGCCGCGACCGCGACCGTGACTGGGGTGGCGGCCAGGGCGGCGGCGGCAACCGCTGGGAGAACCAGCAGGGCCAGGGCGGGGGCCGGCGCCGCAACCGCAACCGGAACCGGAACCGCAACCGCGGCGGCGGGGGCTTCGACCAGGGCAACGTGGCCCTGATGGAGCGGCCCGACTACCGCGACCGCCAGCAGGCCGACGACCGGCCCGAGGTCAGCCGCACCGGCACCCTCGACATCCGCTCCCAGGACGGCTACGGGTTCATGCGGGTCAACGGCTACCTGCCGGGCCCCGAGGACGTGTACGTGCCCCTGTCGATGATCCGCCGGATGGGCCTGCGTCGCGGCGACGAGATCGAGGGCACGGTCAAGCTGCCCCGCGACTCCGAGAAGTACGCCGCCCTGTCCCGGGTCGACAAGGTCAACGGCCTGGAGCCCGAGGAGGCGCGCAACCGCCGCGACTTCAAGGACCTGACCCCGCTGTACCCGCTGGAGCGGCTGCGCCTGGAGCACAACCCGACCGAGATCTCGACCCGGGTGATGGACCTCATGTGCCCCATCGGGAAGGGCCAGCGCGGGCTGATCGTCTCCCCGCCCAAGGCGGGCAAGACCACGCTGATGAAGCAGATCGCCAACGCCATCAGCGAGAACAACCCCGAGGTGTACCTCATCATCCTGCTCACCGACGAGCGGCCCGAAGAGGTCACCGACATGCAGCGCTCCACCAAGGCCCACGTGATCTACTCGACCTTCGACCGGCCCTCGGAGGAGCACTGCCAGGTGGCCGAACTGACCATCGAGCGGGCCAAGCGGCTGGTCGAGTACGGCCGCGACGTGGTCGTGCTGCTGGACGGCATCACCCGGCTGTCCCGGGCCTACAACCTGGCCACCCCGGCCAGCGGCAAGATCCTCTCCGGCGGTGTCGACTCCTCGGCCCTGTACCCGCCCAAGCGGTTCTTCGGGGCCGCCCGCAACCTGGAGGAGGGCGGGTCCCTGACCATCCTGGCCACCGCCCTGGTCGACACCGGGTCGCGCATGGACGAGGTCATCTTCGAGGAGTTCAAGGGCACCGGGAACATGGAGGTCCGCCTGGACCGCAAGCTGTCCGAGCGCCGCATCTTCCCCGCCCTCGACATCGACGCCTCCTCGACCCGCAAGGAGGAGCTGCTGCTCACCGAGGAGGAGCTGGTGGTGGCCTGGAAGCTGCGCCGCGTCCTCGGCGCGCTCGACCCGGCCCAGGCCCTCGAGCTGGTGGTGGACCGGATGCGCCAGTCCAAGACCAACGCCGAGTTCCTCCGCCACATCCAGCGGGCCAACATAAACTAGGGCGATCCCCTGGACCATGGCACAGGCGCTCTTGGGGGGCCGTGGGGGGAGCGAGCTCCCCCCACAGGGAACAGGGACTGCGACAAGATTCGTTCAAGTGAAGACACGACAAACTTCCGCAAGGAGCTGCGAGTATTCATGAAGCAGGGCATCCACCCCGAGTACAAGGTGACCACCGTGCGCTGCTCGTGCGGTGAGGAGTTCACGACCCGCTCGACCGTGTCCGAGCTGCGGGTCGACATCTGCTCCAACTGCCACCCCTTCTACACCGGCAAGCAGAAGCTGGTCGACACCGGCGGCCGTGTGGAGCGCTTCGAGCGCCGCTACGGCAAGCGCAAGGCTCCAGAGTCGACCGCCTGAGCGGGCCGACCGACGTGGGCGACGAGACCGGCAGGAAGCAGCCGTTCTACTACGGCGGCCAGGCCGTCCTGGAAGGCGTGATGATGCGCGGCCAGGAGGCCTGGTCGCTTGCCGTGCGCCGCCCCGCGGGCGAGATCTACCTCGAGAAGCACTCCCTGCGGCCCCTGGCCAGCCGGGTCAAGCTGTTCAAGCTGCCGTTCTTCCGCGGCATCGGCGTGCTGGCCGACTCGCTGGCCATCGGCGTCAAGGCCCTGGCCATCTCCGGCAACCAGGCCCTCGAGGAGGAGGAGCAGCTCTCGAACCGGCAGATGGGCTGGTCGCTCGGGATCGGGGCCGCGTTCTTCACCGCCCTGTTCATCCTCGCCCCGGCCGCCGGGACCAACTGGCTGTCGTCGCACCTGCCCAACAACCTGATCTTCAACCTGGTCGAGGGCCTGGCCCGGCTCGCCTTCTTCCTGCTCTACATCGTGGCCATCTCGTCGCTGCGGGACATCCGCCGGGTGTTCCAGTTCCACGGCGCCGAGCACATGACGATCCACTGCTACGAGGCCAAGCTGCCGCTGGAGCCGGACAACGTCGGCCGCTTCCCGACCCTGCACGTCCGCTGCGGGACCAACTTCCTGCTGATCCTGTTCGTGGTCACCCTGATCCTGTTCACGCTGCTGTTCTCGGCCATCGGCCGCCCACCGCTGTACGTGCGCGTGCCGCTGCAGATCCTGGCCGTGCCGGTGATCGTCGGCATCGCCTACGAGGGCATCCGCCTTGGCGCCGGCCGGGAGCGCTCGTCCCTGGTCAAGGCGCTGATGCAGCCCGGCCTGTGGCTCCAGATGCTGACCACCAAGCCGCCCACCCCCGACATGATCGAGGTCGCCATCCGCTCGCTGGAGCAGGTCCTGCCCCCGGCCGAGCGGGCCACGGTGGGGCCGCTGCCCTCCCCGCTGGTCGCCGGCGTCGGCGCCCAGGTCGACGACCTGGCCGGCCCCCTCCCCGGGCGGCCGCTTCCGGCCGAGCCGGCGCCGGAGGACCTGCCCCGAGGCGGCTGACCATGTTCGAACGGCTCGAGGAGATCGAGCGGACCTACGAGGACGTCGAGCGCCAGCTCGCCGACCCGGAGGTCATCGCCGACCAGACGCGGCTGATCGGGCTGTCGCGGCGCCACGCCGAGCTGGGCGAGGTCGTCCGGACGTACCGGGCGTGGCGGTCGGCCACCGACGACCTGGCGACCGCGCGCGAGCTCCTGCGCGAGGAGCGCACGACCGACGGCAGGGCGCTGCTGGAGGAGGAGATCGCCGACGCCCAGGCCCGCCAGGCCGCCCTGGAGGAACAGCTCCGCCGGGCCCTGGTCCCAAAGGACCCCAACGACGACAAGGACGTGATCGTCGAGGTCCGGGCCGGCACCGGCGGCGACGAGGCCGCCCTGTTCGCCGGCGACCTGCACCGGATGTACGTCCGCTGGGCCGAGCAGCACGGCTACAAGGTGGAGAGGCTGTCCCAGAGCGAGTCAAATCTGGATGCCAGCGTCAAGGAGGTCGTGTTCGCGGTCAAGGGCAGGGGCGCCTGGTCGCGGCTCAAGTACGAGGCCGGCGTGCACCGGGTCCAGCGGGTCCCGGTGACCGAGTCCCAGGGCCGCATCCACACCTCGGCCGCCGGGGTCAACGTGCTCCCCGAGGCCGACCCGGTCGAGGTCACCATCGAACCGGGCGACCTCAAGATCGACGTGTACCGCTCCACCGGCCCGGGCGGGCAGTCGGTCAACACCACCGACTCGGCGGTGCGCCTCACCCACCTGCCCTCGGGCATCGTGGTGTCCATGCAGGACGAGAAGTCCCAGATCCAGAACCGCGAGAAGGCCATGCGGGTGCTGCGGGCCCGGCTGCTGGAGCGGGCCATCGCCGAGCAGCAGGCCCAGCTGGCGGCCGAGCGCCGCTCCCAGGTCCGCTCGCTGGACCGCTCCGAGCGCATCCGGACCTACAACTTCCCCCAGGACCGGGTCACCGACCACCGCATCGGCCTGTCCGTGGGCGACCTGCCGGGGGTGCTCAACGGCGGCGGCCTGGACCGGATCATCGACGAGCTGGCGGCCAGGGACGCCGAGACCGCCCTGGCCGCGGCCGAGGCCCCGGCGTGACCACCGCCAGCCAGTCCTCCGGGGCACCCCCCTGGGGTTCCCCGGACCCCCTCGGCGGCCGGGGTGCGCTGCGCGCCTGGGCGACCCGCGAGCTGGCCGCCGCCGGCTGCGTCTCGGCCCGGGCCGAGGCCGACTGGCTGCTGGAGGAGGCAACGGAGGGGTCCGGGGAACCCCAGGGGGGTGCCCCGGAGGATCGGGTCGGCCGGGCGCTGCGGGCCATGGTGGCCCGGCGGGTGGCGGGGGAGCCGCTCCAGTACGTGATCGGTTGGGCGCCGTTCGGGCGGCTGCGGCTGGCCGTCGGGCCGGGCGTGTTCGTGCCCCGGCCCGAGACCGAGGGCCTGGCCGACCGGGCCGCGACCCGCCTGCGGGCGTCGTCGCCGCCGGCGGTGGCGGTGGACCTGTGCACCGGGTCGGGGGCGATCGCCTGCTTCCTGGCCGCCGAGGTCCCCGGGGCCAGGGTCCTGGCCACCGAGCTCGACCCGGGGGCGCTGGCCTGGGCCAGGCCCAACGCCGAGCGCCACCGGGTCGAGCTGCTGGCCGGCGACCTGGACGCGCCGCTGCCGCCCGAGCTGGCCGGGCGGGTCGACGTGCTCTGCGCCAACGTGCCCTACGTGCCCAGCGGGGCCATCGCCACCATGCCCAGGGACGTCCGCGACCACGAGCCGCGCCTGGCCCTCGACGGCGGCCCCGACGGCCTGGACGTGCTGCGGCGCCTGGCCGCCCGGGCCGGGCACTGGCTGGCCCCCGGCGGCTGGCTGTTCTGCGAGATCGGCGAGGACCAGGCCGAGGCGGCCGCGGCCCTGCTGACCGCGGCCGGGCTGGCCGCGGTGGCCGTGCACCCCGACCTGGTCGGCCGCGACCGGATCGTCGAGGGGACCCGCCCGTGAATGAGGAGGAGGACCCGCGGGTCATCCCGGTGTCCAAGGACGAGGAGCAGTGGCCGGGGCTGCTCGAGGTCGGTGGCGAGATCGTCGCCAGGGGTGGGCTGGTCGTGCTCCCGACCGACACCCTGTACGGGGTGGCCTGCGACCCCTTCAACCCCTCGGCGGTGGACGCCCTGTTCCAGGCCAAGCGGCGCGGCCGCGACCTGCCCCTGCCGGTGCTGGTGCACACCTGGCGCCAGGCCATCGGCCTGGTCGACGAGGTCACCGACCAGGCCCAGGCGCTGATCGCGGCCTGGTGGCCGGGACCGCTCACCCTGGTCCTGCGGGAGGCGGCCGGCATCGGCTGGGACCT
>Ga0307289_10000890_pt1 | contig 12990 bp, 17 predicted proteins | sample ER_DNA_143_FD_194483 | JGI IMG/M metagenome (GOLD analysis project Ga0307289, IMG submission 194483) | Bulk soil microbial communities from the East River watershed near Crested Butte, Colorado, United States - ER_DNA_143 | ecosystem: Environmental > Terrestrial > Soil > Floodplain | place...
CCCTCCGCCAGGACGCGCCGAGCGGGACCGACGCCGCGCTCGGGCAGGGGATCTTTGCGGTCTACGAGTGGACGTTCCGGATCGGGCCGGGCGTCATCGTCGGCGTCGGGAACGGCCTGATCCTCGGGTGGCTCATGTACAAGTCTGAGTTGGTGCCAAGGCGCATGGCCATGTTCGGGCTGGTCGGTGGGCCGCTCATCATCATCTCGGGAGCCCTCGTCATCTTGGACGTCATTCCGGCCGGTGGCGCGGTACAGGTGCTGTTCACGGTCCCGGAGTTCATTTGGGAGTTGTCGATCGGTATCTATCTCATCGTCAAGGGCTACCGGACGTCGTCTCCGGCACTCGCGGGGACCCAGGAGGCCCCACTCGTCTAGTTCTGCTCGCTGGCTTGCCGCTCGGCCAGCAGCTGCTCGGCAGCCTCGGCTTGGCGCTCCAACCAGGCCAGGCCCGGCTCCTGGTACATCCGGGCGACCTGCTCGCCAGCCGCCAGCCGCTGGCGCATGACCGCGATGAGCTGGCGGTTGGCGGCCGCCTTCTGGGCCAGCACCCAGCTGGGCAACAACTCCAGACTCTCCCGCATCTCCGCGGGGGTCATGGGCGGATAGGGGCCGAGGTCGTGCAGGCCGAGGCGGGTGTCGGGTTGGGCCTGGCGGACCTCCAGGCAGGGGATACAGATCCACACCGTGAACAGCCCCTCCACCTTGGCGAAGGGCCCACGGGTGGCGCCGCAGAACGAGCAATGTCCTCCCTCGCCGGTCACCGGCCCAGCGGCCCGCTGGCCCGTGGCCGCCGCCGGGCGATGTAGCCGCCGCGGACCCGACCGTAGGCATCCGGCCGCAGGTGCCGCTCGAGCTGCATCAGGCTCCAGACCTTGGTGCCGTCGACCCGGAGGTAGGGCTCGACGTGGGCGGCCGCCTTTTGGATGGTGGTGAGGTCGACGCCGAGGAGCTCGGCGCAGCGCTCCAGGGGGGCGGCGATCGGGCGGGTCAGGGTGGGATCGTGGGCTTCCCATGCGGGCATGCCCGGTAGCCTAGACGAACATGTGTTCGAGCAACAGTGGATGAAGCGAGCGAGCATCCCGGGCACGACGTCTTGTCCCATGACTCGTAGGCCAAGGGCATCAGGGGGCCTGCTGTCGGTTCATCGCGAGAGCTGTCGGTTCACGGTCACCTGCGCGCCGGTGGCGTCGGTGACAAGAGCAGCGCCGAACAGTTGGCCAGCAGTCCACGCGCCGGGCTTGACTCCGGCCAGAACGCGCCGGGTTGTTTCGGCGGCGATGGCGGCCGTGGCGCGGACGCCTTCACCGGCGTGTAGTTCGGCGGTGACCGTCCGACCGTCGGGCCCGACGACCTCGGCCCAGGTGTAGGAGTCGGTTCCACTGATGTGCGCGGTTGGGTTTGCGATGTATGCCACCACGTTGGCGGCGCCGCTGGCCAGCCTGGCCGTCTCGAGGTCACCGACCGGCCCGGGCAACAGTTGCCGCTGCGCGCCGCCGAAGGTCAAGACCGTGGCGCCGCTGCCGAGGGCCTCCCGGACCACCTGACCGTTACGGTAGGTGATGGCGACGCCCTGGGACAGGGACGCTTGGATCGTCTGGCGCACCCCGTCGCTTTGGCGGGTCACCCCCGCAGCGGCTGCGACCCGCACGAGGTCCGGCACCAGGCCCAGCTGTTCAACCAGGCGCAGGACCAGTGTTTCGGTCGCGGCCGGCCCGAACCCGGCACCGGTGACCAGCGCGACCGCGTGCGCGCGTGCTTGCTCGTCGCGGTCAAGCAGTCCCCGGACCGCTGGCCATTCGTTCGCGATGTCCACATAGGGCAAGTTGGCGGCGAGGCAGGCATCGATCACCGGACCGGCCTGCCGGGCGAACGGCCCGATCGTGGACAGGACCACACCGACGCCGACGATGGCCTCGGCCAGCGACGCCGCGTCGCTGACATCGACGGTATGCACGTCCGTCGCCGCGCCATCGGCGGCCAAAGCTCGAGCGAGATCCTCCAGTGGGCCGCGGTGGCGTCCAGCCAACCGGACCGACAGGCAGCGGGCGGCCAGCTCGGCCGCGATGAGCCGACCGCTGTTCCCCGCCGCCCCAAGCAGGAGCACGTCGCTGGTCACCCGACCGTCACGGACAAGACTGATCTTGGATGTCGTCGTCGTCACAGCACACCTCTCATCCGATTGACATGACGTCAATCCTGGGGAGCAGGGCGAAGGTGAACGCCGCCGCTTCCGCCCGGTCGACGGCGAGTGGGTCCGGACCGCTCGGCGCAGCGCTTGGGTCGTCATGCATTGGCTGGCAGGCCGAGCCGGACCTGTGCGAGCAGTCCCCGGAACCGCTCGGGCTCCTCCAGGTGGGGCATGTGCGCGGAATGCTCGAACCACACGAGCTGTTTGCTTGGTGCCTCGAGCAGCTCGGCGTAGCGCTCTGCGAGGGAAGCGGGTGCGACCTGATCGTGCCGGCCTTGGACCATCACGACTGGGGAGTCCAGGCGGGTGAGCGAGTGCGTCAAGTCAAGCGCCGCCAGCTCCGGCAGCAGCGCGGCTTGCGCCGCCGTGATCCCCCGAAGAGTTCGGACGGCGTCGGCAAGCGAGTAGTCGGGGGAGCGAAGCAGGCTCAACAGCAGGCTGCGGACCATCGAGTTGTAGGTTCGACCGCGGCGCACACCGCCGAAATTGGCGGCCCACCGCTCGAGCGTCGCGAACTCCTTCGGCTCGAGGTGGGGTGGTGGCGCGATCGCTTGGAGCTGCCGAATCGCTCTGCGGACCTTCCTCGCTTGCGCGGTCGCCAGTGCGAACTCATAGGCGCTCTTGCCGGCGGCTGCGCCGTCGATGTCCATGCCCACCGTGACAAGGGTCGCCACCAGGTCGGGCCGGCGGGCGGTGGCGAGCGCCGCGAGCGTCGCGCCCATCGAGAACCCAGCCACGACCGCGGGCCTATCGAAGCGATCGCACAGCATCGCGAGGAGCCGCTCGGTGTCGCCGACCATCGTCTGGATGCTCAGCTCGCGTGTGGCGTCCGCGGAGCGCAGCGAGCGACCGCAACCCCGTTGGTCCCAGTAGATGACCGTGAAGTCATCCGCGAGTGACAGCACGCGCTCGAACCTCTGCGCCTCGTTGATCATCGGCAGGCCCGGGCCCTGCTGAACGAGCAGCAGGAGCGGGTTGCGGGGGTTCGCCGCTCGGATGCGGATCCACTGCGCGCTCTCGCCGAGCTGCACGGGCTCGCGCCGATCGATTTCCATGTCGTCTCCTTTCGATTGGGGCTGGCGCATCACCAACGGCCGGGACGTGCCCACCCAGATAGGCGTTAGCTGTCCAGCAGCCGCTGGGCGGCGGTTGGGTCGTGGGCGGGCAGCACGACCAGGCCCGGCTGCTGCCGTTGCAGCGCGAGGACCTTGCGGGTGCTCTCGGCGAGCAGATGCCGGTGCCCGACGCCGGGGAGCTGGCCGCGCCGGAGGATATCCGCCCCGTAGGTGAGGTCCCCGGCCAGCAGCAGCGGCGGCCTGGCCGTGCGGCGGATCAGCAGTGACACCGAGCCCGCGGTGTGGCCGGGGGTCGGCAGCAGCACCAGCGAGCCGTCGCCCATCACATCCAGCGACTCGGTGAACGGCGCCAGGGCGGGGTCATCGGTGGGCTCCAGGCTGACCTGGTGCCATCTCCGTCCCGGCAGCTGGATGTGGTCGCGCAGGAAGCCGCGCAGCTCCGGGGCGGGCTTGGCCAGCTCGGCCCATTCGGCGGCCGACACCAGCAGCTCGGCACCGGTCAGCTCGGCCAGCCCGCCGATGTGGTCCTCGTGCAGGTGCGACAGGACAGCGGTGTCGACATCGGCCGGGGTGTACCCGAGCGTGGCGAGCTGGGCGGTGAGGGTGTCCTGCTCGCCGATGTCGAAGCGGGCGAGCCGGTGATACAGGTAGCCGGTGAAACCGCCGGGGAAGTAGGTGTCATCGGTGACCGAGGCCCGGTCCTGCCCGGTGTCGAACAGGATCAGCCCCTTGGCATGCTCGATGACATAGACGTTGACCGGCCGTGGCGGTGTCCACTCCCGCGAGGTCAGCAGCCACCAATACAGCGGCTTGCGGGTGCCGTACGGGTGTTCGGGGCGGATCCGCACGGTCCCGGTGCTGATCACCGACACCGCCCGCACCGCCCCCACCGATCCGGGCTCGGCCTGGGAGATCGCGGTCAAGGCGTTCATGGCGGAGCTCTCTTTCCGTTGCTGGCCGCCCCGTTCCGGGCAGGACACCGCCAGGATGCGGCCGCCGCACGGCTGCGTCAGTGACTTCAGTCGCGCGCCGGGCGACGAAAGTCACAGGCCAGCCGGGCCGCCGGATTCGGCGTACAGCCGGGCCGGGTCGAGGATCACGACGCTGTCCGCCGCGGTGGCCACGATCCCGGCGGCGCGCAGATCACGCAGCGCCCGGGCCACCACCTCGCGGACCGACCCGGCCGCATCCGCCAGCTCCTGCTGCGACACGTGGGCCACCAGGCGGCCACGCGGGCGCTGCCGGTCGGAGGCGAGATCGAGCAGGTGAGCGGCGACGCGCTGGCGCACCGATCCGAACGCGTTGACCGCGGTCTGCTCCAGCACCGCATACAGGCGCCGGTTCAGCTCCTCAGCGATGGCCCAGGAGACCCGGGGATCGTGCCGCGCCGCCGCGGTCAGGGTCCGGGCGCTGATCCGGAACACGCTCGACGGCTCCACCGTCTGGACACCGACGCTGGCTGGCCCGCCCACCAGGACCGCGATCCCCAGCACGTCACCGGGCCGGGCATACCGGACCGTGACCTGCCGGCCCCCGGGCGAGCTCAGATACACCCGGATCAGGCCCCGGACCACCAGCGCCGCCTGCGGGGCCGACCCGGCCCGGTACACCGTCGTACCCGCCGGGTAGTCGGCGCGCTCGCCTTCTGCCCGCAGCCTGCCAGCCAGCTCCGTCGGCAGCTCCGCAAGGAAGCTCCGCGCCAGGGCGTCATCAACCTCCCGGTCGACCACGTCCACGACGTTAGGCCGCGGATTGGGACAGCGCAACAGAACGGCCTGATCTGGGCAACCACCATGGATGGTCCGCTCGCGGCGGCCAAGTGGCCGGTGCGGCCGTTGGGTGTTGTAGGAGGCGGCGAAGGCGGCGGCCGTCTCGCCAGCGACGCCAACCGGACACCCGGGTACGGCACCCTCATCGGGTCAGAGCTGGCCGAGGGGTGGGATGCCCATCTCGTGGAGGACGCCGTCGCCGTCGTCGCCGACCCTGGAGTTGGCGCCCTCGCCCTCGCCGAGCCGGTTGGCATGGCCGGCCGGCACGACCGTGGCGCCGTCCGCTGGCCCGCCGACGGCGGCGGTCGGCGTGCCGAACCACACCCGGGTGTGGGGCACCAGCTCGCGGGAGGACATCCCGCCGGGGGCGTTGGCGGCGTAGAACTCCACCCACATCGCCGAGCCGCGGGCGGCCAGGTCCAGGCCGCCCCAGCTCGCCGGCACCTGGATGGCGCCGACGGTCGTCTCGACGCCGCCGGCGGGGTCGGCGACTGACGCGCGCCACCAGCCGGCACGGGCCCGGGTCACCCGCAGCCGGTAGGTGCGCCCTGGCTGCCACTGGTAGGCGAGCCGGCAGGTCCAGAACGGCGAGCCCTCCACGCCGGGGTGGCAGCCGGGGTTGTCGCCGCAGCCGATCGCCGACCACACCGAGAAGACCGCCAGCCTGCCCTGGCTGCCGTCGTCGCGGCGGTCGTGGGCCTGGAGCCCGAAGTAGCCGACGTCCCCTCCCTGGAAGCACCAGGAGTGCGCCCAGAAGTACGTGGTGGGCCCGGGGTCGCGCAGCAGGGTCAGGTCCCACGCCAGGCTGCTGGCACCGGCCGCGGCCGTCGGCCACCGCCACCAGGTGTACGTTCCCCGCGGCCTGACCATCGGCCGGTCAGGCTACCTCACCTCATGTCAAGTGTGCCGGGGTCTCAGGTCGACTCCGGCGCCTTGGCTCATGGGAGGCCGTCGTAGGTGACCTCGGCGGTCTGGTCCAGGACACTGCCAGGGGTCCCGTCCTTGCCGAGTGGGGACACGATCGGGTCGTCGATCCGGTGGCCCTTGAGGGTGTCCGACTCGGTCATGTCCGGGAGGTAGACCCGTCCATGGCGCCGCATCCATCCCTCCCAGATCCGGTCGACGTTGCAGTGATGCAAGAAGAAGACCGGGTCGTTGGGGGAGTGCGCCGGCGCCATGTCACCGTTCACCCAGCGGTGGACCTGATTGTGGAGACCTGTCCCCTTGAAGCCTTCCAGCCGGTTGCGGAAGCCGCCCGAGCTCTTGTCCCACGGTGGAACGTCGTAGGTGGCGAGGTCGGGGGTTGCCTGGGTATCGAAGGCGGCCCTCAGGTCGTCTCCTGATGGGAGGGTCGGCGAGCCGACCGGAGGTGGCTGCCCGAAGCTGCGGCGGAGACCTCGGTCGACCTGGCGGAGGGCAAGGCCCACGTCGGACTCGATCCGGACTCGAAAGCCGGCATCGAACGCGAATGGTCCGATGTTGACCGGGTCCCCTTGTCCTCCCATCCATTTCTTGTCCCAGATCAGTGAGGACGCTGGTGCAGGAGGCGAACCATCGGCGGCTGGGGACCCATCGACGGTCCAGTCCCAGTAGGGGAGGCCGAAGGTCGGATCCTCGAGGACCCTCTGGAGATTCAGCTCCATGAACCTGAGCATGAGCCGATGCCACGGTAAGAAGACCGGGCCACGGTGGGCGGCGTTCCTGGTTCCGCTGTCGCCGTCGGGAGGGACGGGCGTCCGCATGGTCTTGTGGTGCCAGATCACGAACAGGTCATAGGTCCGGACCGGCACCGCCGTGCCGGGGATGTTGTAGGCGGACGTCAGGAAGCTCGTCTCCTGCTGCTTCAGGAGCAGTACCCCACGGACGTAGGCATCGCGGACCTCCGGGTTGGTCAGGATATTTCGGCGGATGACGGCCATCTCAGCCCCCCTCCACCCCAAGGCCTGTCCCGCCACGCCGGTCCCCGGTGCCGCCGGCCGGGCCGGGCACGGCCGGGAAATCATCGGGGTAGGTGTCGATCAGGACACGGACCATGTCCACGGCCGAGACGAACTCATACTCCGGCAGCGCATGGCAGTGAACATTCCCGTCGTTGCCAACCGTCAGATGGACGGGCACCGGCGTTCCGTCCACGGTGATCTCATAGTGGGTCTCGATGGCGATCCGATGGCCCTTGTACTGGTCGACCCGAGGTTGGTGCGTATGCGGGGCATCGGGCAGCTCCACCAGGAAGCGGCCGAGAACCTCTGGGTCGGCGGCCTCCGCCAGTCTCTTCGGATCCATGGATCATCTCCCCCCAGTCGCTGATCAGGATCATCTGGCCCGTCGGGGGCGCAGCGCCGGCCAAGGTCCGCTGACACCTCGAGCCCGGGGGTCGATCCTACGACTCCAGCTCGGACAGCCCAAGGGCCTCCCGACCGCCGGAGCGGTTCGGTGCGCGGCGGTGGCGGCGTGCGTGGTGTCGCCGGCTTTCGCCTTGGCCGGTTCTGTCGGATGCTGGCGCGCGATGGATGCCACGGACAGGAGGACCCAGGTGATCTTCATTGCCGCCAAGTTCCAGGTGCTGCCCGAACACGCCGATGCATGGCCGGAGATCGCCGGTGAGTTCACGGCCGCCACCCGCGGCGAGCCGGGATGCCTGTGGTTCGACTGGTCCCGTTCGGTCGAGGACCCGAACGAGTACGTGCTGGTCGAGGCCTTCCGCGACGATGCCGCGGGGGCCGCCCACGTGCAGTCCGAGCACTTCAGAAAGGCCCAGCAGACCCTGCCGCCCCACCTGGCCGAGACGCCGCGGATCGTCAATTTCACCATTCCCCAGGACGACTGGTCGGCGCTTGGCGAGCTCGCGGTACCGGAACGCACCTGATCGCCGAGGACCAGGCCCGGCTACCGTAGGTCGGCCGGACCGCCGGGGCCGTCGATCCTCGCGACCAGCCCGGGGGTGGGCCTCCGAACGACGGCGGCCTGCACCGCGAGCGCGTCCAGGACCCTGGTCAGGACCTCGGGCTGTGGATGCTCGAGGTGGAACGACACCAGGGTCAGCCCGGTCGGCGCCGAGCTGGATGGATGGACGGCGTCGCCCCAGTCGATGAGGAACGGGATCGGGCCGCCGGCGAGTGCCTTGGGGGTGAGGCGCCACCGCAGCGGCGTGCCTTGGGCGGTGGTCCGCTGGAGCTCGAGCGGGTCGCCGGGGTCGTAGCCCTGGGTGCGGGCATGGGCGACGCGGGCGTCGAGGTCGTCGGCGCGGACCGCCCACGCCACCAGGCGCGGCTGGTCGAGGGCGTCCAGGCCGAACGGCCGCGGCCTGGGTGGGGGCGGCTGGTCGGGGTCGGGGGCGATCAGCTCCAGGTAGGCGCCGTGGCCGAGGCCGAGGAGGGCGTTGTGGGTGCCCAGCCCCTGATGGTGGCCGCCGGGCTGGGCCCGCACGCCCCAGCGGGTCTCGAGCTGGCGCACGCCGTCCTCCAGCACGGGGACGCCGAAGATCAGGTGGTCCGGCATCACAGCTGGCCGTGGTGGCGGGCCAGGTAGGCGGCGGCTTCGGCCCGGCGGGCGACCTCGAGCTTGGCCAGGATGCTGGAGGCGAACAGGGCCTCGTCGTCGGCGAAGCTGGTCAGCGTCAGGACGCTGGTCTGGGGCGGGCGGCCACGGCCACGGCCTCCCTTGCCGAGCTGGCCTCGGCGCAGACGACCACGTCTTCGGTGTCGGCCAGCAGCAGCTTGATGCCGTCGCGGACGACCTGGTGGTCGTCGACCAGCATGACCCGGAGCGGTGGGTGCTCATGACGGCATCGTCGCAGCCCCGGCGGCCTGGCTCAAGGTGATCGCCCGGGCGGTCGCCTATCCTCCAGGGTGATGGGCCGTCATCCGGAGGACCGAACCGCGCCCGGCGCCCGATCCCGGGAGCCGACCGATACCGGGTGGCGCCGACCGGCGGCCCCGAGGACCGGGCGGGCGCGCCGGCATCTGCTGGTGGCCGGGTTCGTGCTGGGCTACCTGGCCGCGGGTGGGGTGACCCTGCTCCTCGGCGACCGGGTGGCCGGCGGGGGCTGGCTGGCCCTGCACCTGGTGCTGCTGGGCGCGGCCACCAACGCCATCGTGGTCTGGAGCGAGCACTTCGCGGCCGCGCTGCTGCGGGCGCGGCCGGCGTCCGAGGGGGCGGCCACCGTCAGGGTGCTGGCGCTGAATCTCGGCATCCTGGGGGTGCTCTGGGGGGTGCACACCGGGCGCCCGGCCCTGGCCGCAGGCGGGGCCTGCCTGGCCGGGGTGGTGGTGCTGGCGCATGCCCTGGGGCTGGCGACCCGGATCGGGCGGGCCCTGCCGGGCCGCCTGGCCGGGACGGTCTGGTTCTACGTGGCCGCGGCCGCGGCCCTGCTGGCCGGGATGGGCCTGGGGCTGTGGCTGGCCGGCGGGGTGGCCGGGACGGCGGACGCCTACCTGGCCCTGCGGCTGGCCCACGTGCACCTGAACGTGCTCGGCTGGGTCGGGCTGGCGGTGGTCGGCACCGAGTTCACCCTGTGGCCGACGGTGCTGCGCACCCGCATGGTGCCGGGGCTGGAGCGGGCGGTCCGCTGGTCGCTGCCGGCCCTGGGCGGGGGGCTGGCCGTTGCCGCGGCCGGGCTGGCCGGCCAGCGGCGGGTGGTGGCCCTGGTCGGGCTGGCCGGCTACGCGGCCGGGCTGGGCGTCGCCCTGGTCCCGTTCGTCCGCACGGCCCGGCGGCGGCCGCCGCATACGGCGGCGTCGTGGATGCTCGGGGCCGGGATGGCCTGGCTGGTGGTGGCCGTCGTGGGCGACCTGGGCGCGCTGGCCGCCAGCCCCCGGGTCGTCGACCTGGACGGGCGGGTGGCCAGGCTGGTCCCGGTGGTGGTCGCCGGGTTCGCCCTGCAGACCCTGACCGGGGCCCTCACCTACCTGCTGCCGGTGGTGCTCGGACGGGGCGCCTGGGGCAACCGGAGGCTGACCGGCATCCTCGAGCTGGGCTGGCCGCTGCGGGTGGCCGCCGTCAACCTCGGGGTGCTGGTGCTGGTCGCCGGCGTCCTGCCGGTGGCGGGCTGGTGGCTGGCCGGCCTCGGGCTGGGCAGCTTCGTGCCGCTGGCCGTGGTCGCGCTGGCGGTCGGGGCCCGCCGCCCGTGACCCGCCGGCTCAGCCGGTGCGGCGGGCGGCGCGGGCCTCGGCACCGGCGCCCAGGCGCCAGGCGGTGAAGACCAGGCCGGCCAGGGCGACGTCGCTGAGCAGCATCAGGCCGATCGCGTAGTCGCCGGTGGCCTGGTAGACCAGGCCCATGACGATCGGGGGCAGGAAGCCGCCCAGGCCGCCGGCCGCCCCGACCAGGCCGGTGACGCTGCCCACGCTGGCCGCGGGCACCCCGGTGCCGACCAGGGCGAACACGGCGCCGTTGCCGAGCCCGAGGGCGGCCGCCATGGCCAGGAAGGCGACCGTGGCCAGGACGATGTGGGGCTGGAAGGCGGTGACCACGGCGCCGGCCGCGACCACGCCCAGGGCCCACTTGAGCACCGGGACGCCGGTGACCACTCCGACGTCATGGCCGCCCGCCCCACCGGCTGGGCCATGCTGGCCGCCGGCTCGGTTCAGGAGGCCCACGACCTGGCCCTGAGCCGGTCCCACATGCCCGACCCGGCCGGCTTCGAGCGGGCCAACTACGTGCGGACCCTGATGTCCTGGTCCAGCCGGGCCACGGTCAGTCCCGGCCAGGCCACCAGCGACGACCCGGTCGGCTGACTGACAGGAGGTGCAGCATGCGCGTGCTCGTGACCTACGGATCGAAGCTGGGCGGGACCGCGGGCATCGCCGAGCTGGTCGGCGGCGCCCTGGGCGACGCCGGCCTCCAGGCCGACGTGCGGCCGGCCCCGGAGGTGTCGGGCCTCGACCCCTACGGCGCCGTGGTCGTCGGCGGGGCGCTGTACACGGGCCGCTGGCACCGGGACGCCCGGCGGTTCGTCAAGCGCCACACCGCCGCCCTCCGGGAGCGGCCGGTGTGGCTGTTCAGCAGCGGGCCGCTGGAGGACTCGGCGGCCGGGCAGATCCCGCCGGTGGCCCAGGTGCGGGCCCTGGACAGGCAGATCGGGGCCCGCAGCCATGTGACCTTCGGCGGCCGGCTGCCGGCCGACGCCAAGGGGTTCCCGGCCCGGGCCATGGCCAGGACCCGCGCCGGCGACTGGCGCGACCCCGAACGGATCCGGGCCTGGGCGGCCGAGGTGGCCGCGGCCCCGCAGGCCGCCGGCGGCGGCCCTGGTCCGGGTCAGGGTTCGAGGCGGCCCGCCCGGCCTTCCAGGTAGCGCTGCTCGGGCAGGCTGGTGGTGCGGCGGGCGGCCGCCCGGTAGTGCTCGCGGGCGGCGGCGGGGTCACCGGCCAGCTCCAGCAGGTGGGCGCGGACCGCGTCCAGGCGGTGGTGGCCGGCCAGCCGGCCGTCGTCGTCCAGGGTGGCGACCAGGTCGAGGCCGGCCCGGGGGCCGCGAACCATGGCCAGGGCCACGGCGTGGTTGAGGGTCACGACCGGGCTGGGGGCGAGCCGTTCGAGCAGCTCGTAGAGGACCAGGATCTGCGGCCAGTCGGTGTCCTCGGCCCGGGCCGCCTCGTCGTGCACGGCGGCGATGGCCGCCTGGAGCTGGTAGGGGCCGATCGGCGCCCTGGCCAGGGTGGCGGTGACCAGGGCCACGCCCTCGGCGATGGCGGCGGCGTCCCAGCGGGACCGGTCCTGGGAGGCCAGCGGGACCAGGCTGCCGTCGGGGTGGGTCCGGGCTGGGCGGCGGGCGTCGGTGAGGAGCATGAGGGCCAGCAGCCCGGCCACCTCGCCGTCGTCGGGCAGCAGCCGGTGCAGCTCCCGGGCCAGGCGGATGGCCTCGGCGGTCAGCTCGGCGCGCTGGAGGTCGGGCCCGGAGCTGGCCGCGTAGCCCTCGTTGAAGACGAGGTACAGCACCTGGAGCACGACCAGCAGCCGGTTGGCCCGCTCCTCGGGCGGCGGCGGCGCGAACCGCGCCCCGGCCGCCTTGATGGTCTGCTTGGCCCGGCTGATGCGCTGGGCCATGGTCGCCTCCGGGACCAGGAAGGCCGCGGCCACCTGGGCGGTGGTGAGGCCGCCGACGGCCCGCAGGGTCAGGGCGACCTGCGAGGCCGGCGACAGCGCCGGGTGGCAGCACAGGAACAGCAGGGTCAGGGTGTCGTCGGCGGCCGAGGGAAGGTCGGCGTCGGGGCCGGGGGCGACCAGCGCGCCCGCCGGCGTGCGGGCCGCCACCGTCTCCTCCCGGCGCCGGCGGGCGCTCTCGGCCCGGACCTGGTCGGTCATCCGCCGCGTGGCCACGGTGACCAGCCAGCCGCGCGGGTGCTCGGGGACGCCGGCCCGCGGCCAGCGGACGGCCGCGGCCAGCAGCGCCTCCTGGACCGCGTCCTCGCACAGGTCGAACTGGCCGTAGCGGCGGACCAGGGCGCCCAGGACCTGCGGGGCCAGCTCCCGCAGCAGGTCCTCGACCCGGCCGGCCCCGCTCACATCTCCATGCCGGCCGCGTCCATCAGCGGCCGCACCTCCACCGTGGCGTACGGGATGAGGATGCCGGCGATCTCGAGCGCCCGGTCGAGGCCCTCGACGTCGATCTCCCACAGGCTGGCCAGCACCTCCTTGGACTCCCCGAACGGGCCGTCGGTGACGGCCGGCACCCCGTCGCGCAGGGCCACCGTCCTGGCGTTGCCGGCGTGCGCCAGCCGGTAGATGTTGAGGAACTCACCGGACCCGGTGAGCTCGTCGATCAGGTCGTTGTGGACCCTGATCACCCGGTCGGCCTCGCCCGCCGGCAGCGCGCCCCAGGTGGCCGGGTTGCTGTAGATCAGCACCACATACTTCATCGTCCGCGCCCCTTGCGTCCTCGGCCCTCTTCCCATCGGGCCGTAGCGGTCTATAGGCTCGCAGAAAGGACGACGACGGGGCGCGCCCCGCGGGGGGGGAGG
>Ga0307289_10000891_pt1 | contig 12978 bp, 11 predicted proteins | sample ER_DNA_143_FD_194483 | JGI IMG/M metagenome (GOLD analysis project Ga0307289, IMG submission 194483) | Bulk soil microbial communities from the East River watershed near Crested Butte, Colorado, United States - ER_DNA_143 | ecosystem: Environmental > Terrestrial > Soil > Floodplain | place...
CACGCACATCTCCGTCGTGGACGCGCGGGGGAACGCGGCGTCGCTGACGGCCTCGACGGGCTCCGGGTCCGGCGTCGTCGTCCCCGGCACCGGAATCCAGCTGAACAACATGCTCGGGGAGTTCGATCTCGCCCCGGTCGGCCGGTCACCGAGGCCCGGCGTGCGCTTCACAAGCGGGATGGGGCCGTCGATGGTGCTGCGCGACGGCCTGCCGCGGCTCGTGGTCGGCAGCGCCGGCTCGATGCGGCTCCGGGGAGCGATCTTCCAGATCATCGTTGACGTCGTCGGCCACGGCCTGGGCGTCGAGGAGGCGATCGCGCGGCCTCGCGTGCACTTCGACGACCCGCACGTCCAGTGCGAAGGGGGGAACGATCCGGCCGAGCTCGACCGGCTCGCCGCCTGGGGCTACGACCTCGTCCGCTGGCGCCGGCGCAACCTCTACTTCGGCGGGGTTGCAGGCGTCGAGTTCCGTGCGGACGGGACCCTGGCCGCGGCCGGAGACCCGCGTCGAGGCGGCCACGGCCTCGTCGTCGAGTGAGTGAGGTGACGATCAGGCGGGCCGTCGCCTCGGACGCGCCCGCCCTCGTCGAGCTCGCCCGGCAAGTCTCGGCAGAGCCCGAAGGCTGGCTCATCTCGGCCGGCGAAGCGCGCGGAGCAGGGGACGAGCGCCGCTTTCTACGCGCGACCCGCCGCTCGCCGCACGCGGCGGTCTTCGTGGCGGAGGCGCCGGAGGGAATCGTCGGCCGGCTGTCGGTCGCGCGCGACCCGCACCCGGCGAGCGCGCACGTGGCCGATCTCGGCCTGATGGTCGCGAAAAGCCACCGCCGGCGCGGGATCGGCCGGGCACTGATGGAGCAAGCGGTCGAATGGGCGCGCGCGTCGCGCGTGACGAAGCTCGAGTTGCACGTCTTCCCGCACAACGCCGCCGCGATCGAGCTGTACGAGCGGTTCGGATTCGAGCGCGAGGGCTACCGCCGCGGCCACTACCGCAGCGGTGGCCGGCTCATCGACGCGATCCTGATGGCGTACGAGGTCGATCGCTGACCCCTCTCATCCAGGACTACGGGCTCCTCGCGCTCTTCCTGATCGTGATGCTCGAGTCCGGCGGGATCCCGCTGCCAGGCGAGACGGCGCTGATCGCTGCCGGGATCTTCGCCTCTCGCGGAGACCTCGAAATCATCGAGGTGATCGCCGTCGCGGCGGCCGCGGCGATCGTCGGCGACAACATCGGCTACTGGATCGGCCGCACCGGAGGGCGCCGCCTGCTCGAGCGGCTCGGCCCGATCCAGCGCTGGAGCGAGCCCGGCCTGGCGTGGGCCGAGGGCTTCTTCGACCGCCACGGAGGCAAGACGGTCTTCATCGGGCGCTTCGTGGCCGTTCTGCGCGTGACCGCGGCGTGGCTCGCCGGGATCTCGCACATGACCTGGTGGCGGTTCTTTGCCTGGAATGCGGCCGGCGGCGTCTGCTGGGCGATCCTCGTCGGTCTCGTCGCGTACTACGGCGGGCACGCCGCTGCCGACGCGATCGGGCAGTATGGGCTGTACGGGGCGGGGGCCGTTGCCGCCCTCGTCGTGGTCGTCGTCGCCGGCATGCACGTGTGGAGGAAGAGGGTCATGGAGCCATGAAGCGCGCGCTCGTCATCGTCATGCTGCTGGCGCTGCTCGCTCCGCTCGGCGGGGCCTCCGCGAAGCGGATCGCCGTCCCCCAGTTCGACCACGTCGTCGTGATCGTGATCGAGAACAAGGCGCGGAAGGACGTCATCGGCAATCCCGACGCGCCGTACTTCAACGCGCTGGCCACCAAGTACGTGACGCTGCCGCGCTACGGCGGCATCGCGCATCCGAGCCTGCCGAACTACATCGCGCTGGTCTCGGGCGGCACCCAGGGGATCCACGACGACTGCACGTCCTGCATCGTCTCCGCGAAGAACCTGGCGGACAGCCTCGAGCGCGCGCACCTGACCTGGAAGAGCTACGCCGAGGGGCTCCCGCATCGAGGTTTCACCGGCGCGACCGCGGGGCTGTACGCGAAGCGTCACGTGCCGTTTCTCTACTTCCGCGACATCGTCTCGAAGCCGACACGCCTCCGCCGCGTGGTGCCGCTGAGCGAGTTCGGGCGTGATCTTCGCGCAGACCGGCTGCCGAGCTTCGCCTTCGTCACCCCGAACGTCTGCCACGACATGCACGACTGCTCGGTGAGGACCGGCGACAGGTGGCTGCGCGGGTTCGTCGGGCCGCTGTTGCGCAGCCCCGCGATGGCCAACGGCGTCGTCTTCGTCGTCGCCGACGAGCCCCGCTTCTCGTCGCCGGCGAACGCGCCGGTGCCCGCCCTTGCCGTGGGCCCGCTCGTGGTGCCGCATTCGTACTACGGCCCGGCGACCTCCCACTACGGCCTGCTGCGGACGATCGAGGACGCGTGGGGCCTGCCGCGGCTCGGCAGGTCTGCTCGGGCCAAGCCGATCGCCGCGATCTGGCGTTGACGCCCTGGTAGGAGTCTCGCCGTCGAGCTTGAACCTTGTGGCTCGTGGCGATGCACTCCATCCTCAGCCGGGCGATCGACGCGCGTGACGAGTACACGCGCGGACACTCCGCCAGGGTGACCGCGATCGCCGAGGCCATTGCGCGGAGGCTCGACTGGGACGAGGACCGGCTGGAGCTCCTCCAGCTCGGCGGCCCGCTGCACGACGTGGGCAAGCTCGCGATTCCGGACGAGGTGCTGCGCAAGCCGGGCCGCCTCGACGACGAAGAGATGGCCCAGATCCGCGAGCACCCCAGGCTTGGCGCTCGGATCCTGCTCCGCCTCTCGGCGTTCCGCGACGCACTTCCGTACGTCCTCTACCACCACGAGCGCTGGGACGGCACCGGCTACCCGACAGGGCGCGCCGGCGAGGAAATTCCGGTCGAGGCTCGCGTCCTTGCGGTCGCGGATGCTTACGACGCGATGACGAGCAACCGGCCCTACCGGCCCGCGCTCGGCCGCGACGAGGCGCTTGCCGAGGTCGAGCGCTGCTCGGGCTCGCAGTTCGACCCCGACATCGTCCGCGTCTTCCTCGAGCTCACCGCCGAGGTAGACAAGCTGCCGGCCGCCGCGGCCTCCTGACGGCTCAGAGCGTCGACCAGACCTCGAGCTTCGAGCGCGTCCGGCGAATGACCTCGTCCGTGTACTCGGAGGTCCCGGCGTGCCCGCCGAGGTCGGCGGTGCGCACGCCGTCGGCGACCGCCTCGAGCGCGGACTCGCGGATCGCGCGCGCCGCAGCCTGAGCGTCCTCGCCGTCCACGTAGGAGAGAAGCGCAGCCCCCGCGAGAATCATCGCCATCGGGTTCGCGACGTTCTTGCCCTCGAGCGACGGCGCGGTCCCGTGCGCGGCCTCGGCGAGCACGACGCGCGGCACGTAGTCCTCCTCGAACGCGACGAGCAGCGACTCGGAACCGGCGATCGACCCGAACAGCGGCAGAACGAGGTCGGAGAGGATGTCGCCGTCGCGGTTGAGCGCCGGGACGACGAGCGGGTCGCCGCTCGAACCGAGCAGCAGCGCGAAGGTCGCGTCGATCAGCTGTGGGTCGTAGGGAACCGACGGATGGCGCTCGGCCGCCGCATCCATCTCCTCCTTCAGCATCCCCTCGTAGACGGGGCTGACCGTGTACTTCGGCCCGCCGAAGACCTTGGCGCCGGTCTGCTCGGCGAGCCGGAACGAGAACTCCGCGACCGACCGGCAGATCCGCCGCTCGATTCGCTCCGTCCGCAGCGCGACCTCGTCCTCGCCCTCACCCTCACGCCACTCCTGCGCGCCGTAGGCGTCGCCGACCGCCATCCGCACGACCGAGATGGGTGCGTGGACGCCGCCGAGTGGGATCACGCCCGGAATCCGGCGGCCGGTACGCACGATCACCCGGCCGCCGATCTCCTCGCGCAGGATCCGGTTCGGCGAGCCAACGTCTCCGGAAGCCTCAGGCGTGATCGTCGCCGCCTTCAGCCCGAGCCCGGCCTCGCGCAAAGCGGCGGCGCCCTGGTGGACGATCTCGTTCTGCGTTGCCCGGCGCGACTCAAGCGAAAGGTCGAAGCGCTCGAAGCGAAGCGACACGCCCGTGACCTCCGGCGCGAGGACGCGAAGGGACTCCTCGAGCAGCTCCTGCCCGGTCTGGTCCCCCTCGAGGACGACGATCGCCTTCCCCTCCATCCGCCCGCTCACCTCCCCAGGGTTAGGACTCCAGCCGCGCGGCAACAAGCGGAACTCTATGGCTCGCAGAGGAGGGTGGAGGCGACTTGGGTCGCGGGGGCGATTCCGCTACGTGGACTCGCGCGGACGGCCGATCCGCGACGAGGCCGCGCTTCAGCGCATCGACTCGCTGCGCATCCCGCCGGCCTGGCGCGAGGTCTGGATCTCGCCCCGCGCAAACGCCAAGCTGCAGGCCACGGGGGTCGACAGCGCGGGACGGGTGCAGTACCTCTACCACCCGGAGTTCCGGGCGCGCCAGGAGCAGGCGAAGTACGACAGCCTCGTCCGTTTCGGCGAGAGATTGCCCGATCTGCGCGCCGCGATGGCCGAGCACATGGAGCGCGAGCCACTGAGCTTCGAGTGGACTGCCGCCGTCGCGGTCAGGCTGATCAACCTCGGTTGGTTCCGCGTCGGGGACGAACGCTACGCGAGGCGGTTTCGCACCTTCGGGATCACGACGCTGAGGCGAGGCCACGTGCACGTCCGCGGGAGCCGGATTACGTTTCGCTTCCGCGGCAAGCACCGCGCGCTGATCCGGACGGCGCTGGTCGACGAGGAACTGGCCGATGCGGTGCGCAAGCTGCGCGCGGTCAAAGGGGGCCGGGGCCTCTTTCGCTACCGCAACGGCGACGGTGATGACCTCCACCTCACCGGCCGCAAGCTGAACGAGTACATCCAGACGTACCTCGGCGAGGAGTTCACGGCCAAGGACTTCCGCACCTGGGGTGGCACGTTGCTCGCGGCGGTTGCGCTTGCCGAGCACGGGCCGGCCGAGAGCGAGACGGAGGCGAAACGAACTATCGCGGCCGTTATGCGAAAGGTCGGCGAGCGCCTGGGAAATACTCCGGCAGTTGCACGTGCGTCATACGTCAGCCCGGCCGTCGTCGAGCAGTATCTCGACGGGCGAACTATTGATGACTTTCGTCCACGCCATTTACGTGTTGTCGGCGCACGCGATATCGGCCTCGATCGTGAGGAACTGGCGCTGCTCAGCCTGCTCAGATCGTTCCGAATACGACGTGCGCGGAAAGCTGCGTAGTATTCGCGGCTTCTTAATCCAGCGACCGGGAGGGCTCAATTGGCTCGCAAGACAGTGCTCGTCTGCGATAACTGCGGACGGGAAATCAGCGAAGGAAAAGGCGCGACGATGCGCCTGAACTTCACGGACGCGCGCCGCGGCTCCAAGCAGGCGGACCTGTGCGACGACTGCGCCGGCCAGTTGCCCGGCCACGCCGCCGCGCGCCGCGGGCGACGCCCGAAATCGGCCGCAGCCTGAGCCGAAAAAGCCGCTAGAGAGCCGTCGGACCCTGGGACTAGGATGGGCCGATGGCTCTCAGCCTGCTCGCAGGCCCGGCCAACGCCGGCAAGGTGGCGCTCCTGCTCGAGCGCTATCTGGGCGCGCTCGAATCCGACCCAGTACTGATCGTGCCGAACCGGCCGGACGTCGACCGCGCCGAGCGGGAGCTGCTCGCGCGCTCCGGGGCGCTGCTCGGCGGCTCGATCGGCACCTTTGACGATCTCTTCGAGCGGGTCGCCCGCGGCAATGGCGCTCATCGGCCGGTCGTCACGGAGGCGCAGCGGACGCTGCTGCTGCGCCGCGTCGTCGCCCGAGCTCAAGGCCGCTCCGCGCGCTTCGGGGGCTTTGCCGACGCGCTCGGCTCGACCGTCGCCGAGCTCGAGTCCGCGCTGGTCGAGCCGGGCGAGCTCGAGGGCGAGCTGGCAGAGCTGTACGCGGCGTACCGCGAGGAGCTCGACAAGCTCGGGCTCTGGGACCGCGAGCTCGAGCGCCGCCACGCCGCCGAGCGCGTGGCCGGAGAGCTCGAGGCCTGGGACGGCCGCCCGGTCTTCGCCTACGGCTTCGAAGACCTGACCGGAGCGCAGTGGGCGCTACTGAACGCGCTCGCCGGCCGCGCGGAGGTGACCGTCTCTCTCCCGTACGAGCCGGGGCGAGACGCGTTCGCCTCGCTGTCTCGAACGGCCGCGGATCTGAGCGCACTCGCGGACGGCGTCGACGAGCTCCCACCGAACACCGAGGCGCGCTCAGCTGTCCTTGCCCATCTCGAGCGCACGCTGTTCGGCGGGCCCGCGGGTGACTCGCCGCCGCTCGACGGCTCTCTCCGCTTCCTGGAGGGCGGCGGCCTGCGCGGGACGCTCGAGATCGTCGCCGAGGAGGTGCTGGCCCTGCTCCGCGCCGGAACCCCCGCGGAGGAAATTGCGATCGTCTGCCCGGGTCTCGACCACTGGCGGGCGGCGCTCGACACCGCCTTCGCGACGCTCGGCATCCCGTACGCGCTCGAGGGCCGGATCCGGCTGGGGCAGACGCCGTTCGGCCAGGCGCTGCTCGCGCTTCTCCGCTATGCGTGGCTCGACGGTGACCGGCGCGACCTGTTCGCGTTCCTGCGCTCGCCGTACTCCGGCCTGACCCGATCGCACGCCGACTTCCTCGAAGGCCGCCTGCGCGGGCGCGGGGTCCGCGAGGCCGCGCGCGTCGAGGAGGAGGTTCAGAAGCTCCGCGGCCAGCCGCTGCCGCACCTGGAGCCGCTGCGGAGCGCCGATGACCCGGTGGCCGCCGTCGAGCGGCTGGCCCGCGCGATGCTGCGCGCCGCCTACGGGCTCGAATCGCCGCCGACGCGGGAGCAGGCGCGCATCGACCTCCGCGCGCACGAGCGCGTGGGCCGTCTGCTCTCGGAGCTCGAGGGCTGGAGCGAGCTCGGCGCCAGCGTCAGCCGCGACGAGATCGTGGCGCTCCTGGACAGCACCCGCGTCTCGCTCCCGCGCGGGGGCCAGGCCGGCCGCATCGCAGTGCTCGACCTCCTCGATGCGCGCACGCGCCGCTTCGAGGTCGTCTTCCTGCTCGGCCTCGAGGAAGGCCGCCTGCCGCGCCGCAGCCAGGGCTCGCCGTTCCTCGACGAGGAGAGCAAGGCTGAGCTCGAGCGCTCGTCGCGCGCCGGCCGGCTCCTCCGCACCGACCCCGTGTCGCGCGACCGTTATCTCTTCTACACCGCCTGCACCCGCCCGACGCGCCGGCTCTACCTCGTGCGCGAGGCGGCGACGGACGACGGCTCCCCACGCGAGCCGAGCCCGTTTCTGGAGGAGGCGCGCTCGCTCTTCGACCCCGACGACGTCGAGCGGGCCACGACGAGGCGGCCGCTCGCTGCGCTGACCTGGCCACTCGAGCGCGCCCCGAGCGAGCGCGAGCGCCTGCGCGCGCTCGGCGCCCTCGCCGCGACCGAGGACGAGACCGCTGAGGCACTCGCGAGGGCGAACGGCTGGGAGCGCCGCCTGGAGCGCGCGCTCGGGGCGTTCGAGAGGCCAACGCGCCTGACGCATCCGGCGGTGCTCGAGGAGCTGCAGCAGAAGGGCAGCTTCTCCGTGACCGACCTCGAGCGCTTCACCGACTGCTCGTCGCTCTGGCTGATCGACCGCGTGGTGTCGCCGCGCACGATCGACGCTCAGGTGGACGTCCGCCTCCGCGGGACGATCGCGCACCAGGCGCTGCACGGGTTCTTCAAGGGCCTGCCGAAGAAGACCGGCGCCGAGCGCGTCCAGCCCGAGACGCTCCCGCAGGCGCTCGAGCTTTTGCGCGAGTGCCTGAGTGACGCGATCAAGGCGCACGTCCGGCTCGACCTGCCGGACCTGGAGCGTCGCGAGCTCGAGGCCGGGCTTGCCCGCGACCTGGAGCAGCTCGTCCGGCACGAGGCCGAGTCGCCCTCGCCGCTCGTCCCACACCGCTTCGAGGTCTCGTTTGGCTCCGAGCGCTCGGCGCCGGAGCTCCAGCGCGGCCTCGACCTGGGCGGCTTCGCAATCTCCGGGAAGATCGACCGCATCGACCGCGACCCGTTCGGCGCGCGCGGGATGGTGCTCGACTACAAATCCGGCAAGACCGCGCACTCGGCCCGCAAGATCGAGAGCGAGCTGCACCTGCAGATCCCGCTCTACATGCTCGTCCTCCGCGACCTCGTCGGCATCGAGCCCCTCGGCGGCATCTACCGCGCGCTCGGCGGCGAGGGCCAGGCGCGCGGTCTCTTGCGGGCCGAGGCGCGCGACGACGGCGTCCCGGGCTACCCGCGCAACGACTACCTCGACGAGGAGGCGTTCTGGGGCCAGGTCGACCGCGCCAAGGGCCACGCGCAGGCGGTCGTCGAGCGGATCCGCTCGGGCGACGTGCGCCACGACCCGAAGGGCGGGTTCCCGTGCCCGAGCTGGTGCGACCGCTGGCCGATGTGCCGGGTGAAGCGGACATGAGCGTAGGCTCGACGGAGCTCAACAGGGAGCGGAGGCGCCGGCTTTGCCGGTGCCGGGAGCGGGCATGAGTACGGTGAAGGACGCGCCGAACCTCGAGCAGCAGCGCGCGATCGACGAGCCGGGCGTCGTCTTTGTCTCCGCGGGCGCAGGCACCGGCAAGACCACCGTCATCGTCGAGCGCTTCTGCCGGTCGGTCTGCGAGCGAGGGCTCGACGTCGACTCGATCCTGGTCATCACCTACACCGAGCGCGCAGCCGGAGAGCTGCGGGCGCGCATCAGGCAGCGGCTGCGGGAGCTCGATCGCCACGACCTGGCCCGCGAGCTCGACGCGGCCTGGATCTCGACCATCCACGGCTTCTGCCACCGCCTGCTGCGCGCGTATCCGTTCCAGGCGGGGATCGACCCGCGCTTCCGCGTGCTCGACGACAGCCAGGGCCGGGTCATCCGCGGCGAGGCCTTCCGCGCCGCGCTCGAGCAGTTCTGCGCGGATGATCCCGAGCGACTGCGCCTGCTCGCCGCCTACGGCGGCACGCGCCTGCGCCGGATGCTCACGGGCGTCCACGAGACGCTCCGCTCGTCCGGGCTCGCGCTCCGCTTCGACCTCGAGGCCGCATCCCAGCTCGACGAGCGCATCGCCGAGCTCGCCGCGGTCGCCGAAGGCGAGCTCGCCAAGTTCCTCGCCGGAGCGCGCGGACCCGAGTCGCTGCTCGACCTCTCGCACCTCGCGAGCGAGCCCGAGCTCGAGGAGGCGCGGCAGGCGGTCGAGGCCGCGGCGCTCGAGGCGCTCGCCGCGCGCGACGGCGCGCAGCTCGAGGAGCTCCTGCTCACCTACGACCGCGCCTACCGCACCGCCAAGGACCGGGAGTCGGCGCTCGACTTCGAGGACCTCCAGGTGCTCGCGCGCGAGCTGCTCAAGGAGCACGAGGAGATCCGCGAGCGCGAGAGCTGGCGCTTCCGGTCGATCATGGTCGACGAGTTCCAGGACACGAACCGGCTGCAGTGCGAGCTCATAGACCTGCTCGCGCGCCCGGACGGCGAGCTCTTCTTCGTGGGTGACGAGTTCCAGTCGATCTACCGCTTCCGGCACGCGGACGTCGAGGTCTTCCGCGAGCGCCGCGAGCAGGTCGGAGGCGTGCTCGCTCTCACGCAGAACTACCGCTCGCGGCCCGAGGTGCTCGACGTCGTCAACTACCTCTTCGCGGGCGACTTCGGCGAGACGTTCCACCCGCTGACCGCGGCCGGCCGCTTTGCGGACCCCGCCTTCGGGCCGGCGGTCGAGCTGCTCGTCACGGACAAGGGCTCGTACAAGGGCACCGGGACGCACTGGCGCCAGGCCGAGGCCCGGCACATCGCGGCTCGGGTGCACGAGCTCGTCGAATCGGGGGAAGCGGAGCCGGGCGAGATCGTGCTCCTCTTCGCGGCGGGAACCGACGCGCGCGTCTACGAGGAGGCGTTGCGCGCGGTGGGCCTGCCGACCTTCCGCGCGACCGGCCGCGACTACTACCACCAGCAGCAGGTGGTCGACCTGCTCGCCTACTTGCGGCTCCTGCACAACCGCTACGACGACGAGGCGCTCGTCTCCGTCCTGGCCTCGCCGTTCGTCGGCGTCTCGAACGACGCGCTCGTCCTCCTGCGCCGCGCCGCGCCAAAGCGGCCGCTGTTCGCGGGGCTCGAGAAGGGCATTCCCGAGGGCGCCTCCACGCGTGACGCGCGGCTCTTCCAGGCGTTCAAGCAGCGCTACGACCGGCTCGCCGCGCAGGCCTCGTCGCTGACGCTGGAGCGGCTCTGCGAGCAGATTCTCTGCGCGCACGACTACGACCTCGCGGTGCTCGCGCAGTGGGATGGCCGCCGCCGCTACGCGAATCTGCGCAAGCTCGGGCGGCTCGCGCGCTCCTACGAGGAGCTCCGCGGCCCCGACGTCGAGGGCTTCGTCCGCTTCGTCGAGGAGCAGGACGCGGTCGGCGCCTCCGAGCTCGAGGCGGCCGCCGAGGAGGAGGGCACCGACGTGATCCGGCTGCTGACGATCCACTCGGCGAAGGGGCTCGAGTTCAAGGTGGTCGTCGTCGCCGACGCGGGCCGCGACTACGGGCGCACCGACCCCGACGAGATCCTCTGCCTGCCCGACGGGCGGCTCGGCTTCCGGGTCGCGCATCCGGCGAGCGGCAAGCGGCTCTCGACCGCCGACTACGAGGAGGTCCGCGCCGCCGAGCGCGACGCCGAGGAGGCCGAGCGCCTGCGCCTCTACTACGTCGCCATGACCCGGGCGATCGACCGGCTGATCGTCTCCGGCGCGGTCGGCGAGACCGGGGCGGACGCGCGCACGCCCATCGGCTGGGTGCTCGAGCGGCTCGAGCTTCCCGAGCTGGGCGAGGCCGGCCCCGTCGAGATCGAGCGCGAGGGGGCGCGCCTCGCTCTTCGGGTCGACCGCTTCCTCGAGGAGGAGGACGCGGCCGAGGCGGAGGCGCCGACCGCGGCGATCGAGGAGCAGCTCGAGCTGTTCGCGGTCTCGGCGAACGGAGGCTCCGCGCCCGAGGCGCCCGCGCTCGCGCCGCTCCCGGAGGTGCCCGAGCCGCCGCTGCATCGCGTCCGGCGGCTGTCGTACTCGGCGCTTTCGCTCTTCGAGCAGTGCTCGTACCGGTATTTCGCGGAGCGGGTGGTCGGCCTGCGGCCGCGCGACGCGCGCGGGTCGGTGCCCGGCCAGGAGGGCCTCGCCGCGACCGAGATCGGCGATGCGGCGCACGCGCTGCTCGAGCACGTCGATCTCCGCGCGCCGACCGTGCCCCAGGACCTGGCCGATCGCGTACGCGCCCGCTATCCGGCCGTCACCGAGGACGAGCTCACCCGAATCCGCGGCTTCATCGAGGCCTACTGCTCGTCGGAGCTGGCGGCCCGCCTCGCCGGGCTCGAAGGCGCCGCACCCGAGCGGCCCTTCGCGTTCGAGCACGACGGTGTTCTCCTGCACGGCCGGCTCGACGTCCTCTGGCTCCAGGGCAGCCGTGCGCTGGTCGTCGACTACAAGACGAACGTCCTCGGGGAGGCGAGCCCCGCCGAGGTCGTCGAGCACGACTACCGCCTGCAACGCCTCGTCTACGCGCTGGCCTGCTTCCGCTGCGGCGTCGAGGAGGTCGAGGTCGTCTACCAGTTCCTCGAGCGCCCAGACGAACTAGTAACACTGTGTTACAAGGCCGAGGAGGCCCCGGCGCTGGAGGTCGAGCTGTCGGAAGCGATCGCCCGGATCAACGCCGGCGAGTTCCGCCCGACCCCGAGCGACTTCGCCTGCTCCGACTGTCCCGCGCTCGACCTCGTCTGCGCCGGCCCGCGGCTCCGCAGCGCAGGCTGATGGCCCGAAGCTACGTCGCCGAGGCGCGGCGGCGCGTTGGGCCCAAGCGCGAGCGGATCCGGCCGATCATCGAGCGGCTCGCGGCCGAGCACCCGGACGCGACGATCGCGCTCCGCTTCCGCAGCGACCTCGAGCTGCTCGTCTCCGTGATGCTCTCCGCCCAGACCACGGACGTGAACGTCAACCGGGTCACCGAGCGCCTGTTCGAGAAGTACCGCCGCCCGGAGGACTACCTGGCCGTGCCGCAGGAGGAGCTCGAGAACGACATCCGCGCGACCGGCTTCTTCCGGCAGAAGACGAAGTCGCTGCGCGGGACGATGCAGATCCTGCTCGAGGAGTTCGACGGCGAGGTGCCCGGGACGATGCGGGAGCTGCTGAGGCTGCCTGGCGTGGCGCGCAAGACGGCGAACGTCGTCGTCGCCGAGCGCGGCGCGGCCGAGGGGGTCGTCGTCGACACGCACGTTCGCCGGCTCTCGCAGCGGCTCGGCTTCACGCGTCAGGAGGACCCGGTCAAGATCGAGCGCGACCTCATGCGGCTGGTGCCGAGGCCGGACTGGAACCGGTTCCCGCACCTGCTGATCTGGCACGGCCGCCGCGTCTGCATCGCGCGGGCTCCACGCTGCGAGGCGTGCGTGCTCAACGACCTCTGTCCTGCAAGTCGTGTCGAAGTCGGCACAAAGGCGTCGCGCGTCCGGACGTAGCCTGGGTCCGTGCGGTCGGTCGAGCTGGCGATCTACGCGGACACGCTGGCCGGTGAGGCGGCGAGCCTCGCGGCCCGTGCCGAGCGCGCGCGCTCACGCCTCCGCCAGGCGGCGATCGAGAAACGCGCCCGCGGCGAGCTGAGCGAGACCACGGTCGCGCGCCTCGACGCGCTCGGTCTCTTCGGCGGGCTCGACGAGCGGGCCGCGCGCGCCGAGCTGCGCGAGCTCGAAGGCGCACTCGATGCGCTAGAGGAGCTGCAGGCGTGGGTCGAGGCCGAGCTGGCGGAGGCTAGCGCGGCGTGATCGCCACGAGCAGCCCGCCGTCCTCGTCGTAGGCGGGGAAGAAGTCAGCGGTTACGGGCTTCACGTGGCCGACGCGCGTCCGCAGCTCGAGCTGCTCGCCCATCCGGCGCACGCCCCACTCGAGCGCTAGTTGCGCGGGGTTCTGCCCGTCGAACCCGGAGATGCCGAGCGCG
>Ga0307289_10000892_pt1 | contig 12977 bp, 11 predicted proteins | sample ER_DNA_143_FD_194483 | JGI IMG/M metagenome (GOLD analysis project Ga0307289, IMG submission 194483) | Bulk soil microbial communities from the East River watershed near Crested Butte, Colorado, United States - ER_DNA_143 | ecosystem: Environmental > Terrestrial > Soil > Floodplain | place...
TTCCTCATACCGATGGCATGAACTTCGGCTACGAAGGACGAGTCAGTGCGGCTTCGATTCGTTCGAGCCGCCCGTCGATCTCCCGGAACTGCTCAGCCGTCGGATCCCCGGCGCCCGAAGCCGTCGGCTCGAGGCCCGAAGAACCGCTCATGGCGGCTTCGATTCGTTCGAGTCGCTCGTCGAGGTGACGGAACTGCTCGTCCGCCCGAGTCGCAGTGTCCGAGCCTGTATCGAGGCGTGAGCGAGAGACAAACGTGCTCGTGATGGCGGCTGTGATGACGGTCAGGAAGCCGATTCCGAACACCATGACTAGCGCGGCGATGAGGCGGCCCGCCACGCTCACCGGGACGTTGTCGCCGTACCCGACCGTCGTGGTCGTCTGGATGGCCCACCAGAGCCCCGAGCCGATCGATGGATAGGTGTGACGGTCGGCAACCGTCATCAGAACGCCTGCACCGACAGTGACCGCGATCGACGCAACGCCGATCACGACAGCGGCTCCGCGCGGCGTGGTCGCGCGTGCTACCGCAGCGTCGAGTCGCCGTTCGAGCCTCGTCTCGGGAGGGCCAATGCTCGCCACGCGGGGGAAACGCTGGCGCTTTCAGAGCGTCGAAACCTCGTCCAATGTGGGTGAAAAATGCGCGGCGGACTCACGTGTGGACGGATTTCACACACATTGGATGATGCGGCAGCAAGAGGCTGGTGAAGACGATCGGTGTTGCGATGAGCGAAATCGCAGTCCAGCCCATCGCCACCACGACAGCGGGGCCGCGGAGATGCTTCTTCATCGGCACCCGGAGGAGGAGGAGAACAAGATGACTAGCGGCCCCGAGCCGTCCTACGGCCAGTCCACAGCCTGGCAGCCCGAGCGTCCGCGCTTGCGGCCGTTCCCACTGCTCGTCTCATGGCTTGCGACGGGCATCGCCTTGATGGCGGCCGCAGCGATCCTGCCCGGCGTCGACATCAAGAACTTCTGGGGTGCACTGCTCGTCGCGGCGGTCGTCGCGGCGCTGAACGCGGTCATCCCACCCGTGCTTGCGGCGCTGCGGTTGCCACTCACGCTCGTCCTCGGCTTCCTGCTCGTGTTGATCGCGGACGCCGTCATCCTCCTCATAGCCGCGAACCTGAACGCGACCGACGGGCTGCTCAGCGTCGATAACTTCGGCTGGGCGCTTCTCGCCTCGTTCGTCGTCGCAGCGGTCAGCGTCGTGCTCGCTGTGATCCTCGGTTCGGACGACATGTCGTCGATCCGCATCGCGCAGCGGATCGCCCGCCGGCAAGGCATCATCGCCACCACCGATATTCCGGGGATCGTGTACCTCGAGATCGACGGGCTCGCGCTCCCCGTGCTGCGCAGGGCGATGCGCGACGGCAACGCTCCGACGATGGCGCGCTGGCTACGCGACGACACGCACCAGCTGGTCGAGTGGGAGACCGATCTGTCCTCCCAGACCGGTGCCAGCCAGGCGGGGATCCTGCTGGGGTCGAACGAGGACATCTCCGCCTTTCGCTGGGTGGAGAAGGAGACCGCGACGCTGATGACGTGCTCGGCGCCGCCGGACTGCGCAGAGATCGAGCGGCGCCGTGCGACCGGGATCGGCCTGCTCGCCGAGGGCGGCGCCAGCCGCGGAAATCTTCTCTCCGGCGAGGCAGAGGACGTGATCCTCACCGTCAGCCGGATGGACGAGGAGAAAAAGTCCAATCCGGGCTATCGGGGGTTCTTTGCGAACGGTGACAACGCGACGCGCACGCTCGTCCTCTTCGGATGGGAGGTCATCCTCGAGTGGACGGCGGCTCTACGGGCGAAACGCCGGGACGTGCATCCGCGCGGGCACCGTGGCGGCATCTACCCGTTCATGAGGGGTGCGCTCTGTGTCTTCGTACGCGACCTGATCGTGTCGGGCGTGCTCACCGACATCATGCGCGGGCGACCCGCCGTTTACGCGACGTTCTCGAGCTACGACGAGGTCGCGCATCACTCGGGTCTGGAGCGCGCCGACACGCTCGAGGCGCTGCGCAAGCTCGACGACCACTTCGCCCACATCGAGCTGGCGTGCCGTTATGCGCCTCGGCCCTACGAGATCGTCGTCCTCTCCGACCACGGGCAGACGCAGGGGGCAACCTTCAAGCAGCGCAACGGATACGGCCTCGACGAGCTGGTCGGGCGCTCGCTCGCGCAGGGCGACGTGGACGGGATTGCCGGCGGGGACGAGCAGAGCTCGATGGTCGGCCACGCCCTGAGCGAGGCGACGGGGAAGAAGGAGAAGCGACCGAAGAACGATGTTTCGGACCAGGACGTCGTCGTGCTCGGCTCCGGCAACCTCGGGCTCGTCTACCTCATGGAGGAGCGCCGGCGGCTGACCCTGGAGGAGATCGAGGCGCGGCACCCTAAGCTCCTACCCGCCCTGCGTGCGCACCCCCACGTCGGCTGGCTGCTCGTCCGCTCCTCGGAGCACGGCGCGGTCGCGCTCGGCGCCCGCGGCGCCCACTACCTGGCCGACGGCCGCGTCGAGGGCGAGGACCCGCTGGCGGCCTTCTCGGCCCACGCGCCCGACCACCTGTTGCGGACAGACGGGTTCCAGCATGTCGCCGACATCATGGTTGGCAGCTTCTACGACCCCGATCTCGACGAGGGCTGCGCCTTTGAGGAGCTGATCTCGTTCCACGGAGGCATCGGCGGCTTCCAGACGCGCCCGTTCATCCTGCACCCAACGGCGCTCGAGGCGCCGCCGAGCCCCATCCTGGGCGCGGCAAGCGTGCACGGCATCCTCGCCGGCTGGCGGCGTCAGCTCCAGGGCGGCGGTGGCGCGGTGGACCCGGCACGTGACGAGCGCACACCGGTGAGCGGGGCCGTCGAGTAACCGGTCGGACACACGACATAGGGCGCACGGACACTTCGCCCGACCGTTACACGCGGACCGCGGTGTGTCCGGACGTCCCCGCCCCGCGGGCCGCAGGCCCCTCAACCGACGTTCATACGATCCGGGTGATGAAGCGGGGTTGGGGACTCCTTACGTTCTCGGCACGCGACCGAACTGGGAGGACCGCAATGCACGCCACTGTTGCAACCGAAACGCCTGTGCCCGCAGAGATCACGACCCCGTCCAAAGTGGAGGCAGGGATCGGGACCCTGGAGTTCACCGACGGCTACCCGAAGGGTGAGACCGCGGCGACGCTGCGCGACCACCTGGACTACCTGCACGGCGTCGAGACGTTCATGAACACCATTCAGGGGGTCTCGGTCTACGCCATCAGGCAGGCCATGCTGGAGGCTGGGATCCAGGACGGCGACGTCTGGATCTTCTCCGAGCTGATGGACTCCCGGACGCTGGCCCTGACCGCGAACGCCGACACCGTCTACTTCTGGTCGGTCCTGGACCTGTCGAAGGGCCCGGTCGTCCTGGAGGCCCCGTCCGACACGCTGGGGCTCCTCAACGACATGTGGTTCCGCTGGGTCAGCGACTTCGGCCTCCCCGGTGCGGACCGCGGCCAGGGCGGCACCTACCTGGTGGTTGGCCCTGGCTACGACGGGCCGCTGCCCGAGGGCGGCTGTTACATCCGCCACTCGCGCACCAGCCATGTGCTCCTTGTCGGCCGTGCGTTCATCAACGAGAACCCGGGCATGGATCCCGCCCCGACCGTCGATCGGATCAAGGAGCAACTGAAGATCTACCCCTACGTCCCCGGCGGCATCGGCAGCAGCATCGGCGCCTACCTGACCGGCAAGGGCCCCCTCGGCCAGGCTGCCACCCCGAAGAGCCCCCGGTTTGTGGAGGGCACGGGAATGGCGATCAACACGATCTCGCCCAACGACTTCGGCCACTACGAGATGCTCGACGCGCTCGTGCAGTCGGAGCCGGCAGAGGCGCTGGATACCGAGCTAGCCGGTCAGTTCGCCGCGATCGGGATCGTCAAGGACGAGAAGTTCGCGCCCGACGCTCGGCTGCGGAAGATTCTCGAGGAGGCAGCGGCGGTGGGCAACGCCGCGTCCCGGATGCACGGGATGGGTGCGTCCCCGACCGAGGGCTTCCGCTACTACGACGGTGACAGCGCCTGGTGGAACATGCTGTTCGTCGGCGGGTTCGAGTTCACCAACCCGCCGCCCGAGATTACTCCGGAAGGCATCAAGCCCTACCCGAACAAAGGCGCCCGCCGGTTGCACTCCCGCACCTCGATGTTCTACACGGCGACCTGCATCACCCCTGCCATGTGCATGCGGCTGACCGGCGTCGGGTCGCAGTACCTGGTCGCCAACGTGGACGAGAACGGCGTACCCTTCGACGGTGCGGAGACCTACCGGGTGACGCTCCCCAAGGACATCCCGGCGGCCCGGTTCTGGTCCCTCAACCTGTACGACAACCAGACCCGCTCCCTGCTGCAGACCGAGCAGCTCTATCCCCGTGCCGGCAGCCAGGAGTACCCCTCACCCGCCGCGGAGGCCGAGGCCGATGGCTCCACCGTCATCTACTGCTCGCCCACCCAGCCCGACGACGTCGCCCCGGGCAACTGGATCCAGACCGACCCCGAGAAGGGCTGGTTCGTCATTCTGCGCTGCTACAGCCCGTTGCAGCCCTTCTTTGACAAGACCTGGAGGCCAGGCGAGTTCGAGCTGGTGAGCTAACCGCCGCTGAGGGCTCGCGGTCACGCGCGTTCTGGAGGCCTTCTTCGATGGGCCGGGCAGGGATCGAACCTGCGACCTTGGGATTAAAAGTCCCCTGCTCTACCAGCTGAGCTACCGGCCCCGGCGCGAGGGTACCCTGCCGCGGTGGTCAGGATCGAGCTGGCGCTGGAGATCGAGCGGCCCGCGGAAGACGTTTTCGAGCTGATGGTCGACCTCGAGCGGCTGCCGGAATGGCAGTCGACGGCGATCGAGGCGCGCGCCGACGGGCCGCTGGCCAAGGGGATGCGGATCGCCGAGCGCCGGCTGGTGATGGGACGGGAGCTCGAGAACGAGCTCGAGGTAACGGAGTTCGAGCGGCCGCGGCGGCTGACGCTGAAGGCCCTCGGCGGCCCCATCCGCTTCACCGTCGACCACCGTCTCTCCGAAAACGGGGGCTCGACGCGGCTCGACGTGCTGGCGGAGGGCCAGGCCGGGATGATGATGAAGCTCGCCGAGCCGATGATCGCGCGCAAGGCGGAAGAGGAGCTGCGGAAGGATTTCGACCGGCTGAAGGAGATCCTCGAGAGCTGAGGGCTATCCTTCGCGAGCCGCCCCCGTCGACTAGCGGCCTAGGTCACGGCCCTTTCAAGGCCGTAGCACGGGTTCGAATCCCGTCGGGGGCACCTCGGGCGGTTAGCTCAGTTGGGAGAGCGCCTGGTTTACACCCAGGAGGTCGCTGGTTCGAGCCCGGCACCGCCCATTGCGATCAGGCCGCGTGCGTCGGTCTGAGCTTCGCCTCTCCCCAGGCCTTGTTGCACTTCTCGCAGAACACCTGCACCGTCGCGCGCAGCGTTGGGTCGCCGACGTGACTCAGGACGTACGTCTGGCTACCCGAGGCGCGCTGCAGCGCCATGCGCTTCTTGCCCATGTGGATGAAGAGCTCCGGCGCCTTCTGCGTGCGGAAGTCCGGGCTCAGCCGCAGGATCAGGTGGCCCGAGGCGTCGCGCTCGATCGTCGCGCTTCCGGTCGTGCCCCAGGAGACCGTCTTGAAGGTCCCGCGCGCGAGGACCCCGGGCGGCCCCTGGGCGAGGGCGCTCTCGGTGCCGCCGCGGGTGAGCGCGAAGCCGAGCGCGATTCCGCCGAGAACAGCCGCTCCAACGAGCGCCATGGTCAACCGTCGTGGACGGGAAATCGGCATTCGACTCGTACCTACTGTGCCACAACGACTTTAGATCTCTTGAAATCGCGCCTTCGCGCCGATAAGAGGGCCGTGGAGCCTGCGGAGTCCATCTGGCGCCCGCTCGGCGAGTTGCTCGTCGAGAAGGGTCTCGTCCTGCCCGACGAGCTCGAGCTTGCGCTTGCGGAGCAGTCCGAAAGCGGCCGGTTGCTCGGCGCGATCCTCGTCGAGCGAGGCTACGTCTCCGGTCCCGCGCTGGCCGTGGCGCTCGCCGAGCAGTACGGCGTCGAGCTCTCGACCGAGCGCGGCTTCGGCACCGGCCTGTGGGCCGAGATCGACCGCCGGCACCGTAGGGGCCGCGATCTTCCCGAGACCGACAACGGCGAAGATAACGTCGTCAAGCTGGAGCCGGTCAAGCTGAGCCCCGTCGAGGTCGTCCCCGACCTGGACCCGGCGCTCGAGCGGCTCGAGTCGGAGAACCGACGGCTGCAGGATGAGATCGAGCGCCTGCACGGCGAGTTCAGCAAGCTGAAGCTCGTCGAGACCCCGGAGCCGGCCGCCTCGCACCTGCTGTTCGTCCCGACGCCCGCGCGCTACCTGCTGGTCGAGCGCGAAGGCCCCTCGCCCGAGCCGGGCTCGGAGCTCGAGGTGCCGGAGGCGGAGGATCGTTTTTTGGTCGCCAAGGTCGGCGCGGCGCCGTTCCCGGCCGAGCCGAGGCCCTGCGCGTTCCTGCTGCCGCTCGCCTGAGACTCGCCGCCGCTAGGCGGGAGGCTGGATGACGACCAGGTTCTGGGAGACGCCCAGGTAGTCGTAGAGCTGCTTGCCGGTGAGGTCGTCCACCGTTTGCTTCTCGCGCGGGACGATTCTGCCCGGCAGCGGGGGCTGCGCCTGCGGGAGCGTCTTGCGGAGCGGGCTCTTCAAGCTGCCCGAGAGGTCGTCGCGGCGGAAGAAGAGCGTCGAGGAGAGCGTCTTGTCGCCGGGCGCCGGCGGGTAGAAGATCAGGACGTTGTCGATCGGGTGCGCGTACTCGAGCGTGTAGAGCGCGAGCTCGAGCGCCTCGCGCCGAAGCACGGTGCCGCGCGCAGTGGAGGGGTCGCCCTCCGAGAGCGCGCAGTTCTTGCTGGTGCCGCAGAGGATGAACATGGCGGTGTCGTTCTTGGTGTACTGCTCGCCGCTCGTCTGGCCCTTGTCCAGCACGACGACGCCCTGGAAGTTCGACCCCGTCGCGCCGCTGACCTTGACCCCGACGAGCGGGTCGCCGGTCCGCAGCTTGTAGCCGTTGCCCACGTGCTGTGCGATCTCGAGCACCCGCTGTGAGGTCGACGACGCGGCCGGCGTCCAGCTCGACCAGGGGGGTGGGGGAAGCGGCCCTGGGCGCTGCACCAGGACTATGAAGAAGCCGACGCCCACTCCCACGGTGGCGCCGAGCACCAGGTATGCGAGCGCGAAGCGCCCGCGAGTGCCTAGACGGCCGGCCATGCCTTCTCCTTCGTGAGGTCGATCTTCGGGAGCTCGAGCTTCGCCGCCTCGAGGATCTCGACGAGCTCGTCGCCGAAGAGCTCTTGCTTCTCGATCAGCGCCTCCGCGATCTTCTCGACCGCCTCCTTGTTGTGCTCGACGAGGGCGTGCGCCGCGACGTAGGCCTGGCCGAGCAGCTGCGCCGCCATGGCGCGCTTGTCCCTGTCGCCGAGCACGCCTGCGAGCGGATCGTGGCCGAGCGGGCCCGCGTCGCCCGTGCGGTTCATGATCTGGATACCGATGTCCTCGAAGCGCTTCATGACCTCGTCCCGCTTGGTGTCGGTGGCCTTCGTGCGCTTGGCGACCACCTTTCCGTTCGAGCGGCCGTTCAGCGCCGGCTGCTCGGGCGCCATGCCGCACGCGCCGACCATCCAGGCCGCCCGGGCCGTCGCACTCTGGACGTCGCCTCCGACGCCGGTCGAGTTCTCACCGTAGAAGACGTGCTCGGCGGCCATCGCGCCGAGGGCCCAGACGAGCTGCGCGGCCTCGTCCGACTGCCAGGAGCTGAAGCGCTCCTCCTTCTCGCGTGCCTGGTGGTGGCCGAGCGCCGCTCCGCGGCGGCGGATCGAGAGGCGCGTCGACTCGGCGCCCTTCATGTAGACGTGCGCGGCGGCCGCGTGGCCTGCCTCGTGGATCGCTACGGCACGTGTCTCGTCCGGGATGTACTCGGTCCCGATCGCAGTGCCCGACTCGACGGTCGTCATGGCCTCGACGATGTCCGGCCAGCTGAAGGCGAGCCGCTGGTCGTGATGCGCCAGTGTGAGCGCCATCGAGCAGACCTGCTCGATCATCGCCGGCGAGTAGCCGTTCGTCACCCGCGCGAGCTCGTCGCGGCGCTTGTCGGTGTCGAGGTCCTCGTCGTGCGAGACCTTGGCCAGGTAGAGGTCGAAGATGTCGAGCCGGTCGCGCTTGGTCGGGGTGCGGAACCAGACGTGGCGTCCCATCCGGCCGGGGCGCGTGAGCGCGGGGTCGAGCATCTCAACGGGCACGTTGGTCGCGCCGACGAAGTAGATCTGGTTCCCGATCGGGCGCGCATGCGGGAGGCGCAGCTCCACGCGGCCGACGCGACGCGGAACGACGTAGAGCGCGTCCAGCAGCTTGTTCACCACGTTCGTGGTCGCGCGGCGCATGAAGGGCGGGTTGTCAATCCCGTCCATCACGATCAGCAGCTGGTTCAGCGCGAGCTGGCCCTGGCCGCCGCCCATCATCCCCGGGAAGGCCTGGTTGACGATCCGCCCCAGGAAGGGTGTCGTCGCAGCGGCGCGAGGCTCACGCGCGGCGAAGATCCGCTCGCGCCAGACGCGTGACTCGAGCACGAGGTCCTCGCTCGAGTTGAGCGCACCGTTCGGGCCGAAGAAGCAGAGGTCGTGAAAGCTCTGTGGCCTCGGGCTCATTCCCGGCGAGCCCGGGCCGAGCGCCTGCCGCCTCATCCCGACGGCGTCGATCTCGTCGATGAAGACGATGCACTGGCCGCCCCACTTGCGCGCGAGCTTCTTGGCCTTGCGGGCCATCCAGCGCACGATGATCGCGTCCATGCCCATGAAGGTCTGCGCGAAGCCCGAGCCGGGGATGGTCACGATCGGCGAGTTGAACCCGGTCGCGATCGCCTTCGCGAGCATCGTCTTGCCCGTGCCCGGCGCGCCGAGGAAGAGGAGCCCGCGCTCACGTCTTCCGCCCGCCCGCTCGAAGGCCTCGCCCGACTGCCAGAGGTTGACGACGCGCCGAACCTCCTGCTTGGCCGCGTCCTGGCCGCGGACGTCGTCGAGGCGCACGCCCCAGTCCGCGTCGCCGGGCTCGAAGCCGCGGATCTGGGAGACGCCCATGATCAGCATCGGGCCGAAGAAGATCCCGAAGTTGAAGATGAAGAAGATGACGAACGTGAAGAAGAGCGGCGCCTGCCCCGGGGCCTTGGCCGCGCCGTCCTGAATCGCGCTCCAGAGGTCGCCGGCCGTTCCGGCGATGCTGGCTGCGTCCGCGCCTTGCGTCAGCACCCGCACGGCGTAGATCGCGAGGATCAGGAGGATGATCGCGTAGGCGACCTTGGCCCAGAAGTGCCAGAACCAGACGCGCCGGCGCGCAACGACGTCTTCTTCGCGCAGCCGCGGGTTGTCGACCCCGAACAGGCTCGGCCACTCGATGAAGCGGTGGAAGATCAGGTCGAGCATGCCCCGGAAGGCCGCGACGCCCAGGACGGTCAGGACGAGCGACCACCCGAGCGCGATTTCCTGCATCTTGTAGAGCCAGACGAAGAGCGCCGGGCTCGTGATGATCGCGACCGCGGTGGCGGCGCGGCGCAGGGCGCGCCACTGATCGCTCAGCGCGCGAGATTGATCGCCTGAGAGCGTGCCTGCGGCGGGCCCGGCCGTCATTTACGCAGTGTAGGGGTCACTAAGCTCAGTTACTTCGACGTGAAAGCTTCGGATCTGTTTGCAGCCGACGAGATTCGCCGGGCCCGCCGCTACCACCGGCCGCTCTACTTTGCGCTGCTCGCGGACTGGGTGCTCCAGCTCGTGATCCTGACCGCGATCGCCTTCGGGCCGCCCGGAAACTGGCTCTGGGCCGCAACCGGCGGGCCCTGGTGGGTGCGGACGCTCGAGCTGACCGCGCTCGTCGTGGCAGTCTCGACGGTCGTCCGCCTCCCGCTCTCGGCCTGGCGCGGCTGGGCCCACGAGCGACAGTGGGGGTTCTCGACGCAGTCGCTCCGGGCGTGGCTCGGCGACGTCGGCAAGGGGCTCGTTCTCGGCGCGCTGCTGACCGGGTTCGCGATGGTCGGGCTCGTCTGGTCGGCGCGGGTCTGGCCGACGTGGTGGCCGGTCTTCGCCGCGCTGGGCGCGGCCTTGCTCGCGCTCGTCCTCAGCCTGTTCGCGCCGCTCCTCTTCGAGCGGCTCTTCAACCGCTTCTGGCCGCTCCCGGACGAGGACCTCGCGCGCGACCTGCACGAGCTGTCGGAGCGCGCCGAGGTGCCCGTGCGGACGATGCTCGTGGCCGACGCGAGCCGCCGCACGACCAAGCACAACGCATACGTCTCGGGGCTCGGCCCCACCCGGCGGCTCGTGCTCTACGACACCCTGCTCGAGGATGCGCCTCGCGGCGAGCTGCGCGGCGTCGTCGCGCACGAGCTTGGCCACCGCCGCTTCCGCCACGTCGCCTACGGGACGCTGCTCGCGATGCTCGGCGCGGCTGCGGCCGTCCTGGCGCTGCGGGTCGTCTTCGCCTGGGACGGGCTCGTCCAGGCTGCGGGCTCGGATGGGCCCGGCGACCCGCGGATCGTTCCGCTCGTGCTTCTCTCGCTCTGGATGTTCGAGATCGTGGCCCTGCCCTGGGAAACGTGGCTCTCGCGCAGGTGGGAACGGGTCGCCGACCGCTTTGCACTCGACCTCACGGGCGACGGCAGGGCCCTCGAGTCGATGCACCGCCGCCTCGCGCTCGCGAATCTCGCCGACCTCGACCCGCCACCGTTCGTGTACGCGCTCCTGTTCACGCACCCGACGCCGCCGGAGCGGATCGCGGCCGCGAGAATGCGCGCATGAGCCACTCGCACGTGCACACCTCGGCGCGCCGCCCGCTGGCGATCGCGCTCGGGCTGATCCTCGGGCTGATGATCGGCGAGGTCGTCTTCGGCGTCGTCGCCGGGTCACTGGCCCTGATGGCGGACGCGGGGCACATGCTCACGGACGCCGCCGCGCTGGGCCTCGCGCTCGCCGCCGCGTCGTTCGCCGGCCGCCCGGCCCGGGGCCGCTGGACGTTCGGGTTCCGCCGGCTCGAGATCCTCGCCGCGCATGTGAATGGGATCACGCTCGTCGTCGTCGGCATCGTGATCGTCTACGTGGCGATTGGCCGCCTGATCGACCCGCCCGAGGTGCGGGGCGGCATCGTGCTCGTCGTCGCGCTCGCCGGGATCGTCGTCAACCTCGTGGCGGCAGCCTTGCTCTCGGGGCCCAGCCGGCACAGCCTGAACGTGCGCGGCGCCTTCCTGCACGTCGCCACCGACCTCGCCGCCTTCGTGGGCACCGCGGTCGCGGGCGCGATCGTGCTCGCCACCGGCTGGAACCGCGCCGACCCGGTTGCGAGCCTCGTGGTGGCGGCGCTGATCTTCTGGTCGAGCTTCCTGCTCCTGCGCGACTCGACGCGGATCCTGCTCGAGGTCGCTCCCGAAGAGCCGCGCGAGATCGCCGACGCGATGCTGGCAGTGCCGCAGGTCGCGGACGTCCACGACCTGCACGTGTGGACCGTCGGGAGCGGCTTCCCCGCGGTCTCGGCGCACGTGCTCGTTGAGCCGGGCGCCGATTGCCACGCGATCCGGCTCCAGCTCGCCGACCTGCTGCGCGAGCGTTTCGGCCTCGGCCACTCGACGCTGCAGGTCGAGCACGCGGGCGCGCGCGTGCGCGAGGGCAAGCTTCCGCTCGTACGGCGTTAGAGTCCGCGGGTGGCCGGGCTCGAGGGGAAGACAGCGATCGTCACCGGCGCCTCGAGCGGGATCGGCGCTGCGACGGCTCGCGCGCTCGCTGAGGCCGGAGCCCGCGTGGCAGGCGGAGCGCGCCGCGCAGAGCAGCTCGAGACCGAGGTGAAGCTCGAGCTGGACGTCACGGACCCGGCGAGCTGCGAGCGCTTCGTCGAGGAGGCGGTGCGCGAGCTCGGTGGCCTCGACATCCTCGTCAACAACGCCGGCCTCGGCCTCGGCCGCGATCCCTTCGACGCGAGCAGCGAGGAGGACGAGAAGGTCGTCCTCGAGACGAACGTGCACGGCCTCCTGCGGATGACGCGCCTTTGCCTGCCGCATATCCGCGACTTCGGCCACATCGTCAACATGGGCTCGATCGCCGGCCGCCAGGCCTACGAGAACGCCGCCGTCTACGTGGCCTCGAAGTTCGCCGTGCGCGGCTTCACCTACGCACTGCGCGAGGACCTGCTGGGCCGCCCGATCCGGATCACGACGGTCGACCCCGGCCTGGTCGAGTCGAACTTCTCGCGCGTGCGCTTCCGCGGCGACGAGGAGAAGGCGACTGCGGTGTACGCCGACGTCGAGCCGCTGACACCGGCGGACATCGCCGAGTGCGTGCTCTTCGCGGTCACGCGGCCGCCACACGTGAACGTCGACGAGCTCGTGGTCAAGGCGCTGGCCCAGTCCACTCCGGTGCGCATCGTCCGGGACGCATAGTGGCGCTGACAATCCTCGAAGGCTCGACGTTCTGCATCTGCGACGAGCGCGGCGACCTCGACGGCGAGACGTGCGGCCTGTTCGCCGACGACACGCGGTTTCTCTCGCTGCTGCGCCTGACCATCAACGGCGCCAAGCCGCTGCTGCTCTCGTCCGGGAAGGTCGAGTACTTCTCGGCCGCGTTCTACCTACGCAATCCGCTCGCCGGCGACCTGCCGCAGGACTCGGTCTCGATCATCCGCCACCGCTTCGTGGGCGACGGGATGCAGGACCACGTCGTGGTGCAGAACCAGAGCATGGAGCCCCTCTCGTTGGAGCTCGCGCTCGAGTTCGGGACCGACTTCGCGGACATCCTCTCGGTCAAGGAGCACGACTTCGCGCTCGGCGATCCCGAGCGGGCGCAGCCGCTGCCGCCTTCGGCCGTGGGCCGGTACGAGGAGGAGCACAACCAGTTCGTGCTCGAGGAGCCGAACGGCAACGGAACGGCAAGGACGCAGGTGATCCTCACCCAGCGTGGCGAGATC
>Ga0307289_10000898_pt1 | contig 12943 bp, 14 predicted proteins | sample ER_DNA_143_FD_194483 | JGI IMG/M metagenome (GOLD analysis project Ga0307289, IMG submission 194483) | Bulk soil microbial communities from the East River watershed near Crested Butte, Colorado, United States - ER_DNA_143 | ecosystem: Environmental > Terrestrial > Soil > Floodplain | place...
CCGAACTGTAGCCAGCTAGACGGTCAGCCGGGTGATGGGAATCCCGAAGCGCTCGCGGGTCTCGGCGACGGAATCCTGCTCGAGCCAGCTCGCCTCCTCGTCGTCGCGCGTGACGACGAGCACCTCGTCGGCGGGGAAGGTGCGAAGCGCGTCCTCGATCGCCTGCACGGGATCGGTGTCGCCGACCTCGGCCTCTGTTCGCGCCGCCTCGGGCTTGACGGTGCTGGCGGCCTCGCCGGCGATCTCCGCCGCCTTCTCGCGGGCACTGTCCTCGTCGCTGGCAAGCCACTGGAGGGGTGAGACGTCGGAGGCCGGCGCGACGACGCGGATCTCCGCCCCGTCCCCTGCGTGGCCACGCACGGCCTCGCGCAACGGGCCGGGCTCGACGGGCGCGGTGGTGACGACGAGAAGCTTCCTTCTGTCCATGGCCTTCGGCGTACCCGAAATGGGGGAGATGAAAAACGGGCTTGCCGCCGAAGAAAGGGACATGCGGCGTTCTCTGCGGCTTCTCGCAACTCTCGTGATCGTGCTCGCCAGCGCGGCTCCCGCTGCAGCGATCCTGAACGGCAAGCCCGATACCGCACATCCGTACGTCGGCATCCTCGTGACGGACATCGACGGCCAGCTGGTGCCCGTCTGCTCGGGCTTCCTCGTCAACTCGACGGCCTTCGTCACGGCCGCGCACTGCGTAGACGACCTCGGCTCGTTCCCGGCCTATGTCTCCTTCGACCAACGCTTCACGCCGTCGTCGCCGGTCGTGCACGGGACGGCAGTCGCCAATCCCGACTTCGGCTCGCCGGGTAAGGACACCCACGACATCGCGCTGATCGTGCTTGACACCCCTGTGGCGAATCGCGGCCACGCGGAGCTTCCGGCGGCGGGTCAGCTCGAATCGGCGGCGAAGAAGAACGCGCTGACGATCGTCGGCTACGGCGCGGAGGGCTTCCTGAAAGGCGGCGGCCACCCGGTGCCCGACTTCAAGCTCGTCCGCAACACCGGCGACTCGCGTCTCTCGAAGCTCGAGAAGGTCGGCTTCAACGTGCGGATGTCGAGCGGGATCTGCTTCGGAGACTCCGGCGGACCGGTCCTCCTCGGCGACACCGACGTCGTCGCCGGCGTCAGCTCCTTCGTGAACAACGCCCAGTGCGCGGGCAACGCGTTCGCGTACCGCGTGGACACGGCCGCGTCCCTCGCCTTTCTCGCGCCGTACCTCTAGGTCGCAGTCCGGTTAGGAAGTCGGGCTAGTCGCCCCAGTCGAAGTCGCGTGAGCGGCCCCAGAGCGTGTCCTCAGGGTCCTGCGGCTCCGAGTCGCCGTTGTCGGTGGGCCACGCGAGAACCTTCTCCGGGTCGATCTGGGGATCGACGCCGCTCAGCGTGTCCTCGATGCGGGCCTGCTCTTCGGTCTTGAAGAGCGGATGGTTGTGGAAGGGATCGTCGACGCGGTAGCTCGAGATCGGCATCTCGCGCTCCAGATCCCCGTTCTTACGCTTCAGCTCGAGGTGATCCTCGATTATTCGTGCGAACGTCGAGTCCTTTTCGAACGACATCACACCTCCGTGTCGGTCGTCTGGGGGCCGTAGGTGAGCGGCAGATCATAGACGACACCGTCTGTTGTGTGGAAGGTGAACAGACCCTAGTGGCGGGCGCGGACGGGCCCGTTCGAGTCGGCGCAGACAACACAGTTCTTGCCGGCGCGCTTGGCGCGGTAGAGCGCCTCGTCCGCCGCGGCGAAGAGACCGGCCGCCGTTGCGGCCTCCGGAAACGAGGCGACGCCGAAGCTCGAGGTCACGACGACCGGAGAATCCTGGGCCTCCGCCATCGACCGCGTCTCGACCGCCTCGCGCAAGCGCTCGGCCAGCCTCTCGGCGCCGGCGATGTCGGTCTGCGGCAGGAGAACGGCGAACTCCTCGCCTCCGTAGCGGGCCGCGACGTCGATGTCACGCACGGTCTCGCGCACGATGTCGGCGAACGCGCGCAGGACCTCGTCGCCGGTCTGATGGCCGAAGCGGTCGTTGACCTGCTTGAAGTTGTCCAGGTCGGCCAGGATGAGCGCGAGGCTGCCGCCGAAGCGCTCGGCGCGGCTGATCTCGTTCGCGAGGGAGTCCTCGAACTCGCGCCTGTTGGCGAGCTCTGTCAGGCCGTCGGTGCTCGCCTGGCGCGCGACGAGCCGGTGCAGGCGCACGTTCTCGAGCGCGATCGCCGCCTGCGAGCCGAGCCAGAGCGCGAGCTCGCGCGACTGGTCGCCGAAATCGGTGCCCGAAGGCGTGAGCAGGAGCATGGCGTGCTCGCCGCCCTCCAAGCCGAGTGGGATGACCAGCGGCTTCCCGCCCTCGTCGGGGTTGCCGGCGCGCGCCTGCTCTTCACCGTCGACGACGAGTCGGCCGCCCGCCGCGCCCGTCGCCTCGACGGCGCTCTCGACGATCACGTTGAGAAGAGTGAAGGGGTCGTGCGTGGCGGCGAGCGCCTTCCCGAAGCGGTCGACGGCGTCCTGCACGCGGCCGCGTTCGGCGGCGAGCTGGCCTGACATCTCGTTGAACGCCCGCCCGAGCGTCGCCAGCTCATCGCGGCCCCGCACAGGGACGCGCTGCCCGAACTGGCCGCGCGCGACCGCGCCCGCGGCGTCCGCGAGCTCGCGTAGCGAGCGGACGATCGTCCGGCCGAGCAGCCAGGCGAGCAGTGCGACGACCGCCAGCGCGAGAAAGGCGAAGACGAGGAAGCGCTCGCGCAGCGAGGTGATCGCATCGTCGATCGCGCTCTTCGGCCTCAACACGAGGAGCGTGCGCTGCGGCTTTTCCTCTTGGATCAGAGCCGCAACTCCACGATAGCGCGTCCCTTCCAGCGTGACGTAGCCCGGCTCCCCAAGCGGCGGAGCCGCCGCTCCGACGAGGTTCTCCGGGCCTGCGAAAACCCTGCCGTCCTGCACGAGTAGCTCGCGGTCGCGCGGTTCGAGGCCCGCTCCGACGCGAAAGTGGGCTAGGAGCTCTTGGTCGAGGGGCATCCACGCGACGATGCGGCCGATCGTGACCCCGCCCGCCGAGACCGAAGCGGACCGGGTCACCCTCGGACCGAGCGGCTCCTCACCCGCGAGGAACTGGTTGCCCGAATAGAAAGCCACCGGCTCAGGGAAGGGCTCCTTCAGGACCCTCAACAGAGCCGCGCGGTTCCGGGTCTGGAGCGCGTTCTGGACGGTGGTTGCGTTGGCGAGCGAGCTAGCCGTCCGGCCCAGATCGAACTCGATTCGCCTCCCGTAATCGTTGATCGCAACGCTGAGCGCTGCGTTCAGACGCGAGTCCGCATTGCCGACCTCGCCCCTGGTGGCCACTTCGCTGAACGCCCAGGAGGCGGCGAGCAGCGGAAGCAGCGCCAGAAGAAGGAAATATGTAACGAGCCGAAGCTTGAAGCTACCCAAGTGCCGCGCCTAACTCTCGAGGGTTAACCACGTACCCGACCTGTCTATCGGCTCTGTCGCAATCCCTCCTTAGGGGGATCTCCCCGCCCCGGTCAGAAAACAGGACGCTCGAGGGCGATCGCGATCACCATTCCGGCGAACCAACAGATGCCTGCGAACGCGACCGCGAACGCGGTCAAACCGCGCTGGAACCCCCCGATTCCGGCCGCGACGAGAGCCACCAGGACCGCGCCCACGCCGACCCTCCCGGGGTAGTAGACGAGCCCGGCGGCCGCCGCGAAGATCGCGAACGCGGCAAGGAAGCCCGCGACGTAGGAGCCCGCGCCTTCATCGGGCTGCGTGTCGCCTTCGTGGATGCTCACGACCTCTTCTCGGCCCGTCCGGGGGCGAGAACCGGCCTCGGTCGCCGCTCCGGCGACCCGTGCGGCCCGGGATGACGCCCGGGTGCCGGATTCCGCCTCGGACGGCGGTGCCAGACCGGGCCGCCGCCGTCCTCGCCGCCCGGCGGCACGCGAACGTAGGCCAGGTCGGTGCCCGGCTCGGGCGGATCCTTGACGGCCCACCAGATCACGTAACCGAGGTAAGCGGCCGGGATCTTCAGGATCACCAAGAAGAAGATGGTGAACCAGAGCATCTCCGCTGAGTGTAACCTAGCGCGCTTCCGGTAACACCAATTGCGCTCGTCGCCGCTGCGGCCAACTTCGGCGACGCGCCCGGCCGCCCATCTCGCCCAGTTGCGGCGGCCCGACCTCGTTCCCAACCAAGGGGGCACTACGTGAAGTCATTTCGCGCGGGCGGACTCATGCTCGTCACACTGATTGCGCTTCTCTGGGCTCCGGCGGCGTTCGCACAGAAAACGACCACGGAGCCCACGCCGAAAGACCCGACAACGACAACCGAGCCGACGAAGAGCGAGACCACGGACGTGGCTGCTACGCCCGATCCATGGTCCGAGACGACTCGCACGCGCTTTCTGAGGCGACGTGCTGCCTGGCTCCATTTCGTCGCCCGCCGGTTATCCAACCTGACCCAGCACCGGCGACCGCACGTCCACCGCACGCGGGCCGACTTCGACTCTCTGGTCCGCTATCGGCTGTGGTTCCGCGATGCATGGCGCCTGCGAGCGGTGCGCGCCCGCTATCGCGCCCACCACCCTCCCCATCTGAGCGAATGGCTCTGCATTCATCGCGGGGAGGGCTCCTGGAGGGACCCCGACTCCCCCTACTTCGGGGGACTGCAGATGGATATCTCCTTCCAGCGCACCTACGGACCAGGCCTCCTCCGGCGCAAGGGGACGGCCGACCACTGGGCTCGCTACGAGCAGATGTGGATCGCGGAGCGAGCGCTGCGGGCCGGCCGCGGCTTCTACCCCTGGCCACTCACCGCTCGTAGCTGCGGCCTCATCTAGCGACTGGCCGGCGGCTTGAGCACCGCGAACTGGTCCGTGACCTCGAGGGAGCGGCTCCGGAAGCGATAGACAGCCGCAGGACGCCCGCCCGACCGACCGGGCGGGCGCTGCTCCCCCGTGGGCTCGAGCAGCGCGCGGCGAAGGAGGATCCGCTGCAGGTTCGTCGCCGAGACGTCGTGCCCGAGAGCCGCGCGGTAGAGGCCCCGTAGCTCCGCGATCGTGAAGGCCGGCGGAGCGAGCGCGAAGCCGATGTTCGTGTAGGAGAGCTTCGCCCGTAGCCGCTCCCGGCCGGCGAGGACGACCGCGAGGTGGTCGAAGGCGAGCTCCGGAAGGTCGTCGACCGGGTGCCACCCCGTGTCCGCCGGGACCTTCGGGTCGATCCCGGCGGGAACCAGGCCGAGATAGGCCGTCGCGATGACGCGTCGCTCCGGATGGCGCACGGGGTCGCTGAGCGTCTCCAGCTGTTCCAGGTGGGAGAGCCCGCGCACATCCACCTTCGCGGCCAGGTGGCGCTGGATCGAGTCCTCGAGCGTCTCCCTGGGCCCGAGCAGCCCGCCCGGCAGAGCCCAGGCTCCTTCGAATGGCTCGAGCGCCCGTTCCCAGAGGAGCACATCGAGCTTCTCGCCACGCACCTGAAGCACCACGGCCAGCGCTTCGTGGCTGGCCGCGTCTCGCTCTCTGGTAAACTGGCTCACAGGTTTTCGCTTATTAGTCGCAAACTAAACGGAGGATAGCTGGAATGAAGGCTCTCATCATCGTGGACATGCTCGACGACTTCGTCGACGGCAAGCTCGCGAACCCTCGGGCCCAGGCGATCGTCGAGCCCCTGGCGCGCCTGCTCGCGCATGCGCGGGAGGACGGCTGGGCCGTTGTCTTCTCCAACGACGCCCATCGCGCGGATGACCCCGAGATCGCCATCTGGGGCGAGCACGCAATGGAGGGCACCCCCGGCGCGCAGGTCGTTGAGGCGCTCGCGCCGCGCGAGGGTGAGATCGTCTCGCCCAAGCGGCACTACGGGGCGTTCGACGACACAGGCCTCACCGAGCAGCTCAAGGAGCTCGGTGTGGACGAAGTCGTCATTACCGGCCAGCACACACATATCTGCGTGCGGCACTCCTCGTACGGGGCGCTCCGCAACGGATTCTCGATCACGATCCCGCGCGACGCGGTCTGCGCGTTCGAGGGCGTGGACGAGGACGAGGCGCTCGAGTACCTGAAGATGGCCTACGGCGCAAAGGTCGCCACGGTCGACGAGCTCGTCGGCGCCGCCGTCGCAGCGTAGTTCCTGTTCGCGGGCCCGCCGGCGAGCTTGGCCGGCGGGCTCCGCGGCTCACCTATCCTGGGTCTCGTGAACCGTCTCGCGCAGGAGACGAGCCCCTACCTCCTCCAGCACGCCGACAACCCTGTCGACTGGTACCCGTGGGGTGACGAGGCGTTCGAGCGAGCTCGCGCGGAGGACAAGCCGATCCTCCTCTCGGTCGGCTACGCGGCATGCCACTGGTGCCACGTCATGGAGCACGAGTCCTTCGAGGACGAGGAGACCGCCGCGCTCATGAACGAGCGCTTCGTCCCGGTGAAGGTCGACCGGGAGGAGCGGCCCGACGTCGACGGCCTCTACATGGAGGCGGTCGTGACGATGACCGGGCAGGGCGGCTGGCCGATGACCGTCTTCCTCACTCCTGACGGCCGGCCCTTCTACGGCGGCACCTACTTCCCGCCGGAGCCGCGCTTCAACATGCCGAGCTTCCAGCAGCTCCTCCATGCCGTGTCGCAGGCTTATCAGGAGCGGCGCGGAGAGCTCGAGGAGCAGGCGGACGCGCTCGTCGGAGCGATCCGGGAAGCGAGCGACCGCCAGCCGTCGAACGAACCGCTCACCTCGGAGCTGATCTCGCTGGCGGTCTCCGCGCTCCATGCCCAGTTCGACCCCGGTCATGGCGGGTTCGGCCGGGCGCCCAAGTTCCCGCCCGCCTCCAACCTCGAGCTCCTGCTCCGCACCGGGCGGGACGACGCGCTCGAGATGGTGCGGGCCACGCTCGACGGGATGGCCGCGGGCGGGATGTACGACGTCCTCGGCGGCGGCTTCCACCGCTACTCGGTGGACGGGGCCTGGCTCGTGCCCCACTTCGAGAAGATGCTCTACGACAACGCGCTCCTCGCCTCGACGTACCTCCATGCCTGGCTCGTGACCGGCGAAGAGCGCTATCGCCGCGTCGTCGAAGAGACCCTCGACTACATGGTGCGTGACCTCCGGCTGCTCGAGGGAGGCTTCGCCTCGGCGCAGGACGCGGACACAGGCGGCGTCGAGGGACTGACGTACACATGGACTCCGGAGGAGATCGAGGATGCACTCGAAGAGCCGCATCCAGAGTGGCTCCAGCCCTTCGAGGGCGGACGATGCATCATCCGGGGCGCCGTGCCTGAGGAGGCACGGCAGCGCTTGCTCGAGGTGCGGATGGCCCGGCCGCAGCCGCTTCGCGACGACAAGGTGATCGCCGCCTGGAACGGCATGGCCCTGGCGGCGTTCGCCGAGGCTGCGCACCGTCTCGAAAGCCCGGACTACCTCGCGGTCGCGCTCGAGCTCGCAGCCTTTCTCCGCGAAACGATGGCCGACGATGAAGGGCGTCTGCGGCGGACGTACCGCGACGGCGTCGCCAAGATCGACGGGTACCTGGAGGACTACGCGCACGTCGCCAACGGCTACATCGAGCTCCACTGGGCCACCGGCGACCTTCGCTGGCTTGCGGAGGCGCGCCGCGTGGCAGAGCTCGCCCAGGCCTTCGTCGACACGGACCGCGGCGGCTGGTTCGTGGGTGATCACGACCTCGTCGCGCGGCGGAAGGAGTTCGACGACCACCCCACGCCATCGGGGAACGCCATGATGGCGTTCGTCTCCCTGCGGCTGGCGAGAATCTGGGGCGACGACGAGCTCGAACGGGCGGCCGTCGGGGCCTTCCGCCTCGCCTACCCGCTTCTCGAGCGAGCGCCGACCGCACTCGGCCACATGCTCTGCGCGCTCGACTTCCACTTCTCCGCGCTGCGCGAGATCGCGGTCGTGGGCGAATCGGAGGAGCTCCGCCGGGCTGCGCTCGCCGGATTCCAGCCGAACACGGTCTTCGCCTTCTCTCCCGAGCCGACAGACGACGTCCCGCTGCTCGCGGCGAAGACCCTGGTCGACGGCCGCCCGGCCGCCTACGTCTGCGAGCGCTTCGCCTGCCAGGCGCCAGTCACGAGCGCCGAGGAGCTCCGCGCAGCGCTGACCGCCGGCTGAGAGCGGCTAACTGCCGGCTGGCCGCGCGGCGGTGCATGCCTAGACCGGCGGGGGCTCCCAGGCCGGCTCGGCCGACGGCTGGACGAGCTCAGGCTTCGGCTCATGCGGCTGGATCTTCCCCGCCTTTATGTCTTCCGCCCAGTGGCAGGCCACGACGTGGTCCGGCTCGAGCCGGCGGAGGAGCGGCTCCTCGTCGCGGCAAAGCGTGGGCTGGACGTAAGGGCAGCGCGTATGGAAGCGGCAGGCAGGAGGCGGGTTCGCCGGGCTCGGCAGGTCACCGGGGAGGAGGATCGTCGCCCGCTCCCGTTCCACGGCCGGGTCGGGAATCGGCACGGCCGAGAGCAGGGAGATCGTGTACGGGTGGAGCGGGTCGTCGTAGAGCTCGGCGGCATTGGAGATCTCGACGATCTTTCCCAGGTACATGACGGCGATTCGGTCAGATATGTGGCGCACGACGGCGAGGTCGTGGGCGATGAAGAGGTACGTGAGCTCGAAGTCCGCCTGCAGGTTCTCGAGCAGGTTGATGATCTGGGCCTGGATCGAGACATCGAGGGCGGAGACCGGCTCGTCGCACACGATGAAGTCCGGGTTGAGCGCAAGCGAGCGTGCGAGCCCGATCCGCTGGCGCTGGCCGCCCGAGAACTCGTGCGGATAGCGGGTGGCGGCGTCGGCCGGCAGGCCGACGATCTCGAGCAGCTCCCGCACGCGCTTGGCGGTGTCCTTCTTCCCCGAGAGCCCATGAACGCGCAGCGGCTCGCCGACGATCCTCCCGACGCTGTGGCGCGGGTTGAGTGACGCGTACGGGTCCTGGAAGACCATCTGCATGCGTCGCCGTAGCGGGCGCAGATCGCTCTGCGACATGGTCGTGATGTCCTTGCCGTCGAAGACGATCCTGCCCGCCGTCGGCTCGTAGAGCCGGAGGATCGTCCGCCCCACTGTCGACTTGCCGCAGCCGGACTCGCCGACGAGGCCGAGCGTCTCCCCGCGCCTGATCGTCAGCGAGACGTCGTCGACCGCTTTGATGTCGCCGACGTGGCGATCGAGGAAGATCCCGCTCTTGATCGGGAACCAGACCTTGAGGTTCTCGACCTCGAGGAGCGCGCCCTCGCGGCCTGCGTTCTCCCCCTGCTCAGCCAACCGCGGCCGCCCTCGAACGCTGCCATTCCTCCACGGGCACCGGGTTGAAGCAGGCGACCAGGTGGCCGGGCTCGAGCTCGCGCAGCGGCGGCAGTTCGAGGCTCGACTGCTCGACCTCGAACCGACAACGGGGCTGGAAGGGACACGCCTGCGGCGCGCGAAGCATGTCGCGCGGGGCGCCTTCGATCGGATGCAGCTTCGTCTTCCGCTCGGCGTCGAGACGCGGAACGCTCTGCAGGAGGCCCAGCGTGTAGGGATGCCGCGGCCGGCTGAAGAGCTGGTCGGCGCTTCCGGTTTCCATGAACAAGCCCGCGTACATCACGTTCACGCGCTCGCACATGCCCGCGACCACGCCGAGGTCGTGCGTGATGAGGATCAACGCGGTCTCGCGGTCCTCGACGAGGTGCTTGAGCAGGTCGAGGATCTGGGCCTGAATCGTCACGTCGAGCGCGGTCGTCGGCTCGTCGGCGATCAGGAGCTTAGGCTCGCAGGCCAGAGCCATGGCGATCATGGCCCGCTGGCGCATGCCGCCCGAGAACTGATGCGGGTAGTCCCTGAGGCGGATCTCCGGACTGGGGATGCCGACCTGGTCGAGCAGCTCGACGACGCGCGCATTCGCCTGCGACCTGCTCAGGTCGAGGTGCGTCTCGATGGCTTCCCGAATCTGCCGACCGATGGTGAGCACAGGGTTCAGGCTCGTCATCGGGTCCTGGAAGATCATCGCGATGTCGCGTCCGCGGATGCGGCGTAGCTCTCGCTCCGAGAGCTGGAAGAGGTCGCGGTCGCCGAAGGTCGCGCTCCCGCTCGTGATCTTTCCCGCCCGCGGCAGGATGCCGAGCAGCGCGAGTGACGTGACGCTCTTCCCGCAACCGGACTCGCCGACAATCCCGAGGGTCTCGCCCGGGGCGATGTCGAAGGAAATCCCGTTGACCGCGTGCACGGTTCCGCGGCGCGTCCAGAACTGCACCCGCAGGTCGTCGACGGAGAGGAGTGGCTGCCGGGCCACCGTCTAGCGGGTCCGCATCTTCGGGTCGAGGGCCTCGCGCAGTCCGTCGCCGATGAGGTTGATCGAGATGGCCGTGATGACGATCGCAAGCCCGGGGATGAGCGCGAGATGCGGGGCTGTCTGGAGAAAGCGCACGGTGTTGGTCAGCATCGTTCCCCACTCGGGCGTGGACGGATCCTGGGGGCCCAGGCCGAGGAAGCCGAGCCCGGCCGCGTCGATGATCGCGGTCGCGAGCGCCAGCGTCCCGGCGACGATCACCGGCGACATCGCGTTCGGAAGGATGTGCGACCCGAGGATCGTCCGGCGCGGGACACCGACGGCGCGCGCCGCGAGCACGAAGTCGTTCTCACGCTGGGCGAGCACGGTTCCGCGCAGAAGCCGCGCGAACAGCGGCACGTTGATGATTCCGATCGCGATCATGATCTGCAGGAGCCCCGGGCCGAGGACCGCCACGATCCCGATCGCCATCAGGAACCCCGGGATCGTCAGCCAGATGTCCGTGATGCGCATGATCACGGAGTCGATCGCGCCGCCTGCGAAGCCGGCGATTGCGCCAAAGATGCTGCCGACCACGAACCCGACGGTGACCGAGACGATGCCGATGAGAATCGACACGCGCGCCCCGTAGACGATGCGCGAGAACTCGTCTCGGCCGAGCTCGTCCACCCCGAATAGGTGGGCCCTCGAGGGGCCAGGGCAACAGCCGTCCCTGATCAACGCGAGGTTCTGCTCCCGCGGGGCATACGGCGCGATCAGCGGGGCGAAGATCGCGATGATGATGATGCAGCCGATGATGACGAAGCCCACGATCGCGCCTGGATTGCGGCGGAGCCGCTCCCACGCCTCGCTCCAGAGCCCGCCCCCCGGCGGCTCCAGTGAGACTTCGACGGCTTCGAGCTCGGCGACACTCATTTGCTCAGCCTGATCCGCGGGTTGAGGACGCCGTAGGACAGGTCGACGAGCAGGTTCACGAAGACGACGATGATGGCGACGAAGAGGACCCCGCCCTGGATCACGGGGTAGTTGCGCGCCTTGATGGCGTCCACGAGCCAGGAGCCGATCCCCGGAAACGCGAAGACCGTCTCGGTGAGGACCGCGCCGGAAAGGAGCAGTCCCACCTGGAGGCCGATGATCGTCGAGATCGGGAGCATCGCGTTTCGCAACACGTGGTGAAAGTCGACCGCTCTGGGGGCGAGGCCCTTGGCCTGAGCGGTGCGCACGTAGTCCTCGTTCTGCACGTCGAGCACAGAAGCTCGCGTGATGCGCGCGATGATGGCGAGGGGGATCGAACCGAGCGCGATCGCGGGCAGAATGAGGTGCTTGCTGACGTCCACGAACGCCGTCCAGTTCCGGGCCAGAATCGCATCGAGGAGATAGAAGTTCGTCGGGTGCGGGACGTCGATCAGGACCGACATGCGCCCCACGCTCGGCAACCAGCCGAGGCGAACGGAGAAGACGTACTTGAGGATCAAGGCGAGGAAGAAGATCGGCGTCGAGATGCCGATCAGCGAGACGACCAGGCTCGTGTGGTCGACCACCCCCTGGTAGCGCTTGGCCGCGAAGAACCCGAGCGGGATCCCGAAGACGACGGCGAAGAGGCCCGCGGCGAACGCGAGCTCGATCGTCGCCGGGAAGCGCTGCCGGAACTCGGTCGTAATCGGCTGGCGCGAGACCGAGCTGTTACCGAACTGGAGTGTCGCCAGCTGCTTGACGTACTTGCCGTACTGCACATAGATGGGCTGGTCGAGCCCGTACTGGTGCTCGATCGCCGCGACGGCCTCGGGCGTAGCGCGCTCCCCCAGGAGCGCGGCCGCAGGGCCGCCGGGAAGGGCCCGGATCCAGAAGAAGACCAGGATCGAGACGCCGATGAGGATCGGAATGAGAAGCAGGAGCCGGCGGACGACGAATCGAAGCATCTGTGCTCGCCGTCCGCCGGCTCTCTGTTACCTCGCTATCCCACCGAGACGGTCGCGAACGATTGCAGATCGACCGGGCTCGGCACGTAGCCGGAGACGTTCGCCTGGAAGGCGATCGCCGGCTTGTTGTGCGCGTAGGGGACACCGGGCAGGATCGTCATGATCTGCCGGTTGGCCTCCTGGTAGAGCTCGGTCCTCTTCGCCTCGTCCGTCTCCTGCTCTGCCTGGTCGAGGATGTCCTGGACAGCCTTCATCTGGTCGTTCGTGTCCGTGCCCCACTGCTTCTGCGGGCTCTGGAAGAAGACGCCGATGAAGTCGTCGGGATCCCCGAAGTCACCCGTCCAGCCGAGCAGATACACCTGGAGCTGCCCCTCGTCCGACTTCCCGAGGTAGTCCGGGCTCCACGGCGCGCTATGCGGGACGACCTTGAAGCCGGCCTTCTCGAGGCTTGCCGAGAAAGCTTCGAAGTTCCGCTTCGGGTCGGGCATGTACGGCCGTGAGACGTCGGTCGGGTACCAGAAGTCGATCGTCACCGGAAGCGTAAGGCCGGCTTCCTGGAGAAGCTGCTTCGACTTCTCGGGGTCGTAGGTGTACTCGGGCACGTCATCGGCATAGCCGAAGAGCGACGGCGGCATGAACTCCTTCGCCACCTCACCGCGCCCTGCGTAGAACGAGTCGACCACGCCCTGCCGGTCGAGACCGTAGGCGATCGCCTGGCGGACCTTCGGGTTGTCGAGCGGCGGCATCGAGATGTTGAAGCCGACGTACCCAACGTTGAAGGCCGGACGGTCGAGGATCT
>Ga0307289_10000899_pt1 | contig 12939 bp, 11 predicted proteins | sample ER_DNA_143_FD_194483 | JGI IMG/M metagenome (GOLD analysis project Ga0307289, IMG submission 194483) | Bulk soil microbial communities from the East River watershed near Crested Butte, Colorado, United States - ER_DNA_143 | ecosystem: Environmental > Terrestrial > Soil > Floodplain | place...
GACCTGCGGCAGACGTTCCTGGCCAACATCGAGCACGTCGCCCAGGAGCTGCGCGCCTCCATCGTCGGCACCGTCGAGGACTTCGACCACTTCAACAAGTCCCTCGACGACGTCGACCACCGGCTGCAGAGCAACTTCCGCGCCCGCCCCGCCATCGTCCCGCGTCAGACTGACCAGGACCTCCTGCGCCGGGTGCTGCCGGAGGCTCCCGAGGCTCGGGCCCAGTCACCGGAGGAGACCGCCGCCCGTCGCGCTCTGCAAGAGTTCGTCACCGACGTCAACCGCACCCTGCGTGAAGACTTCGTCGACCGCAGCCAGGCCGCCCGCACCGGCGACCACGTCGGCACCCACCGGCCCGGACTGCCCGCCGAGGAAGGGCAGCGCCTGCACGAGGACGTCGCCCGGACCACACCGACCAAAGACGTCGCGATCCGCCGCGACGACATCGCCCACATCGTGGGGGAGTTCAAGAAGCTCCGCGACGAACCCGGCTTCGTTCATGCCCCGGACGCCGGCGCGCGGCAACAGAAGTTCACCGAGGAAGGCCGCACCCACCGCACCTTCCACGCCGAGGGCGACCTCTACGACGACCGCCCGCCGTACCAGCCGATGCGCCCCGCGCTGCCCAGCGGCATCGGCGGGCACGACACCCTGCACGCACCGTCGTCCTACCCCGGCTCCAACGTCGGAGGGGGGGCCTTCAACCCTAAGCTCAGCCAGGACAAGCCGTCGTTCATGACAGGACAGGCCTCGCAGCGTTTCGCTACCCGTGCCCTGGAAGGCGGCGCACCGCCCCCGCTCCGAGGCTCCTCGTTCCTGGGCGGCACCCGGGATACGTTGCGCACCAAGCGATACAAGGCCGAAGGAAGACGGATCCGGTCCTTCTCGAACATGTTCAAGGCCGTCAAAGACACCGGCATGGACGACCTCGGCAAACGCAGCCAGACCACCACCGAGCTGAAGAGCCGCCTCGACGACCTGTCCGACGTCGTACCCAAGCTCACCGGACAGTTCGGCTACTGGGAAAAGATCATCATCGCGGTCCTCGCCGCGCTGGTCACCCTGATCCCGGCCATCGCCACCCTCGCCGCCGGGGTCGGTGCCCTGCTGTCCGCTGCCGGTGCCGCCGTCGCCGGGCTCGCCGTGTTCGGCCTCGCCGCAGTCGGCGTGTTCGGCCGGCTCAAGACCGCCATCGACGACAACGCCAAGTCCGGCAAGGCCATCCCGCAGGTCTACCAGCAGGCCGCGTCCGCGTTCAAGGGCCTCAAGTCCGCCTACAACGAGTTCCTCAACGACACCCAGGGCGACGTCCTCGGCGTCTTCACCCAAGGCCTCACCACTGCCGCTTCCGTCATCCACCGGTTCGTGCCGATCGTGCACTCCGTCGCCGGGGCCCTACAGGACGTCATCGGCCAGATCGGGGCCGCCTCCAAGACAGACACGTTCGCCCGGTTCCTGAGCTTCGTCGGTTCCACCGGGTCGCGGGCGATCATCTCGTTCTCCCGCACCCTGCTGCTGTTCGGTCAGGGCCTCGCCGAACTCGCCATGGCCTTCGGCCCCTACATCGCCACGATCCTGCACGGCGTGGAAGGGCTCGCCGCGTCCTTCGAACGCTTCGCCGCGAGCCGTTCCGGGTCGGACTCGTTCAAACAGTTCATGCAGTACGCGATCGACAGCGCACCGAAGGTCGGCGCGTTCCTCGGGGCTCTCGTCAGCGGGTTCGCTCACCTCGGCGCAGCCCTGGCGCCTCTCGGCGGGAACCTGCTCACCGTCATCACCCTGTTCCTGCGGCTCATCAACGCGATCCCGACCAGCGCCCTGTCCGGGCTCATCGAAGGATTCGTCAGCCTCTGGGGTGCGCTGCGACTGTTCCTCGGCATGGTCGCGGTCGTCAAGATGTTCATCGGCTTCTACGAGGCGATGAACAAGCTCGCGAAGCTCGCCGCGGTGCAGCAGGCAATCGCCAAGCTGACCACCATGTTCCCGCGACTCGCCGCCTCCATGGAGATCGCCGAGGGCGGTGCCCTCAGCCTGAAGGGCGCGCTCATCGGCCTCGCCGCCAGCGCCGGCATCTTCGCCATCCTGGCGCTTGTCGTCGGTGGTGTCCTCAGTGTGATGTCGAACCTGTCCGCCAGCAACGACGCCGCTGCCGAAGCCACCAAGCGGCACAAGGACGCGGTGGCGGATCTGGCCGACCAGTTGCGGGAGACCAACGGTGTGATGACCGAAGGCATCCGCACCACCCGCGCGCAGGCGCTCCAGGAGACCCAGACGGTCGATGTCGGGACGGCCGGTAGCGTCTCCGGCTTCGTCCGGGGCGCGCTCGGCATGAAACCCGCTTCCACCCCCGTCGACTTCAGCGTCGCGGGGGAGGCGAAGAAGGCCGGGATCAGTCTGCCCGACCTCACCGGCGGCAGCCTCGGTGACCCGTTGCTCCAGCAGGGGTCCGAGCGGAAGTTCCAGGACCGGATCGACAGTCTGGAGAAACAGCGCCTGGCCAAGCAGAAGACGCTCGGGCGTGGCGCCAAGGCGGGCGACGACCCCGACCTGAAGAACTTCGACAAGGAGATCGCTTCGGCGAAGGCCGCGAAAGCTGCCCTGGACACGCTGGCCGTCACCACCGGTGAGCTCGCCCAGAAACAGAAGACACTCGGCGACCTCGTCGGTGACACCGGCGCCGTCATCGACGCCAACATCGGTCCGACCGCGACACTCACCGACCGGTACAAGGCACTGCTCGGCATCCTCGCCAAGGGCGACCAGTCCACCGTCATCGACCAGGCGGTCCAGGCCTACGACGCCTACAACGAGGCCGTCAAGGAGCAGACCCGCGCCCAGGAGGCGATGGCCAAGGCGCACATCGACTCAGCCCGGTCCATCGCGGACGCGAAGCAGCGCATCGCCAACGCCTCGCAGGCCGTGATCGAGGCCCAGCAGAACGAGAAGGTCGCCCAGGAGAACCTCACCAAGGCCCGCGAGGACGCCGCCGCCCAGCTGGAGGACTACCGGCGCACCCTGCGGGACATCCCCCTGGACGAGGAACAGAACTCGATCAACCTGCAGAAGGCGATCGACGACGAACGCAAATCCCGCGCCGCGCCCGGCGCGACCGGCCTGGACCGCCGCCAGGCCCAGCTGGATCTCAAACGTGCCCAGAACGCGTCTAGTGACGGGCTCATCGACGACCAGCGCAAACGCACCGACGCCACCCGGGGGCTCGCGACCCAGGGCAACATCGAGACCAGCGACACCGTCATCGCGGCCAAGAACGCCCTGCACGACGCGACCACCGGGCTTGCCAGCGCCAACCAGGAACTGCAGCGGTCGATGCAGGACCTGCCGTTCGTGCAGCAGGCCGCCAGGGAGGCCATCATCGACGCACAGCACGGTTTCGATGTCGCCACCCAGAAGGTCAACGAGACCGGCCGTGCCCTGGCCGACGCGGCAGCCAACGCCGGGGTCACCGCCGACCAGCTCAAGGGCATCAAGGCTGCGCAGCAGGACCTCGAACGGGACATCACCCTGCATCTCGGACTGGACAGCGGCACCACCCTGGCCGACCTGCGGCAGACCGCCCTGGACCTTCAGGCGTTGAGGCTGATGGCCGCGAACCCGTCGCTGACCTACGCCCAGGCCCGCGACCAGGCCGCAGCCATCATCAACGGCAGCGTCCGCGACGTCGCGGCCATTCACGCCGCGTCCGGCTTCGGTGGCCGCGGCCAGTCGCAGAGCAGCGCCAGCCGGGCCGCCGGTGGCGCCATCGAAGGCCCCGGGACTGCCACGTCGGACTCTGTTCCGACGAACCTGTCCACCGGTGAGCACGTGTGGACCGCTGCCGAGGTCGTCGCCGTCGGTGGTCACACCATGGTCAAGGCCATCCGTGAGGCCGCGCTGAACCGCAAGAGCGCGGCAACCAGCCCGCAGCGCTACTACGAGGCCACCGGGCTGCTGCGCGCCGCGTCCATCCCTGGTCGTGGGGGCAGCACCGATCCGGCGCACCTGTCCTCGGCGATGTTCACCGCCGGGCTCAACGTCGCCGCAGCCGCGCTGCCGGTCGCCGCACCCACCGCCGCACCGGCCCGCGCTGTCGTGATCGACAACTCCGTCCACCATCACGGCGCGGTGTCCACAGGGGACATCACCATCAACAACCCGGTCAAGGAGCAGGCCGGAGGGTCGCTGTACCGCAGCATCCGCCGCCTGCGCCGCGACTACGACTAGGAAGGGGGACCGACATGGCTGCACCCGCCGGCACCACCACCGAGGAGTACTGGGATATCAACGGGGTCTCCCTGTCCGAGCAGGGTTGGAACGTCAAGACCATCGGCGGTAGCCGCTACGGTGTGCCACCGATGCGCGGCACCAACATCCAGTACGCGTATGTACCCGGCACCGAGTTCCGGCGCAAGATCCCGGACACCCGCACCATCACCCTGGAGATGTGGGTCAACGCGTTCGACCCGCTCACCGGACTGGGCAACACCGACCAGATCGTGCGGTGGAACGACTCCTGGCAGTTCCTGCGACACCTGTTCTGGGACCCCGACAACCAGTTCGTGCTGACCCGCCGCTGGAAGGTCACCGACCCGGTCACCCACATCGCGAGCGTCGTGGCCGCCAGCGCCCTCGGCCAGCTCGGCTCCACCCTGGACCTGACGATGACCGGCCGCACCCGCGCCGACTTCTCCGTCGACGTCGTCCTCAACGACCCGTTCTTCTACGGTGCTGCTGTCGCGTCTACCGTCCCGGCAGGCGGGTCCCTGACGACGATCGTCAATGCCGGCGATTACACCGCCGCACACCGTAATATGTCTGTGCAGTTCGTCGGACCACTCACCACACCCACGCTGACCAACACCAGCCCGAACCCGCAGGTCAAGGTCACTCTCAACACGACCGTCGGCGCAGGGGAGACCGTCACCCTGGACTGCCACGCGTTCACCGCGATCTCCAACCAGGCCCTGTTCACGACCGCCGGGGTCGGTAGCTACAACCGGATCGCCTACGTCGTGCACTCCGGCGCCCGGCAGTGGATGGGCCTGCGACGTGGCAGCAACACCCTGCGCCTGGACGCGGCCTCCGGCAGCGGCCACGCCGTGGTCACCTTCCAACCCCCCTACGTATAGAGGGGGCAGACGATGACCGCACCCGTGGACGCCCTGCTGTTCTGGCACCCGGTCCGCGACGAACCGCTCGCTGCGGACTACTTCGAGTGGGGCCCGGTCGCCCGCGGCTCCTCAGCCGACCGTCCGTTCCGCCTGCGTAACGGCAGCGTCCACTACACCGCCGAGGACATCGTGGTCACCATGTCGGAGTTCGGGGCCCCGACCCGGTCGGTGGCGGCACAGCATTTCCTGTCCACCGATGGCTGGAACTTCTCCGACTCGATCAACGCCGGCAGCCTCAAACCCAGCGGCACCAGCAACACGCTCACCTTGCGCCGGGTCACCGCACTCGACGCCGATCTCGGCGTCGGTGACGTGCAGCTTCGCGCCGAAGCCTCGGATTGGGTCTGACCATGGCCATCACCGCCACCATCTACGACCACGCCTACCTGAGCCTCGGGCTGGGCCGGTTCGACTTCACCAGCCAGCCCCTGAAGCTCGCCCTGTGCACGTCGGCGTACACCCCGAACTACCTCGACCACGAGTTCTACTCCGACCTGACCGGTCAGGTCGTTGCCTCGGGGTACACCGCGGGCGGCAACAGCCTGTCCGGGGTGACCTGGACCGTCGTCGCCGGTCGATCCGTGCTCACCGCGAGCCCGGTCACCTGGGGCAGCGCCACCTTCACCTGCCGCTACGCCGTGCTCTACCGCGCCGACCCGGCCCCCACCGCCGCGCCGCTGCTGCTGGCCATCGACTTCGGTGTCAACGTGAGCGCCAACGGGACACCGTTCCCGATCTCCTTCCTCAACGGACTGTTCGCCCTCAGCAACTAAGGACACCACGCATGGGTCTCAGCTCCCTCGACGCGCTGAACGTGCTCGACAGCCGGTTCGGCAACGGCGCCGCCGCCGTCACCAACGCCCCCGCCACCTACTACCTCGCGTTGTCCACCACCACCCCGGACAGCGACGGCAACAACCTCACCGAACCCAGCGGCGGCGGGTACGCCCGGGTCGCGATGACCAACAACTCCACCACCTTCGACGCCGCCCAGCAGGACCAGAAGTGGAACGCGATCGTGCTCACCTTCCCCACCGCGACCACCGACTGGGGCCTGTGCACCCACTTCGCGCTCTACGATGTGGCCACCGGCGGTACCCCCCGCGTCTGGGGCGACCTCACCAACGCCCAGGACATCGCCATCGGCATCGCGCCGAGCTTCCCGGTGGGCGCCATCGTCATCACCGTGAGCTGACCCGATGACCAACGACAACCTCGCCGACGCGGTCGACATCGTGATCGCCGTCAACGGGGACACGGTGTCGATGCCACCGGTACCGAACACCGGGTTCGGCACCGAAGGGACAACCGGACCCTATCCGGTGTTCCGGGACGCCTGGTGGCGCTACCGGGTCGGTCGCGCCGGGTTCGCCGACATCGACGTCCAGCAGTCGACACCGACCGCCGCCGGGGTGCGCTGCGAACTGTGCCAAGGCTCCACACCGACCGACCTCTACATCGGTGCGGACAACGCGGTGACAGACTCCACCACCATCGGGGGTGTCATCTCCGCATACCTCACCATCGACCAGCCCTGTTACATCCGGGTGTCCACCATCGACGACGTCGACGCCACCTACGTGGTGCGGGTGACCGGACCCGCCGGGATCGGTGACGGCACCGCCATGCACGGTGCCGCCACCGTCTCGATCTTCTCCCACAGCACCCCCACCTTCGACCCCGCCGGAACCCTCCACGGGTCCGCGACCCTCACCTGCGGCGCTGCCGCCACCGCCGTGTATGGAGGCGGTGGGTCCGGCACCTTGTCCGGCATCGCGGCGTTCGCCGTCACCGCCACCGGTGCCGCCAGCTACCCGCGGCCCGCCCTGGCCAACGGGCACGGCACCGCCTACCCCGCGTCGCTCATCACCGCCACCATCACCGCCGAGGCCCCCGCCAACGGCGCCGCCGTCCCCGGCACCACCCCCACGTTCGCCGTCGACGTCGTCACCGTCCAACGCGGACTAACCGCCGTCGTCGAGTACGACACCGGCCCGGCGTTCACCCACCCGATCCGGCTCACCAACCCGATCACCACCGGTCAGGCCGTCCTGCACGAACTGCTGCGGGTCACCACCCCACTCATCGACGGCGACACCTACTACTGGCGTGCCTACGTGGAGAACGCCACCGGCCGCACCATCCCCACCACACCCCGTGCCCTGACCATCAGCCACCTCGACGGCGACGCTGTCATCGGCGGCCGGTGGACCGTCACCACCGCCACCACGGCTGTGCCGCACCTGTGGTACGTGTTCCCCGGCCGCAGCACCCCCGGTTCCGTCGCCGTCGCCTACGGCACCGGGTTCGGTCCGAGCACCGTCACCGCGTCCGTCAACGGCACCCCCGGCACCGTCACCGCCTTCACCGCTGTCGCGCCGGCCGCCGCCGCCTACACCGCGCAACGCGCCATCATCCCCGGCACCGGCCTCGCCGACCCCTACCACCAGACGGTGGCGTTCACCGTGCCGGTCGTCGACCCGCCCGGCGGGATCCTCTACCTCGACGGGAGCTGAACGGTGGCCTTGTCCAACGGTGTCTTCCTGACCGTCTTCGACATCCCCCCACTGCAGGGCAACGGCTGGGAGGTCCGGGTCCTGTCCTACCGGGACATCGCCGCCCGCGCCCAGACCGGTGCCGTGCTCCCGATCGCGGTCATCTCCACCTTCGAAGAGGTCTCGATCAGCCCCGCTATCAACGACGTCGGCGCCGGGTCCATCACCCTGGACCTGGACAGCGAACTGTGGGACACCACCCTCGCCGACGGCACCCCCGCCTCCAGCCTGCGGGAGTACGAACACGTCTGGCAGGTCTACGAAGACGGTGCCCTGCGTTTCGAGTTCCTCGGCCAGGTCGTCGAGGAAGGCTTCGAGACCAACGACGAGACCCGCGCCATCACCATCTCCGGCCCCGGCGGCGCCGACGTGCTGCGCTGGGGCAAGGTGATGACCCCGCAGTACCCGTACCCGGCCAAACCCGCACCTTCCACGGAACTGGGCACCTACCAATTCCAGAACACCGCCGTCATGGACGCCTGGCTGCAACTCCTCGCAGCCTGCAAGAAACGCGGCACCCTGCCGTTCGTCACCCCCACCTTCACCGCCGTCGTCGACAGCTACGGCGCCCCCTGGGCCGACAACCCGCTGCCCGCACCGGTGCCCGGCACCACCACCAACGTCTACGAGGGCGACGTGTTCTTCGCCCCCGACCAGTACAGCCTGTCCAACGCCGCCAAGACGACCCTGAACAACTTCATCGCCGGCCTCGGCACCGACAAGACCCCGAACCTCGTCGTCGTCGGGCACACCGACTCCACCAACACGATGACCTACAACCAGACCTTGTCGGAGAACCGGGCCAACTCCGTCGCCGCCTACATTCGCGGTAAGGTCCCGCTCGCCGTCATCAACGCCTCCGGCCGCGGTGAGACCCAACCTGTCGCCACCAACGCCACCTCCAAGGGACGCGCCAAGAACCGCCGCGTCGTGGTCACCTACACCCCGACGACCCTGACCCCGAGCCTGATCATCTACGAACCGACGCTCGGCTCCGACCTGCTGTCCGTGCTCAAGGAGAACGTCGGCGACGACCCCAACGTCGTGTCCACCATCCGGGCCGAGTTCCACATGCGACCCAACTTCATCCTCGACGTCGTCCAGGCTGGCTTCGGCGTCCACCGCGACGGCGACGTCATCTTCTACGAAGGCTCCACCAACACCATCAGCAAGTCCCGGTCCCGGACCCGGGCCGACATCGCGAACCTCGTCGCCATCCAGAACGACTACGGCTACTACTCCATCGCCACCTCCGCCCCGTCGATCGCCCGCTGGCTGCAACGCGAACAGTTCACCCGCGACAACGGCACCTTCGACGACACCATGCGCGGCCAGATCGCGATGAAAACCCTGGAGCAGTCCGAGGACGAGGTGTCCACCTGGACCATCGCCGTCGCCCCCTACGGCACCGGACGGCGCATCTTCGTCGACTACGACCTCGGCGACTGGGTCGGCGTCTCCCAGTACCACGGCACCGAAGGCAACACCATCGACCCGTTCCGGGTCCACGCGATCAGCATCAAGGTCGACAAGGACGGCACCGTCGACCTCGAACTCACCCTGCAGTCCAAGGTGGACGTCCGGTTCAAGACCCTCAAGGAACAGGTCACGTCCCTGATCGACCACGCCCAACGCGGCATCAAATTGTTCATCAGCGACAACGAACCCACCGCCGCCCGGGTCGGGGACCTGTGGACCCCCGCCCCGAGCCCCACCACCTGAGGCCGCCATGCCCACACCGCTGGTCCCGACCCGCCGCACCTTCTACTACAGCGACTCGATCCTGCGCGCCCAGACCCGGCACAACGGCCGGATCCTGGTCGGCACCAACGACCAGCCGTTGTTCGTCCGCACCCGGCAGGGCTGGGTCGAATACCCCGGCAGCCTTCCGTTGAAGGTCCGCACCCGGCAGGGCTGGATGGATGCCGTCACCTAGCCTGACCGCGACCGTCATCAACCTGCCCGACCGACCCGACCGGCTGCACGCGTTCCTGGCCCGCTACCACGCGACACCCTTGACCTACGTGCCGCTGCTCATCGCCCCCGGCCGTCCCGGCGGCGACGACGGCTGCCTCGCCGCGCACCGCAACGCCCTCACCGCCCGGGTCGGGCCACTGCTGGTCCTGGAAGACGACGCCTGCTTCGCCCCGTACTTCACCCCGTACCTGAACCCGCCACCGGACTGGGACATCGCTTGGCTCGGCGGGCAACACCGGGCCAGACCCCGCGACCACGACGACACGTGGGTCGTCCCGACCCTGCTCGTACGCACCCACGCCTACCTGGTCCGGGAACCCCTCAAGGTCGCCGCCCTGCTCGGACACGCACCCCGGATGGACCCGTGGCTGTCTACACAGGACACGCTGCGTCAGTACTGCCTACGCAGACACACCGTCGGGCAGTGCGCCGGCACCTCCGACATCGACGGCAGCATCCGACCCGTCGACGAATACTGGAACAAGCCCTTCCGTCCGCTGCCGTTCCGGGCCAACCGCGGGTAATACTGGTGCACAGGTGGCCTAGACACATGGGGGAGGCCCCGGATGGAATTCGCACCGATCATCTTCATACCGCTGTTCGTGCTGAAACTGATGGACTTCGTGCGTTACCTGATGGCCCGTGACGCCAACGGTGTCGTCACCCAGCTCGGCGCGTGGCTGTTCGGTGCCGTCGCGTTGATGCTCGCCGCCAAGACCGACTGGGCAGCCAGCATCCCGATCGGCGGGCTGGCCCTGGCGAAGCTGAACATCTGGTCCCAGATCTTCGCCGGCCTGGCCATCGCCTCCGGCGGGTCGTTCCTCAAGGACGTCACCAAGGCCGTCGACAACAGCAACAGCGCCGCCATCCCGACCCTCCTCCCCGCAGGCCCCCGCAACGTCACCCCGAACAAAGGTGGGGTGGCCGCAACGGATGTGGGATGACCGACATGACCAGAACACTGTGCGCCGTCGCGGCGCCTGACCCCTTCGACCTCGACATCGCCACCGCCCTGGACGCGTTCCGCCGCGACCCGGCCTACGCGGTGGCGATGGCCCGCGCCGCCGTCACCATCCAACGTAAACGCCAGGCCTGGGCCGAACGACGCAACACCACCGGGTAGCGCGGCGGTCCGCCCGCGTAACCCGGTAAAGGCAGGGTGACGCTCGTCGACGTTCGCGTCCTGCCCATCGCAACCCGGCTCCAGGCGGCCGACAAGATCCGCGTCCTGCCCGACTTCGCCCTGCCCGACCTCGACTGGTTCAACACCGCGCCGTGCCCCGCACACACCACCCTGGAGGACGGCCAGGCCCAGATCCCGCCCTGCCGCACCTGCGGCATCCGGTTCCGCAAACACCAACGCGTCGGCGTCGCCTGGCTCTACATGCGCGGCCACGGCCTGATCGCCGACCAGGTCGGCACCGGCAAGACCGGGATAGCCGCAGGGCTGGTCGCCGCGATGAAACAGATCGGCGAACTCGACCGGTCCCGGATCGTCGTCATCGTCAAACCGTCCGCGCTCGGCCAGTGGGCGAAGGAACTGCACCGGTTCCTGCCGAAGCTCGTCCTCACCACCGCCGAGGGCCCCCGCGCGGAGCGCGTCAACCGGTACTGCGCGCCCTGGGAGATCCTCGTCATCGGCTACCAGATGTTCGTCCGGGACCAGGACCTGCTGACCCACTTCCCGGTCGCGGCGGTGATCATCGACGACGTCGACCCGCTGCGCAACCCGGCCACCCAGACCAGCTACGCCATCAAGACCCTCGCCCACCGCAGCCCCCGCGTCGTCATCCTCAACGGCACCCCGTTGCAGAAACGCCTCCAGGAACTGCACTCCGTCCTGGACCCGGTCGGCGGCCTCGGCGTCTTCGGTTCCGTCACCTCGTTCCGGCGCCGCTACCTGCGCGAGGAACTCGTCCGGACCTACAACCCCCGCGCCGGACGGATGATCACCACCCGCAACGTCGTCGGCTACCGCAACCTCGACGACTTCGTCGCCAAGGCCGCCCCGATGACACTGCGCCGGACCCCGGTCCACATCGACGACGTCGACCTGCCGCTGATCCAACCCCACAACGTCTACCTCGACCTGCACCCCGAGCAGCAACGCCGCTACGCCGAGCTGAAGAAGGGCGTCGTCCAGATCATCAAAGACGAGGGGGTCCTCGTCAAACAGACCAAGGCCGCCGCCCAGTTCCTGTACGGGGCGAAGATCTGCGCCGGACTCAACACCCTCGGCGACCCCGACGGACCCGGGAAGTCCGTCAAACTCGACTGGGTCGAACAGGCCCTCGTCGACGGCGACCTCAGCGACGAGAAGGTCGTCGTGTTCGCCCACTTCACCGACACCGTCGACGCCCTCAAGAACCGCCTCGCCACGGCCGGCGTCGGACACGTCGTCATCTGGGGCCGGGACAACAGCCGTACCGCCCGCGCCAACGCCGTCACCCGCTTCTGGGACGACCCCACCTGCCGGGTCCTGATCGGCACCGAAGCCATCGAGGCCAGCCTCAACCTCCAGGTGTCCCGGCACCTGATCAACGTCGACCAGTTGATGAACCCGGCCCGGATGCAGCAGCTCGCCGGCCGCATCCGCCGCGACGGCTCCTGCTGGCGGTCCGTGTACGTGCACAACCTGCTCACCAACGGCACCTACGAGGAAGACATCCTCGACGTGCTGTCCCGCGAACAGGCCCTCGCCGACACTGTCTGGGGCGAGTCGAACCAGCTCTTTGAAGCACTCTCTCCCATCGCCCTGCTGCACCTACTCGGCCGGACCCGCCGTGGCTAAACCACGGCTACTCAACCTGTGCTGCTGTGCCGGGGCGTCCTGCCACGGCTACGCCCTCGCCGGGTTCGAGGTCACCGGTGTGGACATCGAAGCGCAGCCGCACTACCCGGACCCGGCCAGGTTCGTGCACGCCGATGCCCTCGACGTGCTCGACGACGCCGCGTTCGTGTTCCAGTTCTCCGCCGTACACGCCAGCCCACCGTGCCAGAACTGGTCGAACCTCAACGCCTACAACCACAAGGAATACCCGAGGCTGATCGAACCGATCCGGGATCGGCTCATCGACTACGGCCTGCCCTACGTCATCGAGAACGTTCCCGGTGCCCCGCTGAAAGACCCGACGCTGCTGTGCGGCTACATGTTCCCGAACCTCTACGTCCAACGGCACCGGCTCTTCGAACTCGGCGGCTGGACCGTGCGCCGCCCCCACCACCCCGAGCACACCCTG
>Ga0307289_10000903_pt1 | contig 12883 bp, 16 predicted proteins | sample ER_DNA_143_FD_194483 | JGI IMG/M metagenome (GOLD analysis project Ga0307289, IMG submission 194483) | Bulk soil microbial communities from the East River watershed near Crested Butte, Colorado, United States - ER_DNA_143 | ecosystem: Environmental > Terrestrial > Soil > Floodplain | place...
GCCGGCGCGCCACTTCCCGCATTTCCTCTCCCCCCGGCGCGCCGGCCCTCCGGAAGGAGCGTCGTGAACCAGCGCATGAGCCGCCCACCGACCGATCGCCTCCTGGTACGCGAGATCGAGGCGCGGGCCGCGAGGATCGCCGAGGACGAGTTCGTGGAGTTCTCGTTCGCGGGGGAGCCCGCCGTCGGACACTTCGCCTGCGTAGTCTGCGGGAGGAACCTGACGTGCGTCGGCATGCTCCCTCCGTGTTCGGACTGCGGCAGCCGGCTCTGGGAGGATCCGGGCACCAGCCCGTTCGTCGCGTAGACGCGCGGCTCTGCGTCCCCGGCGTGAGCCGGAGGCACAATGAGCCGGAATGCGCGCTGAAATCGTCATCGCGACCCACGGGAACACGGACTTCGACGCCTTCGGGGCGATGCTGGCCGCGCGCCGGCTCTACCCCGGCGCGGTCGCGACCCTGTCCGGCTCGCTGAACCGCAACGTGCGCGAGTTCTACAGGCTGCACGCCGACGAGCTCGACCTGGTCGAGGCCTCAAGGCTCGAGACGGACGCGATCTGCCGGCTGATCGTGGTGGAGACCGTCCATGCGTCGCGCCTGGGCGAGCTCGAGCAGGTCGCTCTCGACGAAGGGGTCGAGAAGGCCGTCTTCGACCACCACGCGGGCGACCCCCCGGAATGGGCCGCGCCCGAGCACGTGGTCATCTCCGACGACGGCGCGCTCACGACGACGCTCGTCGGAATCCTGGCCGAGCGGGAGATCGCGGTCACGGCGCTCGAGGCGACCGTCTTCGCGCTGGGCATCCACGAGGACACCGGCTCTCTCACCTACGTGAGTGCGACACAGCGCGACGCCGAGGCGCTCGCGTGGTGCCTGCGCCACGGCGCGAGCCAGGAGCTGCTCGCCCAGTTCCTGCATGCGCCGCTGGGCGAGGACGAGCGTGACCTGCTCGCGGCGATCCTGGACGGGCTCGAGCCGCACGACGTTGCGGGCGTCGAGGTGCTCGTCGCGGCCGTCGCCTGGCCCCGCTACGTCGACGGGATCTCGAATCTCGCGCACAAGGTCGTCGACGTGACCGACTGCAAGGCGCTCGTGCTCCTGGTGGAGATGGACGCGCGCGTGTTCTGTGTGGCGCGCAGCCGGACCGACGAGATCGACGCGGGCGCGATCGCGGAGCTGCTCGGCGGCGGAGGCCATCCGCGGGCCGCGTCGGCGATCTCGCGCGAGGGGCTGGATGACGCTCTCGTGCGCCTCGAGCAGGGGCTCGCTTCTGCTGCGCGCCGGCCGCTGACGGCGCGCCCGCTGATGTCGACCCCGGCGCGCACGATTCCTCCGGACGAAACCGTGGCCCGCGCGCTCGTCTCCTGCCAGCGGTACGCGCAGAGCGGGATCCTGGTCGCGGAGGACGGTCGCCTCGTCGGCGTCGTCGCGCGCGAGGACCTCGACCGCGCCGTGGCGCACGGTCTCTCGCACGCGCCGGTGAAGGCGGTGATGAGCGGGCGCGTCGCGACCTCGACCCCGGACACGCCCGTGGCCGAGCTGCAGAGCCTGCTGGCCGCCGGCAACGACCGGGTCGCGGTACTCGAGGGCGAACGCATCGCAGGCGTCGTCACGCGCAGCGACGTCCTCAAGGCACTGGGTGCGCAAACGGCTCCGCCCGAGCGGCCCGGCCCGATGCTGACGGAGGAGCTCGCGCGGCTCGAGCGCCTGCAGCGCGTCTTCGAGACGGTCGCCGCTGTCTCGGAGCCGTACGAAGGCGTCTATCTCGTGGGCGGGACCGTCCGCGACATCCTGCTCGGGGAGCGCAGCTTCGACGTCGACATCGCGGTCGAGGGCGATGCGATTGCGCTCGCGCAGGCGCTGGCGGACGCGCTCGGCGGCCGCGTGCGCGCGCACGACAAGTTCGGCACCGCCGTCGTACTCTACGGCGAAGGCGAGCGGGTCGACGTCGTCACCGCGCGCACCGAGTTCTACGACGCCCCGGCCGCCCTGCCGACCGTCGAGCACGCCTCGATCCGTGAGGACCTCTTCCGCCGCGACTTCACGATCAACGCGATGGCCGTCTCGCTGAAGGGCGCCGACCTCGGCCGACTGGTCGATCCCTTCGGCGGCAGGCGGGACCTCGCGGCGAAGACGATCCGCGTCCTGCACAACCTCTCGTTCATCGACGACCCGACCCGCATCTTCCGCGCGATCCGGTATGAGAACCGCTACGGCTTCCGGATGGACGACCACACCGTGCGGCTCGCGCGGGGGACGATCGAGATGGGCCTTGTCGGCGACCTCTCCTCCGCGCGGCTGCGGGACGAGCTGGAGGCGCTGCTCTCGGAGGGTGACGTCGAGCACTCGATCCTGCGCCTGGCCGACATCGGCGCCGCGAGCGCGATCCACCCGCACCTCGCGGCCGACGACGAGGCCGTGGCCCTGCTGCGCCGCCTGATCGAGCTGCGCGACCGCTACGAGTTGGAGATCCCTGCCTGGCGGCTCGGGCTCGCGGCACTCGCGCGCAGGCTTCCGCCCGACGAGGTCTACGACTGGCTGCAGCGCCTGAACGTGCGGCGCCGCGACGCGGAGCAGGTCGCCGCCGCGGTGACGGTCGGGCCGAAACTGGTCGAGCGTCTTCGGGACGGCGCCTCGCCCGCCGAGGTGGTCGCCGCCGCGGAGCCGTACGCGCCCGACGCGCCGCTGTTCGCTCTCGCGCTCGCCGACCTCGAGCCGCTGCACGCGTATTTCGACCGCCTGCGCGACGTCCGATTGGAGGTGAGCGGCGCCGACCTGGCCGAGCTCGGTCTCGGCGAGTCGCCGCGAGTGGGGGAGATCCTGACGGAGCTCCGCCGCCGCAAGCTCAACGGCGAGCTCGACGGCCGCGCCTCGGAGCTGGCCGCCGCGAAGGAGCTGATCGAGCCCTGAACCTCTTCCGCTGGGAGGCTCCCGGCCCCTACCAGGTGGTCTTCACGACGCGCCAGGACGGCGTCAGCGACGGGCCCTTCGAGTCGCTCAACCTCGGGCTGATGACGGGCGACGACCCGGCCAACGTGCGCGAGAACCGGAGGCTCGTCTGTGCGGAGCTCGGGGCCGATCCCGACGCGCTCTCGATGAACCGCCAGAGGCACACCGCCGACGTCCATCGGGCGCTCGCGGGTCGGCGCGGGGAGGAGGGCGACGGGCTCTGGACCGATGAGCGCGGCCTTCCGCTGCTCGCGATCGTGGCCGACTGCCTGCCGATCGCGATCGCGCGCGTGAACGGCCGCACACCCGCGCTCGCGGTCCTGCACGCCGGCTGGCGGGGACTGCTCGAGGGCATCGCCGCCAAGGGCGTCGCGGCTCTCGGGGGAGGGCTCGTGGCCGCGGCGATCGGGCCGTCGATCGGGCCCTGCTGCTACGAGGTGCGAAAGGACGTGTCCGAGCCGTTCCGGCGGGCGTTCGGGCTCGGGCTCCTGCGCGAAGGCAAGCTCGACCTCCGGAGCGCCGCCGAACGCGCACTGCGCGCGGCCGGAGTGGCGCGCATCGACCGCTTCGACCTCTGCACCGCCTGCAACCCCGACCTCTTCTTCTCGCAGCGACGGACCGGAAAGCCCCGTGGAGTCCAAGGCGTTCTCGGCGTTATCGGCTGACACCGTCCGCTCGAACTACGAGCGGATCCGCTCGGAGCTCGGGCAAGACGTGACGATCGTCGCGGCCGTCAAGTACGTCGACGTCGAACAGCTCGGCGCCCTCGCAGAGGCCGGGATCGAGTTCGTCGGCGAGAACCGCGCCCAGGAGCTCGAGGCCAAGCACGCGCGCTACGGCGACGCTTTCCGCTGGCACTTCATCGGCCACCTGCAGAGCCGCAAGGCGAAGACCGTGAACGCGATCTGCGACCTCTGCCACTCGCTCGCAAGCGAATCGGCCGCGCGACGCCTGACGATTCCCGCGCTCGTCGAGGTCAATCTCTCGGGCGAGGAGTCGAAGTCGGGCGTCCCCGAGAGCGCCCTCGAGGACTTCCTCGCGCTCTACGGCGACGTGCGCGGCCTGATGACGATGCCGCCGGAGACCGGCGACCCCGAAGCGTCTCGCCCGTACTTCCGGCGACTGCGCGAACTGGGGGAACGGTACGGTTTGCAGGAGCTTTCGATGGGGACGAGCCAGGACTACCGCGTGGCCGCCGACGAGGGCGCCACGATGGTGCGCCTAGGCTCGATCCTGTACCAGGGTTAACATTCGCCAATCATGAGCTTCGCAGACGTCTGGAACCGCACGCTCGTCTACTTCGGGATCGCCGAGGAGGACGACGAGTGGGACGAGGACGGCTACCTCACCGAAGAGGATCTGGCCAGCTCGTACAGCGAGCGCCCGAACGTCCGCCGCCTGACGCCGCGCCGCCGCCAGCAGCAGGATTTCGACGACTGGACGGATCCTGAGCCGGAGGAGAGCGCCGCCTCGACGCCGCGGTTGCCGACGGCGAGAGCCCGCTCGCGCCAGACGGACGGCGTCGTCCGGGCCGTCCCGTCCGTGCAGGTGCACCTGGTGATCCCGCGGAGCTTCAACGACGCGCAGCAGATCGCCGACCGCTTCAAGGACTCGATGCCGGTGATCCTCAACCTGCAAGGCGCCGACCAGGAGCTCTCCAAGCGCCTGATCGACTTCACGAGCGGCCTGACGTACGCGCTCGACGGCGGCATGCAGCGGGTGGCCGACAAGGTCTTCCTGCTGACGCCGCGCAACGTGCAGGTCTCAGCCGAAGAGCGCCAGCGACTGATCGAGCGCGGCTTCTTCAACCAGGCCTAGTAGGGAGGGCTCGCCCGCCAGGAATCGGCCGTTACGAGCCGAACTCGCTCCTGATGACCACGCTTGCGCTGCTCGCGGATGCCGCGTCGTCGGTGAACACGTTCATCGACGTCTTCATCTACGTCTACGTCCTGTTGATCTTCGTCTACATCCTGACGTCGTGGGTGCGGCTGCCCTATTCGCCCTGGGTGCGCCGCCTCTCCGACTTCCTGCGCGACGTCTGCGAGCCGTACCTGCGCCTGTTCCGGCGGATCCTGCCGCCGCTCGGGCCGCTCGACCTGTCGCCGGTGGTGGCCATCGTCCTCCTGTTCCTGCTGAAGGACGTGATCGACAGGCTGTTCGACCAATTCTCCTGAGAGGAGAGAGAGCATGACCATCACACCGGTAGAGCTCCACCACATAGAACTCAGACGCGGCCTGCTCGGCTACCGCCGCGGGCCCGTCGACGCGCTGATCGAGGAGATCGAGCGCTCGTTCGAGGCGACCTGGCGCGAGCGAGCCGAGTACGCGGACCGGATCGAGCAGCTCCAGGCGGAGCTTGCCCGCCACCGCGACCTCGAGACGCTCCTGCGCACGACCCTCGTCTCGGCGGAGAAATCGGTGCACGAGCTGAAGGCGCAGGCGAAGAAAGAGGCCGATCTCGTCCTTCAGGAAGCGCATGCGGAGGCGCGCGCGGTCACCCGCGAGGCGCTTGTCGAGCGCGAGCGGCTCCTGGCCGACGCGCGCAAAGTGCGGGCGCTCCTCGAGGCCGCACTCGACGCTGTCGACGACGCCGAAGAGGCGGGCGACGCCTCCGACGCCCAGGCTGCCTGACCTGTCGATCTACCCCTGGGAAGCCTCCCTATACTGGAACGGATGGAGCCCTCGACGAGCCTCCGCGTCCGCGTTGCGCCCGGCGCGAGCCGGACCGAGGTCGTCGGCCGTCACGGCGATGCCTGGAAGGTGCGCGTGTCCGCGCCCCCGGAAGACGGACGGGCGAACGAGGCGGTTCTGAAGCTGCTCGCCGAGCGGCTCGACCTTCCCCGCCGGTCGCTGGAGATCGTTTCCGGCCACGGCGGGCGGGATAAGGTCGTCCGCATGGCCGGGATCTCCCAAGCCGAGTCCGAGCGCAGGCTCGAAGGAGCGCCGCGCTGAGCGCTGCGATCGACACCGAGCACTACCGCAAGCGGCTGCTCGACGAGCGCGAGCGCGTCAAGGAGGCCCTCGACTACCTCCACGAGGAGAACCCGCGCTCGATGGAGGACGAGACGCAGGAGATCCAGAGCGACAACCATCCGGGCGACGTCGCCACGATCACGCACGACCGCGAGATCGACTACACGCTCGAGGAGAACGCCGAGCACCTGCTGAGCGCGATCGACGGTGCCTTGCAGCGGATCGAGGAGGGGACGTACGGCACCTGCCGGACGTGCGGTCAGGAAATCGGCGCCGAGCGCCTGGACGCGCTCCCGTACACCGTTCAGTGCATCGACTGCAAACGCAAGGAGGAGCGCGGTTGAGCGAGCCCGCGCCGCGGGCGCTCGACGTCCGCGTGGGGTCGAGCACGGATGCGCTGACGCCGGTCTCGGTGGTCGAGCGCCCCCTCGCGCGCCGCTGTGGGCCGTGCTCGGCGCGGTCGTGCTGGCCGCGATCGCGGCCGACCAGCTGACGAAGCTCCTCGTCTCGAGCCAGCTCGCGCTCGACGAGTCGCTCCACGTGGCCGGGCCGTTCGCGATCCATCACGTCCAGAACTCCGGGATCGCCTTCGGCCTGTTCTCGAGCGCGACGGTCGCCGTGACGGCGCTGACCGCGCTGGCGGTGGGCTGGATGCTGGTCTTCTTCGCGCGCTCGGGCGCGCGGCACCCCGTGTTGCCGGTGGCGCTCGGGCTCCTGATTGGCGGCTCGACGTCCAATCTCATCGACCGGGTGCGCCTTGGTCACGTCACTGACTTTCTCGACCTGCGCTACTGGCCGGCTTTCAATTTGGCCGACTCGTTCATCGTGATCGGCGTCGGGATCCTGTTCCTGGCGCTGCTGCTCGGCGAGACCTCGCGCCGGCCGCGCTTCTGACGGCCAAGACGCTCGTTGTTCCCGCCGAGGCCGCCGGCGAGCGGCTCGACCGGTTTATCGCCGGGTTGCCGGAGATCGGCTCCCGCGGTGCGGCCGAGCGCCTGATCGAACGCGGGGCGGCGACGCTGGACGGCAAGCCGGCCGCGAAGAGCCGCAGGCTGGAGGGCGGGGAACAGCTAGAGCTCGAGCTTCCGGAGGCGCCGAGCGGTGAGATCGTTCGCGAGGACGTCCCGCTGCGGGTGGCCTACGAGGACGAGCACCTGCTCGTGATTGACAAGCCGGCAGGGATCGTCGTGCACCCGGCGCCGGGCCACGCGTCGGGAACGCTCGTCCACGGGCTGATCGGCGACCTCGCCGGCGGCGACGCGCCGGACCGGCCCGGGATCGTCCACCGGCTCGATCGCGACACCTCCGGCCTGCTCGTCGTCGCGCGCACCGAGGAGACGTACCGCGGCCTGCGCAACCTCGTTCGCCGCCGCGCGCTCGAGCGGCGCTACAAGGCGCTCGTGCGGGGCCGGCCGAGGTCATGGCACGGGCGGATCGAGGCGCCGATCGGCCGCGACCGGCGCGACGCGACCCGCATGTCGCTCGACACGGAGAGACCACGAGACTCAGTCACGCATTTCGACGTCGAGCGGCTGCTCGACGGCCACGCGCTCCTCGACGTCCGTCTCGAGACCGGCCGAACGCACCAGATCCGCGTCCATCTGGCCGCGATTGGGCTCCCCGTCGTCGGCGACCACGTCTACGGCGTCCCAGAGCCGGGCCTCCGCCGCCAGTTCCTGCACGCGTGGCGGCTTGCCTTCCCGCACCCGGCGACCGGGGAGAGCGTCGAGGTCGAGTCGGAGCTGCCGCCCGAGCTTCAGGCGGCGCTGGCGCGCTTGGCCGAGTAGAGGCGCTCGTCGGCGAGGCGGAAGAGCTCGTCCGCGTCGACCGCCTCGTCCGGATAGTGCGCGGTGCCTGCGCTGAACGGGAACGAGCCCGGCTGGTCTGCGAGCCGGGCGATCAGGCGCTCGCCGGCCTGGCCGTCGGCCTCCACGAGGTAGGCGGCGAACTCGTCCCCGCCCATTCGCCCGCCGCGATCGGAGGCGCGGAGGCAGCCGCGGAGCGCTCCCGCGAAGGACTTCAGGGCCCGGTCGCCCGCCTGGTGGCCGAGCGTGTCGTTGACTTCCTTGAAGAGGTCGAGATCGAGGAAGACGAGCGCGACGCCGTGGCCGTAGCGCCCCGCGCGCTCGATCTCGGCCTCGAGCTCGCGGACGAAGGCCTGGTGGTGGAGCAGCCCCGTGAGCTGGTCGTGGTTTGCCTCGCGCGCCAGCTCCGCCGTCGCGCGGTCGAAATAGGCGACGACGCACTCGGTGACGAGGCGGTCGAGGGTGTCGTTCAGGCGGCGCTCGACGAGCAGCACCTCCGCGGTCCCGAGCTGGGCTGCGCGCTCGGAGACGAAGCGCCAGACCACGCGCCGCAGGAGCAGGAACTCGGTGACGATCTCGCGCGGGGCGAAGCCGAGCGCTTCTCGGTTGCGCGCGTGCTCGCGGGCCTGCGCGGCGAGGGGGCTCCCGATCCGGAGACGCTCCGCAGACGGCTCCACGAGCCCACGGGCGAGCTCGCCGATGAACGTCGGCATGTCGCCGAGCTGGCCGAGCCGCTCGAGCCGCTGCAGCGAGGGAAGCTGGTCGTCCTGCAGCCCTTCCTCGACGGTCGCGAGCGCGAGTTTCCAGGCATCGGCCTGGATGGCCGCTGCGAGCTCTTCGAGCATCTCGTCCAAGAATCGGCGCAAACAGGCCCGAACCTGAGTTCGGCTAGACTTTTTCGGCTCTGCAAGCGACCCGGTGGGCGCATGCGGGTGGCGGTGCCGGCGTAATCGAACGCCGGTTCCACCCGGATTCCGCCGGCGAAGTACCGAAACCGAGAGAAAGGAATCGCACCATGTCCGTCGTCACCATGCGAGAGCTGCTGGAGGCCGGCGTCCACTTCGGCCATCAGACGCGCCGCTGGAACCCGAAGATGAAGCGCTTCATCTTCGGCGAGCGCGGAGGCATCTACATCATCGATTTGCAGCAGGCGCTGCAGTCGCTCGAGGAGGCGCACGCGTTCGCGCGCAACCTCGCCGAGCGCAACGGCACCGTCCTGTTCGTCGGCACGAAGAAGCAGGCCCAGGACTCCGTCGAGGAGGAGGCCAAGCGGGTAGGCATGCCCTACGTGAACCACCGCTGGCTCGGCGGCCTGCTCACGAACTGGCGAACCATCTCCGACCGGATCGAGCGCCTGCACGAGCTGCGCCGCCTCCGCGACGAGGGCCAGCTCGAGCTGCTCCCGCCGAAGGAGCGGATCTCGATGCAGGCCGAGCTCGAGAAGCTCGACATGAACCTCGGCGGCGTCGCGGACATGCGCCGCCAGCCCGACGCGCTGCTCGTGATCGACCTGCGCAAGGAGCAGCTCGCAGTGCGCGAGGCGCGGCGCCTCGGCCTGCCGATCATCGCGCTCGTCGACACGAACTGCGATCCCGACGAGGCCGACTACGTCATCCCGGGCAACGACGACGCGATCCGCTCGTGCAGCCTCGTCGTCCGCGCGATCGCCGACGGGATCGCCGCGGGCACGACCAAGGTGAGCCCGGCCGACTTCGAGCAGGATCAGCCGGCGGAGAAGCCCGCGGAAGAGGAGCCACCGCCGCCCCCGGCCGAGGAGCCACCCACGGCCGAAGAGGTCGCGGAGGCACCCGAGCACGAGGTCGTCGGCCAGGCCGAGACCGCCGAAGAGCCCACCGAGACCGCCGCCGAGCCTGCGCCGGCCACGGAGGTCGAGCCTGCCCCGGTCACGGAGGCCGAGCCTGCGCCGGTGACGGAGGGAGCCGAATGAGCATCTCCGCCACCCAGGTCAAAGAGCTCCGCGACCTCACCGGCGCGGGGATGATGACTGCCAAGCGCGCCCTCGAGGAGACCGACGGCGACATCGACGCAGCGCAGCGGCTGTTGCGCGAGCAGGGCATCGCCGCCGCCGGCAAGAAGGCCGGACGCGAGACAACCGAGGGAATCGTTCTCTCGACGGTCTCCGGCAACGAGGGCGTCCTGGTCGCGATCGGCTGCGAGACCGAGCCCGTCTCGAAGAACGAGGAGTTCCTGAGCTTCGCCGAGAGCGTCCTCGAGGCCGTCGAGTCCGACGGCCCGGACGCGGTCTCCGGGGTCGAGGAGCGGCGGCTCGAGCTGATCGGCCGCATCGGCGAGAACGTCGAGATCCGCGGCGCCTCTCGCCTCGACGCCGAGGGAGACGAGCTGCTCGCAGAGTACGTCCATCCGCCGGCGAACAAGGTCGGGGTGCTCGTCCGCGTGAGCGGCGGCGACCCGACGCTCGCGCGCCGGCTCGCGATGCACATCTCGTTCGCGGCGCCGCGCTACCGAACCGTGGACGAGGTTCCGCAGGATGAGATCGCCTCCGAGCGCGAGATCTACGCCCAGCAGCCGGACGTGCTCGAAAAGCCTGAGCAGGTGCGCGAGAAGATCGTCGAGGGCCGCCTGCGCAAGGAGTTCCTCGCGAACGTTGCGCTCTCCGAGCAGACCTGGATCCACGACACCGCCAAGACGGTCGGCCAGGCGCTCGGCGAGGCAGGCGTCGAGGTCGTCGAGTTCGCCCGCTACGCGCTCGCCGAGTGAGCATCACCGACTCGGAGCAGCAGACCGCCGTCAGAGACGGGCGGCCGGCGTTCCGGCGCGTCCTGCTGAAGCTCTCCGGGGAGGCGCTCATGGGCGAGCGGGAGCACGGCCTCGATCCGGCACGCGTGGCCGCGCTCGCGGACGAGATCGTCGGCGTCCAGGCGCTCGGGGTCGAGCTCGCGATCGTCGTCGGCGCCGGGAACATCTTCCGCGGGCTCGAAGCGGCCGCCGAGGGCATGGACCGCGCGACGGCCGACTACGCGGGCATGCTCGCGACGCTGCTGAACGCGCTCCCGCTCCAGGACGCGCTCGAGCACCGCGGCGCGCAGACGCGCATCCTCTCCGCGCTCGCGGCTGCCGAGGTGGCGGAGCCGTACATCCGCCGCCGTGCCATCAGACACCTTGAGAAGGGCCGGATCGTGATCTTCGCGGCCGGCACCGGCAACCCGTTCTTCACGACCGACACCGCCGCGGCGCTGCGTGCGCTCGAGATCGGCGCCGAGGGAATCCTGATGGCCAAGAACAAGGTCGAGGGCGTCCTCGAGGACGATCCGCGCGAGGACCCCGACGCGACGCTGATCCCTGAGATCACCCACCTGAACGCGATCGAGCGGGGCCTGAAGGTGATGGACACGACCGCGCTGTCGCTCTGCATGGACAACCGCCTGCCCATCTACGTCTTCGCACTTCAGCCTGGAAACATCCGTAAGGTTGTCGAGGGCGAGCGCGTCGGCACGATCGTCTCGACCCCCTGACGCGACCATGGCGATCGACGACCTGATCCAGGATGCGCAGCGGCGGATGGACAAGTCCGTCGACGCGGCGCAGACCGAGTTCTCGACGCTTCGGACGGGTCGCGCGTCGTCTGCGCTCCTCGACCGCATCCAGATCGACTACTACGGCCAGCAGACGCCCCTGAAGCAGCTCGCGACGATCAACGCGCCGGAGCCTCGCCTGGTCACCGTGCAGCCGTTCGACCCGAGCTCGCTCCAGGCGATCGAGCGCGCGATCCAGGAGTCCGACCTCGGCCTGACGCCCTCGAACGACGGCAAGGTGATCCGCCTGCCGATCCCGCAGCTGACCGAGGAGCGGCGCAAGGAGCTCGTCAAGGTCGTCCGGCACATGGCCGAGGAGGGGCGGGTCGCCGTCCGTAACGTGCGCCGCGACGTTATGCACCACCTCAAGGAGCTCGTGGACAAGGGCGAGGCGGGCAAGGACGACGAGCACCGCGCCGAGGAACGCGTCCAGAAGCTGACGGACGAGCACACGCAGAAGATCGACGAGCTGCTCAAGCGCAAGGAAGCGGAAATCCTGGAGGTCTAGTGGGCCGCGCGCCGGACCCCTTGGTTGTGGACGGCGAGCAGCAGGGCGATCAGGCTCGATCCGTCGCGATCATCATGGACGGGAACGGCCGCTGGGCTGCGGCCCATGACCTGTCCATCGCCGAAGGGCACCGCGCAGGTACCCGCGCGCTGAGACGCACCGTGGAGGCCTCGATCGACCTGGGCGTGCGGTCCCTCGCCGTCTACGCGTTCTCGACCGAGAACTGGTCGCGCCCGGAGGACGAGGTGGTCGACCTGATGGAGATCTTCGGCGAGACCATCGAGCGCGAGCTCCCGGATCTCGTCCGCCAGGGAGTGCGAACCCGCTTCATCGGCCGCCGGGACCGCGCCTCCGAGAGGCTCCGCGAGCAGATGGCCCGGCTCGAGGGCGAGACGGCGCAGAACGACCGGCTGCAGCTCTGGGTCGCGCTCGACTACGGCGGGCGCGCGGAGCTGGTCGAGGCGGCGCGCCGGCTCGTCGAGGCGGGAACGCCGGCCGAAGAGATCGACGAAGACGTCTTCCACGCGAAGCTGTACGCCCCCGAGCTGCCGGACCCGGACCTCCTGATCCGCACCTCCGGGGAGCTGCGGATCTCGAACTTCCTGCTGTGGCAGCTGGCCTACTCCGAGCTCGTCTTTACGGACACGCTCTGGCCGGACTTCGGCCGCGAGGAGCTGGAGCAGGCACTCGCCGCCTACGCGAGCAGGCGGCGCCGCTTCGGCGGGCGATGAGCTCGTTCTGGTCCCGCATCCTCGTGTCAGTCGTCGGGCTGCCCGTCGTGCTCGGCGTCGCCTGGGTCGGCGGGTGGTGGCTTTGGTTCCTCGCGGCGGTGGGCGGCCTGATCGCCCTCCACGAGTTCTACGCCGTCGCACGGCCCCTGCGGCCACTCGTCCCCGCGGGCTACGCGGGGCTCGTGCTGATCCTGCTCGGAGCGAAGCTCGGAGGGACGATCTGGATGCTCGGCGGCTTCCTGGCGACGCTCGCCCTCGCGTTCCTGTTGAAGGGAATCTCCGACACGCGCCAGTCGCTGACCGTCGCGGTCTCGACGACGGTGCTCGGCACCGCGTGGATCGGCTTCGGGCTTGCGTACGTGCTG
>Ga0307289_10000904_pt1 | contig 12882 bp, 11 predicted proteins | sample ER_DNA_143_FD_194483 | JGI IMG/M metagenome (GOLD analysis project Ga0307289, IMG submission 194483) | Bulk soil microbial communities from the East River watershed near Crested Butte, Colorado, United States - ER_DNA_143 | ecosystem: Environmental > Terrestrial > Soil > Floodplain | place...
CCGCCTCCCAGAGGAAAGAGAGGCACCACATATGAGTACGTTGGTTTCCGGTAAGTCGACGGTGAACGTCACTGTCGGCGAAGACGACATGAGCTTTGAAACCGGGAAGCTCGCCAAGCAGGCGGACGGGGCGGTTGTCGTCCGGGCCGGCGACACGATGGTCCTCGCGACCGCACAGGGGCGGACCGAGGCACGCGAAGGCGCTGACTTCTTCCCGCTTACCGTGGACGTGGAGGAGCGCATGTACGCGGCCGGGAAGATCCCGGGCGGCTTCTTCAAGCGCGAAGGGCGCCCGACCGAGAAGGCGATCCTGACCGCGCGGATGATCGACCGCCCGATCCGGCCGCTCTGGCCGAAGGGCTTCACGAACGAGGTGCAGGTCATCTGCACGACGCTCTCCGCCGACCTCGTCACGCCGCACGACATCCTCGCCATCAACGGGGCCTCCGCGGCGCTGATGATCTCGCCGCTCCCGTTCATGGGCCCGGTGGGCGCGGTTCGCATCGGGCTGATCGACGACGAGCTCGTCGTCAACCCGAGCCTGCCCGAGCTCGAGGAAGACTCGAAGATGGATCTCATTGTCGTCGGCACGAAGGAAGGCCTGACGATGGTCGAGGCCGGCGCCGAGGAAGTCCCCGAGGAGCTCCTCCTCGAGGCGCTCGAGCTCGCCCACGGCGAGATCAAGAAGCTCTGTGAGGCCCAGGAAGAGCTCCGGCGCGAGGTCGGGAAGCCGAAGTGGATCGACCCCGAGGTCGACGCCGAGGTCGCCGGCCACGCTGACCGGATCCGCGAGCGCATCGTGTCCGCCGGTCTCAGGGAGGCAGCCGCGGCCGTCGAGGAGATCGCTGCTGAGCTGGCCCCGCCGCTCACGATGGACTCGACCGAAGAGGACATCGTCCGCGAGATGCAGGTGCGCTCGAGCCTCGACATGCTCCTCGAGCGTCTCCGCCTGGAGGCGGTCGTCGCCGCCGTGCGCGAGCAGTACGGCGACGAGCTTCGCGCGCTGACCGAGGCCGAGCAGGACTCGAAGCAACTCAAGTCGGCCAAGCGCCACCTGCTCTTCGAGCGCATCATCGAGGAGGTCGAGCTTCCGTTCCCGGTCGGACCCGCCACTGTCGACGGCGAGGGGCCGCTGGTCAAGGACGGCCTTACGCGCCAGTTCGTGAAGAAGGCGGCCGAGTCGATCTACAAGCAGCTCGTACGCGAGAAGATCGCCGTCGAGAAGCGGCGTCCAGATGGGCGCGGCACCGAGGAGATCAGGCCGATCGAGTGCGAGGTGCGGGTCTCTCCGCGCACGCACGGCTCGGCGCTCTTCACCCGCGGCCAGACGCAGATCATGACGCTGCTCACACTCGGCACCGCCAAGGAGGGGCAGCGGATCGACGACCTCTCACTCGAGTCCGAGCGCCGCTACATGCACCACTACAACTTCCCGCCCTACTCGGTCGGGGAGACCGGCTTCATGCGCGGCCCGAAGCGCCGCGACATCGGCCACGGCGCACTCGCGCAGCGGGCGCTCGAGCCGATGATCCCGACGCTCGAGGAGTTCCCGTACACGATCCGCCTCGTCTCTGAGACGCTCGAGTCGAACGGCTCTTCGTCGATGGGCTCCGTCTGCGGCTCGACGCTCGCGCTCATGGACGCCGGGGTGCCGATCAAGGCGCCGGTCGGCGGCATCGCCATGGGCCTCGTCAAGGAGGGCGACGACTACGTCATCCTCACCGACATCCAGGGCGCCGAGGATCACCTCGGTGACATGGACTTCAAGGTCGCCGGCTCGCGCGAGGGCATCACGGCCTTGCAGATGGACATCAAGATCACCGGCGTCACGCAGGAGATCATGCGGAACGCGCTCGACCAGGCGAAGCGGGCGCGCGAGTTCATCCTCGACAAGATGGCCGAGGCCATCCCCGAGACCCGCACCGAGCTCTCGGAGCACGCGCCAAGGATCACGACGGTCAAGATCGACCCCGAGCAGATCGGGCTCGTGATCGGGAAGGGCGGCGAGACGATCCGCTCGCTCGAGTCCGACTACGAGGTCCAGATCGACATCGAGGAGGACGGGACGATCCTCATCTACGCCACCGACGGCCCGAAGGCCGAGGCGGCGATCGCGGCCATCCAGGCGCTGACGAAGGAGCCCGAGGTCGGCGATGAGTACACCGGCAAGGTCGTGAAGACGACCGACTTCGGCGCATTCGTGGAACTCAAGAAGGGCACCGACGGCCTCCTGCACGTCTCCAACGTCGGCCCCGGCCGGGTCGCGCACATCGAAGACGTGATCAGCCGCGGCGACGTCCTCGACGTCAAGGTGGCCGAGGTCGACAAGGCTCGCGGCCGCATCGGCCTCAAGCTCGTCGCCAAGCACGAGGACGGCGCCCTCGTCCAGCCCGAGGAGCTCATCGAGCGCGCGAAGTCGGCTCCGCCGCGGGAGCGAGAGGAGCGTCCTCGGAACGACGATCGCCGGGGCGGACGAGACCGCGGACGCCGCGACCGCGGCCCGCGCCGCGAAAGCTAGCGAGAGCCACTCCACCGACTATGAGGAGCCCGCCGACGGCGATCCACGCCGTCACGGGCTCCTCGAGCGTCACTGCGCCGAAGAGCACAGCCAGCGCGGGGATCGCATAGGTGGCGGTGACGGCGCGGGTTGGCCCGAAGGCGCGCAGGCCGATGTTCCAGGCCACGTAGCCGAGGAGCGTCGAGAGGACGCCGAGGTAGAGGATCAGGGCAGCGTCCCCAGCCGAGATCGAGGCTGCGCCGCCGAGATCGGAGCCGGCGAAGATCGGCAGAAGCCCGACCGTCCCGACGAGGCTCGTGGCCGCGGTCAGCGCGAGGAGGTCGTAGCGCGCGAACAGCGGCTTCAGGAGCACGTTGTAGAGGGCGAACGAGAGCGGCGCACCGACGACGATCAGCGGGCCTTTCAGGCCGGAGAAGGAAAGCTCCTCTCCTGAGCCGAGCCCGACGACGACGCAGACGCCCGCAAAGGCGACCGCGAGGCCGACGGCTACCCGCACGCTGAAGCGCTCGAGCCCGAAGGCGATCGCAAGGGCGAGGGTGAGCGCGGGGGAGAGGGCGACGATGAGCGCCGCGACCCCCGAGGACGTCGACTGCTCGCCGATGTTCAGGAAGAGGTGGTAGCCGGCGACGATGACGATCCCAGCGATTCCGACCCGCAGTGCGTCCTTGCGGTTGAGTCCCGGGAGCCCGCCGGCCCGCCAGAGGAGAAAGGCAAAGCCCGGCGCCGCGATCAGGTAGCGGGCGAGCGCGATCTGCTCGGCGCCGATTCCGTGGTCGAGGAGGGCCTTGATGACCGAGAAGGCCGAGGCCCAGACGACGATGACGGCGGCGAAAGAAGCCTTCGGAAAGCGCTGCACGTTTCTCTACAACGCGCGGCGGCCACGAATTGTGAGAATGCCTTTTCTATGAAGCGTTATGACGCCATCGTCGTCGGCGCCGGACCGGCCGGCTCGACGGCCGCGTACAGACTCGCAAGCGCGGGTGCAAGCGTCCTCCTCTTCGACCGGGCGCGCTTCCCCCGCGACAAGCCGTGCGGAGGTGGAGTGACCGGGCGTGCTGCCCGCATGCTCCCGTTCTCGATCGAGCCCGTCGTCGAGCACGTCGTCTCGGCCGTCGACCTGCGCCTTCGCTACGGGAAGACGCTGGCGCGCGGGGAGGACGCGCCGCTCGTCTACATGACCCAGCGGAAGCGGCTCGACCGCTTTTTGGTCGAGCAGGCCGTCGCCGCCGGCGCTGAGCTCCGCGAAGGAACGAAAGTGAGCAAGATCGAGATGCGCGAGGACGGCGTCACCGTCGAGGGAGCCGCCGGCGAGGCACTCGTCGGCGCCGACGGCGTAAACGGCATCTCGGCGCGCGCTCTCGGGCTCGGAGGCAACCGTGTCGTTGGCGTCGCGCTCGAGGGAAATCTCCCATACACGAAGATGGACGCAAGCCCGTACAACGGGCGCCTTGCCCTGGAGCTCGGCGTCGTCCCAGGCGGGTACGGCTGGGTCTTCCCGAAGGGCGACCACGCCAACTTCGGAGTCGGAGGCTGGGAGAGCGAGGGTCCGCGGCTGCGCGACCAGCTCCGCCGCCTCTGCGAGGCGCACGGCGTCTCTTCCGACGACCTCGAGGAGCTGCGGGGCTACCGGCTGCCCCTGCGCGAGCCGCGCTCGACGCTCGCGCGCGGCCGCGCCCTTCTCGTCGGCGACGCGGCCGGGCTGATCGATCCCGTCTCCGGGGACGGCATGTTCGAAGGCTTCCTCAGCTCGCAGTACGCGGCCGAGGCCGTCCTCGACCTGCTCCAAGGTCGCGCGGCGAGCCTCGACCCGTATGGCCCGCGGCTAGCCGACCGCCTCGCCACGCATCTCTGGGCCTCCTGGGGAGTGAAGGTGGCGCTCGACCGCTTCCCGCGAGCCACCTTCAAGCTCGCGAGCACGAAGCTCGTCTGGAGCGCCGTCGAGCGCCTCGTCCGCGGCGAGGTCGCAGACGTCGGCGGGATCAAGGGCCTCGCGCGCCCGCCGCTGAAGGCGATCGCGCTCCTCGCGCGGGCCGCGGGCGATCCGGGACGCGCCTACCGGCACGTTTGATCTGTCAGAATCAGGGCGTGGGCACACGCCTTGCCCTCGCGCTCGCAGTTGTGCTTGCGGCCGTCGTCCTTTCGGGCTGTGGGGACGAGCCGTCGGCACAGAGCCCGCCTCCCGGTCAGAGCGATTCGACTGCCACTGAGGTCAGCGCCCCGGGCGCACAGATACCAGCTCGCATCGTCGCGCTGACCGAGGAAGGCGACGTCGTGCTGATCGACCGTGAGACGCAGCGGGCGCAGACCATCGCGACGTTTCCTCCCCGGGAGGATCCGGAAGTGGCGGCAGGGTCGTTCCGCGCCGTTGACGTGACCGCTCTCCCGGACGGACGGGTTCTGCTGGCAACCTGCTGCGAGCCAGCGGCTGGGCACATGTATGCCCTCACCGAGGACGGGAGGCGCCTGAAGGATCAAGACCTGTTCGCCTTTGACGCAGGTCACGATGCCGACGGCGCGCGCGTTGCGAGCGGCGAGATCATGGGCCTGGTGCTACGGCCGGTTCAACACCTCACCTCTGCCACCTCGACGTTGGGCCTCCCGCCTGGCCTGCGCGGATTCGCGCCTGAGGACATCTCTTGGTCGCCCGAGGCGAACCGCATCCTCTTCACGATCGGAGGCAAGCTCGCGGTCGTCGACGCGTCCGCCGGTTCCCTCGTCGATGCGACCTACCTGGAGGCGCCTGCCGGCGCCCACTGGTCGGGTGCCGCGTACACGCAGGACGGCGCCGTCGCGGTCGAGCAAGGCGGCGAGCTCCTTCATCCTTCCGGTTCAAGTCGGCTCGTGCGGGTGGATCTGGAGACAGGCGAGTCTGCGCAGCTCGTCTCCACGAAGGGTCGCATCACGGATCTCGCGGTTGATCCGAGTGGCAGCTACCTGCTCTGGGTCGAAGACGGGCGCCTCCGCTGGCTGGCGGGCGCCGAAAGCGGGACGCTCGACGGAACCTTCGTCGCGGCGGGCTGGTTGACCGCGCCCGCCTGAGGTGGGCGCAGCACGTCTGCGGCGAAGGTCTACGATTCGCGCGTGCAGAACTACCTGTTGACGACGCTTGCGAGCGGCGCGCGGGTCATCAGCGAGCCGCTCGAGACAGTCCGCTCCGTCGCGATCGGGCTCTGGATCGGCACGGGCTCGCGCGACGAGGACAACGCCCACGCAGGCGTCACCCACTTCCTCGAGCACCTGCTCTTCAAGGGCTCGCAGAAGTACTCCGCCCTCGAGATCGCGGAGATCTTCGACGGGTTCGGCGGAGAGCTCAACGCGGCGACGGCCCGCGACTACACGCTCGTGTACGCCCGCGTCCTCGACGAGCACGTGGACGAAGCGCTCGACGTGATGACGGACATGGTTTTCGTGCCTGCGCTGGTCGACCTCGACGCCGAGCGAGAGGTCGTCCTCGAGGAGATCGCCATGATCGAGGACACGCCGCAGGAGCTCATCCACGACCTCCTCACCCGCGCAGTCTTCGGCGACCATCCGCTCGGGCGTCCGGTGCTCGGGAGCGCCGAGGTGATTGCCAACGTCTCGCGCCGCTCTATCTCCGCGTACCACCGGGCCCGCTACACGCCCCAGAACGTCGTCGTCGCGGCGGCGGGGAACCTCGAGCACGGCAGGCTCGTCGAGCTCGTCGAGAGAACCGAGGAGAAGATTCGCCCGGCGGGCCGGCGCCCCGCCGGCCGCGCGCGCTGGGTCTCCGCGCCCCCGCCGAGCCTGGTCTTCCAGCGCAAGGACACCGAGCAGTACCACCTCTGTCTCGGGGCACCCGGTCTCTCGCGCTCGGACAAGCGCCGCTTCACGGCGTCCATCCTCGATGGCATCCTCGGCGGCTCCGCGTCGTCGCGGCTCTTCCAGGAGATCAGGGAGAAGCGCGGGCTCGCGTACACCGTTTACACCTTCTCCTCCCAGTACGCCGACACCGGCCAAATCGGCGTCTACCTCGGGACGCGGGCAGAGAACCTCCGCCCGTGCCTCGAGATCGTGGCGGAGCAGATCGAAGCCGTCGCCGGCGGCGACATCCACGAGGACGAGCTCGCCCGCGCGAAGGAGAATCTGAAGGGCCGGATCATGTTGTCGATGGAGCTGACTTCGAACCGCATGAGCAGGCTCGGCAAGTCGCTGATCACGGACAGCGAGCTTCTCGACCTCGACCGGATCGTGGCCGAGATCGAAGCGGTCGACGCGGCGGGCGTCGCAGAGTTGACCGGCGCCTTCCTGGCGCGCGAGCGGCTCTCAGTCGCCGCGGTAGGCCCGAGCGAGAAGCGCGTGCTCAAAGCTGTCGAGGCGTTCCGCCCAGACCTCATCTCGGCTGCGGCGGCGTGAAGGTCCTGCTCTTCGGCGCCGGGGGGAAGGTGGGCTCGGTGCTCGCTCCCAAGCTCGCCGAGGCCGGGCACGACGTCAGCACGATCGAGGACGGCGACACTCCGAGCTACGAAGGCCACGACGCCGCGATCGACTTCACGCGGCCGGATGCAGTACGGGCGACCGTGGAAGGCTGCCTCGCCGCCGGCGTCCCCTGCATCGTCGGCACGACCGGGCTCGGGCCCGGGGATCTCTCTGCCTTCGACCAGCTCGCCCGTGAGCGGGGAATCGCATGCTTCGTCGCCCCCAACTTCGCGGTCGGGGCGGTGCTCATGATGCGCTTCGCCGCCGAAGCCGCCCGCTTCATGCCGCGGGCGGAGATCGTCGAGCTTCACAACGAGGCGAAGGTCGATGCACCCTCGGGAACAGCCAAGGCCACGGCCGAGGCGATCCCGGGCGATGTCCCGATCCATTCGGTTCGTTTGCCTGGGCTCGTCGCCCACCAGGAGGTTCTCTTCGGAGGCGACGGGCAGCTCCTCACCATCCGCCACGACACCCTTTCCCGCGAGGCGTTCGCGCCGGGCGTCCTTCTCGCGCTGGAGAAGCTCTCGAGTCTTCAGCCGGGCGTCACTGTCGGGCTCGAAAGCCTCCTGGAGTAAGATTGGTGCGGTGCTCGGCGAAGTCCTGACCGCGGCCGTCACGCCTTTCAGCGCGGACGGATCCGTCAATTACGAAGCGTTCAAGCGCCTTTGCGCGCACCTCGTCGAGAACGGCTCCGACGGGATCGTTGTCGCGGGGACAACCGGCGAGTCGCCGACGCTCACCGACGAGGAGCGCTTCGGGCTTTTCGTCGCGGCCGTCGAGGCCGTGGGGGACAGGGCGACCGTTGTCGCCGGCACCGGCACGTATTCGACTGCGCATTCCGTCCATCTCACCCGCGAGGCTCACGGAATCGGCGTGGACGCCTTCCTCGTCGTCACGCCGTATTACTCGAAGCCGCCGCCGCGCGGGATCGTCGCGCACTTCGAGGCGATCGCGGCCGTAACGGACAAGCCGATCGTCGTCTACAACATCCCGCAGCGCGTGGTCGTGAACATCGAGCCCGACACGCTCACCGAGCTCGCCGAGATTCCCAACGTGCAATACGTGAAGCAGGCGACCCCGGACATCGACCAGGCCAAGCGAATCGTGAACGAGAGCGGCCTGACGCTCCTCGCCGGGAACGACGACCTGGTGCTGCCGTTCCTCGAGGTAGGAGGCAAGGGCGGGATCTTCGTCTTCACCCACCTCGTCGGCGCGCGCGTCCGCGAGCTCGTCACCCGCTTCCAAGACGGCGACGTCGCCGGAGCGCGCGAGATCGAGGCCGAGCTCAAGCCGGTGATCGACGCCCTCGCGCTCGACACGAACCCGATCCCGGTCAAGGCGGCCCTGGCGATCGCCGGGCACGATGTCGGCATCCCGAGGCTGCCGCTCGTCGACGCGACCGACGCGCAGAAGGCCGAGCTTCGCACGATGCTCGAGCGCGCAGGCGTCCTGCAGACTGTCCGGGCTTAGCCTGTGAGCACGACGCGATTGATCCCGCTCGGTGGACTGGGCGAGGTCGGGAAGAACATGATGGTTGTCGAGAGCGACGAGGGAATCGTCGTGATCGACGCGGGGCTCTCGTTCCCGCGCGACGAGCATCTGGGCGTCGACCTCGTCCTCCCCGACTTCTCCTACCTCCAGGACCGGGAGAGCGACATCCGCGCGGTCGTCCTGACGCATGGGCACGAAGACCACGTCGGCGCTCTTCCGTATCTGCTGCGCGAAGTTCGCATCCCCGAGATCTGGGCAACGGGCCTCACGCTCGGGCTCGTCAAGTCGAAGCTCGACGAGCACGGCCTCCTCCGCGACGCCGAGTTGATCGAGGCCGTGCCCGAGGACGGGCCGACCGACCTGGGGCCGTTCCGGGCCGAGTTCGTCCGCATGGCTCACTCCATTCCCGACACGGTCGCGGTCGTCCTCGAGACGCCCGGCGGCCGCATCGTGCACACGGGCGACTACAAGATCGACCACACGCCGGTGGACGGCTTTCGAACCGATCTCGGTGCGCTCGCCGACCTCGGCAACCGCGGCGTCGATCTCCTCCTCGGGGACTCGACGAACGCCGAGCGGCCCGGCGTGACGCAGTCGGAGCGCACAGTCGGCGAGGTCTTCCGGCAGATCATCCCGCAGCGGCGCGGACGCATCCTCATCGCGTCGTTCGCCTCGAACGTCCACCGCGTCCAGCAGGCGATCGACGTCGCGCTCGAGGACGGCCGCAAGGTCTGCCTCATCGGCCGTTCGCTTCGCAAGAACGTCAACATCGCGCGCAGCCTCGGGTACATCGACGTCCCCGAAGACCTCCTGGTAAAGCCAGACGTGCTGGCCGAGCTCGACCCTGACGAGACGATGATCCTCTGCACTGGAAGCCAGGGCGAGCCGATGTCGGCTCTCACGCGCATGGCCTATGGCGACCACCAGAACGTGGAGATCGAGGAAGGCGACACCGTCATCATCTCCGCGAAGCCCGTGCCAGGGAACGAGCTCCGCGTGCACGACACGATCAACCGCCTCGCCAAGTCGGGCGCGGAAGTCCTGCACCAGGAGATCGCCCCGGTGCACGTCTCCGGCCACGGGCACGCAGAGGAGCTCCGCACGATCCTCGCGGTTCTCAGGCCGAAGAACGTCATGCCCGTGCACGGGGAGTTCCGCATGCTCGCGGCCCATGCGCGGCTGGCGCGGGACGCTGAGATCGACGCCGACCACATCGTCCTCGCCGAGAACGGCTCCGTGGTCGAGCTCGCCGGCGGCAAGGCGCGGATCGTCGACTCGGTGGAGACGGGCGCGACCTTCGTCGACGGCCTCGGAGTGGGGGACGTGCGGGACGTGGCGCTCCGCGACCGGCGGCACCTCTCCGAGGACGGAGTCCTCATCGTCGTCGTCACCGTGGGCTCCCAGAACGGGCGCGAGATCGCTGCGCCCGAGGTGATCGCCCGCGGGTTCGGGGAGCCGGACGGCCCTCTCCTTGACGAGGCGCGCAACGAGGCTCAGCGCACCCTCGCGCACTGCCTCTCGGAGGACATCTCCGAGCTGAAGCTGCTGCAGGAGCACATCCACGACGCCGTCGGTACGCTCATCCGCGAGCGCACCGGCCGCCGCCCGATGATCCTGCCGGTGGTCTTAGAGGTCTAAAGGGGCCCACCGAAAGCCGACCTCGGTCGGCGCGGGGGCGAGCGGGCTCGTGGGCAACCCCGGCGCGGGCTTCGCGTTGTAGGCCGCGGGCGCGACGTCGTTCGGCGAGTCCGGGTGGAAGAGCGAGGCGAGGTACTGGATCTGGCCGCGGCCTGGGCCGAGCTCGAACTGTCCGCCGCCGTAGATCGCGATCCCGTGCTCGGCGCAGTAGTCGTAGCCGTCGAAGAGGCCGCGAATGCTGCCGAAGCGCGACGGCTTGAAGTTGAGCGTTCGGGGCGGGAAGTCGAGGCCGACGATGTCGGCGACGGAGTGGATCGGCGCATCCCAGGTGATGCGGGCGCGATGCGGCTCCAGCACCGGGTCGGTGTCCTCGTTCAGGTCTGGATCCTCGAGCCACGCTTCGGGGAAGGCGAGCGCCACGCGCGCATAGAGCGTCGGGTCGCCCGGCGAATCGACCGGCGTGCCTTTGTAGGCGCCCTTGAAGTCGAGTGTGTCGACCGACCCCGTTGCGACGAGCTCGTTGACGAGGGCATCGTCCCAGGTGGCCGTCGGGTCGAGCTTGACCCTGAGGTCGGGATAGAGGTCGAGCCAGGCGCGGAGCGGCGCGATCGTCGCCGGGTCGCCGAAGCGCATCGAGGCGACGAAGCGAACAGGCTGCGGCTCCCGCGCGAGAGCCTCTGCGAGCGACTTGCCGGCCTGGCGGAGCGCGAGATCGAGGGCGGCGCTCTCGAAAGCCCAGCGCCGGTAGGGCCGAAACTGCTCCAGGGACGGGCCGGACGGCCAGAGCCCGAGATGCTCGACGAGCTCCGAGAAGGAGTCGAGCGTGTGATGGGAGCCGGAGAGCGGAAGCGTCGGGCTTTCCTCCTGGAGGGCATCCTGGTCTTCGGCGCTGTACGTGACGTCCTCGCCGACGCCCTCTTCGCCGCCGCCACGCAGGCGCACGACCGTGGTCTTGCGGATGAACTCGGGCGAGACCTGGACGCCGAGTCCCTCGAGCTCGTAGGAATCGATCTCGAGGGGAAGTTCGGAAACAAGTGCGTATGTGTTCATCCACGGAACCGTACGCGTAGCGGCAAGTTGGTGTACTAGTAGAAGAAGATATGTCGGAGATGAACAGCAACGGCTGGGCGGGCCTCATGCGCTCCTACGGCGTGTCCGATGCGACCGCCGACCGGCTCGTCCGCTCGCTGACCGCGAGCGAGGTGGCAGCGCTTGCGTTCTGCCGCCTGCTCGAGCGCTGGGCGAAGGGCGAGCCCGAGCCGTGCACCGCACCGCGGCGCGAAGCTGCGCTTCGCAGGGCGGCCGAGCGAGCCGAGACGGCGCTGGCCGGGCTGGAACGGCCGCTGGGGCGCTTCCTCCTCGAGCTCGAGCCGGAGGAAGCCGAAGGGCGCTCGTGGTACGGCGGGCCCGGCGCCGGTGAGGTCGTCGAGTGGGAGGGAGTCCTCCGCCGCGCCGGGGTCGGGGCGCCCGCCGCGCGCGTCACGCACGCCTACCTCGAGCTCGCGGTCCTCGTCCGCGCCCTCGAAGGGCTCTCCGCCTCCGCGCGCCTCGCCTCGGTGCCCGACCGCGGGTCGCTCTGGGCCGGCCTCTTCGACCTGCGCGAGAACCTCCTGAACGGCGCGGTCGACGACCTGCGCGCGCTTGCCGCCTAGTCTCACTGTTGTAGGGAGCATCAACCTAGACCTCGTCGCGCGCTGCGAGCGCCTGCCGCAGCCGGGAGAGACGGTCTCGGACGCGACCTTCGAGCGCTTCCCGGGCGGGAAGGGAGCAAACCAGGCCGTCGCCGCTGCTCGGCTCGGCGTAGAGGTGAGGATGGTCGGGGCGGTCGGGGAGGATCCGTTCGCCGACGAGGCACTGGCCGGGCTCAAAGAGGCACGCGTCCACCTCGACCTGGTCCGATTCGCGAAGCCAACGGGTGTCGCGCTCATCTACGTCGACTCGGACGGGGAGACCGAGATCGTCGTCGCCCCGGGCGCGAACGGGAAGGTGCGGGACCCGGACCCGGCCGAGAACGTCCTCTGCCAGCTCGAGATCCCAGTGGAGGTGGTTGCAGCCGCGGCGCGCGCAACATCCGGCTTCTTCGCCCTGAATGCGGCGCCTGCGAAGCCCGTCCCGGTCGAGGTGCTGGGCCGCGCCGACCTCGTCGTGGTCAACCGCTACGAGCTCGACGCGTTGTCGAAGGCTCCGCGGCTGACCGCGCTGACGCTCGGCGCCGAGGGCGCTGTCCTCCTCGAGGACGGAGCGGAGGTGGCCCGCGCCGCGCCGCCGAAGGTCGATGTCGTGGACGGCACGGCTGCCGGCGACGCCTTCACGGCCTGCATGGTCGTGTCGCTGCTCGAAGGCCGCGACAAGGAAGAAGCGCTCCGCCGCTCGTGCGCGGCAGGCGCGCTCGCCGCCTCTCGCCTCGGGGCGCAGCCGTCGCTCCCCACGGACGGAGAGATAGACGACATACTCAGCCGCTGATGGCCACGAAGATCGTCCTCGACACCGACCCGGGTCATGACGACGCGTTCGCGCTCCTCCTGGCGCTCGCCTCTCCGGAGATCGAGGTCCTCGGCGTCACATCGGTCTCCGGCAACCAGACGCTCGAGAAGACGACCGCGAACGCCCTCAAGATCCTCGAGTTCGTCGATCGCACCGACATCCCGGTGCACGTGGGCTGCGCCCGGCCGCTCATGCGCGAGCAGTGGGCGGCGGCCTACGTACACGGCGAGACCGGCCTCGACGGCCCCGACCTGCGCGACCCGACGACCGAGCCTGCGGACGGCCACGCGATCGAGTTCATCGCGCGGACTGTG
>Ga0307289_10000908_pt1 | contig 12836 bp, 11 predicted proteins | sample ER_DNA_143_FD_194483 | JGI IMG/M metagenome (GOLD analysis project Ga0307289, IMG submission 194483) | Bulk soil microbial communities from the East River watershed near Crested Butte, Colorado, United States - ER_DNA_143 | ecosystem: Environmental > Terrestrial > Soil > Floodplain | place...
CGAACCGACCTCCCCCGTCGCGTCGTGACGCCGACATTGTACCCCTTGACGCGATCTCGTACCTAGCGCGTCAGCACGGCGACCAGCACGACGATCGCGACGACTGCGGCCAGGGCGACCAGGATGACGTTCACGACGAGCAACGTGCTGAAACGAGCGTCGTCGTCGGGCGAGGCGCCTCCCGCCTGCGCGGCCTCGTCGTCTACATCGAGCGTGCGCACCGCGCCTCCGCGCGTTTTCGGGCCTGTCGCGCGCCAGCCGAGCGCTCCGGAGAGCACGTCCGTGATGAATTGGTTGAGGCTCACGCTCTCGCGCTCGGCGATTCGCGCCAGCTCGGCGTGGAGCGTCTGCGGCATCCGGAGTAGCAGTCGCCCGCTGTGGGACTGGGCGGTCTTCGGTTCCGGAACGTTCTTGCCCTCTCTTTTGGCCGAGGCCAGCCAGGCGGCCATCGCCTCGCCCGCGCGCTCGACGGCCTCATCCGGGCTCGCGCCCCGCGCCGCGCATCCTGGGAGCGCGTCGATCGTCGCGACCCACTGGTCGTCGTCCTCGTGCACAAGGGTGACCGGGTAGGGCAGCGCCGGCTCGAGACGCGCTTCCGCCGACGCCTGGCCCTGCGCCGGAGTTGCGTCGCCTTCTTGGCGAGTTCTCGGCCTCACCCCTTGAAAGTGTACGACGCTCCTGGCGAGATTCGTATTCGGCGAGTTCGTCGGGACCTCTCAGCCGGCGATGGCTTCGGGGAAGGAAGGCGGACTCTGCATCGGGCCGATCTCGTCCCTCAGCTTCAGAAGGGCGCGACGTGTGAGGCGCGAGACATGGATCGTCGAGATGCCGATCTCCTCGGCGATCTGCGGCTGGCTCAGCCCCTCGAAGTACCGGAGGTGGAGCAAGCGGCGCTCGCGCTCGTCCAGCGCGCGAAAGCCGGCGGCAAGGAGAGCCCGCTGCTCGCCGCGTTCGTAGCCGCCCTCGAGCACGTCGAGGTCGCAGTACGCCTCGTCGTCTTTGGGGGCCGCGCCGGAGAGGGAGAGCGGCATCCGGACGCGCTCCGCGTCGAGGGCGGCTGCGACTTCTCGCTCCGCGATTCCGGAGCGGTCGGCGATCTCGGAGATCGTCGCCGGGCGCGCGAACTGCGCAGACAGCTCGGCCGAGCACGCGTTGAGCCCGGGGCGGAGCTCCTGCAGGCGCCGGGGTACCCGGACCGGGTAGGCCCGGTCGCGGAGGTAGCGCTTGATCTCACCGGCCACGTTCGGGATCACGAACGCCCCGAACTCCGCCCGCCGCGAGTCGAAGCGGTCGACCGCCTTGATCAACCCGATGCAGCCGACCTGGACGAGGTCCTCGTAGAGCTCGCCGCCTCCGCTGTACCGGCGCGCGAGGCTCTTGACGAGCGGCATGTACTGCTGAATCAACCGCTCGCGGGCAGCGAGGTCGCCATGCTCGTGGTACTCGCGGAGCAGGACCCGCGCCGTTTCGCGGGTGCTCTGCCGCCGCCGGGTCGAACGCCAAGGGGTCTGAGATCGCACCGTTAAGCCTCGTTTCTTTGCGATATACCCGGCGGCGACTATAGCTGTCGAATTACAGCACCGCAAACTCGAAATGATTTTCGAGAGATGATCGATGATTTCGAGATCGTGGTATCTATCAGATCATCAAGAGAATCACTCGTCACACGATGGTCGAGTCTGGTCGAAACACTCCGGCGGAGCGTTTGAGGACGGCCCCGAAGAGGGGGCCGCTCGTGGTGATCGGCTGCTGTGTTGCCCTCGGCGGGGCGACGCCTGCCTTGGCCGTTGCCTCTGGGCCTACAAGCGCCGTCGGAGGCCCGATTTCCGCGCGATATCAGGCGATTCGGTGTGATACTGCGCCCTGGGGCGACTCAGCGCGTGTCGCAGTCGGTGCGGACAGTGCGCTTGCTGCCGCGCACACTGGCTTTCCCGCTCTGCGCGGCCGTTTCCCGTCGCGTGAAAGCTGTTCGGCAATTACGAGATACCAATTGCGCAAAGTGGTATCGAACAGTCAGCGGATAGTTTCGTCGGAACTACTTGCGACACCCGCTCAGTACATCGCCAGAACCCACGTGAATACCTCCCGTTACATCTCATCGGTACCGTCGCAAGAGACGGCGCCGATCTCGCCCACGGATGAGAGACGCCTCTTCCAGCTCGCGGTCGCCCTCGCCGCCGCCTACGTCCTCTTCCTGGCTGCCTGGTTCTGGGGAACAAGAGAACGCCGTAGCCGCTTCGGGAGCGCGGCACGCTCGTGAGCGCCGACGCCGGGAGCTCGAAGCCCCGCGGGTTGATCGTCTCGAGCTTCGTGCTTCCCCACGCCGGAGGCGTCGAGCAGTTCGTGGACGTCGCGGCGCGGCTCCTCCGTGGAGAGGGCTGGCACGTTCGCGTCCTCGCCTGCCGGCCTCGCACGGGCGAACCGCAGGCCGATGTGACCGTTCCCACTCGTTTCCTTGGGACCGCGGGCTGGCCGCTTCCGGTCGGCGGCTGGAGATTGCTCTGGCGTGAGATCGGCACGGCCGACGTCGTGATCGCGAACGGAACGCGGCACCTGCTCCCGAGCGTTGCGGCCCTCGCGGCGCGCCTGCGCGGAAAGCGAGTCCTCTTCGTCTTGCACGGGTCGGGGGCGCCGTTCTCGACGAGCTCGTTCTTCTACCACCGCGTGCTCGGCCGGCTGTTCGAGCGGCTGGTCACGTGGCCGGCGCTGCGGGTCTCGCAGCCGGTCTCCCTCTCCCAGGTGGGCGTCCGAGGCTCCCGCTCGCGGTATGGCGTGGTGGCGACCTACGTCCCGTTTCCGCTCCGCGACCTTCCGCCTGCGACGCGGACCCACCTCGAACCGGACGAGCCGTTGCGGATCGTCTGGGTCGGCCGGCTCTACGGCGAGAAGAACCCGGTCGCGGCGGTCGAGCTGGTCGAGCGGGTGCGGCTCCGGCGGGCTGCCAGGCTCGAGGTCTACGGCAGCGGCCCACTCCTGGAGGCTCTCGAGGGGCTCGCGCGGGATCGCCCGTGGCTAGCCGTACGAGGGCCGCGCACCTGGGAGGAGATCCAAGAGGTCCAGGGCTCGGCCCATCTCTGCCTGTCGACCTCCTTGCGCGAGGCGACGCAGATGGCGGTCCTGGAGCCGCTGGCACGAGGCGTGCCCGTGGTCTCGACCCGCGTCGGCGATGCCCCGGGCTACTACGAGCGCGGGCTCAGGGCCTTCTGCGTCGAGCCGCGGGACGCAGAGGCTGGAGTGGAGGCGATCCTCGCCCTCGCCGATTCGTACGACCGCTACCGCGAGCGTTTCGCGACCAACGCGCACGAGCTGGTGCGACGCCACCGCGACGGAGCACGGCGGCTGGCCGCGGTGCTCGACTCGCCTGGTTCCATGCCCCGCGACGGCGCGTCCGACGAGCGCGGCCGAGCGGAGCTCCCGGTGACGTGAGCTGGTTTGAAGGAACACCCTCAGCCCGAGTCGAGCCGCGGCCCCGCGCTGCTCTTCTGGGCGCAGATAGTCGGGAACTCCGGACTGTTCGTGGGGCTGCTGCTCGTGACGCGTGCGCTTGGCCCCTCCGGCCGCGGCACGGTGGCCTTCCTGACGGTGACCGCGCTCGTGACGGCCTGGATCGCGAGGCTGGGAGTGACGGAGGCGACGGTCGTCTTCGCCGCGAAGCGGCCCGGGGCGCGGCGCGAGCTGTTGACCAACAGCTTGACCTTCTCCAGCCTGATGGGCGTCGCCGGTGCGGTCGTCGTCTGTGGAACGCTTTGGTTGGTGCCGGCCGCCCGGCCGCATGGGGTCGGCAGCCTCGAGCTGTGGGTCCTCGCGTTCAGCATCGTCGCGGCCTGCCTCGCGGATGCCGGCTACCGGTTCACGCTCGGCTGCAGCCAGTTCCGCACGCACGCGCTCGTCACCGCGGTCACCTCCTGGGTCTATCCGCTGCTCGCAGCGTTGCTGTGGGTCTCATTCGGCCTGACGGTCGCGCTCGGCACCGCGATCTGGGCCGCCACGCAGGGGTTGCGGGCCGCCTTGCTCTTCTCGGTCGCGATCCGACGGGAGGGTCTCGGACGGCCGAGCCTCGGCCTGCTGCGCGAGACGATCTCGTTCGGCGTGCGCGCCTGGTTCGGAACCCTGGCCGATTCGCTGGGCTTCCGGATCGACCAGATCCTGCTGGCCCTGATCGCGTCGGAGGCAGCGCTCGGCTTCTACGTGGTCGCGGTCAACCTCTCGGAGATCCTCCTCTACTTCCCGGGCGCGGTCTCGACGGCGCTGCTACCACTCGCCGCCCGCAGCGAAGCGGGACCGCGCCTCGGGCAGACCTTGCGCGCGTGGCGCTCTGCCATGTACGTGACGCTGGCGAGCATCGTCTTCAGCGCAGTGGTGGTGCCCCCGCTGATCCCACTCGTATTCGGGTCGTCCTTCCACGCTTCGGTGACGCCGTTCCTCCTGCTCCTGCCGGGGCTCATCGGCTTCACCGCGATGATCGTCTTCTGCAACGCGCTGATCGCCTCGTCGCTGCCGGCTCTCTCGTCGATTCCGCCCGCCGCGTGCTTCGTCGTCGGGATCGCTCTCGACCTCGCGCTGATGCCGTTCTTCGGAGCGTCGGGCGCCTCGGCGGCGGCCAGTGCCGGCTACCTCGCGGCCGGCGTCTGTGCGATCGCGATCTTCCGCAGGCGTGCGCCGTTTCGCCTGGTCGAGCTGGTGGTGCCCCAAGCCGGCGACTTTGCCGTCCTGCGAACGCTCGCGCCGGTCCCGCGTGCGTCGCTCGCCAAAAGGGCCGCGCAGTGAACTCCTGGAGGTGAGCACATGATCGAGCAGCACAAGCCGAGCGCCCAGGTCGCACCACTCCACAGGCTGGAGGTACCTGCCGAGGAGCCGATCGACGTCGGCCGCTACGCCAACGCCCTTCGCCGCTCGAAGCTTCTGATCGTCGCGATCGTGGTGGTCGTGACCGGGCTCGTGCTGCTGATGTCGCTCGCTCTCCCGAAGACCTACAGCGCCAAGGCAACGATGCTCTTCAACGAGGACCCGACCATCACCACCACGACCGATGCCGAGCGCCAGCTGGCGACGATCCAGAAGCTGCTGGTGACACGCGACGTGCTCGCGAGCAGCGCCAAGCGCCTGCCGGGAGAGTCGGTCAGCTCGCTTGCGGGCAACCTCCAGGCGTCGGTCGACCCGACCGCCAACATCATCACGATCACCGCCTCCGGCTCGTCACCGGCGCGGGCGGCCCGCACCGCGAACGTCGTGGCCGCCGCGTTCCTTGCACGGGAGCGAGCCGGCGACATCGCGCGAATCCAGTCGGCAGAGAAGCGGCTGGACGCGGCCATCGTGGGGTTGAAGGGCACGCCCGGTGGCGCTGCGCAGATCGCGCTCATCCGCGAGCGGCTGAGCGAGCTCTCAGTGAGCGCGGCGACCGCGGGCTCTGAGCTTCAGCTCGCCGACCCGGCGCACCCGCCGGCGACAGCAACTTCGCCTCGTCCGCTTCGCAACGCCGGCTTCGCGTTCGTCGCGGCGCTATTCATCGCAATGCTCGTCGCGCTCGGGAGGGAACGCGTCTCCCCGCGAATCGGCGAGCCGCGGGAGCTGGAGCGGCTCACCGGCTATCCGATCCTGAGCGAGATGCCGGAGCCGCGGCGGTTCTTCCGCGACCCGCAGGCCGCGCTGCACGAGCGCGAGGCCCATGAGGCGCTCGCCGCCGTGGTGGCGGCCCACCTGCCGGCGCAGCGTCGCCAGATCCTGATGGTGACGAGCCCGGCCGCGGACGAGGCCAAGGCGCGGGTCACCGCAGGACTGAGCCGTGCGCTGGCCCAGGCCGGCGAGACCGCGCTCGTGATCGACGCCGACCTGCGACGGCCTGCGCTGGAGCAGCTGTTCGGAATGGAGCAGGCGCCCGGGCTCGCCGAGCTCCTGGCCGCCGCGCGGCAGGGCGACAGCGAGGCTGCGGGCGAGATGATCGTCGAGCCTCCCCGTTCGGCCTCGCCGCGGCGGACCGGAAGCCTGGCGGTGCTCGGCGCGGGCGAGGCCGCGTCACCGGCGCTCGTGACTGAAGACGCTCTGCGGATCCTGTTCGACGAGCTCGCCCGGACAGGCTTCTCGTGCGTGATCCTCAACGGCCCGCCGGTGCTCGGCTACCCGGAGTCGCGGGCCTGGGCGCGCCATGTCGATGCGCTCGTCGTCGTCTCCCGGCCGGACCGGGCCCATCCCAGTGACGCCGTCGAGCTCCGGAACCAGCTCGACCTGGTCGGCACGCCCGTGCTCGGGCACGTCGTGGTTGGCGGCGCCTAGGAGGGAGAGTTTGACGAAACGCCGCCGAGGCCCTCGGGCCGTGCTGGACGCCCCGATGCTGCGTCCTCAGTCGCACCCGTAGCCTCCGGCTACGCGCACTCCCCGCGTCCTTGCCTCGGAACGACCAGCACACCCCGAGGGCGTGCAGCGTTCCGACAAACCCTCCTAGCCCGAGCGGCTCTCGAAGCGCGAGGCGCCGGCCCAGATCAGCGCTGCGACGAACCACAGGTGGCGCCAGTGCAGGGTGTCCACGAACGCGCCGTTGAGCAGGATCCCGAGCCAGGCGCCGAGTAACGCGGCCGAGCCGATGCCGTAGGTGTCGTGCCCGCGGATGGCGTTGCGCAGCGCCCAGCCGAGCGTGGCGAACATCAACACGAGGATCGCCAGCAGGCCAGGAACCCCTTCTTCGGCGAGCGAACGGGCATAGAGGCTGTGCGCGGCGATGTGGGCCCGCCGCTCGTACTGCCCCGGGCCGATGCCGAACGGGCTGTGGAGCGCCCACGTGATGCTCTCGGATTGCCCCCGGAACCGGCCGCTGTCGTAGCTCTGGTGCACCTTCGCGCGCTGCTCGAGAAACGACAACGACCCCGAGAAGGCAACCACCGCCGCGACCGAGGCGACCGCGACGAGCACGACGGCGAGCGCGCGAGCCGCACTCTTGCCTCCGCCTCGCCGGAAGCTCACGATCACCAGCACGACGACCAGTCCGACCACGAGGTTCAGCCAGGCGGCGCGGGAATACGAGAAGAGCACGCCGAGGGTGAGCACGAAGAACAGCACCGCCTTCGTCGCTCGCCGGGCCTGGAGCAGGCGAGGCGTGAGGATCTCCTCGAGCACGATCAGCGCTGCGGGGACGAGGAATGGGCCGAAGACGTTCGGGTCCTTGAACAGGCCCTCAGCCCGCCCGATCCGCGTGAAGACGTCGTGCCCCGGAAACGGAATCAGCAGCGCGAGCGTGGAGACGAGCGCCGAGGCGACCGCGGCCGCGACGTAGCAGCGCGTGATCCGGCGGGCGATCTCCGAGGAGGTGACGTAGGCCGCGAGCCAGAGCCCGAAGCACGCCACGTAGAAGGTGATCGCGAGGAAGGACACGGCCCGCTGCGGGTCGGCCACGCCGACAGCAGCGACCAGGTTGAGCGCGAGGTACGCACCCACGAGCAGAACGGCGCCCGGGATCACTCGACGCAGGCGGAACCGGCTCGTGATCGCTCCGACGGTGATCAGGACGGCGAAGACCACGTCCGCCGGTGCCGGCTGGAAGCGAACAGCCGCGAGCAGGACGACGCCGACGGCGAGCGCGACGTCGTAGGCCACGATCGTCAGCCAGAGCGAGCCCAGGATCACGACGGCGAAGGCGACGATGATCAGCGCACTGGGCGGGTGGCGGTAGAGGAGCAGCGACAGCGCGGCGGCGAATGCGGCGAGCGCAGCGCCGGTTCCGAGCAGGCGACCGGCGGCGCGTGCCGGTGGCGGGCGGAGGGCGGGCGTGTACTCCATCAGTGGATCGCCGCAGCCGGCGGGCGCTGCGGCGCGCCTTCCCCGTAGCGCAGGCGACGGTAGAGCCCGCGCAGCGGCAGCGGCGTGTCGTGGCCGCCGCCGACCTTCGCGCGGAAGTCGAGCCGCCGGTCGGCCGAGTCGATCTGGCGCCGGCGCAGCGTCAGCAGGTCGGCGCCGGGCAGGTTGACTCCCGGCTCGCACGAGACCGCTGCCCGGAACCCCGACTCGGCGACGAACCTGCGCTCGCGCTCGCCGAACAGCCCTGCCGGGTAGCAGAACGACTCAGCGGGCCGGTCGAGCCTCGACTCCAGGGCGAGCTTGGACTGGGCGATCTCGAAACGCGAGCCTGCGTCGTCGAGAAGGAGCAGGTTGGGGTGCGTGACCGTGTGCGGCTCGAACCGGAGCGTTCCTCCGCGGTCGAGCTCGACAACCTCGTCCCAACCGAGCATCGGGGGCTGGCGCTCGTACCAGGGAAACGCCGCCGTGCCGTCGATCACGCCCGTCGGCAGGAAGACCGTCGCCCGGAAGCCGAGCCGCTCGAGGACCGGCAGCGCGTTCTCCGCCACGTCCCGGTACCCGTCGTCGAAGTTGAGTGCGACGACCCGAGGCGGCGAGAGCCCACGCTCGAGCAGGTCGACGGCGGCGGCGAGGTCGACCACGTCGTAGCCACCGGTCGCCAGCAGCTCCATCTGCTCCCGGAACCGGCGCGGCGAGACGGCCAGGGGATCGTGGTCGTCGGAGACCCGGTGGTAGAAGAGGATGCGGAGTCCAGCGCCGTCGGGGCAGCCGCGGCTGCGCACGAGCCACCACGCCGATCGCGCCCGGGTGGCCGCAGCCTTGGCCGGGGCCGGGAGCGTCGGGCCGACGCCGGGGATCGCCCCTCGCCGGGTCCAAACTCCGCTTGGCACGCTAGTCGCCCGCGCGCCGGACGCCGTTCGGCCGGAGCACGTCACGGCGTCGCGCGAGCCGGTTGCGAGCACCCGCCGTGCCGTAGTACAGCCTTCGCGCGAGCTCCGAGCTCTTGCCGCGCTCGCGCAGGCCGAGCCAGGTTGCCTGGCTCCGGACGACCGCCCGGCCGGCGGCGCTGCCGGTAAGGCCCAGCCCGAGGTGCAGCGGCTCGAGGCGATCGGCCAGCTCGACCTTGTACCGCTCCGCGCCGCCCAGGAACTCCACGCGTGTCACACCGTCGGCGGCCACGGACTCCAGAGTGTCGAGCGCATTGATCAGGCCCGGAGAGCAGCGCGCGAACGCCGGGTCGAACGCGAGCCGGTGCAGATAGGCGCGCTCTCCGAGCACGAAGTACCACGACCACGCGATCGCCCTGCCGTCCACGAGCAGCGAGACGATCCGTGACGCGTCGAGCTCCGCCAGGCCGCGAAGCGCGGCGCGGTTGAAGCGCATCCCGGTCTCGGTCACGAGACCAGAGCCGTCCGGCCGGCCTCTCCAGCGAAGGGCGTGGATGCGAAAGCCTTCCTCGAGCGCGGGCTCGAGCTCCTCGATCGTCCGTGCGTGGTCGATCTCGACCCTGCCGAGCTCCGCCAGCTGGCGGCGGCGCCGCTTGTGGTGCGAGCGCTTGCGCGAGTCCGTCTTAGCCCGGTAGGTCTCGGACCACCCATCGCTCATGTCGAGCACCGGGGCCGCGACTCGCTCGAAGAGGCGGATCGAGTGGGCGCCCCGCAGCGCGGCGAGGCGTGAGTCGGCGGCCAGGCCGAAGAGGTCGGCGTAGTCGTGGTCGGCTGCACTCGCGCGGGCGACGAGCGCCTCGACGAGCTCCGGCCCCTCTCCCTCGGCCAGCAGGACGTCGCCGAGGCACGACTGACGTGCTCCGATGAAGGTCGCGACGCGAAGGCCTCCGCGCGCGAAGGTGACCAGCGGGAGCGCGCCGACAAGCCTTCCCCCCCGGGAGGCTGTCTCCACCGCGAGGCGACATCCTTCCCCGTAGTAGCGCCACCACTCGAGCAGCCAGCAGTGGAGCATGAACGGGCTCGGACGCGGCGACGTGTAGACGAGGTCGTCCCACTGGTCACCGAGACGCGCGAACGCGTCCTCCGAGTCGATCGTCTCGAACTGCAGGGCGGCGCGCTCCCTGGTCGTCTCGCGAACGGGGGCCTGTTCGAAGACGAGTGCGGTCACGGATGGGTAATTACCCAGCGGGAGGTAGATGGGCGTCATCGGAAGCAGCGTCATGTCCCTGGGGATCGTCACGGTCGTCGCGTGCCTCGCCCTGCTCACCGCGGCCGAGACCGGCTGCGCCGCGAAGCCCGAGCGGGCCGTGGAGGCGAGCACGAAGAGCGTCGAGCTCGAGCAACCCGCCGTGGCGCTCCCTGCGCGTCCACGCCCGTACGCCGTTCCCGCCGGAGCAAAGGCCGTCTCTTCCTCACGCGAGCTCGTCGCAGCCCTGGCGGACGGTCGGCGCGAGGCGATCGTGCTCGCGCCCGGAACCTACGACAACCCAAAGCCGTTCGCAGACCGCGACGGCGACCGGCTGTACGCAGCGCGCCTCGGCACGGCCGTCCTCAAGGCGGGCGTCGTGCTCGGCGCAAACGGCGGGCCGCCCGGCGCTTCGATCAGAGGGCTCAGCTTCGACGTCTCGGATCCGGCAAAGACGCTCAACGGCGCGATCGTGCACGTCTGGGGATCGGCGTCGCACGCGTCCGTTCGCGATACCCGGCTCGATGGCAACCGCCGCGTCGAGACGGGGCTGCTCGTGCGGCAGGCGCAGGGATTCGTCGGGCGCCGAATCGTCGCGAGCCGCTTCCGCAGCTACGGGATCGTCGTCGACCCGAACGACGTGGGCTATCGAACGCGATCGCCGTTCGCGCTGTCCGATCTGACCATCTCGCGAGTCCGCCGGCCGGTTCAAGGCTCCTCGGACGGGCGCGCGGAAGCGTGTCTCTGGCTCGGCAGTCCGGGCACAGTGCGGCGGGTCGACGTCCGTAGGTGCGGCATCACCGGCATCTGGACCGGAACCGCGATGCACGGCTCGCGCGTTGCCGACGCGACGATCGATCGCGCGCCCGTCGGCATCTACATCGAGCACTACACGACGAGCACGACCTTCGAGCGCCTGCGAGTCGGGCCGAACGTCGGCCGCGGCGTGAACGCGGAATGGTCGAACCTCTCGCTCGGGCAGAAGCCGGCGAGCAGCGGCAACGTGATCCAGGACGGCTACTTCCGAACCGCGGACGTGGGCGTCTACCTCGACCAGGGCACGACCCGCACTCTTGTCCGTCGCTGCGTCTTCGTCGGCCAGGCCTGGGCGGCCATCGGCGACTACCTCGGCCAGGGCAACGGCTACTACGAGAACGACTTCTCCGGGATCCGCGGCGGGGCCGTCGCGGTCTCACACGATCACTACGCGGGGGCGAAGCGGCCGTGACCGATAGCGTGGTCGTCACCGATGCCGAGGAGCGGGCCGCCCTCGGCGCCTGCCGCGGCCTGACGAGCGCCGGCTACCGCGTCTGTGCCGTCGCCCGCCTGCGTCCCGCGGCCACTCACTGGTCGCGGGCGTGTTCGGAGCGGGTCACCCTGCCGGACCCGCGGATCAGCGTCGATCGGTTCGTCGCAGGGCTCGAAGAGCTCCTACGCAGCCGACCCTACGACGTCCTCATCCCCGGCAGTGACGCCGCTGTGGTCGTGATCTCGGAGCACCGCGAGCGGCTCGAGCCGTGGACGACGCTCGGCCTCCCGTCGCGCGAAGCCGTGCGCCGAAGCGTCGACAAGCTGGCACTGCTGGAGGCGGCCGCCGACGCCGGGCTGGCGGCGCCCACGAGCTGCGGCTGCGCCGGCCTCGAGGAGGCACGCGAAGCGGCGGCCGAGCTGGGCTTCCCGGTGGTGGTCAAACCGGCCCAGTCGTTCACGGCGGTGAACGGAGGGCTGCGCCAGCAGGGGGTGGTGGTCGCAGCCGATGACGCCGCGCTCACCGCCGCGATCCCCGAGTTCGCCTCGCCGTTCGTCGTCCAGCGCTTCGAGCGCGCGCAGTTCGTGTCGTGCACGGGAGTCTTCGCGGATCGACGGCTGCTCGCGCTCACGACCTCACGCGTGGCCCGGCTCTGGCCTCCCGGCGCAGGCATGCACGCGTTCGCCGAGACGGTTGCCGCTCCGGAGGGGCTCCCCGACCGTCTGCGGACCCTGCTGGGCTCGCTCGGCTGGCAGGGAATCTTCCAGCTGCAGATGCTCGAGCTCGCCGACGGCCGCCTGGCCGTGATCGATCTCAATCCGCGAGTCTTCGCCTCGATTGCGCTCGACGCCGATGCCGGCGCGAACCTCGCAGCCGTCTGGTGCGACTGGCTGCTCGGCCGCGATCCTGCTCCGGTGACAGCGCGACCGGCCCGCCGCTACCGCTGGGAGGAGGGCGACCTCTGCAACTTCGCCTGGCAGCTCCGGCACCGGCGGCTGCGGGCGGCGGCCAGCGTGTTGCTCCCCCACCGCCGGGTGACGCACGCCTGGTTCCGCGCCACCGACCCGGGACCGCTGCTCGCGCGAGGCTTCAACCTGGCATTCCGCAAGACGCCGTCCGGGAGCGCGGCATGAGCGTCGGCCCCGGCGCGAACGCGCGGACGCTGGAGGGCGAGCGCCTGCTCTCCACGCCTCTGCTCGAACGGCGGGCGCGATCGATCCCCGCACCGCGCAACCGTGTCGGCTGGCTCGTGCTCGGCGGCCGTGTGCTTTTGATCTGCCTGCCGGTCTATGTCCTCCTCGCCCCGTCGCTGCGGCCGCTTTCGGCCCTGCTCGCGACGAGCGTCGTCACCGCGATCTGGACGATCGGCCTGCGCGTCGCGCGCAGCACGTACTTCACGCTCGGCCCCGCGGTCGTGTCGGCAGCCGGGACGATCATGGGGCTCGTCGCGATCTCCGCCCTCGACCTCTGGGTGTCGGACCTCGAACTCGGAACAGCGCGCCTGGCGGAGGCGGCGATCGCGGTGTTCGCCCTCTCCGCGGCCTGGGAGCACGTCGTGCGCAGCATCGCCAAGCGCCGCGTGCTCGTGGTCGGGACGGGGGGCTGTGCCTCGGAGGTGCTCTCGGAGCTGACGAACGGCCACCAGACTCCGTTCACGATGCTCGGCCTC